>Ga0326727_10001933_pt1 | contig 73885 bp, 57 predicted proteins | sample MB2enrmetagenome_FD_207643 | JGI IMG/M metagenome (GOLD analysis project Ga0326727, IMG submission 207643) | Lab enriched peat soil microbial communities from McLean, Ithaca, NY, United States - MB29MY | ecosystem: Environmental > Terrestrial > Soil > Wetlands > Peat | place: USA: New York... | reverse complement strand
CTGTATCAGTTCTTCACGGAATTCAATGGGGGGAACATTTTGCTTTCTCGCGTTTACAGCTCCGACCCACCTTGCTCCTTCTGCAAGCCTGCGTTCCCTTTCAGCTTCCTTTTCCAGTTCGATGCGGCACGAATCGACGCTTTCAGCCGAGCGTGCGTAGAACCTGGAGTCCTTCGCCTGAAAATAGAGCCTGTCCGACAGCAGCATGCGGTTAACAGCGGCGGACTCATCATCGGAAATCGGGGTACTGAATATGTACTCGGCAATTTCTTCGGCGCTATAGCCGGTCTGTTCAGATTCCAGAAGGGTCCAGATTTCCTCGATATCGATCCGGCCCATTATGGCCTTCCGAATCTCGGAGATGGACGCCAGTTTTTTCACCAGTTCGTCACGGCCCAGTTTGAGGTCAAGGGATCTCTTGCCGTAGTGGACCATCCTTGAAAGGGTAAGGCTCACCTCGCGGTTACGCTCGGAGATCGCATTGAACCGGCCGTCCTTTACCGAGATCACGACACCGCAAAGGATTTCCTTTGATTCGTAAAATTCGAACACGCCGCCGGGAGCAATTTCTAGGCCCTCATGCCGGCTCATGAAAAAATCTCCATTAACTATCCGTTTCTATTGGCGCTATTGCGCCTTGTTAACCGAGTGGCTGACGGCCTTTCCTGGACAAAGCAGTCCTGCGCCCCTTCTCCCCCGAAGTGCCTCCGTTCTTGCGAAGGATCTCTTCCTTGAGCGAGTGCAGCGTCTGGAGGGCTGAAAGGGGAGTCATTGTATCCGGATCAAGCTCCAGAATCCTGCTCTGCACCCAGTCCGGGTCTTTGTGGAAAAGCGCAAGCTGCATGCCGGGCTCTACCACTTTCGAGGATGGATATTGCCTGGCCTTAAGACCCGGGCCGCCGGATTGCCCGGTGGAAGCGCCTCCTTCAAGCTGCGCCAAAATTTCCCGGGCGCGGTCCGTAATCTCATCGGGCAGGCCGGCAAGCCTGGAGACCTGGATTCCATAGCTCTTGCTCGAACTGCCGGGAGTTAATTTATGAAAGAAAAGTATCTCCTGCTTCCATTCCCTGATTGCCACATTGAAGTTCTTGACTCTTGTCCGGTTCCGGGCAAGCTCAGTCAGTTCGTGATAGTGAGTGGCAAAAAGGGTCTTCACTCCCTTGCCCCCTAAATCATGCAAAAATTCGGCAACCGCCCAGGCGATACTCATGCCATCGAAAGTGCTGGTCCCTCTTCCGATCTCATCCAGTATGATAAGACTTTGAGGTGTCGCCTGGTGCAGAATGTTTGCGGTCTCCTGCATTTCGACCATGAAAGTGGAGCGGCCTCGCGCGAGGTCGTCGGACGCCCCGACTCGAGTGAAAATGCGGTCTACGATGCCGATGCGCGCTTCGCAGGCCGGGACGAAGGAGCCGATCTGGGCCAGGAACACGATCAGGGCGGCTTGCCTGAGAATGGTGGATTTCCCGGCCATGTTCGGCCCGGTTACGATGAGCACCTGTTGGCTTTCCTGGTTGAGTTCCAGATCGTTTGGGACAAAACTGCCCTCGGGCAGAAACCGCTCTATAACGGGATGTCTTCCATCCCGGATATTGATGGAATCTCCCGTATCGACCACGGGTTTGCAGTAATCGAATTTAGCGGCAACCTCCGACAGGGAGCTGATGCAGTCGAGGACCGATATTATTTCCGCCATCTTCTGTATTCGCGCGCTCTCGCGAGAGACGGCCCGGCGCAGCTCTAAAAAAAGCTCCTCTTCGAGTGCGAGCCGCTTTTCGTCGGCCTCCAGGACCTGGACTTCAAATTCTTTAAGCTCCTCGGTAATGTAGCGTTCAGCGTTTACGAGCGTTTGCTTGCGGAAATAATGCTGGGGCACTGCGGAAAGGTTGGAGCGCGAGATTTCGATATAATAGCCGAAAACCTTGTTGAAGCGGACCTTGAGAGAAGGTATGCCCGTTTCCTGGCGCTGGAGGGTCTCATAGTCGGCCATCCACCCTTTTGCGTCGCGGCTGAGTCTGATGTAGCGGTCGAGTTCCGGATGAAAACCGGAATTTATCGCGCCGCCATTGGAAAGGGTTGCCGGAGGGGGGTCGCAAAGAGCTGCTTCAAGATGGGCGGTAAGCTCGTCGAGGTTGTCCCATTTGGAAAAAAGGCCGGCCAAAAGAGCGCTTTGGCAACCCGAGATCGTCAGACCCAGGCCGGGCATCGCCTGGAAGGATTTCTTGAGGCCGATGAGATCTCTGGGAGAAGAAACGCCAGTGCTGTTTCTTCCGTTGAGCCTCTCGATGTCGTTTATGCCTTCGAGCGCATCCAGCAGCGCTGCTCTAACATCGCTTTGCGCCACCAGTTCCGAGATCGCGTCCTTCCTCCCATTTATCTCCCCCAGATCGAGCAACGGGTATCTGAGCCACTGCTGGAGCCTTCTGCCGCCCATCGCCGTGCGGGTATGATCGACCACATCGATGAGAGAGCCTTTTCTCCCCTGAAAGCTGGTCGAGTAAAATATTTCGAGGTTTCTGACAGTAGCCTCGTCAAGGGCCATAAACTCAGATCGGCTGTAGGGTATGACGTTTTTGACGTGCTCGCAGGAGCCGAAAAGGTTTTCGTGAACGTAGGCGAGCACTGCTCCGGCAGCCTGGATCGCCGAGTCCATTTCGCTGATTCCAAAACCCTCGAGCGAGTGCACCCGGAAATGGGAAGTAAGCCGTTCCAACGCCCGGCGTTTGTCGAAATGGACCTCCTCGATATGCGTGATGGTCGCATCGATCCTGTTTTGAACCGATTTTGTCCATTCAGGGCTGAACTCATCCGGCAAAAGAATCTCTTTGGGATTTATCCTGAACAACTCTTCAAGGAGACTTTCTTCAGAGTCCAGTTCCGTGACCCTGAATTCGGCCGTTGAGATGTCCAGACTGGCGAGACCGATCGGTTTGCCGCGGCCCGGCTCAGAGACGGCGGCCAGGTAATTTGGCTGGTTGGAGGTGAGATTCTGATTGTCGACGATAAGCCCTGGAGTGAGGACCCTCGTTACCTCGCGGCGCACGAGGCCTTTGGCCTTCTTAGGATCTTCGACCTGATCGCAGACTGCGATTTTGTATCCTGCGGCAACCAGCTTCGCTATGTAGTTTTCCGCTGCGTGATAGGGGACCCCGCACATCGGGACTGGATTTTCCGCCTGTCTGTCCCTGGAGGTAAGGGCGATATCGAGCACCCTGGAGGCGGTCACCGCATCTTCCATAAACATTTCGTAGAAGTCCCCCATGCGGTAAAACAGAAGCGACTCCGGGTACTTCGATTTTATCTCGAGGTACTGCCGCATCATGGGGGTGAGATCGTTCATTTGATACTTTCCAGGCCGGATGCTCCGCCTGCGGATCACCCGCCCGAGAGATGCTCAATATTAAAGAAATACCGGGCGCCGTTCAATTCGAGTTATAATACGTTACAATGCCAAACTCTGAATTGTTAATTAATTGCAGGATCAATATCAAGAGATTAAATTGCCCGAATTGGTGAAAAGCGCAAGAGAGCGGAGAGAACGGCCCTCCATGGGTGTCTGGGGGCGTATGTGCCCCCGCCTGCGTTTTTTGCCATTTTTTTAATTCCATTTTCATTCGGAGCCCCTTAATTGGATCATAATGTTATCCGCCTTCGAGGCGTTCGCCAGCATAATCTGAAAAACCTGGACCTGGACGTTCCGTTAAACAAGCTGATCGCGCTTACCGGCGTCAGTGGTTCGGGCAAGTCCAGTCTGGCCCTCCATACGTTGTACGCCGAAGGGCAGCGCAGGTACATCGAGACTTTCTCGCCTTATGCGCGCCAGTTTCTGGAGCGGATGGACCCGCCCGAAGCCGACCTGATCGAGGGCATTCCCCCGAGCATTGCGATAGAATCGGGGACTGCCGTTCGGAGTTCCCGCTCCACGGTCGGGACAATAACCGAAATAAACGACTACCTGAAGCTGCTATTCGCAAGACTTGCAGTGCCGCACTGCCCATCGTGCGGCAATCCGGTAACCAGGGATACGCCTGAGACGATTTACGGCAAGCTCGGCGATCTTTCCGCAGAAGACCGTGTACTAATATGTTTTCCTTTCCGGGCGGATCAGGACGGGCAGTGGAGGACTCAGCTCGTATCACAGGGTTTCCTGAGGATATTTGCCGATGGGGCGGTCGTGGATCTGGATGGTCTAAGCGAGCCTGAATCGGGCAGGCTACGGGGGCGGGAGCTTCTGGTAATCGTTGACCGGCTGCTCTGGGGGAAAGCCGCTCGCAACCGGATATACGATTCCATCTCGACAGCCCACACAATGGGAGAGGGCCGGATGGCGGTGGTTGTGATGCCGGACCGGGTCCGAAGGTTCAGTTCCGAACTCTCGTGCGCCGATTGCACAGGCTCAGCGCCGATTCCTCCTCCGAATCCGAACCTTTTCTCCTTCAACAGCCCCATAGGCGCATGCCCGAAATGCCGCGGCTTTGGCAGGACCATCGGAGTGGACCTCGACCTCGTCATTCCCGATCAGAGCCTGACCATAAGAAATGGCGCCGTGAAACCCTTCGGGACGGACCGTGACGAGTATTTTGAACTTGTTGATTTCTGCAAAAAAGAAAAAATCCCCGTAGACATTGCGTTCGGCAATATCGATGAGTCCGCCCGCCGGAAGATCATAAACGGTACAAAAAGCTACTACGGGATAAAAGGGTTCTTTGAGTGGCTGGAAACAAAGACATACAAAATGCACGTGAGGGTTTACCTCTCGCGGTACCGGGCCTACGTTGCCTGTGATGCCTGTGGCGGCTCACGCTTCCAGCCCTCAACTCTTCTGTACCGGCTGCGGGGGAACAGCATAGCTCAGATCGCCTCTTCCAGCATTGAAAAGCTCAGCGGGTTCTTTGGCGATGAATGGCCTGAGATCTCACAGGACCCGGCGGCGTCAATGCTGATGTCTGAAATCCGAAGCAGGATTCAGTTCCTGATGGCCGTCGGACTGCACTACCTTACGCTGGACCGGCAGTCTAGAACGCTGTCGGGCGGGGAAGTGCAGCGGGTACACCTTACCCGGGCCCTTGGCTCTTCACTGGTCAATGTGCTCTATGTTCTGGATGAACCCAGCGTCGGGCTTCACGCACGTGACCAGAAGAGACTGATGGACCAGTTGAGCCGGCTCGTGACAATGGGAAACTCCGTCGTGATGGTCGAGCACGATCCGGGAATGATCCGGTTTTGTGACGAAGTTATCGACATGGGGCCGGGCGGGGGAGAAAAGGGTGGCCATGTCGTCTTTCAGGGACCGCCCGGCGAGCTCGTGAGATCACCGGACAGCCTAACGGGGGCGTATCTTTGCGGACGAAAATCGGTTTTACCGCATTCGATTAGCCGCCGCCCGCCTCATCCGTGGAAAATACTAACGGTCACGGGCGCGCGTGAGAACAATCTGAAGGCAATCGACGTGGCAATTCCGCTGGGCCTTCTGGTGGGGATAAGCGGTGTCTCCGGTTCGGGGAAGAGCACACTGGTCGAAAAGACCCTTTACCATGGGTGGCTCAGGAAGAAGGGCAGGGCGGCGGAAACTCCGGGTTTGCACGACGAAATCATCGGGGCCGAAAATGTCGGTGAAATCGTTCTGGTTGACCAGCAGCCTGTCGGCCGCACTCCCAGGGCGAACCTGCTGACCTACACCCATGCGCTCGACCCGCTGCGCAAGATGCTGGCGGCAACGCCCGAGGCGATCGCGAAAGGTTTTTCGACCAGGCACTTTTCATTCAACGTGCCGGGAGGAAGGTGCGAAACATGTAACGGCGATGGATTCGAGCGCGTCGAAATGCAGTTTCTGGCGGACGTCTTTGTGCGCTGTGCTCAGTGCGGAGGCAGGAGGTTCAAGGAAGAGGTGCTCGATATCAAGCTGCGGGGAATCTCAATAGGCGATATGCTGGAGATGAGCGCGCGGGAGATTCTCGACCGTTTCCCTGAAAACCGGCCGCTTGCAGAGGCGCTCGAATCCGTAATAACAATAGGCCTCGACTACGTCCGCATGGGCCAGCCGCTCAGTACGATCTCCGGCGGAGAGGCGCAGAGACTAAAGCTCGTTCGCCATCTGTACAGCGGGCCGTCAGGAGGCGACAAGCTCTTCATCCTGGATGAACCGACGACCGGCCTTCATCCCGATGATATTTCAAAACTGATCCACGTGCTGCGCAAACTGGTTGAAAAGGGGAATACGGTCCTGACGGTGGAGCACAATCTGGACCTTCTGGGCGCATGTGACTGGATAATCGATCTCGGTCCGGAAGGCGGCGAAAAAGGCGGAAATATTGTAATCGAGGGCACGCCTGAAACAGTGTCCGAATGCGCCCTGAGCATAACCGGCCGCTACCTCGGAGAGCGCCTGGCGGAGGCTGCACGGTTTTACGGTGAGGAGAGCGAACTCCTGGAGGCAGCGGAACCTCAGGATGGATTTGCCGGTTGCGTCGCAGCGCCCCGAAATCTCCACGGTTCGCGAGACAGAGGCGCCGAAAAGGCAGCGGTCAAAGCGGATTTGGCAGATTCCGCCCTGCGCGCCCGGCCGCACGAGATTCTTATACGCGGAGCGCGCGAGCACAATCTGGAAGTCGAAGAAATCCGGCTTCCGCTCCAAAAGATGAGCGTTTTGACAGGTCTGAGCGGTTCGGGGAAATCCACTCTGGCCTTCGACGTGCTGTTTGCCGAAGGTCAGCGCCGATACCTCGAGTGCCTTTCATCCTACGTCCGTCAATATTTCAAGATAATGGAAAGGCCGGACGTGGACCAGATAGTCGGGCTGCCACCCACCATCGCTATCGAGCAGAGGACCAGCCAGTTCGGCAGAAAGTCCACGGTCGGCACGATCACCGAAACCTATCATCTGCTCCGGCTGCTGTATGCCAAACTGGGGAAGCAGCACTGCCCGGGTTGCAGCAGGGACCTGGAAACTCTCACTATCGACGACATTTTATCCCGAATCCGGCAGGAAACAGGCAGTGGCCCCGTTAGACTTCTGGCGCCGCTTGTACATGGGCGCAAAGGGATATACCGGGACCTTTTCGCCCGTCTCAGCCGGCTGGGGTTCGAGCAGGCAAGGGTTGACGGGAAGTTTATGCCGGTTGATCCGATACCCGAACTTGCGAGGCGCCGCGAGCACGATATCGAGGCGCTCTTACCGGGGCTCGAGCGTGACGGGATAACCCTCGATGAACTGCTTGATTCGGTTCGCCGAGGGCTGGCGATGGGAGGGGGTATCCTTTACCTCGCTTCGTCCAAAGGAGAAATAAAGGTCTTCAGCCGGCATCTCTACTGCCCGTCATGCAACCGTGGGTTTGCGCCGCTGGACCCGAGGCTTTTTTCCTTCAACAGCAGACAGGGGCTTTGCCCGGCCTGCGCTGGAATCGGAAGGGTAAAAGGGATCAATGCACAGCGGCTTCGCGGCGACCCTGAAACGTCCCTTAAAGACGGGTTGCTCAATTTTCTCCGGTCGACTGTGTGGCGCGGTGCGAAGCGCGAAGCCGAAAAACTCGGACGGCTCTGGATCAAAGAATTGGGGATCGACCCCGAGAAACCGGCCTCTACTGCGGGTGATTCGGCGTGGGAATCGATTCTGCACGGCAAGAAGGGAAAGTTTCCCGGAATTCTTCAAATTCTGGGTGACGTTAGCGAAGAAGATGATGCATGGAAAGGGCTCCAGCACATATACGACGATCAGCCCTGTCCCGAGTGCGCAGGGAGCCGGCTGAACGAGCAGGCGAGGTCGGTCTATTTCCGGGGACTCACTATCGGCGGCATGAGTGCGCTGAGTGTATCCGAGCTTCGTGATATGTGGAAAAAGTTTCGCTTCACCCCGGAAGAGGCTCCGGTCGCGGGGCCTATTTCCAGGGAAATGAAGGCGAGGCTCGCGTTTCTCGGGAAAGTGGGGCTTGGTTATCTCTCCCTGGACAGGTCAGGCGATACGCTCTCGGGCGGAGAAACCCAGAGAATCAGGCTCGCAGCTCAGCTTGGATCAAATCTTCGCGGCGTTTGCTACATTCTCGATGAGCCTACCATCGGTCTGCATCCCGCCGATAACCGCAAGCTTCTGGAGAGCCTGGTAAAACTGCGGGACAAAGGAAACTCGGTTGTTATCGTCGAGCATGATCAGGAGACGATGAAAAAGGCTGACTTACTCGTAGAACTCGGCCCTGGCGCGGGGAGCAACGGCGGCAAAGTGGTCGCGATGGGCAGCTTCAAACATCTCGTTAAAAGTCGCGGGACCCTTACGGGTCAATGGTTCGGAAAGGACCTTGACGAGCTCTATTCGATTCCGGCCCGAAAGAGGGCAGGAGAATTCGGCTGGCTCGAGTTCACCGGCGCCAGGGCAAGAAACCTCAAGGGAATCGATGTCAGGATTCCGCTTGGGCTTTTGGTCACGGTCACGGGAGTATCAGGTGCGGGAAAGAGCACGCTGGTAAACGAAATCGTCCATCGAGGGCTTGGTGCGGCGCTGAGGCGGGGCTACGGGGAAGGGGGCGACCGCGGCTACGACACAATGGCCGGGTTCGAAAGAATTCACCGGGTCCTCGAGGTTGACCACAACCCTATCGGGCGGACCCCGAGGTCCATTCCGGCCACATATATCGGCGTATGGGACGAAATCCGAAAACTTTTTGCTCTGCTTCCCGAAGCGAGGGCGCGCGGGTTCGGACCCGGAAGGTTTTCGTTTAACGTAAAAGGGGGTCGTTGCGAGGAGTGCAAAGGTCAGGGGCAGAGCAAGGTGGAAATGAATTTTCTGCCGGATGTCTTCGTTCCCTGCGAATCGTGCGCAGGCAGGCGCTTCAATGCTGAAACCCTCGATATCAAATACAGGGGCCAAAGCATCGCGGACGTTTTGGCGATGTCAGTGGAGGAAGCCGTTCAAGTTTTTTCTCCGATTTCGCGCATTTCGCGCCAGTTGAAAATCCTGGGCGATCTCGGGCTCGGGTATCTTAAACTGGGCCAGCCAAGTCCCACGCTCTCAGGGGGCGAGGCACAGCGAATCAAACTTGCCGGGGAACTGGGCAACAGCCCGAGCGCGACCCTCTATATTCTCGATGAACCTACAACGGGACTGCACCGCGCCGATATAAAGCGCCTGCTCGATGTTCTCAGGGCGCTCACCGATCACGGCCATACGGTCATTGTTATCGAGCACAACACGGATTTTATCTGGGCCGGCGATTACGTGATCGATCTGGGTCCGGGCAGCGGGGACGAAGGCGGCGAGATAGTCGCGCAGGGCGCGCCGGAGGAAATTATTGCGGCCGGCAAAATCTCGCTCACCGGCCAGGCTTTGCTGCCCTACATGCTATGATAAAGCCCGCGCTCGAATAGATACGTTTGAATCCGCATGGTAGCGCCGCCTTCCACGGCGGCGCTGTATTGGACGGCGGCGCAAAAAAAGGTCATTCGTCGGCAAAGCGCTTTATGGCCCATGGGGTCCGCAACGAAGCGGACCCGATGGATGGGCGGAGCGCTGCCCACCAAAGCTTTTCGAGATAGAAGCGGGAACCGCGGCGGCGATGGCAACTTCTTTGGGCTTCCCGATGACAATTGACAGAGTATCGGAACGGGGGTAAATTGGTAGTATGAAAGTCAAGACATCGATCACACTTTCGGAGAAGTTGCTCGAAGCCGTTGATAAACGCGCCAAGCAACACAAGAAGACACGCTCCGACTTCATCGAAGTTGCGGTGTGGGCTTTCATCGGGCAACAGATTCGGAATGAACAGAACGCTCGCGACCTCGAAATCATCAATCGACGGGCAGATTTCCTTAATCAGGAAGCCAACGACGTGCTTGAATATCAGGCGCCCTTATGAAACGGGGTGAACTTTACCGCGTATCCCACCCCTCCGTGCGCGATCCGAAGAGATACCGCATATTCGTGATCGTGAGCCGCCAGGTGTTGATCGACTCGCGATTTTCAACATTGATTTGTGCCCCGATATATACAGCGTACGATGGGTTGGCAACCCAAGTACCAATCGGTCCGGACGAGGGCCTGAAGCATGAGAGCAGTGTTCACTGCGATGAGTTGGTGAGTTTGCCGAAGACCATGCTGACCAACTTCATTGGTACTCTCCCGCCGGTGAAGCTGAAAGCGCTGAACGAAGCTTTACTGATTGCGCTGGATATCCACGATTAGCTTGACGCAAAAAAGGTCATTCGTTGGCATCGGGTCCGCAACTAAGAAGATTACCTCGAACATCTCGAATAGATGCGTTTGAATCCGTACGGTAGCGCCGCCTTCCACGGCTGCGCTGTATTAGACGGCGGCGTTTGGGGCATTCCACGGCGGCGCTTGGTAGCCTTCCACGGCGGCACATCAATTGGTAAATCATGAAAAGGAACCTTGGCGATGGTGGTTCGTACATAAAGACCCTTTTTCGTGATACGAAGAACGCAGGCTTTCTTTGCCAACCAAAAACTAAAAACTAAAAACTCTTTATTTTGCACTTCGCCGTGACAAATTCCCCGTGACCGCCGCCAACGCCCGGTTGCAAAAAACGCTGCGTCCGATTATGCTTACAATCCCACCAAACTGACACAGGAGACCGCCTTGCCCGCATTCCGGACAAGGTAGCGCTTTTCTATGAAAACGCTCGCGGGGAGACCGCAAAGTAGTTCCGGGGTATTGAGAGTTATTGGGATAGCGCATTATTTATGGACTCTGCGTGTTTCGATAGCTGATGAACTTTAAACCAAACACATCAGGAGATTTGCATGGATTGGAAAGAAGAGTACAAGAAAAGACTTGTTTCCCTGCAAGATGCTGCCAAGAAGATCAAATCCGGTGAATTTGTCGGAATCGCGCTCGGAATCGGCGCCTGCTCGCCCGATTTCTATCACGCTATCCTGGACCGTTGGGAAGAACTGCGCGATGTTATCATCTCTGATTGCGTGCAGGTCCGCCCAACCAAGCTTTATGATGTCGAACTCATGATGAAACTCCAGGGCCACATCAACTTCGATCCGAGCTTCGGGATGCCTCTTGCCCGAAAGCTGATCGAGACCCGTCTGCCGGATTTTTACATAGAGCAAAGCCACGATCTTGGAGACCGCTATGGTAGGTGGTCCGACGTCTACGTTTGTCAGGTGGCCCCCCCGAACGACCAGGGATGGGTAAACCTCGGGCTTACCAACTTCTACACTATGCAGGCCATCCGGGATGGCCGGGCCTCCGGAAAACAGCGCCTTACCATTGGCGAGGTCAACGACCAGATGCCGGTAGTATTGGGCGACAACTGGCTGCACGTCACGGAATTCGATGTTTTCTTCGAGAACTCGCAGCCCATTCCCAAATTGAGCCGGCCTGTTCCCGGCGACCGCGACAAGAAAATCGGGGAGTATGTCCTGGAATTGATCAAGGATGGGGACACCGTCCAGATGGGAATAGGATCGATTCCCGAGGCCGTGGTGGCCGGCATGGAAGGGAAACACGACATCGGAATCCACACCGAGATGTTTCCTATCGGGTTACCTCAACTGGTGGAAAAGGGTATCGTCACCAACGCAAGGAAGCCTTTCCACAAGGGCATTACGATCGCAACCTTCTGCGCGGGCGATCAGGGCATGTACGATTTCGTCAACATGAATCCCATGTGCCAGCTCTATCCGGTCGGATACACCAATAACCCCGCTTTTGCCGCGCAATTTCCCAACCTGGTGGCCATCAACATGGCCTTGATGATAGACTTGAGCGGACAGATAAACTCGGAGGGCCTTGGCCACCGAATGGTCAGCGGCTCCGGCGGACAGCTCGATTTTCAGTTCGGTGCGTTCCACTCCAAGGGCGGCCGTGCTATCACGGTTATGTCCTCGTCGAGGACCGCCAAAGACGGGAGCCTGGTATCCTCTATTGTTCCTGAGATGCCTGCAGGCTCTCCCATTACCGTCCCCAGGACGTATGCTCACTACATAGTGACGGAGTATGGGATCGCAGACCTTAGATACAAATCCAGAAGACAGCGTGCAGATGAGCTCATCAATATCGCTCATCCGGACCTCAGGGGCGAATTGCGGCAGGCGTTGCGAAAAAATTTCTACTATAACGGTCCGGCGGCGGCCGGCGCGACTCATGCTTAATGCCCCGCGCGGCCAGGCATGTATGAAAATGATCTAATGACCTGCGGATTATGCGAGGTCGGCTATAAAGAAGCGAAGGCTCGGCAAAGGGGTCGCAGTTGCCGGCGCTGGAATGTCTAAATTTGACATGTCCGAGGACCAGGATTCCAGGGACCTTTTTGCTGAAGCCTTCGCGGAACCGCTTCGTCTCTCGATAAGGGCGTCGATCCAGCCGGGATCGACGCCCTTTATCTTGGCAATTACTCCCGGCCCTCCGGGACACCTGAAACCATGCAGGGCCCGTAGGATGGGTGGAGATCCGTAGGATGGGTGGAGCGAAGCGCAACCCATCAAGTCTTTTGGAAGCAATTGTTCATGTCCCGTTTGGACTTCTTCGTGTCTTCGCGTGATACAGGTTCACGTCTAAAAAGAATTGTTCATATTATCGAGCAGCAGGCGCATCGAGGAGTGGATGCTCGAAAAATTTTCCTTATTTTCCAATATGTCTTCCGCCCTCTGGATGTACTCACCATCGACAAGTTCATCGGAACAGTTTTGAATGAGCGCGCGTACGCTGTCGACCGACGATTCCAGGTGGAACTGAAGGGCGAGTACCCGGCTGCCGTTGAATGAAAATGCCTGGGCCGGGCATGCTTCGCTTTCGGCAAGCATGACTGCCCCGGGGGGCAAAGAGAATGTATCGCCATGCCAGTGAAGCGCCGGGAATTCGTCCGGGAAGCCCCGGAAAGGCGCCGATGCAAGCCCTTTGGCCCCCAGGCTGACCGGAAACCAACCGATTTCCTTGTACCTGTTGCGCACCACCTGCCCTCCAAGGACGTCCGCGATCAACTGTGCGCCCAGACAAATACCCAGTACAATCTTGCCCTTTTCTATGGTTGCGCCGATGAACTTTTTTTCGGCGGCAAGCCACGGGTATTCCTTGTCCTCGTATATGTTCATAGGGCCGCCCATTATCACCAGCCAGTCAAGGTCATCCGGGCTGGGGAGCTTTTCCAGCCTGTAGAGATGTGTCCCGGATATTTGCCAGCCCTGGTTTTCGGCCCAACCCTGGATATTGGCTATTCCTTCGAACGGCACGTGCTGAATGTAGTGCAATCTCATGTGGTCCTCTTTTGTTATAGCAAATAAACAACGTAATCGCTCACCGCAGCAACGCACAAACCATTTTACCGCGGAGATGCAGAGGCGCTGAGGCAAAGCGAACTGCCTTAGACAGGATTAACAAGATTAACAGGATTGAAAAAACTCATAAGATCAACCGAAAACCCTCACAACACATCACAGGGTCGTGCGGGTTGCCGAACAGCCCCCGTCTTTTTTATCTTTAACCTTGTCAGAATCTTTTGTCGTCGAAAAATTTTCTCTGCGTAACTAACATCGAGTTTCTTGAAATTCCGTAATGATTTGTATCTAAGTTGTTGTTCTCTCTGCGCCTCTAAAGATCGACCCTAGCCCCACGAAGCAGGCCACCGGGTTTTTGGAATTATCGAACGCCTCCGCGTGATATGGCTTTCGCCCTTTGGTTGCGGTATTATCATTGCGGGGCGCCGGCTGCGATCCATTGTTCAATCAAGCTGATATCTTTTTCAGGGAGCCACGGAGGACCGTTTTGGGGCATGCGAGGCTTTGAAATTCCCTTGATCCTCTTAACGAGTTCGCTTTTGGCGGGTTCGCCCTTGACGATAACCTTCATGTCCTTTGACCCGGCCATTACGCCGTCGTAACTATCCAGATGAAGGCCTTCGGGGGGACGTGCCCCGCTGTGGCACTTGACGCACCGAGTCTGAAATATCTGGTTGACGTCCGAGAAAGCAGGCTCTCCCTGCTGGGAGTAAACTACGGGTATGCAGATCATCGACGTGGCAAAAAAGAGCGCAAAGACGCCCAACAAAGACGCTTTCATACGTACCCTCCAGGAGCAGATAGTTTTGTGATAGTATTTTGCCGTGGCCACGGAGAATTTAAGGCGGGATTTCAAAAAGGGAAGACATATCCGGGAAAAAGGACTTGGCCGTGCACCCTCCGTCGGACTGGCCAAGACAGACCGCACACCTTCCGGCAACCAGGTCAGATTTGACCGCGACACAGCCGGGGGCACTTACCGCTGCTTCCTTCCGGACCTGACGGGGTTCGTGCTCGTCTGTTGCGTGGTGTCCAACCGGCACCGGAATTAGATACAGCCAGCTCAGCTCCGGGCCCTTCAAAAGGGGGTTCAACCCCGCTGAAGCGGATCTCGGGCTACAGGGCACCGCTAGCTCCCCGTCTAGCACGGCCAAGAAATATTTCCGGCATTCCAGGTTCAGATGCTAACATATTTGACTGAGAAATGCAAACTTGGCGGGTCCTCGCTTAAAACGAATTCCACCGCCGAGACGCAGAGAGCACAGAGAAAAGAAAAAGGGGCATGCAGGAATAACCGGAAGTAAACAAGGACCCGGCTTTTAGTTCTGTCTGTTCGTTCAATTGTTTTTCTCCGCGTCCTCTAAAGATCGACCATAGCCCCTCGAAGCAGGCCACTGGGTTTTTGGAATTATCGAACGTCTCTGTGGTGAACACTTAGTGCGCGGCTTTGAGTTTTTTCGGAAATGGCATGATTTAGGACTCATGAAGGGAGGAAACAGAGTGCTCCCGTTGAGATCTTGCCTATTCACCCACTCACCCATTCACCCGCCCTCATCCCACTCACCTATTCAATCTCTCCCCGATCAAGCAGCCGGCAGGAGGCCGCCCCGATTCCAAGAAGTTCGCGGAGCGTTTTAATGCTTCCTTCGCATGAAAGATGCCAGCATCCGCCGATATAGACGGGCCGCTCGGGACTCAGTCGTCCCAGGGCTGAGGTGATTTCATCGGCCATGTATCGTTCACGTTCCTGCCAGGAAGGAGCATCGCCGCCAGGCAGGATTTCGGGAAGCGAAGGCCCCCCGCCTATCCTTCGAGCGGCCTGAGCATACAGGGAGGCAACCTGCGGCGCGGCGCTTTCCAGCTCCAGCAGCCGCTCTATGTTTGCGGCTGAAGTCATGTCCGGCCAGGTCTCGATCCATTCACGGCTGAACTCGGAATAATCTACCGCTATAAGATCGATTCCGGTTTTCTTTGCGTATGCGGTGGAGGCCCTGTACTCATATGGAATGCCGATCTGGCGAAGAATCGAGGCGATCTGCACGTGCTTCAGTGCGACGGCGAAGTCGATTTTCAGCTCCCGGGTCACCTTCCGCAGACGTTCGAGAAATGCCTTTCGCAGCTCGGCTGAGCGGTCTTTTCTGAATTTTAGAGCAAAAGGGCTGATTTCGACCATTACTAGGTCCGGACGGTGTTCTTCAAGGAATGCGCAGGTCCTCGAAAACCCCTTTGGGTCGGAATGAACCGTACCCAGCAGGACCAGCCCGGTTGGTTTCGCGTGCGGGCGGGCGGGAGAATTTATCGAAGCGTTCACCACAGAGACCTTCTCTCCTCTGTGTAACTAACGTTGAGTTTCTTGAAATTTTGCCAAGAATATTGGGCTAAGCTCCTGCCTTTTCTCAGCGATCTCTGCGCCCTCTGCGGTGAATCGCTTTTAGTCACCTGGTTGTGGCCCTGAAGCTCCTCTGTGCCCTCCGTGCCTCTGTGGTGGATTCAAACGTATTGCGATTCTATCCGGTCGAATGTTCGGGGAAGAGGCAATGGAGTTCCTGAAAATGATTAATATGCAGTCCGGCTTTCAGTGAAGGGTTCTTATAACTCACAAAATGGACCCCGGTGGCCAGCGCAAGCGTCTCGTCCACGCTGGAATCACCTATATAGAGGACGTGGCCCGGCAAGACCTTGAATTCGTCGAATATTCTTTCCATAATTTCGGGATGGGGCTTTGGGTTTCGGACGTCCGAGGCGCTAAGCACGAGGTCGAAATATTCCCTCAGTTTGAACTGTTTGAGAAGTTCGAGGGTAGAAACGGTGCGGTTTGTCGCCAGGGCGGTCTGAAAATGCTTATGGGCCAGTTTGAGAAAAGAGACAAGCCCCGGTTCGCGTCGAAGGTAGTTGTTGAACGGGCCGAAATCGATAGTTTTGAAGTATTCGAAGGCGCGGTCGAAATCCCGGCCCTCACCCCCGGTCAGGTAAATGAGAGACTCGCGGACAGGGTGCATGTGTACGTATTCCTGCTGGTCCGCTCTTATGGGAGGCCGCCCTATAACGCCCATGATATGGGTGTAGAAGTGGGTATTGGCCTCTCGCGAATCGAAAAGAACTCCGTCACAGTCAAGCGCTATTACCTTGAGATTGCGGACGCCGGCGATAAATGAATCACGAGCGCCGTTATTGGTGTCTTTATGCATATATTCAGAGGTCCGCGCGGCGTTAGGGTTTCCATCCGGATTCAAACTTTACTTGCCGCAGATTAATTGTCATAGTAATGATGAATAAATACAAAGAATTAATTGAACGCGCCGGATCACAAAGGAAGTCGGATGCCGGATATCACAAGTCCGAAGTTCCGATATTCCGACATCTCAACTTCGACCTCAGTATCGGAAATCCGCAATGAAAAATCAATTCGATTATCTCGTCATCGGCAGCGGAATCGCGGGTCTCACATTCGCCCTGAAAGCAGCTCGCAGCGGATCGGTCGCAATTGTAACAAAAAAAGAAAGACTTGAAACCAGCACAAACTACGCCCAGGGTGGAATAGCATCCGTTTTTGGGCGGGACGACTCTTTCGGCCTTCACGTCCAGGATACCCTGGATTCGGGAGACGGGCTGTGTCATCCTGAAATAGTGGATCTTGTCGTAAGAGCCGGTCCGGAGCGGATTGGGGACCTTGTGGAAATGGGAGTCCCGTTCAACCGCTCCGAGAATAACTTCGATCTTGGAAGAGAAGGAGGGCACAGCAGAAACCGGATTCTTCACGCGCAGGACATGACAGGCAAGGCCGTTGAAAAGGTCCTGATGGACGCCGCGGAATCAAGCCCGAATATCACCATTTTCGAACACCACATCGTGCTGGATCTCGTAATCCAGCATCATTCCATGAAAACCGGTTCTTTCGACCTCTACCAGCAAGACATTTGCAGGGGCGCCTACATCCTTGACACTGCAGCAGGCCAGGTCCACACGTTTGTGGCAAACGCTGTGCTGCTGTGCACAGGCGGGGCCGGCAAAGTCTATCTCTATACCAGCAATCCCGACGTTGCCACCGGAGACGGGCTCGCCATAGCCTACAGGGCAGGGGCAAAGCTTGCCAACCTGGAATTCGTTCAATTTCATCCCACCTGCCTCTACCATCCTGCGGCCAAAAACTTTCTCATCTCCGAAGCGGTCCGCGGCGAAGGGGGAAGACTAATAGACCGCCATGGCCGGGCTTTCATGGAGAAATATCATCCGTTGAAGGATCTGGCCTTTCGCGATGTCGTTGCGCGCGCCATAGATACGGAAATGAAGACGACAGGCGATGACTGCGTTTTCCTCGACATCAGCCACCTGGATGCCGGGTTCCTGAAGGAGCGTTTTCCCAACATCTACGGCAGATGTCTGTCCCTGGGCATCGATATCACCAAAGACCCGATTCCGGTAGTCCCCGCCGCCCATTATATGTGCGGAGGGATCATGACGGACTCATCGGGGCAGACCACGATCGAGAACCTTTATGCCCTTGGGGAGTGCGCCTGTACCGGACTGCACGGAGCAAACCGCCTTGCCAGCAATTCGCTTCTCGAGGCCATGGTTTTCGCTCACGCTGCGGCCGAAGATTGTACCGCGCAAATCGGGTCCTGGCGAAACCGCACCCTGCCCGATGTGCCTGACTGCTCGGCGAAAGTGGCCGAGCAGAGTTCCGGAAACAACGAGATGGTGCTTATTGCGCACAACTGGGATTTCATCAGGCGGCTCATGTGGAACTATGTCGGCATCGTGAGGACGGACAAGCGGCTTGCTCTGGCATTGAACCACATCGTCCAGATAAGGATGGAATTAAAGGAACACATGCCGAAAATCCCGGTGAACAGCGACATTGTAGAACTTCAGGGGCTTGCCCTGGTGGCCGAGCTTATCATACGGTGCGCCGTTCAGAGACATGAGAGCAGGGGGCTTCACTTCAATGTGGATCACCCCGGCAAGGATTACGCCTGGCTGAAGGATACCGTGGTAAAGAAAAATCCGGCGGAAGAGTTTCTCTCAACCGTGCCGTTCAGGACAGATGAACCAGCTTCTGATCAGGGGCAGGCTCTGTCGTTTCGGCATCGATGATCGGTCCGGGGCAGGCGGAAGAAGGGCCCTCGAGAAGTTTTGGGGCGTTCGGGTTTTGTTCTATCCTCATAGTGAGCATTCCGCCCATTATGCTGATTTCGTAATTCTTGTCCGTTGCGTTAAACGCTTCACTGAATCTTTTGAGCTTCTTTTTTGCTTTTCTGTATATGTAGACTATGCTTCCCGCAAAGAGCAGAAAGATAACAAGGAAGACCCACCCGGGGGTGGAGATGACCTTGCCGATAAACATGATCACCCCCATGATTCCAAAAACGAATAGAATCTGGAGCCCGATGATCAGGTAGAGGTAATAGACGCCCTGATCGATCGTGGCTGGGGAGTCTTGCCCGTGTTTGGCCACTTCGGGTTCAGGCTCTTCTTTTTTTATTCTGGACGAGCGACGGAACCACATATTATCAATGTTCCCCTGGTTGCAGAAGCCGCGCCCGGGTTTCGTCTGCATCGGAACGGCCGGTAAGCAGGTGCGGAACTGGATTTTGGTCGAGTATCTGTTTTTCTATCCGGTACTTCTCGATCTCCACCTGGTTAGTAAGCATTTGCTTTGAGAGCCTGTACCGCAGGTAAATTACCCAGACGAGCAATCCTCCAACGAAACCGGACACCCCCATAAAGAACCACGGATATTCCTTTACCGCATTAAAAAGGGACTGGGCCATATCGCCTAGGATTGACGGTATTAACCACAAGATAAGCATGGTGACAGCGATCATGAACCCTACGCCCAGAACGGAAAAGTTCTTTGATACGCTCAGGAACGAAGCGAAATGGGTTTTGCCCAACTCGGCTTGCTCGGGAGGTCCCTCTTTAGGGCTTCCGTTGAGAAGGATGAGCCAGACCTGCGCCATGAAAAAGAGCATCAGGATGAGGCCAAGAGGCAATCCTACGGAGAGCAGAATCCAGGCCCGGAAGTTGAACGGGACCACTTCCGATTCGACTTGGGTGGTGTAGTCTCGAAGAGGACCGAAGTTGTTCTCGAACACCATCTTTTCATATGCGCTCAAGGAGCCGCCGGGGCTTTGGTAGACTGTTCTTCCGTTAGAGTCCACCATGGAGACCCGGGATTTAAGACCCGATTGGTTATTGACGGCAATAAAAATTCCCAACTCCAGCAAAAGGAGAAGGATCGCCCCTAAGGCCAACACCAGCTTTGGATATTTACCGTCTTCAAAAAAGCCCGAAAGAGACAAACTTTGCGCCATATACAGTTCCAATTGCTATTTCTTTAATCATCTTCGACGCCGGCCGCACTCTTCAGGCCGGGTCACAAGGTTAGGAAGGCTAACATTCCGCGATACAGGGAGTCAAATAAAAATACCCGGAGGCAGGCGGGGCAACAAAAAAAGCCCCCCCAAGGGAAAAACCGTGGGAGGGCTTTTTGTCCTTAACTCTGCAGGCGAAGCTTAACTAAGCCCGGTTGAGTTCCTTTTCCCGCGGGAAAAGGGGCAGGTACCTGTAAGAAAGCGAGATTATCAGAATGCAGTATGCGAGCATCGCAAGAACAGGCGCAACTTCGTACACGGTAGGAATATAGACGTGCCACTTGTCAAAGGGCATCACAGGTGCGGCGATGGCCGGGATGGTCATCGCGAAGCGATTGATCGATACGCCGATAATGTCCAGCAGGAAGGCGCCGAAAAGCAGGAAATTGCTCTTTCTGCCTGCGGGGGAGATAAGGATAAGGGCCGGAAGAACGCCGCAGACACCGATCTCGGCGATCAGCAGCCAGATTCCGTATGGGCCCCAGTAAAAATCACCCAGGGTCAAACCGAACCGGGGCGACTGCACGAAAGCCCAGTAGGCCGTATCGGCAATCTTGAGTACCATGTAGATGCACAACAGCACTGCTTCGACCTTGCCGATCAGTTCATAAACGCTGCGGTCCACCAGTTTTTTTCGGGAGACCTTTTCGATGGCCCTGCATATAAGGGCTGTGAAAGCGGGCCCTGAGGCTATCGCGGAGATAATGAAAAGAAAGAAGGTCCAGGGCCAGATGAAAAGTCCGGCCCTGTACACGTAAGGCCTGGCGAAAAGAACTCCGGCGACGCCGCCCAGAGATCCCTGGTGGAAAAAGCTCAGGAATGTGCCGGTGAGGGCAAAAATTGCCATAACATCATGCAGGCTGTGTCCGAACACTCTGAGAGACTTATCTTCGCTCAGCTTGCGGTTCTCGAGAATTATCGGAACATATTCGATGATAAGGACAATCGCGTAACAACTGATGCAGAAAATAACTTCCGTCAGCATCGAGTGGACGTTTGCGTGCCAGTATCCGAACCAGCCCCGCAGCGGCTGTCCTATTTCGAGCAGAAGGACCGCGAGCGCCCCGGTATAGCAGACGAACCCCACGACAACGGCAAGATTTATTACCTTTCCGAGTTCCTTGAACGCAGGGAAGAAACGGGACAGCCCATAATAAAGGAAGCCGGAGAAGAACGCGCCGGCGCCCAGCGCGATAATGGCCAGATCTGCCGTAATGTAGGCGCCGAAGCCGAAATAGTCATTGAGCCCTGTAACATTCATGGCCTTCAGAAGCACCACGCCGCCGGCCAGTACGCCCCAGCCGATCACTCCAAGCAGAATCAGTACCCAGAGCCCGAAAAGCGGAAGCGGGCAACGCTTCAATCCTTCTGGAATCAATGCTCTATCCATTCTCTACCCCTCGTAGCCAAACAAATCAGATTTGGGCTGATTCTCTATCCTATGATTTCTGTGAAATGGCATTATCGGAAAGTTTCTTTATCCACTCCCGAGTGCTGATGTAGTAAACCTTAGGGTCGGTGTGGAGCTTTTCCAGCAGCCGAAAAGCGTTCGGGTCCTTCGAAAGCTTTGCCACTTCCGAGTGCGGGTCCCTCAGGTTGCCGAAGACTATGGCCTTCGCCGGGCAGGCATCGGTGCAGGCGGTCGTATAGGTAGCCTTATCAGGGTCCGTGCCGTCCGCGTAGGCTTTTGAGCGGGCCTTGAGAAGCCTTTGAGAGCATAAGGTGCACTTCTCCACCACACCGCGCATCCTGGTGCTGACCTCCGGACTCAGCATGGTTTCCATCGGCCCCGGCCATTTGGGGTCCCACCAGTTGAAACTCCTCGCATGATACGGGCAGGCAACGATGCAGTACCTGCATCCGATGCAGCGTGGATAAATATGAGTAACGATCCCGTTATTCTCGTCCCTTGTTGTCGCATTGACAGGGCAGACGAAAGTGCAGGGGGCGTGGTGGGGCGAGTCGCAATGCATACAGGGACGAGGCAGAGACGCCTGCCTGTAGTCAGGGTAGTTCTCGCCGTTGTTTAGAGGAAATAATTGCATCCAGTTTATGGAGCGCAGTTTATTCGATTCGTCGGGCCTGAAAGATATATTGTTTTCAGCCTGGCATGCAACGTTGCATGCGCCGCAGCCTGTACACTTGTCCAGGTCGATCACCATCCCAAAACGAACACCGCCTTCATGTCCTTCTTGCGCATGTTCTTTTTCGCTCACAGATTACCCCCTTACACGCGACGCAGTTGAGCGCGGCAAGCCCTTACAGTCCCCATGCCGCTCACGGGGTCCAGTTGAACTTCCATCAAACTGTTCGCATTTGTTCCCTTGTTCTGAATGTACTGGTCATAGGCCCTGTGCCCCAGCCCCTCGGGGAGGTAAACGACTCCCGGGTGAGCCGCCGGGGAAATATTTATCCGTACGGTTGCCTCCCCTTGACTCGTGATAAGGGAGACGCGCTCGCCCTGGGAAAAGGCGAATTTGGCCGCCGTATCGGGATGCAGCTCAACGAAGGCCTCCTCATCCTTCAGAACGTTCTCGGGAATGAGTTTATTCATGAAAGGCGGAGTAGGAACATAGCCGCCGGTGGTAAAAGAAGGCTTGAAGGTAACCAGAAGCAGTGGGAACTCGCTCTCGCTTCCCGACGGGTTTATATTTTCAAAGTGCGCCAGGTAATATTTATCGTCGGCGCCGGGGCCCCCCCTTTGCCCGATTGACAGGTATGCAAGCATCAGTTTGCCGGCAGGAGTATCGAAACCGGCAATTGCCGCAGGCGTGTCATACCAGCAGGAGCCGGCTTTGAGCTTCTTCCAGAGGTCTGCGCCGTTAGAGAAATTCGGCTGAACGGATTCCCCGGCAGAAAGCTTGATGATTGGTACATCCGGCTTTTCGGCGACCGCTCCTTTCTGCGCTTGGGCAAGGCCGTCCACCCTGAATTTGAGGTATTCTTCATAGCTCTTCCAGGGCATGGAGGCTCCCACCGAGCCTCCCATACCGGCTGCCAGCGAAAGGAGCGCGTCTCCAGTGTTTCTGGTGTCAAGCAGCGGTTTAATGACGGGCGCGCTGACTGCATAGTATCCGAAAGATGCACCTGGAATGCCCACGATGTCATCCCAGCGTTCGAAAGCCGTGTGGTTGGGCAGAATAAAATCTGCTTGGGCCGACGTTTCGTCCATGTAGGAGGAAAACGAAACCAGAGTCGCCACCTTTGCCAGAGCTGCCTGGAAAAGTTTGTTTTCAGCGAGGCTGTAAGACGGGTTGGCCTCATGGACCAGAAGTATCTCGATCGGATATTTCGGTCCGGTGGAGACGCTGTCGAGAAACCCGTAAAGGCCGTTTTGCCGAAACGGCAGAGGCCCGGATTTGGCCAGATCGAGCCGCACCTGCATGGATTCGGACGCGCTGTCCTTCTGTACCGCCGGAAGGCTTGCGAGCGGAACGGCAGGAGTGAGGCTCACCAGCCCGTTGGGCTTCAGGTTGCCCTTGAGAGCGTTCAGGGCAGTGAATACGAGTTGGTGATAGGCGCCGTTCGTGACGTCGGGCTGGCCGATCGCCCAGACTGCAACGGCTTTTGGCCGTGCAGCGAATTCCTTGGCTACCTCGGTGATTTTAGCTGCTTCAAGGCCGGTCGATTTGGCCACTTCTTCGGGAGAGTATGCGGCTGAGGTCACTAGACTCCTGAACCCCTGGTGCTTCTTTCCAGTGGGGTCGATCCAGTCCTCGAAACCGAATACGTTGTTTTTCACGAAATCGGCGTCATAGCTCCCGCTGCTTACCATCAGGTGAGCTATTCCCATCGCAAGCATAGCTTCGGTCCCGGGCGCAACGGCAAGAAACCGGTCTGCCTTTGAAGCGGTAGCAGAGCACCGCGACTCGACTTGAACCAGTTTTACCGGGGTCTCCCGGGTCCATTGGCGCATGGCGGGAAACATCAGGCTCGTGGCGCCGGCGCCTTCGAACAGATTCGCCCCGAAGCTCAGTATGTATTCGGCGTTTCCGAGCGAGAAGGCGAAAGGCGATGCCTTGCCTGTTGTCAGCTCAGCGGCCAATCTGAGACCATCGGCCGCCGACGGCATCCTGAACAGATTGGGAGAACCATATGCCGTGAAAAACTGAAGCCACAGATCATCCATGCTGCCAGGTCTGTTGGAAGTGATGCATGCGACCTCATGCGATTTGCCCTCAGCCCGCAGCTTGCCCAACTTTTTCCCCAGCTCGGCCAGCGCGTCATTCCATGAGACCGGCTGAAATCCGGACATGTCTCCACGGCTTTTCGTCTGCTTCATGGGCTGTGCAATACGGTAAGGAGCGTAAAGAAACTGCAGGCCTGAAGCCCCAAGGGCGCAAATGCCGCCTCGAGTCAGCGGATTTGCCGGGTTTCCCTCGATGAAAATGGCCCTGTTTCCGTTTACCAGATGCGCTTTTATAGCGCAGCCTCCTTCGCACAATGTGCATGCGCTGGGTACCTTGGTGATCTCGCCGCGTTCGGGGGACGGACGCCATGACCAGTTCTGGGACCATCTTGCAGAGTCTCCGGCCAATTGCCATGGCATGGGTGAGAGCAACGTGCCACCTACTGCTCCAGCAGCGAATTGTAAGAAAGCTCTCCGACCAAAGTTCATTCCATTTACCCTCTCATGAAAGCCAATAATGCCGGTTATAAGTCAGAGTCATAAGACCTGTTGTTCACTATTTATGACACATTTCGCAACTGTTCGAAGCGCCCTTCTCGGCATGACACTTTTCACACTCAACCATTTTCATAGTTGATATGCTGTATCCGGTAATCGGGTTCTCTCTAAAAGCGGGGAGCTTTTCCTCCTTTGAGACGTCCATGTGACAGCGCGTGCACTCAAGCCCCTGTCCCTTATGCGGAGCATGGGAGAAAAAGACGTTATCGGGCTGCCAGGCATAAACCTTCCACGGCACTTCCCGGTTTTTCTCCACATAGTCGCTTATAAACCTGGCCTCATCATCGCTGCTCCCCTGGGCTGAGTCATGGCATTCCTTGCATCTCTCGATCTTGGGGATTCCACCATAGGAGCCATCTGAGCGCAGGCTGTGGCAGGATTCGCAATCCTCGCTCTGGTGCGCGACATGGCTGAAATTAATTGGTTGCGCCTTTTGAGAATAGAGCAGATTGGGAAAAACGACCCAGCCGACAACCAGGGCGCCGATAAAGCCCAGCAGAAAGAAAACCATCCCCAGTGCCTTGTTTCCGGAAGATCTACTTTTCTCTTGATTCATAGGACAGCCTCGGTATTCCCCAAAATGAATGAAATGATTGCTCCGGAGTTGTGCTCATTATGCATTTTGAGAGCATTTCCCGCTAGTGATAAAGTTAACAGTGTCAGTTTTGATCCAAGGGTGACTTTGCCAGACGGAGCAACCACTTAAACCCTTATACAGACTCTTGTCAAGAGAAAAAGAGGTGCAAATCGGCTAGTGAATATCAGGTTTGATGCACTCCCAGGTAACAATGATCGCGAAAACATTCACAACTTTTCGTTAATCTCTCATGATTTGCTCGTACAATTCCGTTGAACGGCAACGGGATACAAGATAAAGATGAGTGCGTTTATTTTTTCTCTTTTTTGTGGCGGATGGGAGTGCCCCGGGGCTGGGCAGAAATATCCGGACAGTTGCCGTCACACAGAGGTGGCGTGTTAACCGGTATTCATCCTGATGCTAATTGGCCCCCTTCTCAGGGCGGGCGTACGGCCCGGACGGGAACTAACCAATTGGTCGAGTGAGTGTGCCTGGAAAGTATCGTCATGCAGAAGATCGATTTCAAGAAAGATTTCAGGGAATTATATAAAGCGCCGGCAAATGGCTTCACTTACGTAGAAGTCCCTTCAATGCTGTGCCTCATGATTGACGGCGCAGGTGATCCTCAAAGCAACCCTGAATTCCAGACTGCCGTCGAAACTCTCTACAGCGCAGCATATACGATAAAATTCTCCGGCAAAAAGGCGGGATCGGGGCCGGAATATTCGATTCCTCCACTGAGCGGACTGTGGTGGTGCAAAGGAATGGAAGGTTTTGATCCTGAAAACCGGGACCTGTGGCTCTGGACACTAATGCTGGCGCAGCCGCCTCAGATCGACATGCAAATGTTGACTTCGGCGATCGGGCAGTTGAAAGAAAAAGGGAAAAAAGGCTTCTGGAGCGAGATTCGGCTGGAGACCTTCTCAGAAGGTCTTTGCGTTCAGACGCTTCACATTGGCCCCTACCGTGATGAGGGTCCCAGGATCGCCGCAATGCATAAATTCATTGATGACCAGGGATACGCTCTTCGTGGAAAGCACCATGAGATCTATATGAGTGATCCGCGCCGCACCAGTCCCGAAAAGCTGAAGACTATTTTGCGGCATCCCGTTACGAAACTCTGATCTTCAGGCTTTGGAATCTTCAGGATCTATTTCTTAAATTAAAAATTGGAGGTGCAGGTATGCTGAAGCATGTGGTTTTCCTCAAATTCAAAAAAGGTGCTCCTGAATCCGCAATAGCCGAAATAGAGAAGGGTCTCGGCGAGCTTCCGGACATAATCCCCGAGATAATGGAATTCCTGTTCGGCAGGGATGTGCTGCGCTCGGAGAGGTCATACGATTTCGCGCTGGTATCGGAGTTTGAAAATATTGAAGCCATGCAGCGCTATCAGGTTCACCCGGCGCATCAGAAGGTAGTGGCGAAAATAAAAGAGCTTTGTGAGAGCTTAGTTGTCGTTGATTTCCAGATTTAAAATGGTGAGCCCGTCGATTCGTGTCTGACGGGATGAAGCTGAGCAAAAAGAGCTTGCCGCGGAAGAGGCAATGGCGGTAATAGGGAATGCTATGGTGTTCGAATAAATCAGGGGACCGTTGCTATAATCCTTTATTCTCCGCTGATTTCGTGTTCTTGGGAGTGTTTGGCCGTAACGATGAAACTAGATGTTCAAAACCCGATCGGGGTATTCGATTCCGGAGTTGGCGGACTGACGGTGGTCCGGGCCTTGATGGAGAGGCTTCCGTTTGAGAATATCATCTATTTTGGCGACACCGCCCGCGTGCCTTACGGGGTTAAATCGGTCGAGACGATCTGCCGGTTTGCGTGCGAGATTACGGATTTTCTTCTAAAAAGCGGCGTAAAAATCCTTATCGTGGCATGCAACACGATGGCAGCGGTGGCAAGGGAAGTGATAACGGACCTTTCGTCAGTGCCGGTTCTCAACGTCATCGAAGCGGGAGCCTCCGCTGCTATTTCCGCGACTCGCAGAAAGTACATCGGGGTGATAGGCACGCCCGCAACGATTAACAGCAACGCTTATGCCAGGGCCATCCACCAACTCGATCCCGCTGTCAGGATATACTCCCAGGCCTGTCCTCTTTTTGTGCCGCTGGTCGAAGAGGGTTGGCTGGACCATCCCGTAACACGCCTGACTGCGGTGGAATATCTCAAGCCGGTGACCTGCCATGAAATTGATACACTGGTGCTCGGGTGCACTCATTATCCGCTGCTAAAACCTATGCTCCAGGAGTTGGTGGGCCCCGAAATCCTTCTTGTGGACTCAGCCGAGGCGATGGCCGAACAGACCGCGATGACCCTCGCGCAGATGGACCTGCAGAACCCTCGGAGAACCGGCCCCGAATACCGCTTCTACGTATCTGACGTGCCACTCCGGTTCCAGTCCATAGGGGAGCGTTTCCTGGGCCGTTCGCTTCCTGATGTGCAGGTGGTGAGGTGGTAGGGGGGCTTGATTTCCGGACAGGCTGGAAGTCCACATTGGTCTCCCGGGTGATTTTTATTGCCGGTGAAAGAACTGCCGGTTTGAACAGGTGTAAACATGCGCGGCTATCCTGAAAACATTGTTATCAATGGCGAGACTTTCGATTTCGAGAGAATCCTGAAGGATGATTTTTTCTCGGTGAATGTGCTCTATAAGAATCAGTTCGATGTGCGGTACGTGCTGAAGCTTTCGGACTTTCGCTTCGTGATGGGCACCCTCCTCAGGCCCCTCGCCATGTTCTTTTCGTGGCGCGAGTACAAGATATACAAAAGGTTGGTGGGTATCGAAGGAATCCCCGATCTTGGCCCCCGGTTCGGCAAAAGGGGCTATTTCCACAAATACATCGAAGGAAAGACACTGCACGAACTGGAAAAGGGCGGCACGTTGCCTGATGACTTTTTCGCGAAACTGACGGCCATTATTTCTCAAGTCCATGAAAGGCGTATCTTCTACCTTGACATGAACAAGCGGGGAAACATCATCCTGGGCGATGACATGCAGCCATATCTCATCGACTTTCAGATATGCTTTTTAATCAGGAAAAGAAATGGGCTTCCGGGGCGGATAGTCGATTGGATCTTCAAGAATCTTATCCGTGAAGATATCTATCACCTCTACAAGCACAAGAGACATTTCCAGCCTCACCTCATGACACAGGAAGAGCTTCTCCTTGCGACGCGCACTCCTTTCAACGAAGCGATCAGCCGGTACGTGGGAACACCATACCGCAAAGTGAAAAGGCTGATCTACCCTCACGGAAGCAACGAGATAATCTGGTACAAATGGAAGAAAATGAAAGACCGCAGCAAGCGGATGCCCTGATGTCCCCACATGCGGCATGCTTGCGGTGAGGATGCGCAGCAGGGGTAAACGCGCTCATCGAGCCATTATTGTCGGCGGTGGCCGGCTTTGCTTCCTCGAAGACATTCCCTACCATGAACATCTCCCTGCCGTGCGCTCTAGAGCATGGTTCCTGGTACTTGCCTATAGTGCGGATGAATAGTTGCAAATCAGCAAAGTGTGATTAAACGAGAAAGCCAAAGGAAGTACTTGACCGCTTGAGTGCCTTTACGGCAATGAACCGCGCCTCAACTTTCATCAGACAATTCTTTGCAGCAATGGATTCCGGAGGAGATCATGAGTTCAGTTCGCAAAATCAGCAAGGTATGGAAGAGCAAACCAACTGTGGAGGGGGCAGGTGTTCATCTGAAAAGAGCTTTCGGCTATTATCAGGTCCCTGAGTTCGATCCTTTTCTTATGCTGGATGACTTCCGCTCAGACGATCCCGCAAAATTTCTCCCCGGCTTTCCCTGGCATCCGCATCGCGGCATAGAGACCATCACGTACGTGATCGAGGGGGATGTGGAGCACGGGGACAGCATGGGAAATAAGGGGGACATCTCGGTGGGAGACGTGCAGTGGATGACCGCCGGAAGCGGCATTATTCATCAGGAGATGCCCAAGGGAGATAAATCAGGCCGTATGGGCGGATTCCAGCTCTGGGCAAATCTTCCCGCATCCATGAAAATGATGGAGCCCCGCTATCGTGACGTTCGAAGTGAGCAAATACCGGAGGCTTCACTGGATGGAGGCGTGAAGGTCAGAATAATCTGCGGCGAAGTGAAGGGCGTCAAGGGGCCGGTGCGCGATATCGTGATCGACCCCGAGTACCTCGATGTCACCGTACCGTCGGGTTCCACTTTCATTCACCCGATCAAACGGGGTCATACCGCTTTTGCATATGTGATCGAAGGGAAGGGCTACTTCGATGACGACCTGGATTCGTTTTCCCATGAAGTGGTCGGCAAGAATTACTTTGACCTTGACCGTGAATGTATCTGCAGCAATGGGACCCTTATCCTGTATGAGGACGGAGAAAAAGTCTCAGTCAGCGCTAAAGATAGTCTTCTGCGGTTCCTGCTTGTTTCGGGCAGACCAATTGGCGAACCGATTGCCTGGTATGGTCCCATCGTCATGAACACGCAGGAGGAACTGCGTATCGCTTTCGACGAGTACAAGAAGGGTACATTTATCAAGCACAAAAAGCCCTTGCGCGAGTAGTAAGCTTAGCAAAGACAAATAGCCTTCACCGCAGAGAGCGCGGAGGACGCAGAGGAAATACCGAGAAAAACAGAATACTATTTAGTCCGCATTGACAGTCCTTTCTTATTGGGTTCTCAAGCCTTTTCTCTGCGATCTCCGCGTGCTCTGCGGTGAAAGCTTTTCCGTGAAAGGACCGGAATGGAGAACGATTGCAGGAAAAAACCGCCTTCTAATCTCCTCGAAGGCATCGGGCAGTTCAATCGGGGTGATTACTTCGACTGTCATGTAACGCTGGAGGAAATCTGGATGCATGAGCATGGGAACATACGGGACCTCTACAAAGGCATTCTGCAGATAGGCGTTGCCATCTACCATGCAAAGCGCTCCAATCTGAAAGGGGCTATGAGACTTGTCTCCTCCGGCATGGAACTTCTGAGACCCTTCGCGCCCGAATGCATGGGGATCGATGTGGCCCACCTCATTCAATCTGCCGGGCGATTCAGGGAGGAACTGAATGAGCTTGCCTCTGGTCCGGGCCTTTCGCTCAGGGCCATTCCTGTCATCAGATTTATTGAGTAGATGTTTCACCAGGAATTGTAGGGGCCAAGTACTTTGACTTGAAGCGGCAATGCGTTTGTAGTGCAGAAAGTCTCATAGTGTACGAGAATGGAGACGAAGGGGTAACCAGCACGGAGAAGGGTCGTGTGCTCTTTCTTCTTGTCTTGGGCAAGTTGATCGGTGAATCCGTGGCTTGGTACGGTCCCATAGTTATGAACACTCAGGAAGAGTTGCGCATTGCTTTGCAGGAATATGAGCAAGGGAAATTCATTAAGTATGGTTAGACAAATGCGTGGATCAAAGGTACTTTTCATCAATTGATTCAAAACTTGTTGTATTTTTCAGAATATGATGCTATGCTGACATATTCTAAAAGTTGGTTCGATATTTTGAATTCCTTGGAGATCGGTCTTTCGCCTGCGCAAAGGGAGCGGTTTCAAGGTAAGTTCGAAGTGCCGCAACCTTATACAAAACACAAATTTTTGAGGAGCAGTTGAAATGGCCGAAGGTAAAGTGAAATGGTTTAACGACAGCAAGGGCTATGGGTTTATCGAAACTGACGCTGGACACGACGTGTTCGTTCACTTCAGTGCTATCGAGTCATCCGGATTCAAATCCCTGAGCGAGGGCGAGCGGGTCAGCTTCGTGGAAGAACAGGGTGCCAAAGGGCCTCAAGCTTCTCAAGTTAAAAAGATGTAAGTGTGCTGACCTGAGAAAATGCAAGCCGGAGCCCAAAAAGCTCCGGCTTTTTTGTGGCGGCCCGGCAAACGAGTACCTCCAGTATTTTTCACGCGAAGACGCGAAGAACAAGAAGGCGGAGACGTAGCGAGCGCGGAGACGGTAACGTAGTTTGAAGTGCGAAGAGCGAAGGGTGAAAATTTCACCCAACTAACCTCACCCTTCACATTTCGAGCGAAGCGACCTCCCGCTACCTGCCTACGCAACTTCCCGGTAACTCATTTAACCTGCTTCCTCTGCTTCGCGGCTTCGCGTGCAAACTGTCCAGGTACGCATTTGCCGGAAGACCCGGTTTTTTGGCGGCCCGGAGGTCAGCCGCCCGGGAATAACTAGGCATCGAGGCTTTCAGCCGAACTTTACGGACTGGCTTATGATCGCCGGACTCTCCAATTCCAGGATTTTCGGCTCGATACGCTGGAGTTCGTGGATATTCCATTTGCCCTCTTTTTCGATTAGAGCAAGGGCCTCTTCCCTGGACTGGGCTAGAACGGCTATTTCGGCCTGTAGATAATTGTCCCGATAGATGTGCGGTTCGTCGAACATCGACCAGCTCGAAAGAAACTTGCTGTGTCGCCAGATGAAGATTCTCATTGTGTTTGGCTCCAGGAGTCAGGTGTGCTCGGCCTGAGGAGGGTAGGTCAGCGATGTGCCGGACACCACGCCCCAAGCGGTCAGCGCGTGCTCGTTAACGGTCGTTTTCTCGATGATGTGCATGACACGAAATCCGCGTACTGTCAAAGCATCTGAAATAAGATCCGCCAGGGCAGGGCTTCGGCGCTCATGAGGGCTGTGCGGCGCGCCAGAGCAAATGTTGTTATGAGCCTCTCGATTGCGGCCTGGAATTTTTCCGCAAGCATGTAATCGGCCAGTTCATGCAATCAATCCCTTTTCTTCGAGCCCTCGAAGCAGAAGATGAAAATAGACAAGGCCCGCATAGCCCCGCCATCTAGACATTTTATCTTCCAGCTCGGAATCTGAGAGCTTCTCACCGGGTCTTAGCCAGCGATTGAGACCTGTTCGAGCTCCGATATCTCCCCTCGGGAACACGTCCAACCTGCCAAGGCCTCTCAGGAGAACATAATCGGCACTCCACCTGCCGATGCCCCGAAACTTCACAAGCTCGGCAAAAGCCAACTCGTTATCCATTTTCTCAAAATCGTCAATGGACAGATTCCGCTCAATTATGATTCGTGCGCCTTCAACAAGCGCCCTGGCCTTGTTTGCCGAAACGCCGACGGCTTTTGCCTGTTCGGCTTGAAGCCGGGCAAGTGAACGCGCATCAGGGAAAACAGGGCAGGCGTTTTCACCGCAATCGAACGGGACGCCGTGGGTTTCGGCCAGGCGATTGAGAATGCTCACTGCGGAATTAAGTGAAAGTTGCTGAAAGACTATGGCGTTTGCAATGGACTCGAAGAGCGTAGGAAACCTCGTCGGCTTTACTCCTCTGAATCGTTCCACAAGGGGCCCCAGGTCCGCCTCGGCCTCAGCCATAGAGTAAAAGCCGCCCAGACCGATGTTCAAACCCAGTATGCGGACGAGCGCGGACTCGGCTTCCAACAAGGTTCTATGCGATGGGTTTCCACAGACAAGGGTTACCTCCAACTCGGGTTGGGCTGGAGGCGTCATTTGTTCAACACTCACCAGAACGGTTTGTGAATCCAGCGTCATTGCACGCCGATATGTTTTTCCATTCCAGTAATCGATCCTGTTTGAGGCAGTGCGCCGCAGTACCCAGGCCGTCAGGTCAAGCCTGAATGGGGCGATTGGGATCAGATTGAATCGAATGGTTTTCACGGCAGCCGATAAAGTGGTTTCAGTCTTGAACTCTTCCTTTTTGAACGCGAAAAATACGGGCGGCATTTTCTCCCGAGATGGCATCCATCTCCAGGCTGGAGAGACCGGATTCGCTCAGTTCACAAAAATAGCGCCTCGGAGAAAGCAACGGGTAATCACTGCCAAAGAGAATCTTACCGGCCCCGGCAACCTGAGTTGCGATTTTGTAAATATCACTTTTGTACAGGAAGGGAGAAGCCGCTGTATCGTAGTAGATATTGGCAAAAAGCGAAGGAACTTGTTTCTTCAGGAGTTCAAAGAAAAGCAGGCCGCCCCCCCAGTGCGCAAGGATGAGAGTTGCTCCTGCGGCGGCCCTTGCCATATCGTAATAAAGATCCAGGCCGAATGGAGCTTTCCCCGGATACTCATGCCCGACGGGTTCATTTGCATGGGCGAGGAGCACGAGGTTTTTTTCACGGCAAAGAGCGCCAATTTCCTTGAAATTATCGAGAACACGGCCCATATTTCCCCCGGTGGTGTATACTGCAAGCTCTCCGAAACCGCGAACGCCGTAGAGGCTCAGCTTTTTGGCTTCCTCGACGCATTTTTGCGAGAAAAGGTCAAGGCAGGCCAGCGGCAGGAGGCGATCGGGAAATCTTGCGGCGGCATCGAGCACATAATCGTTGTGACGCGCAAGCAACTCAGCGTTTCGCCAGGGAAACCCGAATACCACCGAGAGGTTTACCCCATTTTCATCCATTGACTCGATAAGCTTTTCAGCGGACGCCATTTTCGAATCAGGGGGGCCGTACAGGAGGCGAAATTCAGGTTCGCCGCTGAAAAACAGCTCCCGCTCCCGAATGATATCGGGCGGGAAAATATGAGTATGGACGTCTATAATCAAGGTTGGGGAGCACTCCATTCGAGTTCGGGTAGGGTGCGATGTCACAGGGTGAATGTCCAGGTATCGAGCATGTTGTACCCAATTTCGGCTTCACAAGCAAGCCGGTAAAGACATCCCGAACTTTAAGAGGAACGATATGCAAGACAAAATTGAAACAGTTGCGCGAAAGATCATCATTGAGGCCGGAGAGCTGATTCGGCAGCACATCGGACATGTAGCCGGTTCATGGGTCCACAGCAAGGGTCCCTCGGATTATGTGACAGAGATTGACAAAAGGTGCGAGCGGCTGATCGTCGAAGCGGTCCGGCACAATTTTCCCGACCACCACATAATGGCCGAAGAATCGGCAAATGAGGGATTGCAGCCAGGATACACCTGGGTAATAGACCCGGTGGACGGGACCACCAATTTCATCCACGGCTTTCCGTTTGTTGCCGTTTCCATTGCGGTGTGCCTTGAAAAGAAACCTGTTTTGGGATTTGTGCTGGACCCTGTTAGAAACGAGCTTTTTTCAGCAAGAAAGGGAGCAGGGGCCTGGCTGAACGGATCAAGGCTCGCGATGCGCGAAAGAGTGGAGCTTGACAGGGCGCTGATTGCGACCGGGTTTCCATTCAGGAATAGAAATTACATGGATGATTACCTGAGGGCTTTCAAATCAATCTGCCTGAGAGTAAGCGATATCAGGCGGGCGGGTTCCGCAGCGCTGGATCTGGCATACCTGGCTGCAGGACGAGTGGATGGATTCTGGGAAATAGGCCTGAAAGCCTGGGACATAGCCGCCGGCGCGCTCCTTATCACGGAGGCCGGCGGCATGATCAGCGATTTCAAGGGCGAGGACAATCACCTGTTCAATGGCAATGTTGTAGGAGGCGTGCCTTTGGTTTACCCGTTTCTACTGGAGCAAGTGCAGGAGTGGCTGGTTCCTGCAATGGAGGCTCAGCGTTGATCGGTCAGGCCGCCTGGCTACGAGGGACTATGTTCATGGCCATTAGTTTCTTGCTGTTTTCGAATATGACTTCCATCTTCCGGGGGGAGATGACTTTGGTTACTACGCCAAGGCCGAAGTCCTGGTGCAGCAACAGGGCGCCTTCCCTGTAGCTGTCCGAGATCTTGTAAGCCGGGACACCGTCCCTGCTGGCATCGAGTAACAACTGCCGCCAGTCCTCGTCTGTTTTTGGCTTCGTGATCCCTTTATAAAGGACCGATGGAAGCATGTCTTCGTCGTCATCGCCCTCTTCGAGCAAAAGATCTTCGTCGCCTGCGAAATCGAGTTCATCGGTTTGCTCGAACTCGAGTCCTGACTCCTCTTCGAAGTCATCCATCATTTGGTCGCTATCCATATCTTTTTTCGGCATTATTCAGTCCCTCTTTCTTTGGCGGTTTCCTATTGCAGTCCCGTTTATTGGAACTCCATTGAAAGGTCAAGGTTTTTTCCATATTCTGCCCCTCGGGAGCAAACCATTCTTTGTGAATGGGAGTTTCTGATTATAATACGTCGAATTTTTCGGGAAATAGCCCCGAAAGATTTTTCCTACTTTAACTCAAACGGGACCGGTTTACATCATTTGCTAAATATTCTTTTTAACACGATTCTGCCCATTTTCAGCATCATCTTGCTTGGATTCATACTCAAGTGCAAAGATGTCATAGACGCCCAATTTGCCAGGAAGGCCAACCTGATAGTGTTCAATATCGGAATTCCGGCAATGCTTCTCAGTGAGATCTCCCGGGCGCCTTTCAGAGAGAATTTCAACCTGGCGGCTGTAATCTGCTCTCTTTGCTCTATGTGTATTGTGCTCCTTGCAAGTATCGGGGTGGTCCACGCTCTTTCGGTCAGACAGAGTCGGCGCGGGACTTTTCTCCAGGGCAGTATTCACGGGAATATCGGATACATGGCCTATGCCATCGCTTATTATGCAATTGGCGAATCGAGCTTTGCCCGAATGGCCATTCTGAGCAGTTTCATGATAGTCGGCCAGAACCTGCTTGCCGTATGGGCGCTTACCAGCTACGGCCCCGAGGTGGAGGTGAACGGGCGAAGATGGTGGCCCGTTTTGAAAAATATCGTGCAAAATCCAATCATAGTGACCGTTGGAGTCGCAATTGTCTATGCGGCGCTCGGCCTGAAAATTCCCGCTCCCTTGCAAAAAGGGCTCGATATCCTCTCGGGGATGGCGCTTCCCACCGCTTTGCTCCTGATCGGCTCGAGTCTCTCGTTTGGCGCCATGAGGTCCATGGTAAAGGAGATCGTAGCCATAGGGACCCTTAAACTTTTGGCATTGCCGCTTGTAGGCTATTTTCTGTTGGTCGTGTGCAGGGTACCGGGCCCGCTTGTTCTGCCCTGCGTCATCCTGCTGGCCTCTCCTCCGGCTACTATATCCTATGTAATGGCAACCGAGCTTGGGGGTGATCCGGAACTGGCTGCAGCAACCGTTTCGGTTTTCAGCCTTGCCTCAGCCCTGTCGTATACAATAATTTTAACGCTTCTCGCGTGAACTAAATCTACTCTCCCTGTGCCTTCAATTCGTCTTCAGTGGCAAGTCCATATTTCAGCAGCCTGTACCGGAAGGAACGGAAGGTGATCCCCAGCAGTTGAGCGGCTTTGAGTTTTACTCCGCCGGACTGCAACAGAGATTGTTGAAGGAGTCGTTTCTCGATTTCGGCCATATGCTGGTCCAGGTCAAACCCATCGATTGGAATTTCCGAAACAACGGGAGTCTGTTCCTGCTCTTTTCGCCGGTGCAACGAAAGCGTTAGAGAGTCGGGCAGGATGATCCTGGAAGATTCCATCGCCACGCCTCGTTCGATTATGTGTTCCAATTCCCGCACATTCCCCGGGAATTCATAATTGCAGAGGATATCCATGGCATAGGAAGACACTTTGTGGATGTCCTTGCCGAAATCCTTTGTGAATTTAGATAGAAAATACTGGGCGAGCAGAGCAATGTCCTCCCGGCGTTCTCTTAGAGGCGGGATGCGGATGGGAAGTACGTTGAGCCGATAATAGAGGTCCTCGCGAAAAGTCTTGTCCATTACCATGCGTTCGAGGTCGCGGTTGGTAGCCGAAATGATACGGACGTCAACCGCAATGTCCTCGGTTCCACCGATCATTCTTATGGTTTTTTCCTGGACTAGCCTGAGAAGCTTTACCTGAAGAAGGGGAGAAAGTTCTCCGATTTCATCGAGGAAAAGAGTCCCGCCCATGGCGGCCTCGACAAGCCCTATTTTGTTTGCCGCGGCGCCGGTGAAAGCTCCTTTCTTGTAGCCGAAAAGCTCGCTTTCGACCAGGTTTTCCGGGACGCCCCCGCAGTTGACAATTATTAGAGGCTGGTCGCGCCTTGCGCTCTGGCGGTGGATCGCTTTTGCGACAAGCTCTTTGCCTGTGCCGCTTTCACCTGTGACCACAACGTTGCTGCCGGTCTTTGCTACCCGCTGTATAGTCTCATAAACCTTGCGCATCGGAGCGCTTTCTCCGATGAGGCAGCCGAAATATAGAGGGCCTTCCTGGGACTTAATCAGATTTTGATCATCGCCCCTGTTACCGAGGGCATTGGAAATCACCGAGAGGATTTCCTCATTGTTGAACGGCTTGGGGAAGTAATCGTAGGCGCCTTCGTTCATGGCTTCGACGGCAGTTTCATTGCTGGCGTAGGCGGAAATCATTATTACAATGGTCCGAGGGGAGATCGTCTTGCATTTCTTCAGGACCTCAAGCCCGTTTACAGGATGCATTCGGATATCTGTTATGACAAGGTCGAACAGTTGATCCTGGATTATGTTCAGCGCTTCAACGCCGCTTTGCGCGCACTGGACGTCGTAGCCGTTCTTTAGCAGCAGGATTTCGAGAAGTTCCCGCATGCTCCTTTCATCGTCAACAACAAGAATTCTTGAGGCGCTCATATCCTTGGACATCCTAATTATGAAAATTAGATCATGAACCGGAAAAAACCACCCTGCCTCCGACAAGCGTCATAACCGCTTTGCCCTGAGCTTCCATGCCATCAAAGGGGCAGTTCCTGCTCTTCGATTTGAATCGGTTCACATCGATGGTGTACTTTACCTCCGGATCAATAAGAGTCAAATCGGCAGCCTTGCCCTTACGCAAGGCGCCGAAGGGGATTGCAAGGATCCGGGCGGGGTTGCACGATAGCTTTGCGACTGCTTCCAGGGGGGTAAGGACGCCTTCGCGCATGATCTGCAAAATGAGAGGCAAGGTCGATTCCAATCCTATCATGCCATTTGCTGCATATTCGAATTCCAGGTCTTTTTCAACTGTACTGTGCGGCGCATGATCCGAAGCTATTACATCGATGGTCCCATCGGCAAGTCCGGCCTTGATCGCTTCGACGTCCTCGGAGCTCCTGAGCGGTGGATTGACCTTGTAGACCGGGTCGAAGGTCGAGATCAGTTCATCGGTGAGAGTAAGATAATGTGGCGCGGTCTCAGCGCTGACGGCAATCCCCCGTCTTTTGGCCTCCCGTATAAGCGATACAGACCCTGCAGTGCTGATATGAGCTAAATGAAGCCTGCTCCTGGTAAGTTCGGCGAGAAGAATGTCGCGGGCCACCATAATCTCCTCAGCCGCCCTCGGAATGCCCCTCAGGCCAAGCCTTGTCGATACGGGCCCCTCGTTCATCAGACCCGCACCGCCAATGTCCAGGTCTTCGCAGTGACTTACCACCAACAGGTCGAATGTTTTAGCATACTCCAGCGCACGCCTCATAAGCATGCTGTTCATGACAGGCCTGCCATCGTCGGATACGGCTACAACGCCGGCGGAGCGCAATTCGCCGTATTCGGTCAGATTTTTGCCCTCAATCCCCATGCTTATGGCCCCCACGGGGAACACTCGGCAAGACCCCTCATCCCTGGCCTTTTCCAGGATGTACTGGGTTACTGCGGCGCAGTCGTTTACCGGGTGCGTGTTAGGCATACAGGCAACCGAAGTGAATCCCCCTGCTGCTGCAGCCAGCGTTCCCGAGGCGATGGTCTCCTTGTATTCTTCTCCTGGTTCCCGCAGATGGACATGCATATCGATGAGGCCCGGGACAACCCATTTGCCGCTCGCATCAATTTGTTCCAATTGCTTGAGCCTGTCAGAGCCGATTTCGATGTTTGCGTTAATTTCGACTACGATTCCGTTCTCGATGAGGACGTCCACAACAGCGTCCAATCCACTGGCGGGATCGATCACCCTGCCGTTACGCAAGACAAGATTGACTGATTTCCTGTTCACTTTCATTATCACTCCGGGAAGAGGCAAAGAGCCGGATATAGGGAGCAGATAAACTATCGCTGCGCGAGCAGGTAAAGCAGCGCCATCCTGACGGCAACACCGTTTGTCACCTGTTTCAGGATAACCGAATACGGGCCGTCGGCGACTTCAGGGCTGATCTCGACCCCTCGGTTCATCGGACCCGGGTGCATGATCAAAACGTCTTTTTTTGCCGTCTTGAGTCGGGCAGCGTTTATGCCGTACCATGTTGCATACTCGCGCAGTGAAGGCAACAACATCTGCTGCTGTCTTTCCTTTTGAAGGCGCAGAACCATTATTACGTCAGCATCAGGTATGCATTGCTCCAACCGGTTTGACACTTGAACTCCCATAGTCTCGATGTTGGGGGGAATGAGTGTGGCGGGGCCGCATACCACTACTCTGGACCCCATTTTTGTCAGGCCCCAGATATTGGAACGCGCTACCCTGCTATGGAATATGTCCCCAACTATAACGATGTTCAGGCCGTCCAACCTGCCCTTGCTTTCAAGGATGGTCAGCATGTCGAGCAGGGCCTGGGAAGGATGTTCGTGCATCCCGTCCCCTGCGTTGATGACCGACGCCGTTGTTCGCCTGGCAAGCATCTGCGGTGCGCCGGAGGCGGAATGCCGTATTACGAACACATCAGGCCTCATGGCCTCCAGATTTTTGATGGTATCCAATACGGTCTCACCCTTGACTATCGAACTGGTTGAAGCCGATATCGAATAGGTATCCGCGCTTAGTCGTTTTGCAGCTATATCAAAGGAAGTCCGCGTACGGGTGCTCGGTTCGTAGAAAAGGTGAATGATCGTTTTGCCTCTCAGGGTAGGTACCTTTTTGATGGCCCGGTCATTGATTTCCTTGAAAGATTGGGATAAATTGAGAATGTATTCAATTTCGGCGACCTCCAGGTCGCGAATTCCCAGAAGGTCTTTCCTGTTAAAGCCCATAGGGGTTCCTCACAAGGTCCTGGAGGACCACTTCAATCGCCGCGTTTAAAAGCTGTTCAGGAAAAGCTGGCGCCATCCGGCAGCCTCCAAATTTTCAACCCTCTTCTTTATCACGAGGCTGGCGCTTGAGGGTAATTCAAAATAGGCGGTCGTGAAAAAATGAGAGCTGGTTAAGTATGCCTTGCCGGCCTCGAATTCTCATAGCACTTTTTGATGAAGTTTTTTCGATTTTTGTTTTATAAGGTACGCGAGAGTTGGCCAAGAGCCGGACAATCCGTGCGGTTCCATACCAGCCAGTTGACATCATGTCATCGGCTGGTCTTAACGTAAATGGGGCCGCATATTTATTTTGAAAGGAGTAGTAATGCCGAGAGTCCCAATCACCAAGACGGGATACGAGAAACTTAAAAGTGAATTGCAGCGCCTTCAAAAAATAGATCGTCCCTCAGTAATTAAGGCGATTGAGGAAGCTCGCGGCCACGGAGACATTTCGGAAAACGCCGAGTTCGAGGCTGCGAAAGAAAAACAGGCCATTATTGAAGGCAAGATTCAGGAACTGAACGGAAAGATCCGTGACTCAGAAATAGTCGATTTACCTCAAGATGTGGATGGAAAGGTCATCTTTGGATGCAAAGTGATCGTGGAAGACCTCGAAACGGGCGAGGTCAGTTCGTATAGACTAGTCGGTCCGTATGAGGCCGACGTTCAGGAGGGGACAATATCCATTACATCTCCTATCGGCAAAGCCCTCATTGGCCGCGAAGAGGGAGATGAAGTAAAGGTGCAGGCCCCGAAGGGCATCCGGAACATCGAAATCCTCGACATCCAACCCTGAAATAACCCTTCGCGCTTCCACATCGGCTCCCTGAAACAAGTGGGCCACTCTACCTATTAATAAATTGAGAAGCTATATCCCAAAATGTTACTTATCTGTAAGTAATTAATATTATCAATGTCCTAAGCTGCTGTATTTGAGTAAGATATTAATTGCTATTCTTTGGGCCTCTGTTTAAAATTAGTCTGCTTTTCGTAAGTAAAATCCCCAAGGAGCCAAAAGCTATGAAGCTTCCGAAGTTTTTCTCAACATTTTTCCTTGTCGCAGCGATGAGTATGGCCGTGTGGACCGGTTTTGCCCCCGCACACGTTGTCTTCGCTCAGAATCACACTATTGACGATCCTATGCCTTTCTTTGAGAACAGCCTTGAAACCGACCACTTTGTCCTCAAATGGACAAACAAGAGCAGGCATGCAAGCGACAACATCGGCGATCCTCAAATTATCAAGGATACAGCGGGATATCTCGAGACGGCCTGGGAGAAATATACGACGCTGTTTGGAAGAAAACCCTATACGGCTCCGGGTCGGGACAAGATCGACGTAGTTTTTCGGGACATCGACTGTTACGGGGTTGCCGATCCTCCGAGCGGGCCGATTCAGTTCAATGCGTTTGCATGGGTGCAAAACAGCGGCATTCGGCAGCCGACCTCAGCCCACGAACTATTCCATAGGATGCAGTACGCATACGGGTATAAAACCAAGTGGCATCCGCGGGAACCGTACATGTGGTTCACGGAGGGCACAGCCGCCTGGTCCGAGGTCTTCGTGTGGGGAAGGGTGAGCCGAACCTGCAAGGTAGACACGATCTTCAGAGATTGCAAACTGGGTCTTTATGACGCAGAAGATATGGCGATGCCCTTCTGGATCTATTTTGTACAGGGCAATCATGAGCATCCAAATCATCAGCTCATGGTGAAGCTATTCGAAAAATTCGAACAGCTCGGGGATGAGAAGCAGGCCCTCAGGGAAGTCTTAACAGAGGCATACGGCTCGGCCGACGGGTTCCTCAAGAGTTTTGCAAAGGACCGTAGGAATGGATTCTGGAGCGATACCTGTGACATGCCCTACAGATGCATCCTTGGACCTGACGGCAAGGACCTGGTTCAAGAGGTCAGGGATATGCAGCAAAAAAAGTAATAAGAATCGTATTCCACGCAAACGACCTGGGAAACGCACAGCGCGTTCGCTCCCGGTGTTTGCTCCAAAGCCTGGAAAAGCACGCTTCGATTTTGTATCGGTGAGTGAATTTCCGGCGTCGGGTGTGCCGGCCGGAGCCCCGGAATGCCATGAAATGAAACAAGGGGGCAATCTCAGGGATGATTCCCGCTGGGCCGTTCAGCGATCAACCACTTTGAGCAATATTTAATGTTACGATTTAGCGACAGAGATTTTCGCGGCTCAAGTTCGTTTAATTCTCCTTCCATTTTTACCCCAAAAAAGTTTACATACTGGAAAGATTATTCACCTTCCGCTCGCTCCATGATTTGAACCGCCGGCCAAGGCCCGATTGTGCCCCCGGACCAGGTTTTAGAGTGAGCTGTGGGAGGTTCTAAAAAAGGTCCTGGAGAGTTCTAATGCGTAAGACCTATGTGATCGACACGAATGTTTTGCTGCACAACCCGAACGCACTTTTCGCCTTCGAAGACAACAACGTCGTCATACCTTTTGCGGTAATCGAAGAAATAGACAATCAGAAAAAAAGACAGGATGAAATAGGGAGAAACGCCAGAGTTGTTTCAAGGGAGCTGGACGCGCTCAGGGAATCGAGCAGGCTGTCTGAGGGTGTCGACCTGCCACAGGGGGGCCGGTTGACCATCGAGCTCAATCACGCGGGTCTGGTGGATTTCCCGAAGGGACTGGATCCGGATAAATATGACAACAGGATTCTCGCGGTTGCATACAATCTGAGCGTTTCAGGAAGCGAACCGGTCACGCTTGTAACGAAAGATCTGAATCTGCGGATTAAAGCCGACGTGCTTGGCTTACGAGCCGAGGATTTCTACAACGACAAGGTCGATTACGAGCAACTCTACACCGGCGTCGGTGAGGTATATCTGTCAGCCCAGGAACTCGACAGGTTCTATAAGGAAGGCAGGCTCAACCACAACTCGCATCCCGCTCTTCCCAACCAGTTCATGCTCTTAAAATCCAGCGAGAATCCCTCCCAGTCTGCGCTTGCTCGCCATTACCAGGATTCGTTCCTGCCTCTGGTCTACGGTGAAGCGAATTGCTGGGGGATAAGGGCGCTGAACAAGGAACAGAAATTCGCGTTCGAACTTCTTTTGAACGATCAGATAAAAGTCGTTACCCTGGTTGGCCGTGCCGGAACGGGGAAAACCCTGCTGGCCCTCGCGGTTGGGCTTGAAAAAGTTCTTGAGGAAAACGCATACAGCAGGCTTCTGATAACACGTCCGGTCATTCCCATGGGTGATGATATTGGGTTTTTACCGGGAACAAAGGAAGAGAAACTTCGGCCCTGGATGCAGCCGATCTATGACAATCTTGAATTCCTTTTTAGAAACTGCTCGGAGCCTTTCGAGGTGCTTCAGGACCTTATCCGGAAAGGAATGGTCGATCTGGAGGCGCTCACCTATATCCGTGGGCGCAGCATCCCGCGGCAGTTTATTATTTGCGATGAGGCCCAGAATCTTTCTCCCCACATGATCAAGACGCTCATCACCCGAGTTGGAGAGGATACAAAAATAGTCCTTACGGGGGATCCCGAGCAGATCGACCATCCCTATCTCGACGCCAGCAGCAATGGATTGACCTACCTGGTTGAAAGGATCAAGAACGAGGACATATCCGGCCACGTGGTTCTGATGAAAGGAGAACGCTCGAAAGTAGCCGAACTGGGCGGGAAGCTATTGTAAACGGGCAACGTGTCCACTTGTTCCGTATCCAGTGAACCCTCGGAGGGTCGGTCCAGGACTTCATCACAGTGATCCACAGGGGGGCATGCACGATGGTTGACGCCAACCTCTGTTGCGACTTATATTTAAAAAAACGAACTGGTGATGAAGTTCCACCATAACTGCCCTTTCGGGGGATGATGACTTCTGCTTTTATATTGAAGGCAGAAGTTTTTTTTTGAGATCGGACGGACGTTACCGCAGGTAATGGCGTGGTTCAGTCCCGGGGAGGTTCCTTCATGTTTGATTACGCGCAACTCAGAGAAGGTCTGTGCGGTATTGTCGCACAACTTGATGCGACCGTGCGTGATATCACTTCGAAATCCCTGGGAGAAACCAGGACCAAGTTGGAAGAGGAAGCCTTTAATCTTGTTGTTCTCGGTCAGTTTAAAAGGGGTAAGTCGACTTTCATCAACGCTCTTTTGGGCGAGAATATCTTACCGACCGCTATCGTGCCGCTTACCTCGGTTGTCACAATCCTACGGTACGGTCCGAAGTTGAAGGTCGAAGTTAAGTATCTGGACGGCCGATTGGAAGAAATCGATCTCGTCGGTCTCCCGGCCTTTATTACTGAGCGCGAAAATCCTCAAAACAAAAAGGAAGTGAAAGAAGTCACGGTCTTTTATCCTTCACAATATCTTAAAGGCGGCGTTCAAATAATCGACACCCCTGGCGCGGGATCAGTCTATAGCCATAATACTGAGGCGGCTTACGCTTATCTTCCATACGCTGATGCAGGGATTTTCATCGTCTCCGTTGACCCGCCTCTTTCAAGGAGTGAGCACCAATTTTTAAAGGATGTCCGTGAGTTTGTGGGTAAAATCTTCTTTGTTCTCAACAAAATCGACCAAGTCAGCGAAAGTGATCAAAAAGAATCACTGGAATTTACTACCAGTGTCATAGAAGAAGAGGTAGGGGCCGGGAAGGTAAGAATTTACCCGTTATCTGCTCGATTGGCGCTTGATGGAAAAAGGGCCGGAGACGATGTTCTTTTGGAGCGCAGCCTCCTTCCTGAGTTTGAAAAGAAACTTCTGGATTTTCTTGCACGTGAAAAAGGCAGGGTCTTCTTACTATCGGTAGTCAATAATTTGCTGAAATTGATCTGCGATGAGACCATCTCCTTCCAGCTCGAACAGGAAGCTATCAAACTCCCGCTTAATGAGTTGACAACAAAGATCGGGCGGTTCGAGCAGGAAATGAAAGTCGTCGAAAAAGACCGCGAGGACAATCAATTTCTTCTCAAAGGGCACCTGGGGAAACTCCTTTCCGGGTTGGACGAGGACATATCTGCATTTAAGAGTGAAAAATTCCCCGCACTCGAAAGAGAGCTTGAAGCGGAGTACCTGAGGCTGGTGAGTCGTGGGGGCGGTGGATTGAGAGAGCAGCTTGAACAATTCGTTTCTAATAGAATTCGAGAAATATTCACCCCCTGGCGGCAGCAGCTCGCGGAAACAATTTCCTCCAGGCTCGAGGACGCACACGGAGAATTCGCCCACAAGATAAACAATATAATTGAGAGGATTTTGACTTTAACCAGTGACATCTTCGAGCTGAAATTGAAGCCTTTTACCTGGGTGGAAGGCCTGAGCAAGAAAAGCGATTTTTATTTCATGCTCAAGGACGATCCGGTTGGGCTCGAACTGATTCAGCTCGCTGTCACCTCTGCATTACCTTCGTTTATTGCCAGAAAGATGATCTTAAGAAATATGAAAGAGTCGGTTGTGGAGCTTCTGGACCGGCACTGCGGGAGAGTTCGCTACGATCTGGTCAACCGCATAACGAAGACCATGAAGGATTTCCAGAATTCATTGAATGAAAAGATAGTCCTCACACTCGCGGGGATACGTATCTCATTTCAAAAGGCTCTGGCGCTTCACCTGGAAGGGAAAAACAACGTCGAAAAAAGCCTGGGAGAGCTTGACGAGAAGCTGGGTTCCATTGCCCGTATCCATTCTGAGCTGCTCAGATATGCAGCTTTATTGAATCATGATGGAACAAGTGTGGAGCGGGGCAGTGCTTCGGCTTCTGCCCGGACTTCCTGAGAAGAACGTAACTGATAATGTGCGGAGAACCCATGGCGGGCTGATTTGTCCGTATCATTTAAGATATTTCAGATCACAAAAGGCGACAGGCTGATCGATGGCTTGCACATTTGGACCATCAGGTGAAAAAAGTCTTTGATCACAAGGGAGATTATGGCAGGATACTTCGATACTCCATCAATTTGGTGCCTGAAATTGTCACCATTACGGCGAATAATGAATCGGAAATCGAGAATCAAATTCCTCTAGCGCTCCCATCACGACTTCCAACTATTTTATCATTGCTCACAAAGAAATAGCTTCCCTCTTGCCTACTGGATTCCTCTCTCGACAAAAGCGCCGCGGCGAGGAGAAAAAGCCGGGAATAGATCACTTTTGAAACATTGAGAGGGAAGCTGTGAGCATTAGAAATCTGGAATTTTTTGTGAAACCCTCCTCGGTCGCGCTGATCGGAGCTAGTACAAGGCCCCATTCAGTTGGTGCCGTAATCTTGAAAAACATTCTAGAGGCAGGGTTTCAGGGCGATGTTTTCCTCGTCAATCCAAAGCACCGGACCATGGGCGGATTGCCGACCTATCCAAATGTCGCCTCTCTTCCAAAGTCTCCGGATCTGGCTGTGATTGCAATCCCACCGGATTCGGTGCCCGAAGTCATAGCTGAAGCCGGGGCTTGCGGGACGAAGGCTGCTGTAGTCATTACTGCGGGTTTGGGAGAAGGCGGCTTACAAGGCGGCCTGGAACTCCGTCGCGCTATGCTGAATGCTGCGCAGCTTTATTCCCTCAGGGTCGTCGGTCCTAACTGTCTGGGTATCATGGTGCCGGGCTCCCGCCTGAATGCCAGTATGGCGCACATTTCACCCATCGCGGGCGACATCGCTTTTATCTCACAGTCCGGGGCGCTGCAAACTGCAGTCTTAGATTGGGCAACGTCGCAGAATATCGGATTCTCGCATGTGATTTCACTTGGCGGCATGGCTGACGTGGATTTCGGCGATATGCTGGATTATTTATCAACCGATCTGGCCACCCAAGCTATCCTTCTCTACCTCGAGGTAGTCACCAACGCCCGCAAGTTTATGTCGGCGGCGCGGGCCGCGGCGCGGATGAAACCTGTGATCGTATTTAAAGGTGGCAGACATAAGGAAGCTGCGGAGGCTGCTGCAACGCATACCGGGATGGTGACGGGAATCGATGCCGTATATGACGCCGCTTTCCGTCGGGCCGGGATGCTTCGCGTGCATGATATTCAGGCGCTCTTTAGTGCTGTTGAGGCTCTTGCCAGGATGCCAAGGTCCTCGAGAGGAGATAGGCTTGCAATTCTGACCAACGGTGGTGGAGTTGGCGTGCTTGCCGCCGATGCACTGATAGATGAAGGCGGACATCTTGCCAAACTGTCCTCCGAGACGATATCCGGCCTGAACGCCGTTCTTCCAAAAATCTGGTCTCACCGCAATCCCGTGGACATCCGGAGTGATGCCCCTGCTGGCCGTTACGCAAATGCACTGCAAATCCTTCTCAAAGATAAAGCCGCTGATGGGATTCTTGTTCTAAACTCCCCCTATGCAGTTGCGTGCGGCAAAGAAGTGGCTCTGGCAGTCATAGATACAATCAAGAGTCATGGAAACTCAAAGCCTGTAGTGCTGACGAGCTGGTTGGGCGGGGCCGGCGCAGTGGAGCCGCGCCGTTTGTTTGCAGAAAATCTCATTCCTACATACGAAACCCCGACTGATGCAGTACGTGCTTTTATGCAGGTGATCAAATATCAGCAAAACCAGGAAATGTTGATGGAGACTCCGCCAAGCATCCCGGAATCTTTTACTCCCGACATGCCAAAAGCAAGGCATGCAATCGATCAGGCGCTGACGGAAGGGCGCGGATGGCTTACGGTAAGCGAGGCCTATACTGTCCTTGATGCCTATACCATCCCGGCGGCTCCATTTAAGGCAGTGGCGTCCACGGGCCCCTATGGGGACAATGCGCCATCCTTAACGGTTCCAGAACACCCGGTGTTACACCGATCAGGAGTTTACGAACTGACGATTGAAGTCTTCGATGATCTCCAGTTCGGTCCGGTGATCCGGTTCGGTTTCGGTATTCCGGATGCGGAATTCTCCCATGCGAGGGAATTTGCCCTACCGCCGCTTAGTCTGCATTTGGCGAAAGAACTTATTGCCCGAGCCCGGATCGCAAGCAGGTTCTATAGCCGGGGAAGCATGAGAGGCGTGGACGTAGAGAGGCTTGCGCTCACACTGGTGAAGGTATCGCAGATCATAATCGACATTGATGAGATTGCAGAGTTGAGAATCCGTTTGTTGCTGGACCTGGATGGTGTTTTGGCAATTGATACACGAATCAGAGCAGTTAAAAGCAGAGCGCCGGCCAGTGAGCGTCTGGCCATTCGCCCATACCCGAAAGAGTTGGAGACATCTGTGATATTGCCTGACGGCAGAACTTTCCAAATACGGCCAATACGACCGGAGGATGAGCCGGTTTTGCAAACACTGTTTTCAGGTCTTTCGGCTGATGAAATTCGCATGCGTTTTCTGCATTCCATGCGGACGCTCTCACACAGCCAGGCGGCGAGGCTGACACAGATCGACTATAATCGGGAAATGGCACTGGTGATTGCCGCACCTCAAGATGCACGTGAACAGGAACTTTACGCACATGTGCAGCTCCTCTCCGACCCAGATAATGAACGAGGCGAATTTTCCATTCTGGTGCGTCGTGACATAAGTGGCAAAGGGTTCGGGCGGATGCTCATGCAGCGCATCATAGCCTATGCACGCAGCCGAGGTATAAAGGAGATCTTCGGGAATGTGCTGAGCGAGAATAGACCCATGCTGAGGCTTGCGGAAGCACTTGGTTTTACGTCGCGTTTTGATCACGAAAGCCCGGGATCACTGATAGTCTCGATGAAACTGTGATTTAGGCTCAGCTTTCGACATAAGCCTGCAATGCCGCTCTTGCTTAGATTTTTGAGAGCTGCGACCCGTGAGCGCGCCTACTTGTGGTCGATCACGAATGTTTTGGAATAAATATTGTCGAATGAAATCTCTGTGGCCAGTTGGGCTACATCGGTAGGGTCTGCGCCGCTCGCCCTTTCGAATCCCCTGAATGCGGGCTGGTTGCTCGCCAGTATTTCGTCTCCACCGGATGATGCCAGGTGACTTTCCGTGATCTCTTCGAGTTGTGAGAGTATCTGTCCGGCGAGGTCCTGCTTCTTGGACTCTTCGGAGGAGGCATACTTCTGGTATGTATATTCGACATCGAGCAGACGCTGGTCAGAGGCGATAAGATAGAAGGTCTCAATGCCGGTCCTGCTGTCAAGTTGGAACCAGGCTTCTCCTTTGGGCGAGTAGTAGTTGCGGTCAGTCTGGTAGTCTGTATCGAATTGCTTGAGACTGTACGGGAAAAGCATGGCAAGGTTTCCCTGGGAGTCCTTGTGGATCAGGTAGACGAAGCATTTCTTCCTTATCTGGATCATCGTCTTGAGCTTATCCCCGGACTTCAGAACCATTTGAGGGCTCACCGGTTCGAGCTTTGGAGGGTTAGACGAGGCGCGGATTGCTCCGAAAGCCCAGAGTATGCTGGCCTCATTTTTTCCCTTTTGGGGACCCGGCACTGCCAGGCAAAACGAATGAAATACGAAGACGAGCGCCAACGCCACAGATAAAGCCTCTCTGCAAAACCGCATACTTTTTCCCTTCTCCTAGGAGTGGTGAATCACCGGATTCTACGCTTTTTCCGCGCCGATGGCAAATCAGCGGACCTTCCTCAAGATAATGCCCCCAAGAGTCATATAAGAGCCATAAGGGCTTTTGGGGGCTCAGAAAATGGCTGTTGACCCTATGCCTGTTTCGGGATACAAGCCTTTAATAAACTAGGGGGTCTACACAGGGGCTGCTAAATGATCATAAACGATGATATCCTTGAGCGAACGTGCAAGGATATGATTGAAACCATCCTCCTTTGCCTGTCCGAGGCGACAAAGGGAACAATCTACAGAATCGGCCTCATGCCCGAGCTGCGTACGGTTCGAGTTACGTCCGGCGCCCGTGATGACGCTGAGGGGGAAATCTTGTGGGGCCTCAAGGAATATTCTGACTACAATTATCCGGGGAAGCGCTGGGAAGACTATAAAGACAAGCCGGGTCGCCCGCTGGAGGCAATGGCCTGGTGCGTCGAGAAGGGCAAAAGCTGGACCGCAGACGATCCTAACGAGGATTGGCGAAGTGTGCGAAAACAGCTTAGCAACGAAGTTGAAGACTATCATCACATGGAACCCGTTCTGATAAGGAAATCCTATCTCTACGGGGACGAGGCCGGTGATCCTGAATATCCTGTAGACTGGCGTGAAAACCCGATTTGGAAAGACTGTGAAGATATAGTTGTTGCCGTAATAAAGATTCACTTCAAGAAAGGCATGATAAAAAGAGGAGACCGGTCCACAAAGGTCATCAAGAAGCTCTCTCGCACGCTTGGTACCCAACTGCTTTCACTCCACATCCGTGAAACTCTTTCCGAAGCGCAGAAAGAGCTTGCGCGCCAGCGTCTTCAGAGTTGCAATGTCCTGGCCCACGAGCTGAGAAATACGCTTATCAAGCTTGGGTTCATCTTCTCGGCTATAAATGCCGAGATCAGTTTTCTGAGGGAGCAGTGGGAGTCGCAGATCGCTCTGGCGTGCCCGGACATCGAGACCAAGGGCGCCATATTGGAGAAGCTTTGTCAGCACATTGAGTCGAACCTGCCGCGGGGAGAGGGTTCAACCAAGCTCGCCCTGCTTTGCGAAAAGCTTATCGCCGAACAGAGCGAACTTGCCTGTTTGCCGCTCATGCCGGGCCTTGGAGAAAAATGGGTGGACAACAAGATCCGGCCCAAATGGCAGCAACTGATGGTGGAAAGCGACGCGTGGGAGGCAAGCCGCGAAGAGATACTATCGCTTCTCGGGCGCCTTAAAGAAGCGATGTGGCTGGGGACTAACGAGGATCTGCCTTGCATGGTCGGGCATCTGCCCGAAGATCTCAGGTCCATCTGGCCGAAGCTCGCTTATGTCGATTTCACTGTAGACAAACTGGCTACACTCGAGCAGATTCTTAAATTTCTGGACCATCCTGAGCTCAAGATACCCCATAAACAGCAGACCAAAAAGATATTGACCTCGCTTAAGGCACTCGCCGAGATGATTCCTGAAGTAGAGGAGAGGACAAATCGTATTATCCTTTCCCTCAAGAACGGTTCCTTCAAAACGATTTAAATCCCCAAGGTCCTGTATCAGCTTATTGGTAGAACAGTTCTTCTCTGGTTAGAAGCTCGCACCCGGTTCTTGTCACCCGAACCATGTTTTCGAGCCGCACTCCTCCGAATCCGGGCAGGTAGATTCCTGGTTCTACCGTAACGACCATGTTCTCTTCGAGTTGTGTGGGGTCCACTCTTCTGAGACCAGGCTTTTCGTGGACCGCAAGTCCAACTCCATGTCCCAGCCCATGGCCGAATTTGTCGCCGTATCCGGCATCTCCGATAAGGTCTCGAGCCGCCGAATCGACCACAACAGAATCAATCCCTGCGCGAATTTTATCCTGCGCGGCGAGCTGAGCTTCGCGGACTATTTTGTATATTTCTTTGAGTTTGGGGTCTGGGGCTCCGGAAATCCATGTCCGGGTCATATCTGAGCAGTAGCCGTCCAGTTTGGAGCCGAGGTCGAGGATTACGGTCTCGCCGTCCTCAATTCGCCTGTCAGTCGGGACCGCATGCGGGAGGGCAGCATTTGGGCCGGCAGCGACAATGGGTGGAAACGAAACCGCCTGGCCACCATTTTCTCGGATTGTTTTCTCAATGAGCCAGGCCATTTCTCTTTCTGTCTTGCCGGGAGCGAGGGCGTTCCAAACCGCATGGAGCGCCTTTTCGGTGAGCCTTATGGATTTAAGGATCTTCTCGATCTCGGTATCGTCTTTTATTATCCTGAGTCGCTCAACAAGGTCTTCAGTCGCAACAATCTTCGCTGTCGGCCTGGCTTTAGAAAGGGCTTCCTCTACCTCTTTGAACTTCTTGAGGGTAAGGAAATGCGCCTCCACTCCCAGCCTTTCGGTCTTGAGCTCCAAGAGCAGGTCGGGCAAAAGCTGCTTGAGTCCTGTGGAATAAATGGCAAGCTTGAAATCCCGGGCCTCCTGTCTTGCGGCCTCTTCATATCGTGAGTCGGTCAGCAGGTATTTGTCCGTCCGGGTAATGAGGAGGCACCCGGAGCTTTCAGTCAACAAAAGGTCCTCGGCTTCGAACCCGCTGAGGTAATAGCGGTTCTCCGGTACCGCAACGAGAAAAGCGTCAAGGTCCTGCTGCAGCATGAGACCACGGAAACTCTCGAGTCTTTCGGAAAAGGGATTCGTTTGCATATGTCTCTATTGTCTCCTTGAAGTTAGCGCTCTACACGGCCGGATTGTAGGCATTCAATAATTGCTTGTCCAGTGTCGATTCCCGGATGGAAAAGAGCGCGGTTGACGGTGCTTCCCAAAGACTTCGGCGGGTACGATCGGCCTTCTACAACGGCTTGGCAGCTTTCTTCCTTTCAGCTTTTGTTTTGGGGCCGGAATGCTTATCAAAAGTAATAATTACGAACATTTATTTCAAAGAGAGGAATGTGGGATGAAAAAAGATTGCGTCTACATGAACAAATGTTACAGGCATGGTTCTGCGCTTGAGTTAACGGGTAAGAACCTGTTATGCAACGATGGCGAGTGGAAAAAGGATCTCGATCAGCCGAAAGACCGTAAAACTAAAGCTCCTGGAAAAGACATGTAAAATATCTAGCGGAATCCGGTTGGAACACCACTCGCATCTGGCGGTGTTTGGAGAACATTGTTCTAGAGCCGATTATAAAAAAGAAAAAGGCCGATGAAACCATCGGGGGCCGAAGGGGAAGAGCTTGCGAGATATTGGGAACCCGAGGTACTCTAATCCGAGAGACGCTAAACCCTAAAGAACTTCCAGCCTGATGCCAAGTACTGATTCGATATGCTCCTGGACCTGGTCGATCTCCGCGCTTGTTGCCTGGGGACCCAAGTAAAAGTTTTCACAATCAAGGGCGTCAATCAGTCCTTCGCGGTACATCTGAAACCAGAACGGCATTGTAGGGTGAAATCCGATCTCTGGGTCTGGCAAATTAGGAAATTCAAGGAAGATCTCACCCTTGAATACTTCTCTGAGCCACCGGAGAGCTTCTCTGCCCATACCCTGCCGGTGCTCACCGAAGACCTCCAGATGATAGAGCGTAATCTCCTTACTCCCATCGTCGGTAAGGCAGAGGCTCATCTCTCCTTTGAATCGGCCCGGGACCTCAAACCTGAGAACCTCCATGGGGCCATAGCCCTTCAGGACTGTGAGCAATTCCGGAATGGAGAGGCTAATGTGGTATGCCGTCCATTTGGCGCCCTTCCAATCGACACTTTCCATGTGAGCCATCCCCCGAAAATCGGGTCGTAAATCTCCCCGGGATAACTCCTGGAACGTGGCCGCGCATCTTGCGTTTGGCTACAGACAGGGCACGGCGCAGTTCCGGCTCCCATGTGGGATTGAAGTGGCAGGAATCGCTTTGTTCTCTCTGAACAAAGATACAAGAACTAAGGGGTGGATCTTGCTTTAAGCAGTCCCTGCTTTCGAAAAGCAGGATTCAGAAGCGATGACCTTTTTGCAGCACAACGGGATGGATTCCCAATATCTGAATCTCAGGGCACAGCTCATACATCCAGGACTTGATTTCGTCGGTTCGCGTCATAGAAGTTCCAGTCGAGAATGAGATGGAGAAACAGGTTTAGAAATCGAAATCTGGCGCCGGGTCTTCCGGCGCCGGCTGCGTGAAATTCTTTAGTGATTTAATTGGCGCAAAGCTTCAAAAAGAGCGATTCCTACAGTAGTCGCAAGGTTCAGACTTCGAACCCTGACCCTATCAATTGGAACTTTTACCACATCTCCAGGGTAGGAAGCAAGCAATTCTTCGGGCAGTCCTCTTGTCTCCGGCCCGAACACTAGGCAGTCTCCGGCACAAAAAGAAAAATCATAATACAATCTGGGAGCGCGGGCCGAGAAGTACACCAGACGTGAGTGCCGCATATCGGTATGCGCGGCATCGAAATCGGGATAGAGTTTCATGCGGACGTGTGGCCAGTAATCAAGGCCGGCCCGCTTGAGCAGCTTGTCAGTAAGTCGAAAACCAAGCGGTCCGACCAGGTAAAGAGGTGTGTGGGTAGCTGCGCAAGTCCGCGCAATGTTCCCGGTGTTTTGCGGTATTTCGGGCTGGTAGAGGAGGACGCCGAGCTTTTCACATGAACGGAAACGAGGGATATAGGGCGTATCTTCTTGAGTGTGGTCCGTATTAAAGGCGTCGAAAATCAATCGCCGTTCCGGGTGCGAACCGCGCGCACGAAAAAGTTGGCATAGTTTTCCTCTACCAGATACATGTCGCCGTAATAAAAATCGGCGTAACATGCCTGATGACCTTCGCACTGTGTCGAGGACCAACAATTGCGCTGGTTTTCGAATACGGGATCAATGTAGAGGCCGCTGATTCGGTTCTCTTCGGTTAGAATGAGGGTGGCTAATTCATCTTTGGTGGGATAACGCCAGTCGTTGTATCCCGCAAAATTCTCAGTGTTGAGCTTATCAATACAGTCAAAGCCGCCTTTCCAGACGATCCTGTCGGTAGATGCGCTTCGCTGCCACATAAGACCTGTTTGCCTGTCAGAAACGACATGGTCTTTTTCCAGGGTAAATCTTTCTTCCATGATACCTCCGGCGTTCATCGGTTTTGCCAAAGTTTCGCGGCACAGGGCAGAGCCCAAACCTTGAAAGTATATACTCAGGATTCGAAAAAGACAAAAAGATACAGCGAGGAACGTGTTTATAATTATCCACGATTCGCCGATTCGCCCGGTGGAGAATCCCGGGGCGCGCCCGGCAGGGTACTTTTGTCCCACCGGTTTTATGCAGCCATGAGCGCACCCCTAAACACCACGGTGCTAGTGCTACACTCATTGCGCATTTATTTATGTCGTCGTGTATAAATTAAGTGGCTCGATTAAGGGTATAAAATTTTTCCCGCCTCCTTAAAAATGGGAAACGCATTCAGCCCTGGTCCGAAGCTCCGGGGAGTTTCCGGATGGACACTGATTGAAATGAAACCCAGGTTAACGCAGACCGGAATTCATAATTACGGGGAACTAATCATGAAAAGCTTTAATTCTTTGTCGCTGATTGCCGTTATGTACTTTAGTGGAAGACTGCGGCTCTGCTGCACCGTCTAAATTTTGAGCGTGCGGATATGTCCGTCCATTGCGGTGTAGGAGAAAAAACCGCACCTGTAACAGTTTTTTTTTATTCTTAATTACAGACAAAGCTTGTTCATGGTATAAGCCTGTTTCAGAAAGTACGACGGGCTGGGGAATTTCGATTTGGGGGATGGGGGAATGGCCAGCAATCCGTTAGATGAGAACGAAATCCGATACCAGATTGCACAAATCGAAGAGCTTCCCGCTCTGCCCCAGGCTATTAAAAGGCTGATTGAAATAATTCACTCGGAAATTGATACACCAGGTGAGCTCGAAAGCATCATCGGCTACGATCCGTCGTTGACGGCCAAGGTGGTGATGGTTGGAAATACCTCCTATTATGGACACCGGAGAAGAGTAAAAACGCTTTCAAAAGCAATAACGATTATAGGGGCTAACCAGGTAAAATCCATCTGCATTTTCACCCTACTGATGAATCTGCTTTCGAATGGGCGTGTAATCAGTCCGGCTCACCGAGAAATGCTCTGGAAACAATCATTTGCCAGTTCTAAAATCGCTGCCGAGATAACCAAGAAGCGCCCCTGGATGAATGAGGAGGAAGCGGCTGTGCTTGGCCTCATTCACGACCTTGGCTGGATCGTGATGGCGATGTACTTCAACGAGCAGTTCGTTGCTATTTTCGAAACCGCAGCAAGAAGGAATATTCCCCCGTGGTGCGTTGAAATGCAGTATGGCCTGTCACACACCAAGCTTGGCAAGTATCTGGCGACGAGGTGGGCTTTCCCTGAATCGTTCGAGGCAGTGATGGAGTTCCATCATTCTCCGGAAATGAGTAAGTCTTTCAAGACTGAGGTCAGGTTGATGCACCTGGTCAATGTCCTCAGTCACTCGCATGAGTACCCTGACCTGGTAAATGATGAGTTTACTCTCTCCCATTGCCGGGAACTCTATATTTGTGAGGATGAGTGGCAGGAAATTCAGGAGAGCGTGCAGAATATCTGGCCTGAAGTTGACCAGCTATGGAATTTGCTCAGATAAAGAGGTAAGAGGATGGATCAGTTGGCGAATGAGTTTTTGAAAATGGGCCTCCTTGGCGCGAAGGGGCAGAGCGATGAAACGGGCCATTCTCTGGCCATGATTCAGCGCTTTGCGGAGGCAGTGTCCCAGGACCAGGAAAAAGCCACGGCATGCCAGCATTTCGTCCGGATCATAATTGAGGAAACCTGTTTCGAGAACTGTTCGATTCTTCTCTGGAATCAGCTTACCAGCAAGCTTTCGCTGATCGCCGCATACGGGCTGGACGATCAACTCGAGGTGGCTTCCCGCCGCTACAGGCAAAATTTGCGCTTTGGATCTGGTCAAAGCATTGCAGGGCTGGTTTTTTCTTCCGGGGAGTCCGTTTTCATTGAAAATACGGCCGAGCATCCAATTCCTGAGATGCCGGATGCCGTTGTAACGCCTGTTTCGCTCGCCTGTGTTCCCATTCTCAACCTGGGCGTGCTTAACCTCAGCGCATATCGTCCGCAGAAATTCAGTGACCAGGTCAGGCGAAACTGGGAGATAATCGGCAAGATTATCGGGCATCTCACGGTCGGCCTGCAATGCGCCAGGGAGGCCGGTGAGGCCATCCTCCCTGTCCGACTCCAGACTGCAGCGCCGGTAAATCCAAATTCCAGGGCCGGCCACATCCCCGATCTTATCATCGATTTCATGCCCCAGGGGATTTGCATCCTGGATACGGAAGGCAGGATAGTACGAATCAACCGGAGCATCGAGAAAATGCAGGGCGAAAAGCTCCCGGATATTACGGGTCGCTCGCCTGCGGTCCTTTTCCAGGACTCGGCCAGTTTTGGAAAGCTCCTTGCCAGGGCATCGGAATCGGATGCGGGGCAGGTGGAAAAAACAGATGTAAATCTTATGAACTCATCTGGTGAGACTTATCTGGCCGATATCAATCTCGTCCGGCTCCAGGAAGAGGGCCGGTCGGCAGGCTACCTTCTTGTGATAGAAGACATTACCAGAAAAAAAGCCTTCTCCGATAAAATTATCCAATCCGAGAAGCTTGCGGCGCTCGGTACTATGGCTGGAGGCGTTTCGCACGATTTCAACAATCTTCTGATGGCTATTCTCGGACACATTCAGCTCATTTTGCCGCAAATCGAAGACGAGGAAATCCGGCGAAGGCTTCAGAATATAGAAAAAGCGGTCTATGACGGCTCAAATACCGTCAGGCGGCTCCAGAGGTTCACTGAGCGGGAACGGGACCCCAAAGCGGCTGCTTCAACCATCGACGTCGAAGAAGCGGTCAAAGACGTTGTCGAACTTACCCGGCCTCGCTGGAAAAACCTTATGGAAAGGTCCGGCCGCACGATAGAGATCAAGTTGGATCTCGCGCCGAACTGCCTTGCCGCGATCAATGCATCCGACCTGAGAGAGGTCCTTACGAATCTTCTTCTTAATGCCATAGACGCAATGCCCCAGGGAGGGGTGGTCACCTTCCGGTCATACTGCCAGGGTGAGCAGGTTTTTCTCGATGTCAGCGACACAGGCATAGGCATGAGCAAGGAGGTCGCTGAGAGGATTTTCGATCCGTTTTTTACTACAAAGGGGATAGGAAACTCCGGGTTGGGATTGAGCGTCTCATGGAGCCTCATCGGCCGTTATGGTGGCGACATACAGGTGAAAAGCAAGTCGGGCAAAGGCACCACTTTTAGTATTAAGCTCACCAGGGCGGAAGCATCAAAGACTCATGCAGTTTCCAAAAGCGGCGAATGTTCAAGTTCCTATCGCCTTCTGTTGGTCGAAGACGAACCGGAAATCTTGAACCTGCTCCGGGATATGCTGCGGCTCAAAGGGCACCGCGTTGTGGCGATGAGCGACGGTGAAAAGGCCTTGGAGCTGATAGATTCGAGCCATTTCGATCTGGTTTTGACCGACCTGGGAATGCCTGTGGTAAGCGGTTGGGAAGTAGCCAAGCGTGCAAAGGCAAAAAATCCCAAAACACCGGTAGTAATGATAACCGGGTGGGGCGCGCAATATGAAGACATAGATCTCGCCAGCCGGGGCGTGGATTTGATGCTTGCAAAACCATTGAGCTGGGACAAGCTGCTGAGCTCGATAGAGAAGCTGCTTTAGCTGATTCCGGTCGGTAAAGGATTTTGCAAATTTTCCTGCCTTGCGGTGTAAATCAATCTCTACGCCCGCGAGACGGTACCGTCGCTGTTTATTCTTTGCCCAATCTGAGGACTTCCGAACTTGCAATAGACAAAAACTCTTCACCTGCAAATCCGTCCACTTCTACTGCTCAAAAAGACCCGTGATCGAAGCCTCCTCAAGCACCTTTCCCTTTATAGCATTCTGGAAATCGGACAGAGTCGCGCCGGGTTTAATGTCCAGCGTGGGGTCTTTGAGTGCGAACACAGTTACAACGTACTGGTGTGAGCCTGTGCCTCTCGGGGGCTGCGGTCCCCCGTAGCCTATGTCGCCGAACGAATTTTTCATTTGGAGCGCGCCATGCGGCATATTTTTATCCGATGCGCCTTCGGCAAGGGAGGTCACTTCCGGTGGTATATTTATAACCATCCAGTGTACCCATTTTTTCGCAACCGGGTGGTGGTCCACGATGCAAAGAGCAAATGATTTGGTCCCTTCGGGCGCGCCGGTCCATGTAAACGGAATGGAAACATTGTGCCCTCCGGCGGCAGGACGTGCATATTTGCCGGCAATGGCGCTTCCGTCCTTGAAGGCGGGAGAAGAGAGTTGCAATGCGGCCGCTTGCGGGGAGCCTATTATCAGCACGGCGGGCATGGCACAAAGGAGAATCATTATCGTTTTAATCATTTTGGCCTCCTCATATCCGTCTCGGTTTACATATCGGTTTACATAATTGATATAAGGACCGGCAAGAGGATCTCAAAGTCCGGATTTGCGCTTTCAGGGAGACCCGCAAATGTCTTTATATTCGCACCGTTCTTCGCAGGGCCGGTCTTCTCTGATCCAGAGTGGTGAGATATTTCCGGCAAAGATGGAGTTCAGCGAGGCGCTGACTCCTCTTTCCCAATCTCTAAGGAAATCGCCGTGTTGCTCGGCAGGGTCGAACATTATCTGGTGTTTCATGTCCGCGGGCGATCTGAGCTCGATGTAGCCGGCCCCGCAGCCATCGTCGGCCTTCTGCGCGACAGCTACATTTCCTTTTGACAGGGCTAGAAGATACGCCTTGAGCTGAGGCTGATCATTTTCGTCCATTACCTCGGTTTTGCCGGGAATCCTGCCGGTCTTGTAATCCCAGCAGATCAGGCCCAGTTGGGGATGCGAATCGATCCTGTCGAGCCGCCCCTTCAGGCGTGCCACGCAGCCTTCTATTTGCAGGCCGTCAAATGGCAGTTCAACTGCCATCCAGGACCAGCCGTCCAGCATCCTCTCCCATTCTCTATCGAGCCACTTTAGCAAAAGACCGGGGGCGCCGGGCTTTCCCGTCAGCCGTTCGAGTTCGACTTGCCATACCGCTTCAGACTGAAAAGGCCGCAGAGCCCCGGTTATCGTTTCTCTCAAAAGCCCGGCCAGATCCTCGAAGTTCGGCTCGCTTTCTTTGAGTCTTTCAATTGTACGTAAAACGAAACATGCCAGGATCGAATGGATTTTCTTTCCGCGCTCCAGTGGTTGAAGTCCCGGTTCGAATTCGGCGAGCGCTTCCAGGCCAAGAATATGGCGAAAATAATACCGGGTCGGACAGAGAAGCGCCGCTTGGAGTTCACTGACTGAAATCGAGCCGGCAAACGCGATCGGTTGTATCTGGAAATCAGATCGGCCGTGCAGGCAAAAAGCTTTTGCACCCTCGATCGAACAGGAACCCTTGATCCCCAGAGCGCTCTGCCGTACCCACCGTGCCCGCTGCATCGCCGGAAGCCTGTGTTTCCAAGGTATCACCGGGTCGATTTTTTTTTAGCCCTCATCTGTCCAGAACGCCGACGCGAGGCAAAGTTGACCTTCTTTCGAAATCGCGGGACGGCTCAGAACAATTTGCGGAGCTGCGGCGCGGAAATTCGCATATATGTGCCGGGCAAATGAAAACTGGCTCTCAATGGTTCCGCCAAGCACCTTTTTTCGTTCCGAAGAGCTAAGCAGGGGAAGAGATCTCACGGACTGCGGAAACGATCCGGAAATCAATCCGGGAATGAATATCTTGCGGAAACTGAGCCCTCTGGCATCAAGCGCGCTTAGAATCTGGATTCCGGCGTCCTCGACCCCGCTTTTTTGAATGGGTGTGCGCCTTGCCGATGCGGTCAGCAGATCGGAGAAATCATGGGCGCTCACCCGGGTTTCTCCGAAGGCGTTTTCGAACTCGGAGATCAATTGAACAAGATTGTCCCATGCAATCTGGTCCAGTTCGTTAGCGAGCACCGGAAACTCCAGCTCCGTCCAGATGCGGCGCAAGGTCCCAGTCCAGTTTGAAACCGATGTCAGGCCCCTGTTCAGAAACGGAGCTATGGATGCCCCGATTGCGCTGCACGCACTGGGAAAGATTTCTTCCGTCGAATCGCAAACGGCTCCGAGCAGAACGTCCATTCCGCATTCGATACCGTTTTCACGCCAGATCCTGTCCCACAGGCTCAGGCGCCGGCTCCATCGTGAGAACGCCCTGTAGTACGGAGAGCGCAGAAAAGCGAAGAGGTCGTTGCGTTTCTCGCCGCCCAGGGCGCATCGGACCGGGAGGAATGCTGCATTGTAGAGCGCCTGGCTGGACAGGTCCTGGTCCGGACAAAGATTGTAGGCTGCCAGATCTCCTCGGAGGGGCTCTCCGAGTATATCCTGGAGCCTGTTCGAAATAGCCGGGCTATACAATTTGGAATCACAGAGCACGACCGCTATTTCGTGAGGCGCACATTTTCTGACCTCCATCACCAGGTTTTCCATAAGCCCGGTGATTTCCTGCTCCGGATCGGAGTAAACCAGTTTCTCCGGTTGAGCATCGCCGGCCGGCAGGGCGAAAAATAAAGCGCCGGCTTTTTTTTGCAGCTCGTCTATAAGGTATTTTTCCCAGTAGCCAGCAAATTCAAAGCCGACGAAAGCCATTTTCGCGCACTTCGCCCCCTCCTTCAGCCTTGCCGAAATTTTCAGGGGCAGCCGCGCGGGATGGAAAAGTCCGTTCCGGGCAAGCCTGTCGTCAAAAGAGCGCGAGACCTGGCGCCTCCACCCGATCAGCCGGTTTACGTCTTCGCCTCCTGCCGGGTCGATTGCATATCTCAAGCATTGCTCGATGCTCTCATCCAGCAAACGAATCAGTTCGACGTCAGCGTCCAGCGGTTCGGGCGGCGGGATATCATCCAGACACTCTTTCAGATATTTCCACCTTAAAAAAGGGGATGAGGCCGGTAAATCCTCCGGCCACAGCTCCGTCCAAAAGTTTTCCATCCAGCGGTTCAGTGTGAAGATTCTCGCAGTATCCCACCCGGATTTTCCCTCTTCGATCCGGCGTAATCGAAATTGCCGCTGTATCTGGTGGACGAACCTCTCCGACTCGGCCAAAACCGTATAGCCGTCTTCGAGAAGGCCGAGCACCCTGTTCTGAAGGTCATGATTGGTCATTGTAATTAAACCTTGATCCGATCAGGGCGGCTTAACGCACTTTTGTTCCGGCGATATATAAATCCGGCGAAACAGAAACTAGCTTTGATCGTAATTTGAGGCTATATAATAGAACTTTCTCGCTCTAAAGTCGCCAAATTATGCTAATTCCGACAACAGCGCGCAGGATGTAAAAAGTGAACTGTAAAAACGTCTTCCCCAGTATTTTGGAATGTATCGGCAATACCCCGCTCATTCGCATAAATCGGATGAACCCCAACCCGGACGTCACGTTTTACGTAAAATTAGAGGCTAAAAATCCGGCGGGTTCCGTGAAGGACAGGGCTGCCCTTTCGATGATCGAAGCGGCGGAGCGCGATGGATTGCTCCATGCCGGAAAGATTATTATCGAGGCAACCAGCGGCAATACAGGAATAGGGCTGGCAATGGTTGCCGCCGTGAAAGGGTATCGAGTCCTCTTTACCATGCCTGAGACCGCAAGCATGGAAAGGCAGAAAATTCTCAAGGCGCTGGGTGCGGAACTCCTTCTCACCCCCGGTGCGTTGGGCACAGACGGATCGATCGAAGAGGCTTACAATCTTGTCAGGGAAAACCCCGACCGATATTTTTTGCCGGACCAGTTCAATAACCCCGCCAACACTGCTGCTCATTATTATGGAACGGGACCGGAGATCTATGAACAAACGGAGGGCAAGGTAAACGTCGTTGTCGCAACACTCGGCACGACCGGGACGGCCATGGGAATTCTCAAGGCCATGAAGGAAAGAAATCCGGCCATCAGGGTTATTGCCGTCGAGCCTCTTCCGGGGCACAAGGTCCAGGGGCTCAAGAATATGAAGGAATCCTATGTGCCCGGGATTTTCGACCGGCATGCTCTGGACGAGATTATCAATGTGAAGGACGAGGATGCTTTCGAGGCAGCCCGGAGACTGGCCAGAGAAGAGGGGATATTTGTCGGTATGAGTTCGGGGGCGGCGATGGCCGGAGGCATGCATATAGCCGAGGGTATGAAGGAGGGCGTGCTTGTTGCCATCCTGCCGGACGGGGGAGATCGCTATCTCAGCACAAACCTGTTTACGACAATGCTGGAGTCTGACTTCAGGTTCTACAATCTTCTTGAGCGGCAAAAGGTGGAATTCAAGCCTGTAAAGGAGGGAAAGGCGCGCATTTGCGTTACCGGGCCTCCCCTGGATCAGTCTCTTTCGATCGGAGATGCACGGAGATTTTTGCTTTCCGACCTCCTGTCGAGGTTTTTTCAGGCAAAAAACTTTTCAGTCGATGAGGTCGTTCTCATTCCGGATTTCGACAGCCGCACCATAAACAGCTCGATTTCAGCCGGAATGTGCCTCGGGCCCTACACGCAGCAGCGATTCGAATCCTTTCTCAGCGATCTGGATTCGCTCGGAATAACCAGGGCCTACCGGTACCCGCGCACCACCGAACATCTGGATACCATAATAGATTTTACCCGCAACCTGATCTCGAAAGAGCTTGCCTACGACAAACTCCGGTCGGTGTATTTCGACCTCTCCAAGAGCGAGAGCTACGGGAAGCTCTCCGGGATCGATCCCAAAAAGGTTCGCACCGGCAAGAGCGTTGATCTCAGCACCTACGAGAAGCTCAACCCGAGGGATTTCGCGCTGCTCAAGCGAGCCACCCTGTCGGAGCTCAAAACGGGTGCGTACGTTAAGACCGATTGGGGAAACGTCATTCCGACGTGGCACATATCAGCGGCTTCCGCAGCCATTCACGATCTCGGACCACAGATAGACATCGTGGTCAGCAGCATGGATTTCCTTTTTCCACACCTGGAAAACGTGAGGGAAATCGGTGAAGCTCTTACCGGCAAGCCCTTCGCCAATATCTGGATGATAGCAGAACGTGTCTGGTCGGCAAGGAAGGGGAAAGGGACCGACCGGGTGGACGAGAGCAAGCCCGTGCGCGATCTTTTCGAAATGGGATACTCGGCGCGCGAGGTAAGATACTGGCTGCTTAGCACTCACTATCGAAAGCCGATTCAGGCTACTTCGGACAATATCTCCAACGCAGTCCACGGACTGAGGCGCATTGACGAACTGATAGTCAAGGTGCGGGCCGCCGGCGAATCGGTTGATGATAACGAGCAACTCTCGAAGATGATCTGCAGGCTGGATCAGGAATTTCTCGATTCGCTCGAGGACGACCTGAACGTTCCGCGTGCTCTTGCCTCCATCTTCCGCTTCATTCGTCAGGCAAATCCGACAATCGATAAAGCCGGGGTAGGGCGCTCACAAAAACAGCAGATCCTGGAAACATTCCACAGAGCCAACTCCATTCTGGGGTTTTTCGACTTGAGTTCGCGTCTGCTCAGTCCAGTTGAGGAAAAACTCATTCAGGACCGCGAAATTGCGCGAAGACAAAAAAACTGGTCCGACTCTGACAGAATCAGGCACGAGTTGCTCATGTGCGGCATTCGAGTTATCGACACTCCAGCCGGCAGCAAATGGGAGTTTTGCAGGAGGGAAAACCCCGCCGAGTAATGCAGCGGATTTCAACTTGACTTAAATTTTTTGAGCAGCGGCAGCATCTCCCGGAATTCCCTGGTGCCGGCCCGGTTCAGCAATTCGAAAATGATCATCTCCGTGGAACTGATCACAGCGCCGGCCCTGTCAAGGCGTTGCATGCCGATTTGCCTGTCAGAGGCGCTCCTCGATGTCACTGCGTCATGAGCGACGTGAACGCGATATCCGAGACGCAATGCGCCGACGCCGGTGTGGAAGATGCACACATGCCCTTCGATGCCTGCCAGGAGCAAGGTCTTGCGGCCTGTTTCATCAATTGCCCGGGCGATATTTTCGCTTTCAAAACAGTTGAATTCCAATTTGTCCCATATTTTGGGCTGTGAAATCTTATTGGTCAGTTCCGGCAGGAAAGCGCCTAATCTCACGGAATTTTGGACCGTGAACAGGACCGGAATCTCAAAAAGCTCGGCGATCTCGATGAGAGCGGCGGTATTGAAGACAGTGCGATCCGGGTCGACGCAAAGGTCCAGCATCGCCTTCTGAATATCCACCAGCAGCAGGATGCAGTCCCGGCGATTCAAAAACTCCTGATAAACATTCATACGCTTACACCTCTGATTTGGATTGAACTGCGAAGATCCTTGAGACAGCGAATCTGCACTTAGTAGCTGCCACCGGCAGTATTATGCCGCATTTTTACAGGATATTTCCATCAGGAATTCAGGGTCTTCCGGCAAATGAGTACCTGCGGTTTGGGTTTTTGCCCCGTTGAATAGCCGATCCTTTGATGTTCGAGCACCCCGCGATTTAATCCGAATATTCTTTTTATGTAACCCTTTCAGGGTATTACAACTAGTTTGTGGCCCTGTTCTCCCCAGGGTGGCGCGTTTCTCAAATACCCTGGGCTACCCTATGCAGCCCTTTCAGGGCAAGAAACGCAAAAGGCCCCCACATGGCGAGTTCACAGAAGACAGGTACTCTCCTTTCTCGTCTCACAGGTACTCATCTGCCGGAAGACCCCGGAATAATGCATCGTACGCTTTGTGATGAGAGAGGACTGGGGTAGGCAACTCACCCTCCTACCCGATTCGGTTTCGAGTAAGAGGGAAGAGTTATTATCTGAAGGTGTGTCTATGTTACCGGCCGGCAGGGAGCATCCGCCAGATTTAATCCCGGCTAGTTGCGTCCCGCCTCAATCATGACGGCTCAGGCCGGCTAATAGGCCCGGGCGCCTGAATCCCTCGCAGGCCTCTTAAAATGGTGGTTCGCGGGGGTGCCCGTTTTTCCACGAAATGGCGGTCTTCCACCACCATTACGCGGGGCCGCTTTGGATTTTGCGGCGTTGATGAATCCGTGAGAAGGCTCAAGGCCGGGGATAACGTGAACGACCAGGTTTTGTCCTATATATCTTTCGATACGGTCCAGGTAGGGGAGGTCAGCGCGCGATACAAGCGAAATTGCAATCCCTGATGCCGAGGCGCGCCCGGTTCGCCCGATGCGGTTTACATAGTCTTCGGCCGATCGGGGCAGATCGAAATTTATAATATGGCTGACGCCAGTTATATCTATTCCGCGCGCTGCCACGTCCGTTGCCACCAGTATCCTTATCTTGCCCCGCCGCATGCTCTCCATGGTGCGATTGCGTGCGGGCTGCGTCATGTCGCCGTGAAGGGCGGCACATCCGAAACCTTCGGTCCTGAGATCACGTGCCAGGCTCTCAGCGTCCCTCTTGGTCGCGGAAAATACGATGGCCCTCGTTAGATCTTCAACAGAGCACAGATGCCTCAGAAGGCGGTTCTTGTGCTGGAGACCGTCGGCGATATGCAGGCGCTGCTCGATTTTATCGAGTGTTTTTTTACCCTGGGCCACTTCTACACGGTCCGGGTCTTTCATGAATTTTGCCCCCAGCCTGCTGGTTGCCTCATCCATAGTAGCGGCGAACAGCAAGGTCTGGCAGCCCTCCGGCATGGCGTCCGATACAAACTCCACGTCATCTATGAAACCCATGTCAAGCATGCGGTCGGCTTCGTCCAGGATGAACAGTTCGACATTCGACAAATCTATCCGGCCACGCCAGATGTGGTCGATAAGCCTGCCGGGGGTCGCGATGATAATATCGGGCGACTGGGCCAGCGCTCTTATCTGATCTCGGAATGGCATTCCGCCGTATATGGCGACGCTGTGAACGTTATTCATGAATCTTCCGTAGGTGCGGGCCGCCTTACCGATCTGGTCGGCCAGTTCGCGGGTGGGCGTAAGAATCAGGACGCGCAAGCCTTTTTTAACGGGATCGAGAAAGAGTCTCTGGAGGGCCGGTAAAACGAAAGCCGCCGTTTTGCCTGTGCCCGTGTTTGCCGAAGCGATCAGGTCCCTGCCTGAAAGTGCCTTGGGAATGGCTTGCTCCTGGACGGGGGTAGGATTTTCGTGGCCGCACCGGGCCAAAGCTTTGAGAATGGGTGGAGCAAGTTGCAATTCTTCAAACGACATAATTTATTGTGATCCTCGATGTTTCTGAACGAGCCATAAAGCTCGGCGAAAGAGGCAGGCCTGAAGCTGCGGTCGATCCTAAAGGCAGGCAAGCCTCGAAACAGAAACCAGTTAAAGATAAAATTCAGCAGTACCGAACCAATGAGTTCGCAGCAGAGCACACAGTGCGGCCGGCACAATAAAGTCATCGTCGCCAACCGATATGCTGTGCAAAGAAAAGATATGCTAGGTGCAGGGGGTTAGTGATCGATGGAGTTTGACGGCAGGTCTGAAAAGCAAAACTCCAATTAATGACCGTCGAGAAACTCGAAATTTGACCTCAATTATAGCGGCTAATTTTGAAATAGCAAACTATTTTAAATAAATAATAACGATTTGATAAATAATAATGAGAAAGGATACTTGTTATTTCTTAAAAGTGCAAATCGGATCAATTCATTTTATCCTTGAAGTGCGAAAAAGAAGTGCTGAAAAAAGACGCCGGATCAGTCATGGAGCAGTGAGCAGTGAGCAGTGAGCAGTATAAACGGCCCTAAGATGAGATGCGAGCGCAGCCTACTTGGCTTCCCGCTGCGAAATATATTGCCATTGCTCAGGGAGGGGTTGTGGACCGGGCCTAATCCCGGCGATATCAGGATCTTCATTACTGTAGACCGGTTGATGTTCCGCCTTGGCCTTCTTAGCATCGATGCGGCGAGATTCCTTATCTCTTTGTTTCTGTTGTTTCTCTTTTTCCCGTTCCCGTTTCTGAAAAGTATCTTTTGATCTTTGAGCCATAATTTAACTCCATCGGACATTTTGTCGTGAAATAGCCAAAAGCTGTAGAATCAGTGTCAGCTTGACCGGCCGTGCGGTCGTTTAGCAGGCGGCTTTGTTTGGCTAACCTTAATAGCCTTTAATCCGGACCCTTTCAAGGCCTTCATCGCTATTAAAAACTCATCTTTTCAGCCTTACCCGCCTGATATATGATATCTGGCGTCCCGCAACCGCCGAAGCAAACCTGTAAAGAGCTTCAGAAATGAGTTACATGTGCCCGGTGAAGTTGCGGTTCGTGTTTGGCTGATTGGACTGCACATGGTTTTGCTTGCATAGGGATTTGCAACATAGCTTTCTTTCGGTGGATTATGATCGAACGAGCTAAAACCATACTCAAAACCGTCTTCGGCTATGACGGGTTCATTTCGCTCCAGCAGGATGTGATTGAAAATGTCCTTTCCGGGAAAGACACTCTTGCCGTAATGCCCACCGGAGGCGGCAAGTCGTTATGCTATCAGATCCCTGCTCTTATTTTCGACGGACTCACCATAGTCGTTTCTCCCCTTATCTCTCTCATGAAGGACCAGGTGGAGCAGTTGACCGAGTTGGGAGTTCCTGTTGTGCTGCTGAACAGCTCCCTTCCCTCCCATGTATATCGCCGAAGTGTCGAGAGACTGAAGCGAGGGGAGGCTAAACTACTCTATGTTGCCCCTGAGACCCTCCTGAAGCCTGTTATGCTGAACCTGCTCTCTTCGATCTCAGTTTCTTGCCTTGCCATAGATGAAGCACACTGCATTTCGGAATGGGGGCCCGACTTCAGGCCCGAGTATCGCCAGTTGGCCCGGGTGCGGGAACGCCTTCCGGAGGCAGTCTGCATCGCCCTGACGGCAACCGCGACCCAAAAGGTGCGGGCCGACATTATCGACTGCCTGTGCTTTGAAGATTCAAGCGGGTTCGTAGCGGGGTTCGATCGGGAAAATCTATTCATAAGAGTCGTGCGTAAAGAGAACCCGTTACGTCAGGTAAGAGACTTTCTGAGCAAGTTTCCGACCGAATCGGGCATAATTTATTGCCTCACCCGGAAGCAGGTCGATGAGTTGAGTGCCGCCCTGGTCTCCGAAGGGTTATCCGCCCTCCCGTATCACGCAGGTTTGACCGAAGCGGAGCGTGAGCGCAACCAGGACCTTTTTGTCAGGGATGAGGCACGGATCATCGTCGCCACCATCGCCTTCGGCATGGGGATCAACAAGTCGAACGTTCGTTTCGTGCTGCATCATGACCTGCCGAGAAGCATTGAAAGTTATTACCAGGAGATCGGCAGGGCCGGCAGGGACGGCATGAGAGCCGAGTGTCTTCTTCTTTTCTCGCATGGAGATATCCAAAAGATTAAACGTTTTATCAACAGTAAAGAGGGCCTGGAAAAACGGGCGGCCTGGTCTCAGGTAAACTCGATAATGCAGTTTGCCGAAACGGACGTCTGCCGGCGGATTCCTCTTCTGGGCTATTTTGGTGAGACTTATTCCGGCAAGCGTTGCGGCATGTGCGACAACTGCCTGGCAGACGACCGGGAAACGAAGGATTTAACCATTCCGGCACAGAAATTTCTTTCCTGTATCAAGCGGACCGGTGAGCGCTTCGGCGCCAATCATATAATCGACGTTCTGCGCGGTTCAAAGTCGGCCAGGGTGTCCAAATTCGGTCACGAAATACTTACTACATACGGGATCGGGCTCGAATACTCCAAAAAACAGTGGCAACAGCTTGCCAGACAGTTAATTCACAAGGGTCTGGTGATGCAGAACCTGGACGTGGGCTGCCTAAGCCTCACGGCCAAAGCCTGGGCAGTAATGAAGGGCAAGGAAAGCTTTTTCGGGATATTGGATATCTGCACCGATGAAGAGGGTCAAAGGGAGGAAGCCTCGCCGCTTTATCATGATGGGATTTCTCATGACCGGGAGCTTTTTGAACTGCTTCGGAAAAAGAGAAAGGAACTGGCAGACGCGGCGGGAATTCCGCCTTTTGTCATATTTTCCGACCGCACGCTTGCCGAAATGTGCACATACTTTCCTCAATCCCCGGACGGCATGCTCAAAGTAAGCGGCGTCGGCGCGGCGAAGCTCGATAAATACGGGTCCGTTTTTATCGGTCAAATCAGGGATTACTGCGGGCCCCGCGGGATAGGAGAAAGGCCGCGCGACCCTTCCTTATTATCGGAGCTGAAAAACCGCAGTCCTGTTCGAAGCATTCGGCAGGTATTAATAGCTCAGGGCTTTAACTCGGGGGGGACAGTTGAAAGCTTGTCCGAACAGTTCAACATCAAACAGGAGAGAGTACTTCATTATCTTTGGCACAACTTAAAAGATGGTGGAGCGCTCCGGGCCGGAGGCCTGTTGCCTCTCATCACGGTTTCGAAACCCCGGATGGAGAGTGCGATGCGGGCTTTTGGCGAACTGGGCGGCGAACTGCTTAAGCCGGTTTTCGATGCGCTGGATGGAGATATTCCCTACGACCAACTGCGAATAATCGGCCTGTATTACCAGGCTTTGAAGACCCGGGATGTTGGATCGCAGGTTGTAGCCGAGGGCATGGCCCAGCTTCGAAGGCTTGTCTGCCTCGCCAATTCCCGCAAGTACTCCGGCCGCTGCATTGCAGGAAAAGAGTTGGCGCCGGAGGGGATTGGAGGGTGGATCAGAGTGGTCAGCGGATCAGGGACAGGGGAGCTTACAATAAAAGAGATCACGATGCAGAACGGCAGACCCCCGGAACTGCTCGATCTAATCGCTCTCTACACCGGAGAGGGGGCTGCCCACAGGTACCAGTCGGAGAACCTGCTTGCCGGCGATACGCTTTGGCTGTGGCACGGGAAAATGTCTCCGTCCATTTTGCGGCGTCTGTGCGATGATCCTGACCATCTGTGGATAAACGGCTACAGCAGCGCCAACGGGCTGAATGATCGTATCCCGCTGCGTCTCGCGGACAAGGATCTTGCTCCAACCCTTTTGTTCATTAGTGTCGAGCGGCTTTGCATTGTCGTGGGGGAGGACGCAAGGGGCCTCCAAAGAACCTGGGTCGAGTTTACCTATCACGGGACGAACTACCGCCTTGCCGTAACCGATCCTGTAATTGAAAACCGGTACATGCAGATGGATATCGGCAGATACCCGGTAGAGGATTCGGAAAACTACCTGACGGTTAGTATCAGCGAACCTTTCGACGGTTTTTGCTACAAGCTCGCGGCGGCAATAATCACTGTCCCCGCCTCAACCTGAGAGTTTTCAAATGGATAAACTGTTCACCATAGGGCATTCCAACCATGAAATAGGGCGATTTCTCGACTTGCTCGAAATGAACGGAATTACGGCAGTTTGCGACGTCCGTTCAAGTCCCTATAGCCAGTACAATCCCCAGTTCAATCGTGAACTTCTGCAAACTGCGCTCAGGCAGAAAGGCATCGCATATGTCTTTTTGGGAAACGAGCTGGGGCCGCGCAGTGACGACCCCGCCTGCTATGTCGGCGGCAAAGTGCAGTACGCAAGGCTTGGGGCCACAAGAAATTTCCGGAGCGGCATCGAGAGGCTGAGCACCGGAATGAAAACATACCGAGTCGCGATAATGTGTGCCGAAAAGGACCCGATCAACTGCCACCGAATGATTTTGATCTGCAGGGCGCTACGCAAAGAACCTATTGAAATCAAACATATTCTGGAGGACGGAAGCCTTGAAGGTTTCCGCCAGTCCGAACAGCGCATGCTGCTCGAACTCAAGCTGCCTCAGCTCAGGCTGTTCGAAAGTCCGGATGACCTGATCCAGCGGGCTTACGATACCCAGAGCGACAGGATTGCTTTTGTCCGTGACGATGAAGAGCGGAAGCTCGAAGAGGAGGAAGAAGGAGATTCATGGAGAAATTAAAGCTTTTCACCATCGGATTTACGAAGAAACCTGCGGAGATTTTTTTCGGGCTGCTCGGCGAGGCGGGGGTTCGCAAGGTAATAGATGTTCGGCTGAACAATTCGTCTCAGCTCGCGGGGTTCGCAAAACGTGACGACCTCCGATTTTTTCTCAAGGCAATATGCGGGATCGACTATGTGTGCATGCCTGAGATGGCGCCGACGGAGGAAATTCTAGCCGAGTACCGGGGGAAAAAAGGTCAGGATTGGGACACGTACGAAGAGCGATTGGTGAAGCTTATCTCTGAGCGGCGGATAGAAAACCTGCTATCCAAAAAGGAAGCCCACCTTGCATGCCTTCTGTGCAGCGAGGATACACCCGATCATTGCCACCGCCGCCTTGTCGCCGAGTACCTGAAGGAGAAATGGGGAAATCTTGAAATCGTTCATCTAACCTGACGAAAAGACAGTCTTTCACGCGGAGACGCGTTTTTTGACGTCGAAGAACGCGGAGAAGTCCCAATGGGACATGGATTGCTGTTCCGAAAAGACTTGATGGGTTGCGCTGCCCTGCACCCATCCTACGGGCCTACCGCTTCGCAAAGACAGTCTTTCACGCGGAGACGCGGAGACGCGGAGAAGTCCCAATGGGACGTGAAAAGCTGCTACGAAAAGGCCGCCCACAAGGGGCTAGAGTACGGCTCGGTCAGGCGCCTTTTCATGGTTTGGGGTTTCCCTCAAGGACATGAAATGCTGCGGTGAATAGCTTTTAGTCTTTTGATCGTGGTTGGAAGGAGATTTTGCCATGGCTTCCCGGCGGACGTCGTCAAGACGATCGCATAGTATGGGGGCATTTCGCGGATCAGAACAATGAGCGGCCAGTCTTAAATCGCTTTGGCTTCAGTTATTTCTCATCATGTCCTGCGGACATGCCGACCCCTCGGGGCGCCACACAAAGATGAGGGTAGGGAGGATTCCCCATGGTTTCTTCGATCAAGAGGTCTGTGTGCCCGTATGATTGTCCGGATACGTGCGGGCTTCTGGTTGAGGTTGTGGACGGTAGAGCCGTCAAGGTTACGGGCGATCCGGATCATCCCTTCACCCGGGGGTTCCTGTGCACCAAGATGAACCGATACCCTGACACAGTGCATTCTCCGTATCGCCTCACCAGCCCGCTTCTAAGGACCGGGCGCAAGGGCTCCGGGCAGTTTCGTCAGATTTCCTGGCCGGAAGCCATCTTTCTAATCTCGAGACGCTGGCGGGAGATCATCGCCGATGCCGGGGCCGAGGCGATCCTTCCCTACTCGTACGCCGGCACCATGGGCCTTGTTCAAAGAAACGCCGGCCATCCCTTTTTTCACCGTCTGGGCGCTTCCCGGCTGGACCGGACTATATGCTCTCCGGCCAAAGACGCAGGGGTCAGGGCCGTCATGGGTGACACAGCGGCCCCGCACCCGGATGAGGCTACGGAGAGCGATCTGGTGATCCTATGGGGCATCAATGCAGCGGCTACAAACATCCATTTTCTCTACAGCGTGAGAGAGGCCCGAAGAAAAGGGGCGAGAGTGTGGGTCATCGACACATACGAAACCCCTACGGCCGGGATGGCCGATCGCACATTTCTGGTTCGTCCCGGAAGTGATGGGGCCCTGGCCCTTGGGATGATGCACCAGTTGGTGGCCGATGATCTGGTGGACCGAGATTTTCTTGCGGCTGACGTACAGGGGTTCGAGGAGCTATGGAGCGAAGTCCTGTCCGGATTTCCGCCCGAGAAGTCGAGCACGTTGACCGGTCTTCCCGTGGAGACCATTCGGGAGATGGCTCGCGCTTATGGAAAATCCCGAGCCTCTTTCATAAGGCTGGGAAGCGGCCTTTCACGATATACCAATGGGGGTATGACGTGCCGAACCATCGCCTGCCTGCCTGCCCTCACAGGGGCCTGGGCAAGGAAGGGTGGCGGCTTTCTAGCCGGCACTGCGTCCGGCGGCGCTTTTTCCATGAAGGCTGTCACGCGTGAGGATTTCATGGCGCGTTCCACGAGAATCGTCAACATGAATCAACTGGGCCGGGCACTGAATCAAATTGACGATCCACCGGTTCTGAGCCTGTATGTATATCACTCGAACCCTGCGGCTGTGACCCCGGATCAGAACCAGGTCCTCAGAGGGTTGTCCCGCGAGGACTTGTTCACTGTTGTCCACGAGCGGTTCATGACCGACACGGCGGCATACGCCGACATTGTGCTCCCCGCCACTTCATCCATGGAGCATAGCGATCTGTACCGCTCCTACGGCTCATACTGCATTCAGCGCGCATCGGCCGCCATCCCATCGGTGGGCGAAAGCAAGTCCAACTGGGAGGTGTTCGGTCTTTTGGCGGAGGCCATGGGATTTGAAGATGAATTTTTCCGACAGTCGGCAGACAATCTCATAGATCATCTCCTGTCCGTCCCCAGTCCCATGAGGGAGGGGATCGACTACGATGCCCTCAATTCCGGCAAGGCAGTGGAACTCAGGCTTCCGCTGGGCTATAAGACCCGATTTCAAACGGACTCGGGCAAGATCGAAATTCTCAATCCCCGGGAACAGGAACCGCTGCCTCGATATATCCCGGCTTTCGAAGGGACATACCCCTTTCGACTCATGACGGCCCCCAACCGATACAGTCTGAACAGCTCTTTTCGTGAGCGCGACGATCTTCGGGCCAAAGACGGAGCCATGTTCCTCCAAATGAATCCTGCGGACGCCAAGCGCAAAGGGTTCCAGGATGGAGATCGGGTAAGTGCTTTCAACGATCTGGGCGAGGTTTCCTTCATTCTCCGGATAACATCCAGTGTTCCCGAGGCGGTCGTGGTGGCCGAAGGAATCTGGTGGCTGGCCCATTGCCCGGGGGACCGCTCCGTCAACGCCCTCACGTCCCAGCGACTTACAGACCGAGGGGCTGGAAGCACCTTTTATGACAACACTGTCGATGTCCGAAAAGAGATGGGAGAGCCATCCATGTTCGATGGCGG
>Ga0326727_10001932_pt1 | contig 73907 bp, 66 predicted proteins | sample MB2enrmetagenome_FD_207643 | JGI IMG/M metagenome (GOLD analysis project Ga0326727, IMG submission 207643) | Lab enriched peat soil microbial communities from McLean, Ithaca, NY, United States - MB29MY | ecosystem: Environmental > Terrestrial > Soil > Wetlands > Peat | place: USA: New York... | reverse complement strand
GGTTCGAGACCAAGAAAACAGCATGGAATCCGGGGCCGAGCGTCTACAACTCCACGGCGGCAATAGGGTTGCGAGCAGGCTTGGCGCTGGAGTGCGTCAGGGAAACCAGACAGACCGGACTCTATTATATGCCCGCCCGCTACTACTCGCCGGCGCTGGGCCGGTTCTTGCAGGCCGATCCCTCTGGCTTCGCCGGCGGATTGAACCTTTACGCCTACGCGGAAAACGATCCGGTCAACCAGGCGGATTCGACGGGGATGTCGCCGGATGGTGGAGGGCTTACAATTAGGCTGTCTGAAACAATAGCTACCTGGTTTGGGGGGATGTTCGGTGTTCCGTCGATCACCGTGGGTGCGCCGGCTCATACGATGCCTTGTAATTGCAGTCTTTCGATTCTGAGCGGCCAACAGTTAACCATGGTATATACCCTCATGGGCGAGCAGACACCTGAGTCTGCTGTTGGAACACAACGTTATGGGAACGATCAGTCAGGAACAAATCCAGGCAAACCAAATGGTCCTATAATCACAGATGAAACTCTTAACATGGAGGCCACCTTAATGGCTGGCATAATGCTTAATCGAGGTAATATCGGCAACAAGGGGACCTATACAGGGCTTCCACAAGGGATAAATAACACCAAGACTGCAATGAACTCATCTAATGGCAGTCTGTGGTGTACGCAACTCCAAAGAGATGTTTATGCAGTGCAGCACCCTACTGATACCTACTTCAACCAGTGGAGAACAGCAAAGCAAGGCAATTGGGTTCACCCGCTGAATGGCGGCTCGCGTTTAGGGCAACTCAACTTCTTTTGGGGACCACTAAAATGATGAAGACTATCGTGCTCACCATCATCTTGGGCGTTGGGATTGTACAATGCCTGCCGCAGCAGACTTTAACGCCGCTCGAAGCAGCAAAATCCAGCATTCGGTGGCTCGGAGCGTTGCCGCCGGACGAATTCTACTCTGCGAGATTTCTCGATATTAGAGAGGATAAAGGGCTCTTGATCACGAGAAACGCTATTCTCGCATCGAGAGACGGCGGACTAAATTGGGACAAAGTCGCGCACGTGCATGCGCCAGAGGCGCTAAATGGTATCGTCGGTGCTTGGCTTTCCTCTTCCAATGAACTATATCTTCTCTCTGATTCGAAATCCCTTGATACACAAGGCATCGGATTTCAGGTCACCCTAATTCCGACCCAGAAGGGTAGCCAATCCAGCATGGATATCGATGGCGATACCAAGGCAGGGACAATTATCGCGGTCGGAGGTGAGAGCGTCCCGGTCACCAAAGATCGCTTTGTGGGCCTGCCTCATTACGCCCAAGGTTCAGATGCAAATTCCCCAAGCATGACGGTTCCGATAATTTCCATCAGTAAAGATAAGGCGCGAACTTGGCACTCTTCCAGATTTAAAAACGCAATGGGATATTTGGACGGGATTAGAATCTTCGGTGCTAACGCAATCGCATGGGGACCTTACGAGATTTTTGTATCCTCGGACCGGGGACTCAGTTGGCATAAAGTTAATACAGATATCCCTGACGGAGAGGAGGATGCGTACCCTGTATCAGCTACAATCGTAGGAAACAATACATACGTTAGCACGAAAAGCGGGCGACTTCTCAAAGGATCGGTAGTTTCAGCTTCTTTATTGACAGTTTCACATATCCCATCACCGCTAACGAATCTTACTTTTGTAAACGAGCGCATTGGATTCGGTGTTCTGCCTTCCGATCAACCAAAGGAGAAGCGCGAAGAGAGCCAGCTCATGAAGACTGAGAATGGTGGCAGAACATGGGCGCCAATACTCAAGACTAGAAGAATTGTTGCCCTGTCTGCAAGCGAGCAGAAATTGTGCGGCGCTGGTTACGATCGGGTGTTTTGTTTTAGTTTGTCGGAATAACAGCTGCTTTTGCTCCAACAGCAGCGTAACCTTCAACTACACTTGGTTCATGAACCACCAGCTCAACTCGGCAGGCGTCAACAATCCGCTCTTCCAGTACGTGCCGCAGGCGGGCACCGTGAGCTACGGCGCGGCCAACGCGGACAACGGACTCACAACAATGACAGCAAGCTCGGGCAGCGCCACCATGACCTACGATGGCAACTACAACCTGACCTACGACGGCACCAACACGCTCAGCTACGACGTGGAGAACCGGATGGTCCAGGCCGAGAACCCAGCGTGGGGAGCGAGCACGTATCTCTACGACCCTCTGGGCGAGCGCAAGCAGAAGGTGGTGGGCGTCAATACGGTCATGCCAGTGGCGACCGACTTCGTGCTGGCCGGGGGTGAGGAGATCGCCGACTACTACGAAACCTCGGCGACCTGGCGGCTCACGGTGCGCGGTGCGGGCGGTCTGCCGCTGGTGACGGTCGTGCCGGCTGCGGGCGGCGGGAGCGAAGAGATCGTCTACGTACACCACGACGTGAAGGGCTCGACGGTGGCTCTGACCGTGGCGGGCGGCAGCGGCGTCGGCGATAGCTATACCTACTCGGACTACGGTCAACCGCAGAGCGGCTCGTGGCTGGCCTACCAGTACGCCGGCTACCGCTATGACAGCGAGACCGGACTCTATTACATGCCTGCGCGTTACTACTCACCGGTACTGGGCCGGTTCTTGCAGACCGATCCCAGCGGGTTCGGCGGCGGATTGAACCTCTACGCCTACGCGGAAAACGATCCGATCAATTCGGAGGATCATTCAGGGCAGTCACCGGATGGCGGAGGGCTCACAATTAAGCTGTCTGAAACAATCCCTACCTTATTTGGGGGACTTTTCGGCGTTCCGTCGCTCTCTGTTTCTGGAACATCCTCGAACTTACTTACTGCCAGCACACTGAGTGCACTGGGACTTTCAACGAGCCTTCAAGTTACCGCATATCAGGTTGCCGCAGCTGTATTGACACAGGAATTCCGTGGTCAAGGCACTGACGCAGTAGAGGCAGGAGCTGTTATCGTACTAAATAGGATGATTCACGACGAAGAATCCAACGATGCACCTAGCCAGTGGGGACGGGGAGGCGTTAGTCAGGCGGGTCTTTCATCAAATTATAACATCCTGCTCAAAATAATAAGTGCTCCAAACCAGTTTAGGGCCCTCGCTATCAACCCTTCTAACATCAGCAACATCCTTGCAGGAACGGCTGACAGCGCGGACCTTTCTGAATATAATGCCGCCCTTGGGAAGCTGACCAGCATCAGCATAGGGTCAGCTTCTCTTGGTAATTTTCAGAGTGTTGGAGGTTATAATTTGGGCTGGGATACCAATTTCGTAAGAAACAGGTCGGGTAAAGCTAGACACGGTGGAATACTGATCAATCAAACAGAATTCTACTAGAGTGGATGGAAATCGAGCCGGGGCAGATTTTACTTGCAGGAGGACGGAAATGCGGACCATGTTAATTGTCATTCTTTTGTTGGGAACCCTTTCCCAGGCTAAGATATGTTTCTGTCAATGCGGCGAAGATGCGAAACTTTGCCAATGTGACGATCCACCGAAATTATCTATCAACTCCGGCATTATTACCGTCTCAGGTCAAACGATCCATTTATCAGGAAAGCTTCCAGCAAAAATGGATCACTGGTTCTATGCCATAACCTGTCATACGGGGTCGAGATTATTCGACTTCAGTTTGTGGACGATTGCGAAATTCGGAGATAGTGACAACTTTTATTCGGCTGGATCGTGGAACTTGCAGGTATCAGATTCAAAAGACCGTCCAGAGGTCGTCCTAAACTTTAACCGAGAAAACAATTTCTATTTCTGGGGCAATGTTACTAACACCCCGGGAGGACGAAGGATCAGAGTTGACAACATTGTCGGATTCCCGCTAGGGATTCATGGCGATGGGATCCTGCGTGAGGTTCCCCACTGATGCTGATAATGGCCTGACGACGGAGACCGCGAACTCGGACAGCGCCAGCTTTACCTACGACGGCAACCACAACCTGACCTACGACGGCACCAACACGCTCAGCTACGACGTGGAGAACCGGATGGTCCAGGCCGAGAACGCGGGGTGAAGCGCGAGCACGACCAACAGCTACACCTACACCTGGCGTGAGACGGACGGCGGCCTGGGCATCGACTACTACCGGGACGACCTCAACTGCTCAAGTGGAACCTGAACAGCAACCGAAATAATATCAGCAAGATAGGAGAATAGCGAGCGTGCGGATGCGTCTTGCGTAGATAATATAGCAGTAATGTAATATACTGGCATATACCCTCACTTTCGCGAGGTGGAAATGCCACAAGTTCGACCTATTCAGCAGTCCCTGTTCCCGGAACTCTCCGGCGCCTTCCGGGAATCCGAATCCATAGCTACACTGAACCAGGAGGCACGACATGACTCCCAACGACACATCCAGCACCATCCCCAACAACCCCAACTCCATTTTAGAGTTGATGAAACTCCCGGCCTTCCAGAACCTGCTCGCCAAGGTGGAGACGAACTTCTACCGGAATCGCCCCAAGGAATCGGCAGAACTGGAATTGGAGGGGACGATACGCTTTACGCTCCAGGAGCGGGCAGCCCAGGCTTGGGAGATTCTCAGGGAAGCCCGCTCGACTGGCCTTCCGATGGACCAGGCCCAGGAGTTGATCTCCGAACTGGTCTACCCGCCGCTGGAGTCGGACGACAACTAATACTCGAAGGCGACGCCAAAGCCACCCAGTTGGACTTTGGCATCGCCACTGACGACTTCACCGAACCCTCAACACCCAGGCCGATTCTCCCGCCCGATCCTCTCCGCAACAGCAGGAACTTCCGCCTCAGCAACGATGTGGCCTCGCATATCGCCGAGGGCGGCTCAAAGGCGCGCATACAGCACAACCTCGACATCCTTGAACTGCTCAAGTCCATCCAAGCCGAGCAACGCACCGCGACCACCGACGAACAGAATCGCATCGCGCAGTACATCGACTTCGGCGGATTGCGCGAACTTTGGGATCAAGGCCATCGCTACTATGAGGAGCGCAACCGCCTTGCCGAGATCCTCACCGAGGACGAGATTGATGCGGTCAAGGAGACATCCCTCAACACCCACTACACCGCCATTGAGGTCGTAGACCAGATGTGGGCGGCGGCAAATCGTCTCGGGTTCGCCGGCGGGCGCATCCTCGAACCGGGCATGGGAGTCGGCAACTTCTTTGCCCGCATTCCCGACCAGCTTCTCCATGAGTCCGAACTTTTCGGGGTCGAGAAGAACCCCCTCAGCGGCGCTCTTGCTTCCATGCTCTATCCGGACGCCAAGATTCTCGTCCAACCCTTTGAAGACACCCGTCTACCAAACAACTCATTTGACCTCATCATCGGTAACCCTCCATTCGCCGACATCAAGATTGCCGATCCCGAATACTCCGACCCCAAGTTATCGCTTCACAATTACTTCCTCGTCAAGTCTCTCGACAAGCTCAAGCCAGGCGGGATTGCCGTCTGCATCAGCTCACACTACACGCTCGATTCCCTAGACGTGCGCGCCCGCCGCGCGATGGCCACCAAGGCCGATCTCGTCGCCGCAATTCGGCTGCCCGACGACACCTTCCAGAAGAATGCCAATACATCAGTCACTACCGACATTCTGTTCTTCCGCAAGCGGCTTCCCAACGAACCCCAACCGGAGCATCCGGTCTGGATTGACAGCGTATCGCACATAGTTCCGGGCTATGGCGACCCCGCATCGGTCAACTACAACGCCTACTTCGACGAGCATCCAGAGATGGTTCTCGGAGTTCACAGTGCGGAAAGTAGAATGTACGGACGGAAAGACTACGCGCTCAAGCCCTTTGAAGACGATCTCAGCATCACAGATCGCCTGCAAAAAGCTATCGACACCTTACCGGAAAACATCTTCATACCCTACGATCCGTCTGTCTCCAAGGATTCACGGAACAGTCGAAGTGCATCCTCGCTTGTTCCCGCGCCTAACACCGTCAAGAATCATTCGTATTTCTTCGACGAAGGCACCGTCTGGATCAACGACAACGGCGCTAGAACTCCGCTCCCCCGCGCATTGTCGAGTGGGCGAGTTCTCTTTCAACTGAAATCGCTGATTGCGCTCAGGGACTCGTTGAAGGAAGTGATCCGGCTTCAACTCCAATCCGCGAACGAAGGCCAGCTCGCGGAATGCCAGGAGCAACTCTTACAGCACTACGATAGCTATCGCGCGAACTTTGGCCCGCTCAACAATCCAGGCACTGCCAAAGTCTTTGAAGATGACCCTGAATATCCCCTCTTGACGGCGCTCGAAAACATCGATCCAGAGACCTCGAGAATCTCTCTCGCCGACATCTTTACCAAGCGCACGATCCGTCCATACGAACCGTTGCGTGAGCTTCCCAGCGATCCAAAGGCCGCCATGCTCCAAGTGTTGGCCGAGTGCGGGCGTTTGGACACCGGCCTTATGTCTCGTCTCCTCGACAAACCGGAGGCGGATGTCATTGGCCAGCTTGTCGCCGCCGACCTGATCTACAAAGAGCCGAACTCTCAGCAATACCAGACAGCCGACGAATATCTATCCGGCAACGTCCGGCAGAAACTGAAAGACGCCCAAGGCGCCACGCTGCTCGACCCGGACTATGAGCGGAACGTCAAGGCGCTTCAAGCAGTCCAGCCCGAGATCGTGCCCTTCATCGACATCGACGTGCGCCTTGGACAGACCTGGGTTCCCACTGAGGTATACGTCGCGTTCCTCAACCGGCACCTGGCCGAGCAGCGCCCAGCCTCCGGCGACCGAGCGCCTTCCATTACAAGAGACATCAACGGCCGCTGGAGCGTCGATCTACCGTCCTGCTACAACACGTTCGAGCTGACTCACAAATGGGCAGGCGGAGGAATGTCCGGGCACAAGCTGCTTGAATACGGTCTCAACCTCCAGGAGCCGACCCTCTATGAGAACAACGCCGATGGTAAGTCGGTCATCGACACAGTACGAACCATCGCGGCGCGCGCCAGACTACGCGAAATCAAAGACGCCTTCTCTGAATGGGTTAAAGACGACAAGCAGGCCGACATTCATCCGCAGATCGAGTGCATCTACAACGAAACCTTCAACGCCAACCGCCTCCGCATCTACGACGGCGGGCACTTGACGTTCCCAGGGCTTAATCCCACGATCAATCCGCGGCCATATCAAATGCGGGGAGCATGGCGCGTTATGGTCGAAGGCCGCGCTCTCCTCGACCACTTCGTGGGCTCCGGAAAATCCCTCTCCGTAATTATTGCCGGCATGGAGTCGCGCCGAATCGGAATCTCGCGCAAGAACCTCTATGTCGTCCCGAACAACATGATTCAGCAATGGCGCGAAGAGTTCAAGAAAGCCTATCCTTCCGCCAATGTCCTTGCTGTTACCGAACGAGATTTCGATTCTCCGCTCAGCCGGAAGCGCCTCTTCAGCCGTGTCGCCACCAACGAATGGGACGCCGTTATCGTTCCCCATTCCCAGTTCGATATGCTGCCCATCTCGCCCGAGCGGGAAGCGAAGACTGTCAACGCTCAGATACAAGAGATGAAAGACCTGTTGCGCGAAGGCTCTGATAACGTTCGCACCAAGACCAGAGCGGAGAAGCGAACCACACGGCAGATCGAGAACAAGATTCAGAAGTACAAGGAGAAGCTGAAAGAGCTATCCCAGGGCCGGAAAGACGACACTATCTATTTCGACGATTTGGGCGTTGATCGTCTTTTCGTTGATGAGGCCCATGCATACAAGGCTCTGGCCATCGTCACGAAGATGGGGAACATCGCGGGCATCAGCACCCGCGAGTCCCAGCGGGCACAACGCATCCTTGCCAAAATCGAGTTCATGCAGGAAACGCATAACGGGGCAGGCGTCATCTTCACCACCGCCACGCCGATCACAAACACACTCGGCGAGCAGTTTGTGATGACGCGATACCTGGCCCGCGACATTCTCAATAAGTGCAACATCAACAATTTCGACGACTGGGCGGCCAACTTCGCCGAGCCGGTCACGCGCATGGAGTACGCCACCGATGGCGTCACCATCAAGCCGAAAACCGCTCTGGCGAACTACGTCAACGTCCCGGAGCTTCAGTCGATCTGGTCTCAGTTTGCCGACGTGATGATGCAGGATGAGGCCGAGGAAGCAGGCTATATCACTCTTCCCAAAGCCATCCGCAAAGACCTGCTTGTCAAAGTGACTCCTGCCCAGGAACCCCTGCTCCAGAGCATCGCCGAGCGCGGCGAACTGTTGAGCCTTCCGATGAGCGATCCAGAACGCCCGGACCCAACGGAAGACAACTGGCTCAAACTCGATTCCGACGCCTGCGCCATCTCGCTCGATGCCCGCCTGTACGATCCAACCTGCCCGGACGATCCCGACAGTAAAGCCAACACCGCCGTGCGTACCGCACTCGATGTCTGGCGTCGCACGGAAGCCGAACGGGGGACCGTCATTCTGTTTGCCGACCGTTACCAGCGCGGCGACTTCAATCTCTTCGAGGACATGAAGGAAAAACTCATTGCGGCCGGTGTGCCCAGAGAACAGGTTGCCATCGTTCACGACTACAAAAAGGGCAAGGAATTCTTCGGCCTTCAACAGGCTATGCGCGCGGGCCGCGTCCGCGTCCTGCTTGGAACCACAGAAAAATGCGGAATCGGCGTCAACATTCAGACCCGCCTCAAGGCGCTGATCGACCTCGATCTCCCGCAACGGCCCGACCAGTTGGAGCAGCGCCACGGGCGAATGCGCCGCTCCGGCAACACTTTCTCCGAGGTCGAGTTCTACCGGATGATCTCAGAGCCGCGCGACGTAGCGTCTCCCAAAGCGCACGATCTTCAACGCGCCCAGCTTCTGGAGCGCAAGCAGACATTTCTGTCGCAGTTCAAATCCGGCGGACGCATGGGCCGAAAGATCGAAGACATTGCCGGCGAGACACGGTTGAGTCCTCAGCTATTTGCTCTGGCCAAGGCCCAGGCCACCGGCAACCCTCTGGCGCTCGAAAAGATCAAGCTGGAGTATGAGATTAAGAACCTGACCCTGCTCGCCCGCTCCAATCGGCTCGACCACTACAACAACCGCCAGCAACTGCTGAACGTCGAGTACCGGATTGCGCATCTCCAAGACAGACTGCCCCAACTCAAGAAGGCCAGCGAAACTTTCAAGTCGCACGAACGGCGGGACGACGAAGGGAAGCTCCTCAGTCTCCAAGTTCGCTTCAACGGCGTTGAATTCTCCAAGCTCAAAGACGCCAATGAATACCTGCGCACGGCGACCCTCGACAGCACATCGCAGCTCACCGTCAACGGCCTCGACATTCCCTTAGCCGTCAGCGACGCCCTCATCAAGGATGAACTCGGCACCATCACGGAAATCACAGCCGTCCGCTACAACCTGGCCGGCGAGTGGTTCGATGTGCCGCGCTCGGAAGCCCACATGGGGTTGCCATCAGCCCAATCCCTGCTCACTTCTGTTCTGCGGCGCGGAGGTGACCTGCCGTCGAAGATCCTCGAAACGGAAGCCACTATCCAGGGAAACGAGGCAACGCTGGCTCGCCTGCACACCGCTCTCGACTATGAAAGTCCATACGAGGCCAAGCTCAAAGAGTACGAGCAGCGTTTGGCCGAGATCGACAAGGAGTTGCTTAGCAAGACTGAAGAAGTCGAGGAACTGGTTGATGCTGAGACGGAAGAACTGCCGTCTTCAAAGCCCCTTGCGATCGAGCGTGAATCCACGGACAGCGAAGAGCACGTCTATGCGGAGACTATTGAAGACCGATCTCCAGCTCAAGTTGCCGTCGATGATGCCCCAGGCGAAGCCCTCGAAGTGCCCGCAACCCAGGCTCCTCGATTCAAGAGAAGGCAAGTAGCTGATCGAGGGCGCTAAACATCGAGCACATCCGCTTTCGCGATTAGTGTCCATCAGGTCTTGTATCGTGGCCTGCGACAGAGGAATCCGCTATTGCTGAGTCCAAATAAATCAGGAACATATTGAGCTAGAGCACCGGATTTTGTGGTACCATTAAGTTGTAACCTTGGAGAACAGCCTGATGCCTCGTAAACCCAAGCAGGAAAAGCACAAAGGTGTCTTCGAAAAGGTGAAGGGTTCGGGCATTTGGTGGATTCGCTACACCAATGAAACGGGCAAGCGTGTCACGGCGAAGGTCGGAACATTCTCGACGGCGGCCAAAGTTTACGACCAGCGCACGACCGAGATTCGGCTTGGCATTCTCCTTCCGGTCTCTCAACGGCGCGGAACCAAGTTCTCTGAACTTGTGACCGACGCAATCAAGTTCTCCGAAAAACATCACCGCGCAACGAAGGACTTCAAACAGCGGGTGGAGTTGGCACTTCCCGCGTTCGGTGATCGCATCGCCGAGTCCATCACCACGCGGGAACTCCAAGACTGGGTAGACGAGATGGCCGAGGGTCGAGAGTGGACCGGAGGTACACAGAACCGATTCAAGTCCTCCCTCAGCACGGTCTTCCGGGAGGGTATGCGAGCCGGCAAGGTATCCGTCAACCCAGCCAGGCTTATTCGGCGCTCGAAGGAATCCTTGGGGCGGGTTCGGTTCCTCTCCTACGAGGAGGAAGCCAAGCTGCGGAAGGTGATCGCCCTAAACCTGCCCGGCCGGATCAACGATGAAGGCAAGAGCGCCTTTGCTCAACTAGATGTCGCCCTACATACCGGGATGCGCAAGTCCGAACAATTCACTGCGACCTGGGACCAGGTGGACCTGGAGAAGGGGTACATCTACCTGTCAATGACCAAAAACGGCAGCGACAGGTTTGTCACCCTCAACAGTGCCGCCGTGCAGGTTCTCAAAAGCCTTCAGAAGCGCCACAAGCTACTCGGGCTGCCCTCCGATTCCACACTGTTCCATTCCAAGCGTGATGGCCTTATCAAGAATCCACGCAAGTGGTTCGCGACCGCCCTCGAACAAGCAAAGATCAAAGGCGTCACTTGGCACACCCTTCGGCACACCTTCGCTAGCCGTTTGGTGATGGCTGGGGTAGACTTGAAGACAGTGCAGGAACTGATGGGACACAAGACGATCGCCATGACCGCCCGCTACGCCCACCTCGCCCCAACTCACAAGTTGCAGGCGCTGGAGACCCTGGTACGTCCGGGGTCTGTTTCGGTACAAAGTGGCCATTTTTTGGCTACCAGCACCAAAAAGTCGCACAAGGCCAAGAAGGTTGATATTCTACAACTTGTTGAATCTAATTAAGTTGTAGATGGTGAGAGCTCGTAGCTCAGTTGGTAGAGCAACGCCCTTTTAAGGCGTGGGTCCTGGGTTCGATTCCCAGCGAGCTCACCACCCCCTCCCGGCCGCCGATTTCCTTGATAGCCATGCTTTCTAAGAGCCTGGATCGAGCCTGCTCGGGCGCCTGCCATGCTACGTGAGCTTAAGATTGCGCCAGCGGCAGCGTGAAGTGGAATGTGGCGCCGGAGCCGAGTTCGCTTTCCGCCCAGATGCGTCCGCCGTGGGCCAGGATGATGTGCTTGACAATAGCCAGCCCCAGGCCCGTGCCGCCCGACTCGCGGGAACGGGCTTTGTCCACGCGATAAAAGCGCTCGAAGATGCGCGTGAGGTGCTCGCTGGCAATACCCGGGCCGAAATCCTGCACGCTGAACTCCACCTCGGATTCCAACAGGCGTGCGCCGACCAGAATGCGCTTGCCGGTCTTGCCGTACCTGAGGGCATTTTCAACCAGATTGCCGAAGACCTGGCTCATGGGGTCGGGATCGGCTAAAACCAGCGCGTCCGGCGCTCCGGCAGATTCCAGCGCGACGCCGGAGTCGACCACCATGCCGCCCAGTGATTTGACGGCGTCCTGCACCAGCGCGCTGGCCCGTATAGGCTGAAGCGTCAGCTTGTAGTCCGGGCTCTCCACGCTGGCCAGGGCGATCAGATCCTCCGTAAGGCGGCTCATGCGGGTGGCGTTCTTGAGGATGATGCCGAGGAACTCGCGGCCTTTTTCTTTGGGGACCTGGGGCTCCTCGATCAGCGTCTCCACGTAACCCTGGATGGAGGTGAGCGGGGTGCGCAGCTCGTGGCTGACGTTGGCCACAAACTCGCGACGGGATTTTTCCGCGGCATCGATGCGGGTCATGTCGTGAAGCACGGCAAGCGCTCCGCCGGAAGACATGGGAACGGCATGGATCTCGAAGATGCGGCCCGGCGCCAGAGTTCTGGCCCGCCCGGAACACTCTTCGCGAAGCTCCAGCGCCGCTTTCACGCAGGCCAGCAGTTCAGGATCCTGCACCGAGTGAACCAGCGAGAGGCCAACGCGAATTTGCGTGCCGGCGATGCGCTCCATGGCGGCGTTGGACCAGCGGACCAGCCCTTCGGGCGTGATAGCGACGACGGCTTCTTGCAGGGAATCGAGCAGGCCGGCCAGCTCCTGGCGGTGGCTCTCAATCTCGGCAATGCTCTCGGCGAGTCGCTGGGCGGCCTGGTTCAGCGACGCCTCGATGGAGGAGAACGGATCTTCGGCGTCGTAATCAAGGCGGGCGCTCAACTCGCCTGCGGCAATGCGGCGCGCGAAGGCGATGACCCGGTCAAGCCGCGTGGTAACGCGGCTGGCTACCCATACGGCCAGGGTCAGCGCTACAGCTAGTGCGATCAGGCCGGACCACAGAATCTCATTGCCGAGATACAGGTTAGTCCCGCCGGGAGGAATATCCAATACTTTACGAGCGATAAAAGGAATAACGACAAACTCCATCGCCGCCGCCTGGAAGACCAGCAGCAGGAGAAAGAGGCCGAGCAGCTTCATGAAAATCTTTGATTTCAAAGCGCCCTACTCGCTCTTGGGAAACTCGAAGCGGTAACCGGCGCCGCGCACGGTTTTCAGGTGGCGCGGGTTTTCCGGATCGGCTTCGATCTTCTCCCGGATGCGGCTCACATAGACATCGACCGAGCGGGGCGTGACGAAGCGGGCATCGCCCCACACGGCATCCAGCAAATGATCCCGGCTGAAGACCCTGCCGGGATGGCGCGCCAGGTAGTCCAGCAAGCGGAACTCCGTGGCCGTAGTGGGCATCACTGCGCCGCGCACCGTCAATTGCATGGCGTTGGCGTCGATGACAACCTCTTCAAAGCGGATGACCGAGATCGATTCAGGCCGCTCGAAGCGGCGCAGCACGGCCCGAACGCGCGCCACCAGCTCGCGCGTGGCAAAGGGCTTGGTAATGTAATCGTCAGCCCCCATTTCAAGGCCCAGCACGCGGTCGTTTTCTCCGGCGCGCGCCGTCAGAAAAATGATGGGAACGGAGGAAAGCCCGGGATGGCTGCGCAACCGCCGGCAGACGTCGAGTCCATCGCCGCCGGGCACCATGATGTCCAGCAGAAACAGCGCGGGCGCTTTGCGCTCGGCGTCGGCAATCAGGTAAGTGGGAGTGCTGTACAGGCGCGCCGCAAAACCGGCTGCTTCCAGGTGATGCTGCACCAGGCGCGCGATGTCGGTGTCATCTTCCAGTACAAAAATGGTCTGGCTCAACCGGTCTGCCCTCGCCCGGCGGCCGTTGAGATTCAGTTTGCGTAGGCCGCGCGGAATTATGAATAGAATACTGTAACCAGGCAAAGAAAATGCAAACGTTGTGTAAATCTGATCTGGGGGAGGAGGATCAATGTCAAAATGAAGGACTCTTCAAAAGTACAGCCTCTGTATATATAGTTGAATACTGCTTGGTGAGTAGTGTCGCACCCCTGATGCTAGTATGCATGATCGATTGGCCTTTTGAGTATTGTTACTACAGTAACCATTAATTAATAATATATGGGGCCACGTGGTAATGTTATAATTCGCCCGAAGGTAATTACCTTCAAGGAGATAACATGAAATATCCGTTACGGACATTCTCAATCCTCGCCCTATCCTCGGTATTCTGCTTGCCGGGGTGTCACGTAAGTCAAACTTCGGTAACGGGAAGCACAACCTGCACTGTATCTGGTCCGCAAGCGGGAAGTTGTAACGTAGGGGTTGCAGTAGGCGTCACCTTCACACCGAATTATGTTGTGTCAACGGCCACTCCTGGTGACATTGGGACGATGCAGGACGGCTCCTATGTAGTTTCATTAAGCGCCCCGTCTGCTGTCTTCAGCTCTGATGCCAACGGATCTCCTATAATAACAATCAGCGTCACAACAGATACCGGATACTCCTCATCGATTACGCTGCCGGTTCTGCCTACAAATGCTGCAATTGCTCCGGTAAATACTGGAGATGCCGTCTTCAGCTTTAACCTGCCGAATACTCCGGCATTCAACACTTGGCTGCAGAATGTTGCAGCTAACACCAATTCCTCGTTGACTTTAACTACAGGTGGAGCTCTTCCCCTTCTGGCAAATAGCACACCAGGCGTCGTTACAATTACTACCGTGTTGTCCAGCAACTCAACTGGATCAGTCACACTCGGAGATTCAACAATTGTTCGGGTACCTGCTCCTCAGAAGTGCGGCTCTGGAAGTAATAACCCATCCTGCCCTGTACCTGTAAAACCAGGCTCCTGATCCAACTTAATGCAATGGTAAAAATCGATTCCAGATTTCTGATTCTTTCAGCTCTCGGCCTCTTCCTGCTTACACTGGGAGGGGTCGAGGCTTTTGCTGTTCGCTGCAGCGAACAAACCAAACCTGATCAGAACAACGGGCTGTGGCGGCGCTCGCCGTCCATCACCATCCCGTTTACTCTGATTCACAACATCCCTGTTGTAAAGTTGACTGTCAATGGGCATAAGGACGAGCTATTCATACTTGACTCTGGAGCACAGGTATCCATGCTGAACTCAGATGAGGCGGCGCGACTGAAGATTCAACTCTCGACAAAACCCGTCGGAAACGCTAATGGCCTCGGAGATAGTGCCGGGCAGCCGATGTGGCTGGTTAAGTCGATCAAACTGAAGTTTGGACGGGAAACGATCTTCAGGGGCAATATCTTGGCCACTAGCACATTCAGCAATTGCGGCCTTATTGGAATCAGGATTGCCGGCGTTCTCGGATACGATGTTCTTCGCGCACATCCTACAGTCATTGATTATCCAAATGGCAAGTTCATGATCTTTGAGAAGGACTCCTTTGTACCACGCGCGGATAGATACATTCATGAGTTGAGTATCGATAAGGCCGCCGTTCTTCCAGTCTTCACAGCCGTAATCGGTATTGACGGCAAGGACTATGGAGATGCGCGTGTGGTCGTGGATACGGGCAGTGATGCGAAGGCGATGATTTACGCCCGCTTCGCCGCGATCCATTCGCTCAGCGGATTGGCAGGATGGAAAGCTGGCAAGAATTGCGCAATTGGCGGAATTGGTTCTTTTCTACACGGTCTGCCTGGTTCGGCTATCATCGGCGATGATCGAGTTGCACTGCCCGACATTGCAGTGATGCTGAACAAAAACGGTTTCGCCCAGAGCGAACTATACGACGTTCTTCTGGGCAGCCCCGTACTGGCTAGATGGATAATCCTATTTGACATTCCAAATGGGAAAATATATTTGGTTGATAGCGATGAAATCCCCGTTCAACACTGAATTATTGACCAATACGCCGCACTTTCTTCGCATTCTGTAGTCTTCTGCCGACAATCACCCCAGCTAGAATAATTGCTAGCTGGGGTGATCCCGCTCAGGCGTTCCCGGCGGTTTCCAGCTCGGCGATGTACTCCACCACCGCCTCGCTCCAGCCATCGACGTGCGTCCACTTGCCGTAGCCCACGCCGTTGCGGTTGCTGGCCACGTTGATTACGTAGCCCTTGCCGCGCGGGGCGGGAACCTGATCGTGCGACTGCTCGTCAGTGATAACCACCAGCCGATCCCAGCCCTCGCGGACCTCGGCCTCCACCTGCTTGAGCGCCGCGCCCAGGTACGTGCCCGCGTGCGGCTGGCTCTGCTCCAGTGCGTCGCGCAACGCCATTCCGCGCCGCGACGGCGCATGCACGGCCTTCTGGGAGAAGGTATAGATCGTCACCTTTTCCGCGATCTCCCGCAGTAGTATCGCTAGCCCATACGCCGCATCCGTCCGGCGCATCTCCGAGCGGTTGGAGATAGCCGCCTCCATTGAGCCGGAGACGTCCACCAGCAGCACTGTGTGGCCGGCGAGCTTCCCTGCCCTGCCTTCGAGAGCGCGGAACATCGCTGCTTCCAGCTCCGTCTCCCACTGCGGAGCGTTGCGCGCGGCGGCCAGAAAACGAAAAGGCAAAACCCGGTCCGTCTTCAATCCGGCGAGCGCCGAGAGCACCAGCTCCTCGCTTACGTTAGCCGCTCTCAGATTGCGCAGGTTGCGCAACAATGCCAGCGCGCCCAGCTTACGCTCGGCAAGCAGTCGCTCCCACACGGCCTTCTTGTCTGCTCCCTCGCCGCGTCCGGCAGCCGAGAGCGCAACCTCCCAGGTATCGGGCGTAGCCAGCTCGTTCTCCGCCAGCCGCTTCCACAGGGCAGCCTGCGCCTCGTCTACGGGTCGCGCATGGGAGAGAAACAGCACGTCGCGCAGGCGTACAGCTCCTGAGCGGTCGTACTTGGCCAGCGCGTACTCGTCGAACTTGCCAAAGGCCGCGGCCAGCCCCTTCTTCACCTGCGCGGAGAGAGGCTGTCGCCCGCCGGCCCAGTAGATGGCGACGAACTCGCTCAACTCATCAGCGCGCTGAATGACGCGCTCCAGCGTCTCGGCCACCAGCGTGCGATGTGTCGAGTGGCGCGCCATCTCGCGCACCAGAAGCAGCGGCGCGTGGCGCAGCTTCATCCGCTCGCGCGCCTCGACAGCCAGCGCGGCCACCCGCTCCGCCCCAACCTGCGGGACAAGCTCCTGGATGCGCCCCGCGATCTGCACCCCGTCCTCGTAGAACTCTCCCTCCCACAACATGCAGGAGAGCACCGAGCGCCTCAGCGCCTGCTCCGGCGTGATCACCCTGGCCGGCGCTCCCTCGTGAGTGCGCGGCTTGTTCTGCTTGAATACATTCAGGCGCATGGTGGCGCCTCCTTTCTTCACTGGTTGAATGCCTGCCTCGGAAAAGGCTGGCTGGCACCATCTTATCCAGCATCCATGAACCTGCGGCACGAAGGGCAATTGGCCCCACCGCAGGTGGCCGGGGAATAGTCGGACACGGAATGTGTTGCGCTGAGCTACAACCAGCCCAAGAGCTGGCGGCAGGGATCGAACCTGCGACCTCCGCTTACGCGGCGCTCTACCCGATGAAACCGTGCCCTGCGCCACCGGCAGGATGATGGTTGCTGCTATTTGATGTTACCCGACGGGACTTACTCGTCCTCTTCCCTGTCTTCTTTGTCCCGCCTTAATGGACGAAGAGTTTCGCGTGCCGAGAAGCCGGTGGTCTTTTTTGAGATGCGGACAGGCTGAATATTGATGGCCAGTCTCTTCATCTGTTCCCAATCCGGCCTGAACTTATCGCTGAAGCTGCTGCATTCCATTACCGTGAAGGGCAGCACCGTGTTGGGGCTGGTATTGGTGCAGATCGCCAGGATGTCCGATTCGCGATAGCCGGTGATGAATTGCCCCCAGTTGCAGTTTCGGCACAGGTTTGCATTGCCCACCGGCGTGCCGTTTTTCACCCTCAGTTTGCTCATGAACCTTGCATTTCTATCCGGGTCTGCCGGAGGTTATTTAGCCGGGGAACAAGCGGCTGCGGTATTTTTCCGACGCTCTGTCACTGAGCTACTGGAGCTTGCGCTCCAGGCGGGATTCGAACCCGCGCGCTTCGGCTTGAGAAGTAACCGCGACCTACACCACCGGCCAAGGTGGTTATTGGGCCGGGGAACAGGCGGCTACGGCATGTTGCTCTTTGCTCTATCCACTGAGCTATCGGAGCTCGCGCTCCGAGCGGGACTCGAACCCGCGACCGAAGTAACCGTTGCCAAACACCACCGGCCAAGGTGGATTTCAAAACAGCGTTTGCAAATAACTGCGCCGGGGAATGGTCGAAAAGAGTTGGGAAGAACCGCTCCGAAAAGCGGCCCGCCCACAAGGTTTCATCAACCCTGCTTTTCGTGGCAGGAAGTAACTCTCTTCTTTCGCCACCGGCTCAACTTACAAATTGACCTAAGTTAGTGGCAAAGCTCTCCCGTTGTCCGCAACTGACTTATCGCTGCGACTTAGGTGCTGGGTCTCTAACTCAGCCGAAGTTATCCCGAGGGAACAAACGGAGACAGGACATTAGTCGATTTAAAGTCGATGAACCTGTCTTCTACGCCACTCGGGGAATGTCATTGTTCATGTGCTTGACGTAGGATGAAGGACCGGCGGGTTACCGGAAATTGACGAGCGGCGCCCGGCGGCCGATGCAGCTTGAACTCAGCCGCTCCAGCCTACGCATCGAGTTTTGCGTGTTGTGTTTCATCGGGCGTTCTCCTACGTGTTTATTACTTTGCCATAACTCCACCGGAAAATGCAAGCTATTTCCGACAATCTTTGTAAATATTTTTTTGAGTTACTGAAGTTATCCTGTAACTTCAATCAAATCGTCCTTGCCCGTTTCGCCGCCTGATGGTTTACGCTGAATGCGCGGGTCCGGCCTTCACGCTGCGCCGTACCTCAGGGGAGGCTCTCGTGAACTGGATGATTCTGCTGGTTGGACTGTTGGTGGGCATGCTTTCCGGCGTGATTGGAATTGGCGGCGGCATTCTATTTGTTCCCGCGCTGGTCTGGCTCACGGGCATGAGCCAGCATAAGGCGCAGGGCACCTCGCTGGGCGCGCTGCTGGCGCCGGTGGGGATTCTTGCCTTCATGGAGTATTACCGCAGTGGCAACGCAGACCTGAAGGTGGCGCTTCTGCTGGCCGTCGGGTTTCTGGTGGGTGGATACTTTGGCGCCGTGGGCGCGCAGCACATCCCCGACCTCTGGTTGCGGCGCATCTTTGCCTTGACGTTGATCGCCGTGGGCGGCCAGATGCTCTTCAGCCGCTGATCACCTGCGGTAGGGCCAGCGACCTTCGACTTATCGTTCATAGGACAGGAATGTAGAAAAGGGTCAGCCCCACCGCAGGTGGCCGCAGGTGGTCAGATCGACTGCACCGGCATGAGCGTCAGGTCGTCCACCAGTCCCACTTCCTTTTGCACAAAAGGCTCGCCGTAGCGCACGCCGGCCAGCAACCCGTAGTGTCGGGCCTCGGCAAAGGTGCGCTCGCGAATCTCCTCTTCGGGAACAAAGAGTCCGCCGCCGGCCGCCTGGTTGGCGTATTGCGAGCGGTAGGCCATCAACGCCGCATGGCGCTGCGATAGGAATGGCGTAATATCCACGATAAAGCTGGGACGCACGTCCGCATAGAGGCTGGCGTACACGATCTTGAAGGGGCGATGGGGCACCTGCGGTGCGGCCAGCGGCGCCTGCGGCGCGTTCAGAGCAGGGGTCAATGAATACGAAATTTCAGGTACCTTGGTTAGGCCGGAGAGGAAGCACGCCTCGTAACCCAAGGTTGCTGTGGCCGAGTGGTCGGGATGCCGCGCCTGCCAATAAGGCAGAATGACCACGCGGGGACGGACGAGTCGCAGCACGTGCACAATTTTGAGGCGGTTTTCCAAAGTGTTTTCGACCGCGCCGTCGGGCAGGTCGAGCGCCTGCCGCCATCCAACGCCCAGCAGATGTGCGGCCTCGGCTGCTTCGCGCGCGCGTTCTTCCGAGCTGCCGCGCGTTCCGGCCTCGCCCTGCGTCAGGTCCAGAATCGCGGTGCGCAGGCCGCGCGACGCCATGCGCAGCAGGGTTCCGCCGCAAGTCTGTTCCACATCGTCGCGATGAGCGGCGATGGCCAGAATATCGGCTATAGGAGGATTTAGAGCGGAATCGGGGATCATGGTCAATTGCTCCCGATCATTATAAAAATGGTCGAATCCCAGGCCTCAAAAGCGAGACCTGGAGCGCACGCAAATCCTTGGTCGAACTGATCACAGTCCACTGATTACTGAGAAGCTAGTAAACCGTGTTGTCGTCGTCGCTGATGGCGTCCATATAGGCCACGTCATAGGCTGTGCCGGTCACCGTAACGTACTGGTTGTCAATCGCCGCGCCGTTCACGGTCGAGTAGATGTAAACCTGCCCGCCCTCCGCCGTGTAGATCTTGTGCAGGCCGGTCACGGCGGCAATGCCGGTAGCGTCGCCGACATAAGGCTCCGTCAGGGTCACCGTGTTAGTGGAGGTGTTGTACATGGTCAGGCAGCCGTTGGGCAAGTTGTTGTTGGCGCGCTCGCCGTTGGTGCACTTGGTCATGCCGATCCACAGCGTATTGTCGTCCCCTAGCAACATGCGGCTCATGGCGCCAGGTGCGCCGTCGCTGATGGAAACCGGGTTGGGAGCTGAACCCGTAGAGGGCACAACTGTGTTGGTCATTAGATTGACCACAGTCAGATAGCCGCCCCAGAAGCCGTCGTTCATCAGCTTCTGGCCAACAACATACAATGTGGAGCTGCTGACCAGCGCGTTGCTGGCGCCTCCGGGAATGGGAATCGTGCTGCTGGCCAATGCACTGGATGTGGGAAGTGACCCGGACTGCTGGCCAATCAGATAGATTAATGGAGCTACCGGTAGAGGAGAAACAGACGATGCCACTCCGCCGCACTCCGGCCCGCAGTTCAGCACGTACGCTGTGCCGCCATCGGCGGAAAACACTGCCTTCACCGGCCGGTCAAAGGTGAGCGGAATGATGTGCGCGGGGGTGCTCGTAGGATCCAGTGCCTGAAACAGGCACCAGCCCGGCTCGTTCTGCGGTTCGCAATCCACCGCGCCGAGGGGCCACGTCGTGGGTCCGCCGGAGTAGCTGAGGCTCTGCGCCGCGGTCAGTTTGCGCGGATAGTAAACGTAATTCGAGTTCTGTACAAACACCAGCGCCACTGAGCCGCCGGGGTTCACGCTCACCCGGTACACGCCAGGAAGATTCAACGCGTAGTTCCCGGCGCCGGACGACGACTTGTCCACTATGCTCAGCACATGCGCCGCCTGGCTGGCGGCGAAGACGTAGGTCTGACTGCGCGTAGTGAAGATGCTGGAAGATGGGCCGTTGAGTCCGCTGACGCCGCCAAGCTCCTTTTCCTGGCTGTAGTTGACCAGGCTGAAGCCGCTGTCGCCGGTGCTATAGACCGCGCCATACAGTTCCTCGGGCATGTTCTGGATGGTGATAGGCAGATTTCCCGAATACCCCGAAATACTAAAGGCCGGGCCCGTGTTGGCGCTGTTGTACTTGAAGCGGATGTCATAGTAGGCATCCACGAACTGCAGGGTGCCGGTGTTGAAAGAGCTGGGATTCTGGATCGCGATCAATACGCGATTGGCCAGCCCGCTGGGCGGCAGCGTCCGGCCCGCGAAATAGGTGGTGGTGCCACAACCTGCCAGCGCGGCTGCAACCAGCAGGGCCGCGGAGGTGCTCATACAAAGACTTCTCTTGTTCAAAATCCCTTACCTCGACGGAAGGCGCTCTGTGCGCGCGGCTTGCCCGCGGCCAGGGCCGCGGCGTGAACAATTTGACGGCGGTTGCTGGTCCGGCAGGCGGATGGAAATATCCGGCCCTGTACCGGCGCAGCCCCATCTGATGACTACCGAAGTATAACAAAGCAGCCCTGCCTGCCGGCAGACTGAATTCCCCGTTCCTTTAACCAGACGCGCCGGGGGAGGCTTTGGTATCCCGTTGGATTGAAATTACGTTGGCGCGGCAGACCGGCATAGCTTAACATGGCACAAGAATGACGCAATTTGCGGACATCTTCGCCAACCGCCCCGTCCTCGCCGATGGCGCAATGGGCACCGTTCTCTATGCCCGTGGCGTCTTCATCAACCGCTGTTACGACGAGCTGAACCTCTCCGACCCAGGCCTGATCCTGTCGATTCATGAGGAGTACTTGCAGGCCGGCGCCGAAATCATTGAGACCAACACCTTTGGCGCCAATCGTTTCCGGCTGGCCCGTTATGGTTTGGCCGGTAATGTGGCCCAGATCAACGCCGCCGGGGTGCGGCTGGCCCGCCAGGCCGTCGAGCACATCAGCGAAAAGCTGGCCGGACAGGCATGGGTTGCAGGCTCCATGGGCCCGCTGGGGGTGCGCCTGGAGCCGCTGGGAAAGACCGGCCTGGATGAAGCCCGCGCGGCCTTTGCCGAGCAGATCGCCGCCCTGGCCGAGGCCGGAGTGGACCTCATCATCATCGAAACCATGCCCGCGCTGAATGAGGCCCGGGAAGCGTTGGCGGCTGCGCGCGAGATTGCCCCTGACCTGCCTGTGCTGGTGATGGTGACCGTGGACGAAGAGAGCAACTGCCTGGACGGATCCTCATCTGCTCAGGCCGCGGCGCTCCTTACCGAGTGGGGCGCCGGAGCCATCGGCGTCAACTGTTCCACCGGCCCGGCTACGGTACTCACCGCCATTGAGGCCATGCGCGCCGCCACCGCGCTGCCCCTGGCCGCCATGCCCAACGCCGGCCTGCCCCGTGCCGTAGAGGGGCGCAACATCTATCTCTGCTCACCCGAGTACATGGCCGAATTTGCCCGCAACGCCATCGCCGCCGGTGTGCAGTTCGTGGGCGGCTGCTGCGGCACCACGCCCAACCACATTCGCGCCATACGCTCGGCCATGCGCGCCATCGATGCGCAGGCTCGCGTTCAGGTCACCGCCGCGCCGCCTGCCTTGTCCACTGAAACCCCGCCCAAACCCCTGGGCGAGCGCTCTCGCATCGGCTCACTGATTGCTGGCGGCAGCTTCGTCACCCTGGTCGAAATCGTGCCCCCCCGCGGCATCTCCGGCGCCAATGAGATCGAGGGAGCGCGCAAGCTGGCGCAACTGGGCGTCCACGCCATCAACGTCCCCGACTCACCGCGCGCCTCGGCCCGCATGAGCGCCCAAAGCCTGTGCATCCAGATTCAACAGCACGCCGGCATCGAGACGATTCTCCATTACACCTGCCGCGACCGCAATCTGCTCTCCATCCAATCGGACCTGCTGGGCGCATCGTCCCTCGGCCTGCACAACATCCTCTGCCTCACCGGCGACCCGCCCAAGCTGGGCAACTATCCCGACGCCACCGCTGTTTTTGACGTGGATTCCATCGGCCTGGTCAACATCGTGCACCGCCTCAACCGCGGTCTCGACATCGGCGCCAACGCCATCGGCGCCAGCACCAACTTCACCATCGGCGTGGCCGCCAACCCCGGCGTCCCCGACATCGAGCATGAACTGCGCCGCTTTTTCTACAAGGTCGAAGCCGGCGCCGAGTATGCCATCACCCAGCCGGTATTCGACCTGCGGCTATTGGAGAGCTTCCTCAAGCGCATCGAGGGACATCGTATTCCCGTCATCGCCGGCATCTGGCCCCTTACCAGCCTGCGCAACGCCGAGTTTATGAAGAACGACCTGCGAGTCTCCATGCCCGAGGAAATCATGCTGCGCATGGCCCAGACCGGTTCGCCCGACGCCGCCCGCCGCGAGGGCATCCGCATCGCCCAGGAGATGCTGGCGGCCGTGCGACCCCTCGTCCAGGGCGTGCAGGTCAGCGCTCCCTTCGGACGCTACGCCGCCGCCGCCGAGGTCATCGCCTCTGTGTTGCCCAAACCTGTTTCGGAGTAATCCCCATGCCTTCCTTTGAAGATTCGCTCAAGAAGCTGGAATCCATCGTCGATCAACTGGAAAAGGGCGACCTGGCCCTGGAGGAGTCGCTCAAGCTCTTCGAGCAGGGTGTAGGCCTCTCCGCCGCCTGCAAGGCCGAGCTCGACGCCGCCGAAGGCAAGGTCCAGATGTTGGTCAAGCAGCGCGACGGCTCGCTCAAGCCAGAACCCTTCCTGACCGAAAAGCCCTAATGAGACGGTTTGCCGTTTGTGCGTTATGTCATCCGAGTGAACTTGGATCGTGCCCTGTGCCGTCAAAGCCGCTGGTGGTTTTGTAGAGTTCGTACTTGCCTTCCAGCGCCGCGGGCCGGGTCCGATTCAGCAGGCTGGTGAGTTCAGCCTCGGAATAGGGGCGATAGGTTCGCGCCGCCTCCAGCGCCTGATCCAGGATCTCCTGGCGCTCGATGCCGGTAATCTGCGTGGCTATAGGCAGATTCAGGCAATAGTGGAGGCATTCAATAGGCTTTACCGTATCGGTTTTGAGAATGAAGCCCTCTCCAAAGCCCTTCATGCCCAGCACGCCGATCCCCTCGCTGACCAGTCCAGGCACTACGTCATGGGCAAAGCTGCGAAAGTGGGCGTCCATCACATTCAGCGGCATCTGCACGGCATCGAAGCGGAATTGATGCTTGCGCGCAATCTCCAGCATGCGCAGGTGGACCAGAGGATCTTTGTGGCCGGTGAATCCGACATAGCGCAGCTTGCCTGCCTTCTTTGCCTCCAGCATGGCCTCCATCGCGCCGCCCTCGGCAAAGATGCGGTCGGGATCTTCCAGCCGAATCACCTCGTGAAACTGCATCAGATCGACGCTGTCAACCTGCAACCGCCGCAGAGAATCGTCGATCTGGCTGGCGGCCGCGGCTTTGGTGCGGCCGTTGACCTTGGTCATCAGGAAGACCTTGTTGCGGTAGCCGTCCCGGAGCGCCCGGCCCATGAGTTCCTCGCTGCGGCCGGCGTTGTAGTCCCAGCTGTTGTCCATGAAGGTGATGCCGCGATCAATCGCGCGCCGAATCAACTCAATAGACTCCTGGTCCGTGAGCCTGGAGACGCCAATATGGTAGCCGCCCAGGCCGATGGCGGAGATGCGCTCCCCCGTGCTGCCCAGGGTGCGATAGATCATATCGCCGCTCTCGGCGCGGCCGCTCGCGGAACCCTGGCTCGCCGCGGACGTCTGCTGGGCGTGAAGCATAGTTGTAAACAGTTGTGCGGTGGCGGCAACGCCCACCGCCGTCGAGGCCGTCTTTAGAAAATCTCGCCGATCCATGTTTCCTCCGGGGATGGAATGAACTAGACTATACCGCTTGAGAGTATTCCACTTGAGAGATTGATGTAGCAGCATGTTGAAAGGAAACATTATTTTAAGGAAAAAGCCGCACAATGAAAACTCTGCCCTATTCCCTAGTCCCTATTCCCCTTTCCCTGCCTTTTCGCCAGCCGCGCCAGCACGGCGATCTCCCGCAGAACCTGCGTAAGCGGCCGCGCTGGCGTGCCCCACAGCACGGTTCCCGGCTTCACGCCCAGTCCCTCATTAGTAACGGTCTTGCCGCTCAACACGCCCGCCTGCCCGCCCAGAATCACGCCGGGACCGATGTGCGCGTGGTCCCCGATGCCCACCTGCCCGGCAATCACCGCGCCGTTGCCTACTGTACACGAGCCGCTGATGCCCACCCCTGCCACCAGAATCACGTCCTCGCCGATCTCGCAGTTGTGCCCCACGTGAACCAAGTTGTCGAACTTCGTTCCCCGGCCGATCTTCGTCTGCCGGAGCGCGCCGCGGTCGATTGTCGAGTTGGCGCCGATCTCCACGTCGTCCTCAATCAGCAGCGTCCCCTGCTGCGGAAACTGCGTGTAAGCGCCGGTCTTCTCGTCTCTCACATAGCCGAAGCCGTCCGCGCCCAGCACCACTCCCGCATGAACAACGACACGGTTACGCAGCGTCGTTCCCGAATAGAGCACGGCGCGCGGATAAATGCGGCACTTCTCGCCGATGCACACGTCCTCGCCAATCACCGCCCCAGCCTCAATGCGCGTTCCCGCACCGATCTGCGCATTCTCTCCCACCACCGCGCAGGGGCCAATGCTTATGCCTGCGCCCAGCTTCACATTTGCTCCGATAACCGCCGCGGGATGCACTCCGGTAGCCGGCAGCGCAGGCTTGATCATCTTGGCCGCCCGCGCAAACCACAACCGCGGCTGCTCGGCCTCCACCACGCACTTGCCTTGCGGATAATCCGCGGCGCACCCGGCCTTCAGCACAACCACCCCGGCCTTGCTTGCCAGCGCCTTGGCCGCCGAAGCCGCATCTTCCGTAAAGACCAGCTCCGAGCCTCCGGCCAGCTCCACGGAGTTCACGCCCTCGACGGCGCGCTCCGCGTCTCCCGCAACCACTTTGCCGCCCAATACTTCAACCAGTTCGCTCAGCTTCATTGCGTCACCATTTAATGTTCCCCATCTACTGCAACTAAAATCTCATCGTCTTTTCTTTTTCTGTCACTCTGCGATGGAAACTTGTTTGCTGTGAGCCGATGTCCGAATCGGATACAAGGCTGCTCAATGAGAGCATAGCTCCCAGCCGCGAAAAGCGGAATACAACAGAGAAAAATCGGCGTTACAGCGCCATGGAACAGCATAAAGAATTGTTGCCAGATATATAGGCTGTACGAAACATGGCCAAGTCCTGCTAACGGTTTCCAATCAAGCCAGCGAAACCATATGCTTTGCGAATAATGAATACTGGCCGCAATCAGGACGGCAATCGATACCGATTCGGCAATGGGTTGAAAGTATTCAAACTTGACCATGCAATAGACCAACGTGGCCAGCGCGGGCACTGCACAATACGCCGCTATACGCTTGATCGCCTTGCGTGTTCGCTCCTCTCGAAACAGCAGCGCCAGCGTACAGCCAATAAGCAAGGCATCGGCTCTTACCAGAGTATTGGACCAGGCTAGCTCATGTTTTGATCTCCACAATGCACCGCATATTGCACAGGCTACCGCAGCCGTTGGGGCTATCCAGCGAGCGCGGCGCGCGCCAGCGATCAGAAGCAGTAGTGGCCATACCAGGTAAAATTGCTCTTCTACTGAAAGCGACCAATAGTGCCCCGTCGCCATACTCATCGGGGATGGTATCACTGCAAAATTCCGGTAGAAAAAAACACAGGCAAGGATTGCGCATCCGGAAATAATGTGCATTCCGGACATCAAATCCCAAACCACCATCGCGGCCAGATATGTCCATGCCGCCGGCATCAGGCGGAAGAATCGCCGCACATAGAAACTGCGCATATTGCAGCGATTCTCAAGGAGCACGGATGTAATCAGGAACCCGCTCAATACGAAAAAGACGGTCACTCCATGCAGAGCTGTCTGCGGCCACCTCTCAATATGATTTCCAAAAAGCGGAAATTGCAAATGACCTAACAAAACCAATGAGATAGCAATGCCACGCCAGCCATCTAATGTGGGGATCCGATTCACAGCCTATCTCCAAAAAATACTGCTGGGCAAAAGCCGTCGTTGAATTTGCTGGCTCTTTGCTCCGGGAGCTGAGATCGTGGCTTGTCAGCCCCTAATCACTCGCAAAGAATTCCTTCAACAAATTCTCAGTAGATCCCCGCCTCGCCCGCCGGCCGCGTCTTCCATCTCCGGTGAATCCACAGCCACTGGTCAGGATAGCGCCGAATCCATTTCTCGATGGTGCTGGTGCACAGTTGCGTTGCGGTCACGATGTCGGACTCTTCGTCCTCGCTCCGTTCGAAAACCAGTTGCGGGCCGAAGTGCAGCACGTAGCGCCCCTCCGCCTCCTCCCACACCATGAACCCCGGCAACACAGCCGCGCCGGTCTTCAGCGCCACGCGCGCCACTCCCGATGCCGTGCAGGCCTGCTTGCCAAAAAACTTCACGAACACCCCCTGCGGCGGGGTCATATTTGTGTCCATCAAAATTCCCACCGTCTCGCTCAGGCGCATGGCCGTCAGCAGCCCGCGCGCAAAATCATCCTTGGGCAGCACGCGGTTGCCATGCAGGCAGCGGATGCCGTTCACATATTTATCCAGCCGCCAGTTATCGAGCGGTCTCGCGACCATGCTCATTGGATAACCCATCAACGAGTGATAAAAACTTGACAGCTCCCATGCGCCCATGTGGCCAGTGACAATCAGCACTCCCTTTTCGCGCGCCCTCGCAGCAAGGTAGTGGTCCAGCCCTTCGTAACGTATCCAGCCCTGGGTGTTTTCGCGGGTGTAGCTGGTCATGCGGCAAAATTCCACCAACTGCCGCCCCAGTGAGCGATAGACCCCTCGCAGAATTGTTTTACGCTCTTTGTTGCTGAGCTCCGGAAAGGCCATCTCCAGGTTGCGCTGGCCTACGCGGCGCAGGCGGCCGTGTAACCGGTACACGCACCACGCCAGCACGCCGGCCACCCGGCGCGCCTGCCCGCGCGGCAGCCAACCCAGGGGGCGCGCCACCGCCAGTACCAGCCAGTACTCGAGCTTCTCTCGCATAAAGGTAAAGTTTAGTCCCCCGGCGCTGTTTCTACCGCGTAAAAAAAAAGTGGGGCAGCCCGTTTCCGGACCGCCCCGCTCCTGATTACCGTTTTGCCGTTCTCAGCGGTTCCTGGCCTCGACAAAATAGTGCGCAACGGTCCTGACAAACTCCTCCGCGTCCGGGGGTACCGCGACGTTGCCCTTGAGCACGCGCTCAAAGCCGTACGCCTTGCCATAGTAGAGCTCGGTGTCCTCGTGGTTCTGGCTCACGCTGGTGCCGTCCAGGTCGATGCCCGCAAAGACACCCTTGTTGCGCGAGTAGCTGAGCAGCTCGGCCCCCATCTTCCAGTCCGTGGAGGCCTGTCCGGCGCGGCCTACCGGGCCGGCTGCCGCGGAGGCGTCTCCGCCTATCTTAAACTTGCTCTTCAGCAGATCCTGCAAGCCGCGATCATTCATCGCCACCAGAACCAGGTCCGTGGATTGGCCGCCGATCTGAAATCCAAAGGATCCTCCGGCCATGCGGATAAACACCGGTGCGCTCCAGCCGTGTCCCGTGCGGCAGGTCACTACTCCCTGGCCATACTGCCCGCCGAAGACAAAGGCCCCCTTGACCATTCCCGGCACCACGGCAACGCAGGTTGCGTGCTGAAGGATATCCAGTGGAATGCTCCTGTCCTGGGCCTTCATGATCTCGTCTACTACCGCCTTGGCCGCATCGATGCGCGACTGCAGGCTTTCCCGCGAGGAGGCTGCAAAGGCGGCCGCTGAAAGCATGAAACTGATACAGATTAACGCAAGTGTTTTCTTCATATTCTGTTCCTTTCCATTCCGCGGCTCATGATTGGCGCGGGTTGTTGAATCGTCTACACTGAGTCATCAATCAGCCGCGCGCCTGTCGCCACGGCCTTCAAACCTGCTAAAAACCGGAATAGCCTGGCATAATGCCGACCTCCCCGCCAGGGTATCCACAGACAGGCTACAACATGCCAGCCGGAATGCGCACCCTGAGTCTCCCGCATATACACAATTCCTGACCTAAGCGACTGGTTAGGCTTCTGCAATGCGGGAATGTACGTGGAGGGAAGGACTGTACTTGTCTAGGTGGGATTATAGATTGACGCCAATCCATGTAAAAAAAAGGAGTTCCCAGGTTTCATGCGATGCATGCAGCCTGGGAACTCCTATTCCCCAGATCTGCGTTGTTTCTGCTAATAAGTCTGTGGAAAACCGTTCTCGATGTATGGTCAATTATGCTCGGAAATGAAAATATATTAATCTATCAATTTTTCAATAAGATAGACGCATACCGGCAGCTCATTTTACCGGCTCTTTACAGATACAGCCCGGCTCTACTCGGCGTTAAAACTCTGGAATGAAGGGGATGGAGGAGAGCTAAACCACTAGAAACAAGGCATAACTTAAAACAAATCAAAAAAAGAGGAGTTCCCAGGCTTCATGGTGAAACATGCTGCCTGGGAACTCCTTTCCCCAGATCTGCATTGATTCTGTTAACAAGTCTGTGGAAATGAGCAAAATTGCACAAGATTACGGAACACGTGTGCACATAAGTAACCTGAATTGTTTACTTATGAGGACAATTATCCCTTTGATGTAGGATAGCAGGAGTTTAGCTAATAAGCATTTGTCTAATTTGCTTGTCGATGTCGTTTGCTTGTCGCCGCAATTCAAGAATGCGCTCACGGGGAACTGGATGAATTCCTGACGAGTCACAGACGACAATTTCTAATCCTCCTACTCCAGCGGTATTCAAATGGTGAGAGCAGGTAATCATGTAAGCTGCCAAGGGCAATAATTGCTCAACCGAAAACAGTTCATCATAATATCGCGCTGCCCAATAAATCGCGGCGTTTGTCATGTCTCCTGCAAAGTCGAATCCTAACGAGGGAACGCACGTTGCCGTCCAAACACCGTCAATTATTGTAAGTTGGAAGCGGAATAGCTGAAATGGTGGGTTAGCAATCAAACCCTGAACATCATACCTGTTATTTTCAGGAATACTTGCGGCGATCCGCTCAATCGCTTCTTCAGGGTTATCAGCGGTGAAGGAAGACAAGATTGCATTAGCCACATTCTCGCCACTCTTCATATCACGCGCATAGGAAACCGCAATCTCCCCGTTAGTCTGAATCTTGCTGCAATTCGTATGGTAGCGAACGGCTCTCCCAACCTGTCCATCTTTAAGTTTTTCGGGAGTGTGTGTAACTTGCGTGTCGCTGGCCAAGATGATTCCATCAGAGCCAACCATTCCAATTTGCATAGTCAAGGGAATACCCTCCGAACTGAGAATACTCTGGCGTCTGCGTGGGAAGGAATAAGTAACACTAGAATGCGCCAACTCTTGACAGACAGAACTCACCAGTATACCCTCATTTCTAAGGGCACTAGTAGGTCCGCCACATCTCAAGGAACGCAGACACCGCGCCGGACAGCGCGGTTTTCTGTTTACTGCTTATAATAGACTCATTCGAGGAAACGCACAATGAAAGAGTGGGCAATCATTATCGGAGTGTGCGCTGCAATCGTTTATGTAGTCAGTTCCATTAACTCGGTTGGAAATACTCTCGGTATACGCTTGACAGAATTGCGTGAAAAAATAGATGAGCTAAACGAAAAAGTCGATGCCCTTGCCGAAAAGACCGACGAAATAGAAGACAGAGTGAACGGGAAGAAATACGTTAATCCGATTCAGTTGTAAGGAAAGGTGAAGGATAACCACTATGGACACACCCATTCCGAAACCTCAGAAAATAATGGTAGATAAGGACAGGTTTGACGCTATTCTCCGCAAGATAGCCAACACCAAACCGCTTCCCCTGAAAGACCTTACAGGGACGTTTCCTAACGTCTTACCTAGACGGCGGAAACCGCCAGAGGCTTAAAACGGATTATCCCCGCCCTTCAACTTGGCATAGGGTAGCGGTTCGCGGCTCATGTTTGACAGGGCCATATTAAACATCTCTGGCTGCTCTCTACGTCGGTTATAGCGCCAGCAGAACTCCCCCAGGTATGCGTCCATGTGCTCTACGCCTAGCTTGTGGTAGCTGCCCACGATTCCCCGCTTGAATAAGGAAAATGCCCCTTCGATGGTTGGATTGGAAACAGGGCCAGTTCTTAGCTCTTGCGCGTGGTTTCCTCTAATGTGCTTACCTTTGGGAAACATATTGATGTACCTTTTAGCTCCGTCCGTATGGATTGCTGAGACGTTAGGGCTAACGATGGATTCCAGAATCGGGACTATCGTGTCCAGTTTTAGATTGTCGATTTTCTTCAAATGAACCCGTCCGCCCCGCTCCGCAATTCCTAGTACCTTGACCTTGCGCCTCTTCGCCTCTGCCGGTCCAGTCCGCACAGTCGATCCGCCTACAAAACTCTCATCAATCTCGACTACCTGCCCCTCAGAGCCGAGCGGGTCAGGAGAATCATCAGACATAGCCTTGCGGATTCTATGACACATATACCACGCGGTTTTGTACGTCACTCCTAAATGCCTTTTCATTTGATTCGCGCTTATTCCCTTTTTTCCTTCGCACATGAGAGCGATTGCCGCAAACCACTTTTGCAGGGGCAAGTGGGAATCGTGAAACAGCGTTCCCGCCGTAGGAGAAAAGTGTAGCTGACACTTGCCGCACTCGAAGATCAATGAAGGCTTGCCAGTCTTGCCCACTGTCTGAATCCGGTAGACGGTATCGTGGTCACACTTCACACACCTAACGCCGTCAGGCCAGCGCGTAGCAATCCAGTATTCGATTGCCGCATCTTCCGTAGGAAATAGCTTTGCTAGAGAGAAAAGGTTCATGTATTTATAGTTTCACGTTTGTTCTCCTATGTCAAGGGGATAATTGTTCTTATGAGTAATGGGTGATGAGGTGTATGTCGGCTATTGGCGTCTGTCACGCAGGCGGCGATCTCCCCGGCGGCGCTCCCTCATCTCGGCGGTTTCCAGCAGTGTGCAATTCGATGCGCTCATGAGCAGATCGATCCGGCATTCCGCACCTGTTTTTCGCATTAACCGCCCGACATGGGCTTGGACGGTACTCTCTTCAATGCCCAACTGGCGAGCAATTTCCCGATTTGGGCAGGCCATAAGGATCAGCTCCAGCACCTGGCGCTCGCGGTCTGTCAGGCGAGGGGGGGCGCTGGTCAGGCTGGCATCGGAGGCCATAAGCAGCCGGTCGATCAGTTGCGAGAGTAGCCGTCGAGGCGCCCAGATGGAGCCCTTGGTGACCACTCCGACTGCCTGGCGCACAATCCGCAGGTCAGCTTCCAGGTCCAGGTAAGCGCGGGCGCCGGCCAGGATAAAATCCATAATCAGTTTGTCGTCTCTCTTCGGGCCGAGAACGATTAACCGCATATCGGGACGCCGGCGGCGAATGGTCTCCACGGTTTCCATTCCGTTGGGAAAAGCGTTCAGGTCCACAACCAGGTACGTCAACGTAGGATCGGACAACAGCTTCTCGTAATCCCCAAACACCGGTGATAGCGGCTTATAGCCCCCGCCTGACCGGTCCCCTAATATGCCTGCAAAACCTTCCATGCTGAGCGGCACATCGGTGAGCACGCCTACGCGAATCGGTTCATCTGTACAGATTGAAGACAACGGGCCCTCCTCAGTTCAACGCAAGAGAACCGGGAAAAAAGCGAGAGCGAAGAAAAACTCTCCGCATCGCCATGTAGCGCAGTCCGCTCTCTGAACCAGCCCAACCGGTTTTCCTCCCCCGGAATCTTACAACCTGGGAAGCACTATCCCCTGTCGATTCTGGTATTCACCCTGGCGGTCGGCATAGCTGACCTGGCAAGGCTCATCGGAGCGGTAATACAAAATCTGGCACAGCCCCTCGTTGGCGTAAATCCTGGCCGGCAGGGGCGTGGTTTTGGAAATTTCCAGCGTCATACCCCCCCACTCCGGCTCAAACGGCGTCACGTTCACTTGTGATTCCGCAATGCGCATTAGTCGATTTCCCCACGAAGATCGCCAATACACCCCTGGGGATACGAAAATATTCCACAGAACTGGCCAATGCAAACGAATTGGGCGGCACAATCACAGAATCGGCCTTGACGTCCACGAATGACCGCTGGGCAAAGGCCTTGGAATCGATGATGGCGCTGCTCACACTGGTGATAATTGTGAAGTCGTTGCTGGCGCGCAGGTCATAACCGTGCGAGGATAATCCATGGGAAATGACCCCGCCAGCCGCCTGCTTCTCGCTGAAGGGCTCAATCATCCGGTGTTGAAGGGCTTGTTCCCTGATCCTACGATCGCTCTGAATCGACATATCTACCCTGTCCGGGATCTAGCCCGTTATTGTTTGAATTCGTTGCAGCTAGGCTAGATTCAAATCAATCCTGCGGAAATAAGCTCCGTTTCCAATGGACAAAGCCCAATCCGGCCCGCCAGCGGCAACAATTTACCTGCGATTCACCTGTTAAAGACGTTTTATCTCGAAAAAAAGACGCTTGAATTGATTTGTTGCCGCCCCGGTATTCCACAATCGCTCTAAATCCTGTAGCGTCACCCCCGTGGTTCGTAGTACAGTTTATTCAGTTGCGCCAGTGAGGTACCCCATTGATTAAGCAGGACATCGTCCATCATGTCATCGAGCGCACGGGCCTGCCCCGCACTAAAGCGGAGGCTGCCGTGGATACCGTCTTCGAGGGCCTCAAGCAGGCTTTAACCGCCGGCGAGCGCATTGAACTGCGCGGCTTCGGCGTCTTCAGCGTCCGCGCCCGCAAGACCGGCATCGGCCGCAATCCCCGCACCGGCACCGAAGTCAGCATCACACCCGGCAAGGCGGTGCGCTTCAAGCCCGGCAAAGAGCTGCATGCTCTGGAGACCGGCTCACCCGCCAAGTAAGAGCTGTAGAGCGGGGTTAGCGGAGCTAGCGGAGTTTGCTGCTCTGGACTCCAAACTGTCTGCTAGCCGCAGCATGTACCCTGCCTTGCTGACGCCGCTAACCACGCTAGCTCCGCTAACGCCGCTGTCGTCCAGATCACATCAGCCGCAGCGCATCCACGTCCACAATCAGGTTCCTGCGCGGAATCTGCGCCGCGTCGGCCTGCGCCAGCATCCCGCGCAGCGCCGTATTCAGCGCCTTGCGCGATGCCGCCTTCAGAATCATGTGAAAGCGGTAGACATTCTTGATGCGCGCGATGGGCGCGGTGCAGGGGCCCAGCACCCGCACTCCCTCCGGCGACGCGGCTTGAAACCATTTGCCCAGCACCGTCGACCACCCCGCCGCTTCTTCCAGCTTGGGCGACTGCACCAGCACGTTGGCCAGCACGCCAAACGGCGGATAGTGCATCCAGCGCCGGTATTTCAGCTCGCGCTCCACAAAAGCCGCGTAGTCGTGCTTGCTTGCCGCCAAAATCGCGTAGTGGTCCGGGTAGTAGGTTTGCACCACCACCCGCCCCGGCAGCTCCCCGCGCCCGGCGCGCCCCGAGACCTGCGTCATCAACTGAAAAACCCGTTCGGCAGCGCGAAAATCTGGCATCGAAAGCGAGTAGTCGCAGCCCACAACCCCCACCAGCGTCACGCCGTGAACGTCGTGGCCCTTGGCGATCATCTGCGTGCCTACCAGCAGGTTGATTTCGCCGGAATGTAGCCGCGCCAGCAGCCGTTCCAAATCGCTCCGCCCGCGCACTGTGTCGCGGTCCATGCGGCCAATCCGCGCCGTCGGAAAAATCTCCCCCAGCCGCTCTTCGCCTTGCTGAGAACCCGCGCCAAGATAGTAAAGGTGCTCGCTGTCGCACTTGGGGCAGCGCGCCGGAACCGTTCGCCGGAAGCCGCAGTAGTGGCATTCCAGCCGCTGCCCTTCCCGCGCCAAACCGGGGTCCCCACGGACAGGTCCACGTCCGTGGGGTGGATAACCAGCGTCCTCTGCCGCCGATTTATGGTGCGTCAGCGATATGGCGCAGTTCTGGCACTCCAGCTTTTCCCCGCACGCCCGGCAGATCACCACAAACGAATAGCCCCTCCGGTTCAGCAGAATCAGCGCCTGCTCGCCCCTGTCCAGCGCCGCCTGCGTCTCGGCCACCAGCGCGCGCGAAAAAAGCTGCTCCTGCCCCGTCTCCTGAAACTCCCGCCGCATATCGATCACTTCCACCGCCGGCAGCGGGCGATTCATCACCCGGTCGTTCAACTCGATGCGCTGGTACTTGCCCGTAGCCGAATTCTGCCAGCTCTCCAGCGACGGCGTCGCCGAGCCCATCACCACCACGGCGCCCTCTATCTTTGCCCTCATAACCGCCACGTCGCGGGCGTTGTAGCGCGGAGTCTCCTCCTGCTTGTAGCTCTGGTCGTGCTCCTCGTCCACAAGAATCAGCCCCAGCCGCTGCGCGGGCGCAAAAATTGCCGAGCGTGTGCCCACCACAATCGGCGCCTCGCCCCGCCGGATGCGCCGCCACTGCTCGCTGCGCTCCTCGGGCGTCAAGGCCGAGTGCAGCAGCGCCACCTTCTGCCCGAAGGCCGCGTCCAGCAGGCCCACCATCTGCGGCGTCAACCCAATCTCCGGAACCAGCAGTATCGACGCCAGCCCCCGCTCCAGCGCCCGTTGCATCGCCGCCAGATACACCGCCGTTTTGCCGGAGCCGGTTACGCCGTGAAGAAGGAAGGCATGGAATGTCCCCAGAGCCGTCGCCAGGCTCGCCAGCGCCTCCATCTGCGGCTCATTGAGCCTCGCCGGCCCCGGCTGGCTCTGCACTCCGCCCAGGCGAAAGACTGCCGGCCGCTCGTCGATCCGCACCAGCCCCCGCCTCACCAGCGTTTGCAGCGTCGACGAAGGCAGTTCCTTCCGCCGCAGCTCGGCCAGCGGCAGCTCCCCGTCGCAGGCCGCCAGCTCCGCCAGAATCGTTTGCTGCTTCGCCGTCAACGCCGGCAGCCGCGCCTCCGGAATCAGCACTGCAAACCGCTCCATCCGTCGCGCATCGCGCTCCGCAGCAGCCGTCTCCCGCGCAATCCATTTCTTGCGCGTGAGTCCCGCCAGCACGGGCAGCGTGGCCGCCGTAGCCGTCCTCAGCGTCGACACCTTCACCGGCTCGCCCCCGGCCAGCCGCTGGAGCACCCGCCGTTCCAGGTCCTGCTCCTCGGCAGAAAGTTTTCCTTTCCGCTTCGACCCCCCTCTCGAGGCTGAGGAATATTTCGACGCTGCTGAAGTACTTGATCCGGAGGGAGGCGGGGGTTTCAACCCCCGCATAAAACCGATTGAATCGGCAGGAGCTTTAACCCCGGAGGTATGCTCTTCGGGAACTCGATCCTCCCCCTCCACGCTCTTCGCCAGCACATCCCTTCCCAAATCCGTAATCCTGTAATAAACCGTCCGCCGCACCTCGGCCATCAGCGGCAACATCCCCCGCAACACCTCGCCCAGCGGCGCCAGATAATACTGCGCCATCCACTCGCCCAGCGCCAACAGGCTGTCGCCGAGCAGCGGCTCCTCATCCAGCACCGTCTCGATAAAACGCATCTCGAACTCTGCCGGAGCCGTCACGTTCAGCCCCGTCACCACCCCAATCAGTTTTTCCTTGCGGAAGGGCACGATCACCCTCGCGCCCCTCTGCGGCAGTTGCCCCTCCCTCACCGCGTAGGTAAACAGGCGGTCCAGCGGCACAGGCAACGCGACTTCGCAGTAGGCGGGCATGGCATCAGTTTAGGGGTTGCGGCCGCGCCTCACCGCCCGCCTGTGCATATCGCTTCCATTCCGCGCTTGCAATTCCCCCCGCAGGCCGTACAATTCCTGCAAATGACCACACCAGCCTCCACGCCCGCCGCCCCGCTCCTCTCGCCCAACCCCACTCACCCCGTCACGCTGGCCATCGACATTGGCGGCTCGGGACTGAAGGCCATGCTGCTGGATGCCTCCGGCAAGCCGGTCAGTGAGCGCCTGCGCATCGAAACCCCGGCCGCGCCCAAGCCGGATGTCGTTCTGGCCGCCCTCGACGAATTCCGCGCGCCCTTTCCGGATTTCGACCGCGTCTCGGTCGGCTTTCCCGGCATCGTCAAGCGCGGCGTCACCATCCTCTCCACCAACCTCCATCCTGACTGGAGCAACTTCCCCCTCCAGGACAAGCTCTCCGAGCGCTGGGGCAAGCCCGTCCGCGTGGGCAACGACGCCGACATCGCCGGCTATGGAGCCATTCAGGGTCAGGGCGTCGAGCTGGTGCTCACCCTGGGCACCGGACTGGGCAGCGCCCTCTTCACCAACGGCCACCTCGTCCCCGGCCTGGAGCTGAGCCTCCATCCCTGGCGCAAGAAGGGCAAGAACTACGAGGACTACCTCGGCCGACGCGGCCTCGACAAGTACGGCAAAGCCCGCTGGAACGGCCTCCTCGAAGCCGCCATCCATCAAACCGAGCTGCTCTTCAACTGGGACCACCTTTACCTGGGCGGCGGCAACACCAAAAAGATCGCCTTCAAGCTTCCCAAAAACGTCACCATCGTCTCCAACGAGAGCGGCCTCCTCGGCGGCGTCTTCCTGTGGAAGGATCAGGGGTGAGACGGTCTGAAGAATCTACTCAGGCTTCGACAGTTTTCGGCTCTCACGTGGTTTGGTTTGCACACGAAGAAGTGGGAGTATCAGAGATGGGTAGCCCGTCCGCTGAATCATATCTTGTACGTACTGGCGGCAGTAGGGCCAGCAATTAAAAATGGCATTCCCATCTTTAAATGCTTTGATTTGTTCCGCCGATGGCGTAAATTCCGGGTGAAGTTGGTAGCTCACCTCGAATGTGCATTCGACGTAAACTACAGTTTTGTTTTTAGATGTGTCTTCTTTTTTTGATCCAGTCAGACGAAAACTGACCTCAATCAAGAGTTGCGTGGTAGGACCTTCGACCTGCTTTGCTTTCACTCCCATTGAGACCGTGATGGGAGCCGAAAGAACATTTCTAGGAGAATCAGCAGAGACCTTCGCACGGGCAAGGCGCATATCACTAATCTGCGCGTTACGATTAACCGCAACTGCGAAGTCGGTTTCTTCTTTGGTCTGGAAAATCGTAAAAATGTTCATGCTGCCACACCTGGACGAATATAGGAGTCGTGAGGTTCGGGTTGAACGATTTCGGATTTCTTCCAGCGAAAATATTGGCAGGCGTCATGTACAGGCATATTGATGCGGTACATTTGCATTTGGGGGTCGTCCACGGATTCACACATGGATGTGCTTTTATCGTGCGCACCGATCGTAACAGTTGCGCCAAGTGTATTCACGACCTCTGCAAGTGTACGGATAGTCATGTTGGCTTTCCCATTCAAAAGCTGAGAGACGAATGCGGGCGTCTTGTTCAGCAGACGAGCCAAGTCTGCCTGTTTCATCTTCTTTCGTTCCATCAGATCCCAAATCAATTGTGCGGTGTCTGCAATAAGCCCTTCAATTGCATAGAGCTTCCTGTATTCAGGATCCAGCATCAATTCGTCATGTTTGGTAGTCATGGCCGCTTTCTCTTCTTGTTTTGATCGGTGATCACAATGACATTGGAAGCCTGAGCATCTTCCTTAAGAATTCTCCTGGCTCGCTCTATCTCAGACGGCGGTGCCTTGTCCTTTTGCTTCCAGAAACCATGCGAGATGAGCACCAGCCCCTTCTCGTTCTTTGCATAGGCGTAAGGCATACGGACTTGAAACGACTTGAATTCGTAAAGTCCATCACCAAGGTCACCAAATTTCTCCGGGTTTGAATGCTTTCCATGGTCGCCCAGGATGCGAAACAAATTCACCAATTTGGCTTGATCGGCTTTAGGCAGTTGATCGAAGAATTCCTCAGCTGGGTATAGTCCATCGTGATCGTGGGCAAACGCAATCCTGAACATCGTCCCGGGATATACCAGCCTTCGTTCGACGCTCAATCACCATCTCCCGAATATTAAGTTATAGGTTAACATTATGCAAGAGATTGTTCTGCAATTTTTTTCGATTGAAAACTACACTTGTTCATATTCGGTCCAGACCAAATTGAGACTCGCCATCAGCCTACTCCTCAAGTACAAGAATGTAAACGAGATAGTTTATTTTATCTATTGAAGATGGGTTTGTGGCGTGGTATATTTCTCGCAAATAATAGAGTCGGATGGCCCAAAATCATGCGTTTCGGACATGGGTATTCCGCTTGACAGCTAGCCCAGAGCTTTGCTGAAAACTGCTGCCCAACGGCAGTTGGCCGGCCAACGGGAGGCGTTTGCCTGGACGGCAAGTCTTTGCAGATAATTACCGCCCCTTGGCGCACAATCCCAAATAGAGAACCTTTAGGCAAACCACCGTCGCCGGACTGGAGTCCCATGAAAAATACCACCGTCACCGCCCCGGTCCGGTGTGCATCTGATTTATACTCGGTCTTGCGCTTCAACATCAATCCCCTCAATACTTTATCCGGCAAAATCCCCTGAATTTCATACCCTCCCCCCGGGGGTCGAGTTCACCCTTTGTTCGCTTTATTTTATTGAAGCAGAATCCACGCACTTTTCTTTGGAATCATATTTTAGGGAGCATCTATGGCGGAAAACAAAACCAGGCAGACTGCAATGAGTGTCGCGGCGTTTATCGGCAAGCTCACTGACGAGACCAAGCGCGCTGATTCCCAGGCGCTGGTCAAGCTGATGCAAAGTGCCACCGGCGAAGAGCCGAAGATGTGGGGACCGTCGATCGTCGGCTTCGGCAGCTATCACTACACCTACGACAGCGGGCGCGAGGGAGACATGCCGCTCGTCGGCTTCTCGCCGCGCAAGCCGGCAACGGTTCTGTATGGCATGAGAAGCGCCGGCAACGCCGAGGCCCTGCTGACCCGGCTCGGCAAGCACACCACGGGCAAGGGCTGCGTCTACATCAAAAAGCTCTCTGATGTGGATCAAAAGGTGCTTAAAGAGCTGATCGTCAAATCGGTTGCTGCTTCGCGCAAGAAGAAAGCAAGCTAAAAAACGACCTTCCAATCTGTGGACTGTGAAGTCGTCGAAACGTACTTCTCAGCCCTTTGCCGGTGGCTTCAGACCCAGCTCTTTCATCGCAATCTGCAAATCGGCCCAGGCTTCCTTCTTCTGGCGGGGATCGCGCAGCAAATAAGCCGGATGATAGGTGACGATAAGTTTGGTCCCGCGCACGGCGTGGACCCGTCCGCGCAGTCCGGCCAGCGGCTGGCGCGTGCCTAGCAGCCATGTGGCCGCGGTAGCGCCCAGCGCCACCAGCACCTCCGGGCGCACCACGTCGATCTGGCGAAAGAGAAACGGCGTACAGGTCGCGCCCTCTTCCTGCTCCGGCACGCGGTTGCCCGGCGGGCGGCACTTGACCACGTTGGCGATGTACACCTCTTCGCGCTTCAGCCCCATCGCCGCGATCATATTGTTCAAAAGCTGCCCCGCCTTGCCCACAAAAGGCAGTCCTTGAGAGTCCTCGTCGGCGCCCGGCCCTTCGCCGACAAACATCAGCCGCGCTGCCGGCGAACCGTCGCCGAAGACCAGCTTGTTGCGGCCTTTATGCAGCGCGCAGCGGGTGCATTCACCCAACTCATCGCGGATCAGTTGCATTGCCGCCGCGCGCTCGGCCAGCGGAATGGCGTCGGCGATTGCTGGAGCAGATGGAAATGGCTTGCGAGGCGGAATATGCGGCTCCTCCAATTGGAAGCTCTGTGTCGCGGACTCTGCTTGGGCTTCGTCCCGCTCGGCGTTTATCCGGACAAGAAGTTCCTCATCCACGGGACGGCGGTAAAACTCGGTGAGGCCAAGATCGCGGTAAAAGCGGACGCGGGCCAGCAGTGCCTGGCGGGTTGCGGAATCGAGCGATTGCGCCAACGTCTTTACTCCACCGGCGGGAAAGACTAACCGGCCAGAATGGGAACGGCCGGGCCTTCGATTGCCGGCTTGACTACCGGCACATCGGCTTTGACGTAGGCGATCTTGCCCGCGTCGATCTCGTCCTGGGCGATGCGGCAGGGCTTGGTGGACTGGGTGGGAACCAGTGCGTGGGAGCCGCTCTGCAACTGGCGGGCGCGGCGGGCGGCCACCATCACCTTGCGGTAATTCGAGTCGAAGCCGGTTTCAATCGTCATCTGAGTCCTCTCCAAAGTTAAACTGCTGCTGGTCTGGCGGATAGCCGATTTTGAAGGCCTCCAACACGGGCTTCAGCCGCTCCTGCGAGTTGACCTGCAAACAGCCGGCGGCCACCTCCAGCACCCGGTGCGACCGAAATGCTATCGGCTCGGCGTTGCGATAAAACCGTTCGGCCAGCACAATGGCTTCCAATTGCGCCACCGCCCGGTCCAGAATGTCGTTGACCAAAATATAGCTGTATTCGCGATAATTCTCAATCTCCCGTTTGGCCGCCTCCAGACGGCGGTAGACCTCCTCCTCGTTTACCACACCCTCAGCACGGCTGCGGTTGCGCAAGCGGGTGCGCAGAACCTTGGGATTGGGCGGCAATACAAAAATGCTCACCGCCTCGGGCATGGAAGCGCGTACCTGCGCCGCGCCCTGCACGTCGATGTCCAGCAGCAGGTCATGGCCCTCCCGGCGGGCCTGCTCCAGCGACGAGCGAGGTGTTCCGTAGAGGTCTTTGCCGAAGACCTCGGCGTGCTCTAAAAACTCTCCGGCAGCCGCCATCCGCTCAAACTCCTCGCGGCTGGTGAAGTGGTATTCGCGCCCGTCCTGCTCCGAGCCGCGCGGCGGGCGCGTGGTCCAGGAGACGGAAAACTCAATTCCCGTCAACTGCTTGCGCACCTCGCTCACCATCGTGCTCTTGCCCGAGCCCGAAGGCGCCGAAATGATGAAGAGAATTCCTGCCACGGTGCGTTTGTCCTTTGGGCGCTTCCGCTGAAGCTTCCGCCCAGCCGTTCCTTTTATTCTACGTTCTGAATCTGTTCGCGTTATTCTACGTTCTGAATCTGTTCGCGGGCCTTTTCAATCTCCGACTTCATGGCCAGTCCCAATTCGGTAATGCGGGTTCCCTTGCCTCCCGCGCCGCCGGTTTTGGAGAGCATGGTGTTGGCCTCGCGATTCATCTCCTGCAGCAGGAAGTCGAGCTTCTTGCCCACTTCCCCGCCCCCGGCGAGCAGCTCGCGGAAGTGGCCGATGTGCGTGGTCATGCGCTCCAGCTCCTCGGCAATGTCGCTGCGCTCCACCAGCACGGCAACCTCCTCCAGCAGCCGTTGTCGGTTGAACTCCGGGCCGGTGGCCGCCAACAGCCGCTCGGTGAGCCGGGCCTGGTAGCGCTCTTCGACCTCCGGCCGCAGCGCCTCCACGCCCTCGGTAGCATCGGCCAGCCGGTCCAGCGTGCCGCGCAGTATCGCCTCCAGAGCCTCGCCCTCCCGCGCCCGCATGATCTTCAATTGCTCCAGCAGCGGCCCGATCTCGCGCTTAGCGCTTTCCGTCAGCGCAACCTGCTCCTCGTCGCTGTTGGCGCGATTATCGTTTTGCAGCGCTCCGGGCAGCCGCAGAACGGCGTTCAGATCCGGCTGTTGGCCGGTGAGTCCATGCTCCTCGCGCGCCGCCGCAAAGGCGGCCAGGTAGCTGTTCACCAGTTCCCGGTTGTAGCCGGCCGTTTGCTGGCTACTGCGATCAATGGAGAGTGTCAAATCGACGTGGCCGCGAACAAGCGAGTCTTTGATCGCCTTGCGCAGTTCCATCTCCAGCGCGTCCAGTCCCGAAGGCAGCCGCGTCTGCACGTCCAGAAATCGGTGATTCACGCTCTTTACCGTGAGCGTGTAACTGAGCTGCCCCTCATTGGGGAGCGGTACGCGAACCTGCGCCCGCGCAAACCCGGTCATCGAATAAATCGGCATTTTTCTATTTCCCGTTCCCGGTTCCGTTATTTTCCGGCACATCCATGAATTGCAGTTGATAGAGCCGCTGATAGGTGCTGGATGCGTTCAGCAGCTCGTCATGGGATCCGATGGCGGTGATGCGCCCGTCTTCCAGCACCGCGATGCGGTTGGCGCGGCGAATGGTTCCCAGCCGATGAGCGATTACCAGCACGGTGCGGTTCTGCATCAGGTTGGCCAGCGCGGCCTGCACCAGGGATTCGCTCTCCGCGTCCAGCGATGAAGTGGCCTCGTCGAGAATCAGCACCGGCGCATTCTTCAGCAGGGCGCGGGCAATGGCCAGGCGCTGCCGCTCGCCGCCCGAGAGCCGGAAGCCTTTTTCGCCTATCACCGTGTCGTAGCCTTGCGGCATTTGCAGGATGAAGTCATGTGCCAGGGCATTGCGCGCCGCCTCTTCCACCAGCTTCATATGCGTGTCGGGCTGGCCGTAGGCGATGTTATTGCGCACTGTGTCATTGAACAGAATCGTCTCTTGCGTTACCTGAGCCACCTGGCGGCGGAGCGAGACCAGCGTCAAGTCGCGCAGGTCGTGGCCGTCGATGAGAATGCGGCCGCTTGTCACGTCGAAGAAGCGCGGAATCAGGTTGACCAGCGTGGTTTTGCCCGCGCCGCTGGGGCCAACCAGCGCCAGCACCTCGCCCGCCTGCATTTCAAGATCGACATTGTGCAGAATCTGGTGCTCGCCCTCCTCGGTGGAGTAGGAGAAACCCACGTTCTCAAAGCGGATAGATTTCTGAAAGCGATTCAAGCTGGCTGCATGCGGGCGCTCCTTCACGTCATCCTCGGCGTCGAAAAAGCTGAAGATAGACATCGAGGCGCCCATGGCGCCCTGGAAGCTGTTGTAGAAGTAGGCGAATTTGCGCACCGGATCGTAGAGCTTGAAGAGCAGGATGATGAACGCGCCGAACAAGCCCATGGTCATGCGATGGTGGAGGATTTCATTGCGTCCGATGAATAGCATCATGGCAATGGCCACCGCGCCAATCGAATCCATCAGCGGCGAGCTGATGGATTGAATGCGCACACTGCGCAGGTTGGCGCGGAAGAGGCGCGTGGCCGCTCTCTTGAAACGCACGACCTCCCACACTTCGGTGTTGAATGCCTTGACAATCCGATTACCGGTCACCGTTTCATGCAGTATGTTTTGAATCTCGGCCAGCTTGTCCTGGCCGGTGCGGGTGCGCGTTCGCACTTCGCTGCCGATCTTGCGCGCCGAGGTGACGACGACAGGGATAAAGAGCAACAGCGCCCAACTGAGCTCTCCGCCAAGTTTGATGACGAAGACCAGCCCGACAACGAAGGTGAAGAACTGTTGCAGGAATTCGCTGATGACCGTGCTGACCGCAACCTGCACGCGGTCAACGTCGTTGATGAGCGTGGAAAGGATAGTGCCGGTAGCGTACTTGTGAAAGAAGCTGATGGAGCGCCGCATCGTAGCTTCATAGAGGTCGTTGCGCAAATCCATGATGGTGCCGAAGCCGGCGTAGTTGACCAGGTAAGTGCCTGTGTAGTCGCACAATCCCTTGATCACCGTGGCAACGATCAGCGCGAAGGCCACCACGTCCCAGGCGTTGTGGATGTGCAGAAATTGGGGAATCATAAGCCGCAGGTCGATGTGCCATGGGCTGTTGAGCAGACCCAGCGTGATGGGGCCTTCGGGCGCGTCCGGCTTAAGAACCTGGTCGAAGATGGGTTGGAGGAGAAGGATGCGAAAGGTGTCCAGCAGGCCAACCATGGCCAGCAGTAGCACGCCGGTCAGCATGTGCAGCCAATAGGGCAACCCGTAGCGCAGCAGGCGCAGAAATCTGTTCATGCCGGTCGACCCGTCTGGCGGACGCAAGAGTCCATCCCCGCATTATATCTGGAGTGCTCGGTATACATTCGGAAGTAATCCAACTCCGGGAACATTTAGAATGGTTCTTGACGTATATTGTCCTGCGCCGGCTTGCCGGCGAGAAAGCGCGCACTCATCCGTATGCATCGCTGGTCGAAACTCTTCATTCCCACCCTTCGCGAGGCCCCGGCGGACGCCGAAGTGGCCAGCCACCGCTTCCTCGTCCGCTCCGGCTACATCCGCCAACTCGGCGCGGGCATCTACAGCTACCTTTTCCTCGGTCAGCGCTCCATCAACAAGATCATCGGCATTGTGCGCGAGGAGATGGACCGCATCGGCCAGGAGTTTTACCTGCCGGCCATCCATCCGCGCGAGCCGTGGGAGCAGAGCGGCCGATGGACAACCATGGGCGACACCATGTTCCGCCTCAAGGATCGCAAGGGCGCCGACCTATGCCTGGGCATGACCCACGAAGAGATCATGACCACCATCGCCCGCAGCGAGCTGCGCAGCTATAAGCAGTTGCCGCAGATCTGGTACCAGATTCAGGCCAAGTTTCGCGATGAGCCGCGTCCCAAGTCGGGCCTGTTGCGTGTGCGCCAGTTCATCATGAAGGATGCCTACTCCTTCGACATCGACAAGGCCGGTCTAGATAAAAGTTTTGACTTGCACGACGCCGTCTACCGCAAGATCTTCACCCGCTGCGGGCTGAAGTTCGTCGCCGTAGAGGCCGATTCCGGCTCCATGGGCGGCTCGCAATCGCAGGAGTTCATGGTCTACACCGACGCCGGCGAGGACCTGATCGCCAGTTGCCCGGTCTGCGGCTACGCGGCCAATCTGGAGAAAGCCACTTCGCTCCTGGAGTCGGTCGATGAAATGAAGCCGACGGGCGATGGAAAACCGGAGTTGGTCTCCACTCCGGGCTGCGGAGCCATCGCCGACGTGGCTGCGTTCTTCAAGATTTCTCCTGCCTCCGACATTAAGTGCGTGGCCTATATGGCGCTGAAACATGGCGCGGCTGGCCAGCCTGCTGCCTGGCACGGCGTTGCCGCCTTTTTACGCGGCGACCACCAGGTCAATGAAACGAAACTCCTCGGAGCAATCGCCGCTGCGGAGTTACGCACCATGCAGGCCGAGGAGTTGGAGCAGTACTTCAATGGCCCGGCGGGTTATCTCGGACCCGTGGGCCTCAAACCCGATGCGAAATCGCTTGGCGAAGGCTTGACGGTCGTCGTGGACAAATCCCTCGAAGGCCGCAAAAACATGGTCTGCGGCGCCAACAAGCTCGACTACCATCTGCGCAACGTCACGCCGGGTCGCGATTTTCCCTGGACCCTGATGGCCGACATTCGCAGTGTGAATGAGGGGGAAAATTGTCCAAAGCCCGCCTGCAACGGCCAGTTGCTCGTCGGCAAGGCGGTCGAGGTCGGCCACATCTTCAAGCTGGGCTACAAATACTCGGAGTCCATGGGCGCGCGCGTACTGGACGAGAACGGCAAGGAAATTACGCCCATCATGGGCAGCTACGGCATCGGCATCGAGCGTATCCTCACCGCGGCCGTCGAGCAATCCAATGATGCCAACGGATTCTGGCTGCCGGCCTCGATTGCGCCCTTCACGGTGGTAGTCACGGTCACCAACATGACTGACGCACTGCTCCGCGAGACCGGCGAAAAGCTGGCCACCGAGCTCGAAGCAGCCGGTCTCGACGTGCTGCTTGATGACAGAGACGAGCGCGCCGGCGTCAAATTCAAAGACGCGGACCTGGTGGGCATTCCCTACCGCATCAACGTGGGCAAAAAAGCCGCCGAAGGCAAAGTGGAACTGGTGACGCGCTCGACGGCAACCAGCGTGGACGTTGCGTTGCCGGATGTGGTGAAACTGGTGAAGCAGCGCGTCGAAGAAGATGCACTGCTGATAGCGGTCGAAATGTAATGGCAACACCCGGTTGTTAGCTGTAACTGACCACTGAAGCTGTTTTTAAGGAGCGGCAATGGCGTTGAAGATCAGGTTTCAAATGCCCACGGGCAAGCATCCCTGGGCAATGCTGGCGTTGCGCGTGGGGCTGCTGACCATCGCCGCGGGAGCGCTGGTGTTTTTTCTGGTCTTCGGCTATTTCTACGTCAAGTATCGGCATGTAGTGGACGACCGCCTCAAGGAGCCGATCTTTGCCAACACCGCCAAGATTTATGCCGCGCCGCGCGAGGTGCGCCCGGGGCAAAAGCTCACCGTGCGGCTGATCGCCAACGAGTTGCGCGCGGCCGGTTACTCGGCCGATGGCGCCTCCGAGACCTCCGCGATGGGAACTTACAAGGAGGGCGTGCAAACCATCACCGTGCGCCCCGGCCCGCAATCCTACCACGCGCCGGACGGTGCAACCATTCACGTAAGCACCGGGGTTGTGGATTCGATCACCGACGATCACGGCCAGCCGCTTTCCAGTTATGAGCTGGAGCCGCTGCTCATCACCGGCCTCAGCGACGATGCCAACCGCACCAAGCGCCGCTTGCTCGCCTATAACGAGATCCCGCCGAATCTGATCAACGCTGTTCTGGCCATCGAGGATCGCCGCTTCTTTGAGCACAACGGCGTGGACTACATCCGCATAATCGGAGCGATGCGCAACGATCTGACGCCGGGGCGTCGCTATGTCGAGGGCGGCTCCACGCTGACCATGCAGTTAGCGCGCGGATTGCTCCTCACGCCGGAGAAGCGCATCAAGCGCAAGCTGATCGAGATCGTCATCACTTTCCAGCTTGAACACCGCTTCAGCAAGCAGCAGATCTTCGAGATGTACGCCAACCAGGTTCCCCTTGGCCAGCGCGGCAGCTTCTCCATCGACGGCTTCGGCGAGGCCTCGCAGGCCTTCTTCGGCAAAGAGGTTCACCAGCTCGACCTGGCCGAGGATGCTCTGCTGGCCGGCATCATCCAGAGCCCCAGCCGGCTGAATCCTTTTCATCATGCGGAACGGGCCATCGAGCGCCGCAATCTGGTTCTCGATTCCATGGTAGAGATTGGCTCCATCACCAAGACCCAGGCGGAGCAGGCCAAAGCCGAGCCGTTGCACCTGGTTCCCGGCAGTGTGGACGCCAGCGAGGCGCCGTACTTTGTGGACCTGGTGCATGATCAACTGGTGCAGAAACTCGGCGACCGCGACTTCAACCGCGAAAGCCTGCGCATCTACACCTCGCTGGACCCCGATCTGCAGCGCGAAGCCACGGCCGCAGTCGAATCCACCATTCACGTGGTGGACGAAAAAGTAGACAAGCTGCACGCGCAAGAAAAGAAGCGGGGCCAAAGCTACATTTATCCGCAGGTCGCGCTGGTGGCGCTCAATCCTCACACCGGCCAGGTGCTGGCGCTGGTCGGCGGGCGCAGTTATGGCAACTCGCAGTTGAATCATGCCGTGGCCAAGCGCCCCACCGGTTCCATCTTCAAGCCGTTTGTCTATGCTTCGGCTTTTGCCACCGCCGCCGAGGGCACCATCCTGCCCGGCCAAACCAAGCTCTTCTCGCCGCTCACCATTTTGAAAGATGAGCAAACTACATATGGAGAGGGCACGGAATACGAATACACGCCAAAAAACTTTGAGGACGAGTATTTCGGCCCGGTGATTGCGCGCTTAGCCCTGATGCGCTCGCTGAACAACGCCACCATCAGCCTGGCTTCTATGGTAGGCTTCGATCGCGTAGCTCAACTGGCTCGCGATGCCGGCGTTAAAAGCGCGCGCGGTACGCCCTCCATGGCCATCGGCTCCTATGACGCCACCCCGCTCGATATGGCCGGCGCTTACACCATCTTCGCCAACGGCGGCATGCACCTGGAACCCTGGATGCTGTCCAGCGTCCGCACCACCACCGGAGACGTCATCACCGACTATTCACACGACTCCAAGCAGCTTTTGGATCCACGCGTTGCTTATTTGACCGTCAGCATGATGGAGAACGTGCTGCATAGCGACGTGACTGGCACCGGAACTGGAGCCGGGGTGCGCAATATGGGATTTCTAGCTCCCGCCGCCGGCAAAACCGGCACCGACCATGACGCGTGGTTTGCCGGCTTCACATCCAACCTGCTGTGCATCGTGTGGGTGGGCAACGACGACTACACCGATATAAAACTTCAAGGCGCTCAAGCTGCCGCGCCTATCTGGGCCGAGTTCATGAAGAGGGCCGTTGCGCTGCCGCAGTACTCCGATACCAACCAGTTCGTCCCGCCCGAGGGCGTTGACATTGTGGCCATCGACAAGGCCAGCCTTTTGCTCAGCGATGCCACCTGCCCGGAGAGCTTTAATGCCGCCTTCCTGGCCGGCACCGAGCCCATGGAAACCTGCGACCACCCCGCCGAACACCGAAGCCTGCTGCAAAAACTCTTCGGCACCGGCAAGAACTGAAATGAATGATTGCAATCGCGCCTTCAGGAACTTCGTTCATGGCACTTCCAGAAACTCGCTAAATGTTCTATAGTTCCTGTGCCATGAAATTCAGAATCCGCACCCTCCTTCCAACCCTGCTGGCGCTCGCTAGCCTGCTTCTACTCGTCCCAACCGCGCCAGCGCAAAACGCCACCGCCCAGCCCGCCGCCAAGCCCACGGTTGCCGAGGCCCTCGCCTTCATCGACAGCGCGGAAAAGGAACTGGGCGCGATGAGCGTCACTGCGGCTCGCGCAGCCTGGGTCGAGGAGACCTACATCACCGACGACACCATCGCCCTGGTCGCCGAGGCCAACAACCGGGCGATTGCCCGGCAAACCGCGCTGATCTACGAGTCGCGCAAATTCGACGGGCTCCCGCTGCCGCCCGACGCGGCGCGCAAGATGCTGCTGCTCAAGCTGGGCATTGGCTTGCCCGCGCCCTCCGACCCCGCTTTGCGCGCTGAGACCACCCAGAAGGCCGCCGAACTCGATGCTGCTTATGGCCGCGGAAAGTATTGCCCTGACGACAATCCCGACCACTGCCTAGGCATCGACGATATCAACGTCAAGATGACCCAGAGCCACGATCCAAAGGAGTTGGCAACGCTTTGGACGGGCTGGCACGCCATCGGAAAGCCCATGAGGGGCGATTATGCGCGCCTGGCCGAGTTGAGCAACCAGGGCGCGCGCGAGTTGGGCTTTGCCGACACCGGCGCCCTGTGGCGCTCGCAGTACGATATGACTCCCGAGGAGTTTTCCGCCGACATCGAGCGCTTGTGGACTCAGGTTGAGCCGCTTTATCGCGAGTTGCACACCTACGTCCGCCATAAGCTCATCGAGAAGTACGGCGACCAGGCACGCCGTCCCGACGGCATGATTCCCGGGCATCTGCTTGGCAATATGTGGGCGCAGGAGTGGGGCAACATCTACGACGTGGTCGCGCCGCCCTCAGGGCCGATGCCCTACGACTTGGGAGCCATCCTAAAGGCGCGCAACACAGACCCACAACAACTGGTGCGTTACGGCGAGGGCTTTTACAAATCACTGGGCTTCGACGCCCTGCCTGACACCTTCTGGCAGCGTTCCATGCTTTCTCATCCGCGCGACCGCGAAGTGGTATGTCATCCCAGCGCCTGGGACATCGACAACCAGCGCGATGTGCGCATCAAGGCCTGCTTCCAGCCCACCGCCGACGACTTTGTCACCGTGCATCATGAGCTGGGCCACAACTATTACCAGATGGCCTATCGCCATCAGCCCTTCTTCTTTCAGAACGGCGCTAACGACGGCTTCCATGAGGCCATCGGCGATGCCATCGCGCTGAACGTCACCCCCGATTACCTCAAGAAACTGGGTCTCATCGACCAGGTTCCGCCGCCCAGCGCCGACATTCCGCTGCTGCTGCACACGGCTCTGGACAAGATTGCCTTCCTGCCCTTCGGCCTGCTCATCGATAAGTGGCGCTGGCAGGTCTATTCCGGAGAGGTGACTCCGGAGCACTACAACAGCGCCTGGTGGGCTCTGCGCGAAAAATATCAGGGTATTGCCCCGCCGGTCGAGCGCAGCGAGGCCGACTTTGACCCTGGGGCCAAGTACCATATCCCCGGCAACGTACCCTATATGCGATACTTTCTGGCCCGCGTCTACCAGTTCCAGTTCTATCGCGCCATGTGCCAGGCCGCCGGCTACAAGGGACCTCTGAATCGCTGCTCGGTTTACGGCTCAAAGGAGGCAGGCGCAAAGCTGAACGCAATGTTGGAGATGGGCGCATCCAAACCCTGGCCGGAAGCGCTCAAGGTCATGACCGGAACCGACAAGGCCGATGCCTCGGCCATTATCGATTACTTCCAGCCGCTGATGGACTGGCTCAAGGAACAGAACAAAGGCGAGAAGGAAGGCTGGACGCTGCCGGCCGACCCGCTGAAGTAGAAGGAAGGAAGATTTTGCCGATCATATCGATGTCGGCGTGATTTATCTTTGATTCACAGCAACATTCAACTCCCGACCGGGTTGATAGGTTGAATTCTTGTTCACATGAACGCTGCAAATGGCTGTCCGGAGGTGGAAGATGAAGATTTCGATGCGCGTTAGCAATCCCCTGCTTTTGGTTTTAATACTATTGTCTGCTTCTGTGATGGCATCGGCCCAGTACCATCCGACCTATCACCCGCCAGCTCCGACCTATCACCCGCCGGCTCCGACCTATCACCCGCCAGCTCCGGCCTATCACCCGCCAGCTCCGGCATACCACCCGCCGGCTCCGGCATATCACCCGCCGGCTCCTGCATACCACCCGCCAGCTCCGGCATACCACCCGCCGGCTCCGGCATACCATCCGAATCCATCGACTCCGGCCTACCATCCATCTCCATCAACCCCGGTGCACAGCTATACGCCGGGTTCGCCGTCGGGCGGGAACACTACGAGTCCTCATCCCTCTTCGGGCGTCACTACCTACACCCCGCACACTTACACCCCCGGCGCATCCACGCCATCCTCTTCCGCAAGCACCTCCGTCAGCGGAGCTGACGTGAAAAGCGCGAATGGTGTTACCGTCTACACTCCCCATTCCTCGTCCGGCGGCACGAGCTATACTCCGGCAACCATACCCGCTACGCACGCCAATTCCTACACCCCGGCGACCCCGCCCGCTGAGCACATCAACACCAGCACTCCTCCATCCCCAACCGTTGCAGGCGGCAACTCCATCACCCCACGGAACAACTCGCCTGTAACAGCAACTGGCGGCGGCACTCATGCCGTTTACAGCGTGCCGGCGCCCTCGACAGGCGGCAAGCCCGGAGTGAGCGCCTCCTCGCTTACGCCAGCCGGATCACAATCCGTGCTCCATCAGGTGAATACAGCGCGCGGCGGCCTGAGCGGCGTCAACCACCGGCCGATACCGCCCGGGCAGGTTGCCGTTCATCCGGATAAAAGCCTGACAGTAACCGCCTCTAACGGCCGCAACTTCAATCTGCGTCCCAACGGAACCCTGGCCTCCTACAGCGGGCACGGGCGAAGCGCCACCTTCCGCGGTGATGGCCGCCTGGCCTCCGTGCATACGCCCAACATGGACATCGCGCACGGCCCGCGCGGGCAAAGAAGCATTATCAGCGAGCGTCCCGACCATGGCAGGCTTGTCTCGACCGGATTCCATCACGGTTATTTAGAGCACCCGGTCAACTACCATGGCCACGAATTCTACCAGCGGACGTACGTGCATGGAGACCATCGCTTCACGCGCGAATACACCCGATACCACTATCACGGCCGGGAGCTTAATCAGTACGTCCCGCACGCCACTTACGCTCCCGCCTTCTACGGTTGGGCCTACTACCCCTGGGACTCCCCGGCAGCCTATATGTGGGGGTGGGCGAGTTCAGCCTTTATGGCCTGCAACGCGGGATTTTTCGACCCCTCGGGCTCCTATCAGAGTGGCGCCGACTGGCTCGCCGACTATTCTCTGGGCCAGACGCTTGCCGAGAGCTATGATGCGGGAGCTCAGGCAGGCGCAGCCAGTTGCCCCACCGGTGGCGGGCAGACGGCGGATGCAGAGGCCCCTGGCGCGGACGCGCCTACGGCCGATGACGATACTTCTGCCCAGGCCGACACGCCCATCTCTCCGGATGTAAAACAGATGATCGCCGAGGAGGTGAAGCAGCAACTGGCCTTTGAGAATGCCGGCGCTGCGCAGCCCGACCAGGCGCCGGCGCTCGACGGCCTGCCCCAGGTGCTGGTCCCCAACCATCTGTTTGTGGTGAACCAGGTCCAGAATGTCACCACCGCGGACAGCCAGCAGTGCACGCTCTCGGCGGGTGACGTGATCAAGCTGGTGGCCGCGCCTCCCGATGGAGCCACTTCAGCCGACCTGACGATCATTACTACCCACAAGGGCGATTGCGCGGCCGGGCTTACCGTCAGCGTGCCGCTCGAAAGCCTCCAGGAGATGCAGAACAACTTCCGCGCCCAACTGGATTCCGGCTTGCAGGAGTTGCGCGCGCAGCAAGGCAAGGGCGGATTGCCCGCTGCCCCGATGTCTGCTATTACCCCGCCGCCCGTGCCCGCGGATGAGCCTCCGGATGACACCGAGAATGTGCAAGCGCAACTTGATGCACAGCAGCAGCAAGCCGACCAGGCCGAAACCAGCGTGACGCAGACGGCATTCGCCAACACCGTGGCTGCCATCCCGCCGGCACATTAGAGCGGCCTTCGCGGCATGGCCCATTCCACGGCGGAAGCAAGGAGAAATCCCTGCTTCCGCCAATGCCACAAAAAGGGAGACATCCTCGTGAACATGAAGAATCTGCTTGCGGCCTGCCTTTTCAGCGGCCTCGCCTTGACTCTTTCAGCGCAACAGCCCGTCGCGCCCCCGCCCAAACCCTCCAATGACGCGCCCGCCAACGCCGAGGTTCTGAAGCTGTTGCAGGCGGGAATGCCGGAAAGCGTGATCTTGAATAAGATTCGCGCCACCACCGATAAGTTCGACACTTCTGCCGATGCGCTTGTAGCGCTCAAGCAGGCCGGCGCTAATGATGCCGAACTGAACGCTGTGATGGCGCAGGGCTCAGTACCAGCACAACTCGCCGAGCAGCCGCCCGCCGCCGCGCCCGCAGACACCGGACCATCCCTCGCCGAGACCATGCAATTTATTAGGGACAAGCTGAATGGCCTAGGCAAGGTCTCCTACGTTATGTTTTTCCAAGATACAAACAACAGCAATGCACCACCCCTCACCCTCACATACGCGGTCAGCAATGTTGTTGCCGATCAAAGCCAGTGCCGTATCTCCTACCATAGAAACGCAACAATAGTAGGCGTCAACGCCACCGCTGACGAGAACGCGTTCTCACTGCGCGATGTCCAGGAGATTGTGGTCAAGCCTTTCGAACAGTATCAAACAGAACGGTCTGCGAAGCTGGGCACTCCCAACATCATCGTCACATCCACCAGCCCGCCCTTGACGGTGCTTATAGTGCACCTCCCGCATGATAACGAGTACAACTTCCGTTTCACTGACGCTAATCTTGCCGACCGCGTCGCCAAAGCCATGCTTCATGCCGTCGAACTCTGCGGCGGCGGCAACAAGGAAAAGTTTTGAGGAGAGAATCATGAAGAACATCCTGCGCGTCGTCTTTGCCGTGTTTTCCACGGTTCTGCTGAGCAGTCCAGTAGCTGCGCAACAGCCCGTTGCGCCTCCTCCCAGGCCGGCAAGTGACGCGCCCGCCAACGCCGCGGTGCTGAAGCTGCTGCAGGTGAGAATGCCGGAGAGCGTGGTTCTCGACAAGATTCACGTTATCACCGATAAGTTCGACACCTCCATTGATGCGCTGGTCGTGCTCAAGCAGGCTGGCGCGACAGAAGCCGAACTGAAGGCCATCATGGCTCAGGACTCAGCGCCCGCGCAGCCCGCCGAGCAGCAGCCCGCCGCCGCGCCCGCCGACAATGGCCCTTCCCTCGCCGAGACCATGCAGTTTATCCAGGGCAAACTGAACGAGCTCGGCAAGGTCTCCTTCGTCGAGTTCATGCAGGACGTGAATACGGGCCCCGCTGGAACTTTCACCATCACAAACGTGATCAACAATCTGGTTGGCGACCAGAACCAGTGCCGCATCTCCTACCATCGGATAATGACATTCAATGGTAAAACCACCATGGATAAAAATGACGCCTTCTCGTTGCGTGATGTCCAGGATATTATGGTTAAGCCCTGGGAACAGTATCAAAACGAAATATTTGCGAGAAACGGCACCCCCAACTACACCATCACCTCCTCCAACCCGCCCATCGTTCTGCTCCAGGTGCGCCGTCCTCGTGGAGAGGAGAACGTCTTCCCGTTCACCGACCCCAACCTGGCCGACCGCGTCGCCAAGGCCATGCTTCATGCCGTCGAACTATGCGGCGGCGGCAACAAGGAAAAGTTTTGAGGAGAGAGTCATGAAGAACATCCTGCGCGTCGTCTTTGCCGTATTTTCCGCGGTTCTGTTCAGCATTTCGACCATCGCCCAGCAGCCCGTCGCGCCTCCGCCCAGACCTGCCGACAGCGGCCCCTCGCTGGCCGTGACTATGCAGTTCATTCAGGACAAGATGAACGAGCAGGGCAAGATCAACTATGCGCTGTATGCGCATGACAACGCCAAGGGGGAAGACTGGCCGGTTTACCAGATCAGCATTCTTGCCTACAATGTCGTTGCCGACCCCGCCACCTGCCGCATCACCTGGCACAAGGTAACCACCAATGGCGGGAAAGTGGGCATTGATAAGGATCTCTCGCTCGATCTTCGCAATGTGCAGACTTTTGAAGTGAGGACCAGCACCTACGAAGCCAAGATGGAGGACACGGCGAACGGAAATCCTCTGTTGGATAAGCGACAGGATCCGCCCTATTTTGCAGTTACAGCGAAACTCAAGGGAAATACGGAAACTCCGCTCTTCTTCTCCAGCGAAGAGATGGCCAACCGCGTCGCCAAGGCCATGGTTCATGCCGTCGAGCTATGCGGCGGCGGCAACTAGGATCCGTTCTAAACTAAGGAGAGACGTATTCCATGAAAACTCTGCGCGTGAGCGTTGTTGTTCTTGGTTTGATGGCGTTTTCCGCAGCGGTTGCCCAGCAGCCCGTCCCGCCTCCGCCCAAACCAGCTCCCGATGGCCCCACGCTGGCCGCCACCATGCAGTTCATCCAGGACAAACTGCAGGAACGCGGAAGACTGAACTTCGCCGTCTATACGCACGACAATGCTGATGGCAAGGACTACATCGACCAGTACAGCAGCGAGGCCACCAACATCGTTGCCGATCCTGCCGCGTGCACCATCAGCTATCACAGAAATGTCAAGCGGAATAATGCCGTGCTCGCGGATGATAACGTCTCGTTCAGCCTTCACAATGTGCAGGACCTGACCGTAATGCCGGCGGAGCAGGACTTCAAGAAGGAGTATGCCGCCGCCGGACACCCCACCTGGGATGCGCGCGTCGATCCGCCGTTGTTTCTGGTGATAGCGCGCAAAGCCGGTTCTCAAGGAAATGGTTTCTATTTTCCCAGCGAAGAGTTGGCCAACCGCGTAGCTAAAGCCCTGGTTCACGCCGTCGAGCTCTGTGGCGGCGGCAGCAAAGAGCCCTTTTAAGCAGGAAGCGATGCTATAACCTGGTTGCCCCAGGTTTCGTTATTTGAAACCTGGGACATAGAGCTAAGAGCTAGAAGCTAATAGCTGAACTTCAGTACATTACAATCTTCTCGAACGAATCCGGCTTGAGGCTGGCGCCGCCCACCAAGGCTCCGTCAATCTCTTCTTCGCCGATCAGCGCGGTGGCGTTGTCCGGCTTCACGCTGCCGCCGTAGAGAATGCGCATCTTGGCCGCAACCGCCGCACCCAGCAGTTTGGCCACCTCGGCGCGGATAATTTTGTGCGCGTCCACGGCCATCTCCGGCGTGGCCGTTTTGCCGGTGCCGATGGCCCAAACCGGTTCATAGGCAATCACAATCGTCGCGGCCATTTCTGCCGTGATGCCGGCCAAGGCTCTCGTGATCTGCGTCTTAAGCACCGAGGCCGTCTTGCCCGCTTCGCGCTCGGCCAGCACTTCGCCAATACAAACCACGGGAATGACGCCGTGCTTCAGCGCGGTGTGCAGCTTTTTGTTGACGATTTCGTCGGTCTCGGCAAAGTACTGCCGCCGCTCGGAGTGGCCGATCAGCGTATGCGTTCCTCCTACGGCCTTGAGTTGGCCCACCGAGGTCTCTCCGGTGTAGGCGCCCTCCTCGGCAAAGTGGATGTTTTGCGCGCCTACCGAGACATTGCTTCCCTTGGCGGCGGCAACCACCGTGGGCAGCAGCACAGGCGAGGGAAACAGGGCAATCTCATCGCGTGTGTGCCCGGCAACGAGAGGTAAAAAGGCATCGACAAACGCCTTGGCTTCAGCGGGCGTCTTGTACATCTTCCAGTTGGCGGCAATCAGTGCTTTACGGGGCATTCTTATCGGCTCCTTGAATTCATCTTAGCGGATGCAATCCGCTCCCAGAGTGATGGCGGGCACAATTCGAGTCAGCGCTTACTTTTCCGGACACGGTTTATTTCTGCTTCATCGCCCAACCCGGCGACGAATACCTGTCGCCAGGGACCCCGGCTCCCCACCCCGGCGACGAATACCTGTCGCCAGGGACCCCGGCTCGAAGGCCAGAGGCAGCAACTCGACGAAGGCCATCGTGCGGTCGCCGCCAGTGGAGGGGAAGATCACCAACGCATCGGGAAGGATAAACTCGGAGAGCATCTGGCGGCAGGCGCCGCAGGGCGGGCTGGAGACAGAGTTCAGATTGGCGATGGCGACAGCCTCGATGCGGATTTCAGGTCCAAATTGGGAAACCGCCCGCACCAAAGCGGATCGCTCGGCGCAGATGGTCAGCCCAAAGCTCGCATTCTCCACGTTGACGCCGGTAACGATTTCGCCATTGGAGAGCCGGAGCGCCGCGCCCACGCGGAAGCTGGAGTAGGGGGCGTAGGCGTGATGAGCTGCCTGACGCGCCCTGTCAAGCAGGCTCAAAAGCGCGGTTTCCGTCGAGGATTGGCCTTTCATTCGTTCTCGAATCCCCCTGAAAGGTGAGTATTGAGGTTATAGCATTTGCGCGCTGATGTAAAACCCCCATTCCTGCCTCACGCCAACAACCTATCGCTCAAGTTGAGCCTCATCTATCCGATAAATGTCTTGAGTACTCTCTATGCCGGGAGTGTCGTTCCGGACGGACGGATATGTGCGCATGGATGAATTGACCAGGGAATTTCTGATCGAGAGCCAGGAAGGGTTGGACCGCATGGAGCGCTGTCTGACCGACCTGGAGGAGCGGCCCCAGGATGCGGGGTTGATCGGGGAGATCTTCCGTTCGGTTCACACCATCAAGGGGACCACCGGATTCCTGGGCTTCAAGCGGCTGGAGAAGCTGGCCCACGCGGGAGAAAACCTGCTCGGCCTGCTGCGCGAGGGCAAACTGACCGCCGACCGCCAGATCATCACCGGCCTCTTGCAACTGTTGGATGGGCTGCGATCGATTCTCAAGATTATCGAGGCGGAGAGCAACGAGGGCGAGGGCGAAGATGGGGTTCTGATCGGTTGGCTGGAAGAGTTGCAGGCTCCGGCACAGGCGCGGATTAAACAGCCGGCTCATGCCCGGGCCGGCGCACATTCCGCAGACGCACATTCCGCGTCCGCTCTTCCCGCCGAGGCCGTGACCGCGCTGCCCTCGGCTGCCCCGGCGCCGGTTGACCTCAAGCCGGTAGAACCTGTCCCTGCTCACAAGGATGCCGAGAGCGACCCTGCCCGGCCGCGCGCCCAGGGAACCGCCGCGGAGAGCACGCTGCGCGTCGATGTGACGCTGCTGAACCTGATGATGAATCTGGTGGGCGAACTGGTGCTGACCCGCAACCAGATCTTGCAGGCTACCTCCGCCGATCACGAGATGACCCTGCTTAGCCGCCGCCTGGATATGGTCACCGCCGATCTGCGCGAGAGCGTGATGAAGGCCCGGATGCAGCCGGTGTCGAACATCTTCTCCAAGATTCCGCGCATCGTGCGCGACCTGTCGCAATCGCTCGGCCGCCGCGTCCGCCTGCAAGTCGAGGGCCAGGAGACGGAACTCGATAAGAGCCTGCTGGAAGCCATCAAGGACCCGCTCACTCATGCGGTAAGGAACTCGCTGGATCACGGCATCGAGCCGCCCGATGTGCGCCTGGCCGCGGGCAAGGATCCCGAAGGAACATTGAAGCTGAAGGCCAGCCAGGAGGGCAGTTATGTTGTCATCGAGGTCTCCGACGACGGCGCGGGCATCGATATTGAAAAGGTGCGCCGGAAGGCCATCGAATCTGACCTCATCACCGCCGAACGCGCGGCCATGCTGAGTGAGCGTGAGCTGCTGCAACTGATTTTTTTGCCCGGCTTCTCCACTGCCGCGGCCGTCACCAAAGTCAGCGGCAGGGGCGTGGGCATGGACGTGGTGCGAACCAATGTGGAAAAGATCGGCGGCAAGGTCGAAATCGACTCCCGCGTTGGCAAGGGAACCACGCTGCGCATGCGCATCCCGCTTACCTTAGCCATCATTCCCGCCCTGATCGTGCGCAGCATCAACCAGAGTTTTGCGCTGCCCCAGGGAGCGTTGTCGGAGCTGGTGCACATTCCCCCCGAGCTGGCAGCCTCAGCGATCGAGTGGATTGAGAACGCGCCTCTCTACAGGCTGCGCGGGAAATTGTTGCCGCTGGTTTTTCTGAATCACCTGCTGATGCCCGGTGTGGAACATGCCATCGACGCCGAACGAGGCGCCTTCATTGCGGTTCTGGACGGCGAAGGCCGCCGCTTCGGCCTGGTGGTGGATGGGCTGGCCGATCCCGAGGAAATTGTCGTCAAGCCGCTCTCCGGCGTACTGAAGGAGATCGGCCTGTTTTCCGGTGCGACCGTGCTGGGTAATGCCGACCTTGCGCTGATTCTCGATCCAGGATCAATCGCCCTCAAGGCTGGCGTTACGCTGCTCGAAGAAGAGACCGCATGTTCGGACGAGGGCGATGCCGGGGATGCCAGCGCACTCCAGTACCTGCTGGTGGAAGCGGCCGGGCGGCAGGCGGCGGTGCCGTTGGCGAATGTCCTGCGCATCGAGCAGTTGCCGCTCAAGCGCATCGAATACATCGGTAACCGGCCGGTGCTCAACTTCGAGGGCCAACTGCTGCCGGTTGAAGACGCGGGCGGGGTGCTGGTCGCCGCGCTGAGCAATCCACGGGCGCAGGGTAGTTCCGATCAACAAATCATCGTGGTCATCTGCCGCGAGGGCAACCGCCAAGTGGGCATTGTCGTTTCTCATGTGCTGGATGTAGCCGCCGGGGGCGACCTGTTCGAGGCTGGCACCGGTCAGCCAACCGGCGGGGTCACGCTGCTCAAGAGCCGGGTTACGGGCATAGTTGACCTGAGCGCCGTGGCCCCGCTGCACGACGGTCAACAGGCGCATGACGAGTGGAGCCAGAGAGCGGAGACGACGGCATGAGCACAGCAACGGTTGTATTGCCTCGCAAAAAAAAGAAGGCGGCAGCGCTGGTGGAGGTGTGCACGTTGCTTCTGGGTACAAAAACATTTGGCTTGCCCATCACCCACATACTCGAGATTGTTGGCTCTGCCAAGCCGCAGCCGGTTCCGCTGGCGCCCATCTTTGTCGGCGGGCTGGTGCATTATCGCGGCGATGTGCTCTCCACCGTGAACCTGCGCCAGTTGCTGAACTTGCCCCCCAGAGAGGGCAAACAGGACCTCCTGGTGATGGAGAGTGCTGGCGGAATTTTTGGATTGCTGGTGGACTCGGTCAGAGAGGTGCTGACGGTTTCATCGGCGGACTACGAGCCCAACCCTTCGATTCTGGACGAGCGGCGGAGAGTATTGTTTGCCGGCGCTTACAAGCTCAAGGACAGCCTGCTTGTCATGCTGGACCCCGAGCAACTGGACCCCATGCGGCTGAACGCTACCCGAGCCGCGTAGGGCCAGAGCAGTTTTTAGGAGATGACCATGCGAGCTTTGATTATCGATGATTCCCGCTTTGTGAGGGGATATCTGCGCGGCCTGCTCGAAGAAAAAGGATTCGAGTGCGAAGAAGCCGCTGACGGACAGGCCGGCATGGATCAGTTGAAATCGCGCCCCCCCTATGACCTGGCGCTGGTGGACTGGAATATGCCGGTCATGGACGGGCTGGAGATGCTCAAGAAGTTGCGCGCTGAGGGATTCGCCGGCCTCAAGGTCATGATGGTAACCACGGAGGCGGAAAACGACTATATCCTCCGCGCCCTGGATGCGGGCGCCGACGAGTACCTGATGAAGCCCTTCGACGATGAGGCCCTGACGGAAAAGCTGGCCATGCTCGGCCTGGTGGAGGCGTAACGCATGACCTCAGGCCGGCGAACCCGGATTTTGATCGCGGACGACTCGGCAGTCATGCGCAGCCTGTTGCGCGCCGTGGTCTGCTCGGATGCAGGCCTGGAAGTGGTTGGCACCGCTGCTGATGGCGCTGCGGCCTTGTGCGCCATTGAAACCCTGCGCCCTGACCTGCTGCTGCTCGATGTGGAGATGCCGATCATGGACGGATTGGTCACGCTCAGACAGTTGCGCGCGCGGGGGCACAGGATGCCGGTGATCATGTGCAGTTCGCTCACCCAGCGCGGAGCCAAGGTTACCATTGAAGCCCTGGCCTGCGGCGCCTCAGACTATGTGGCCAAGCCTGCGGGGCAATCCAGCCGTGAGGAGGCCATGCAGGCGCTTAGCCTGGAATTGATTCCCAGGATTCATGCCCTCACCAGCCTGAAGCAGACAGCCTCGACAGGCGTGGCGCGCGCGCCCTTGATGGCTTCGCTGACCAATGCACCGCCGATTATCTCCATTCCGGCCGCGCTGCTCATCGGCGTTTCCACCGGAGGCCCGGCGGCACTGGATATTCTGCTCCCGGAACTACCCGCCAACTTTCCACTCCCGGTCCTGGTCGTGCAGCATATGCCCGAGTTGTTCACCAGGCTGCTTGCCGAGCGGTTGAACGGCTGCTGCCCGTTGCAGGTGCGCGAGGGCGTCGAGGGCGAGCCTGTGCGCGCCGGCTCAATCTACATCGCCAGGGGAAACTGGCATATGGAGGTGCGGGGAGGCGCGCACATCGGCTTGCCGGTTACGCTGCACCTGAACCAGGGCGCGCTTGAAAACCACTGCCGCCCCGCCGTCGATGCCTTGTTCCGCTCGGCGGCAGTGGTTTATGGCGCCGGCGTGCTGGCTGTGGTATTGACCGGCATGGGCTCGGACGGAACCGCAGGCGCCCGCCTCATCCGCGAGTCCGGCGGAAACATTCTGGCGCAGGACGAGGCCAGCAGCGTCGTGTGGGGAATGCCGGGCGCCGTCTGCGCTGCGGGATTGGCGCATAAGGTTCTGCCGCTGAACTCCATCGCCAGTGAAATCCTCCGGCTCGCCGGCCGCGCGCGAGCCGAGGTACAAGAGCTTCGAGAGGCGGTGGTCTAGCCATGCAAACCACCTCCAGCGTCGATTACGGCTACCTTCGCCAGTTGGTCTTTGGCCTCTCGCAAAACGTGCTCGACTCGTCGCGCGATTACCTGTTCGATACCCGCCTTACCAAGCTGTTGCGCAACCACGGCATGACCCGCCTGGAGGAGCTTGTCCTGCACCTGAAAAACAAGAAGAATCCTCTCCTCGAACGCTCCATCGCCGAGGCCATGACCATCAACGAAACCAGCTTCTTCCGCGATAGCCGTCCCTTCGAGCTGTTGCGCACCGAGTTGCTGCCCAAGCTCATCGATAACCGCCGCCATTTGCGCAGCCTTCGTTTCTGGAGCGCCGCCTGCTCCACCGGCCAGGAGGCCTACAGCCTGGCTCTGCTCATCCTTGAGCACTTTCCCTTCCTGGGCAGTTGGAATATCCGCATCGAGGGCACCGACATCTGCGCCGACGTGGTGGAAAAGGCGCAGGCCGGATGTTATCACCGCATCGAGATGAATCGCGGTCTGCCCGCCCGTTACGTGGTCCAATACTTCAACCACGCCGGCGAGAACTGGACGGTCAAGCCTGAGGTCCGCAGGCTGTGCAACTTCCGCGTAGCCAACTTGTGTTCCTCGCCGCTGCCTTTTAACCGCGGCGATGACCGCTTCGACGTCATCTTGCTGCGCAACGTCATGCTCTACTTCTCCCAGGAGACGCGCAAGACCCTGATGGCCGGCATCCACAAGGTTCTGGCCCCCGACGGCATGCTCTTCCTCGGCTCCAGCGAGCAGCCCGCCGATCCCTCCATCTGGACCCCGGTCCTGGCCGGCGGCACCTGCCACTTCCGCCCTCTCCAGCCAAGCTAGAATATGAGCTTCAGTTGAAAATGAATTGCAATACGACGGAACTATCACAGTTTCACAGTAAACGGCGAACAAACGGAGAATAGACGGGGGGGTAGGGGGTACCATTTGCTGGGTAAGAGCGGTTCCCTCTCGATTTTTTCGCTATTTGACCACTGTTCGCCATCATTCCTACATGAACATTCAATTGACATTGTGCACCGATGTAAGGTAATTTTCTGCAAATCGCACAATTACTGTCACAAGTGGAAAAATCGTCTTTCCAGCCTTGTCAGCCGTTTAACAGCCCTTCCACCTCGGCGTGCAGCCGCGCGGTAATCTCGGTCTCCGTCTCTTCCGGAGCGAAGCGCAGCGGCTGACCCACGTGCACTTCGATTTTGCCGGAGTGGAACCAGCCCCGCTGAGCGACCTTCAGCTCGCCCAGCCCGCGAAGGCCCACAGGCAGCACCATGGCTCCCGATTGCTTTACCAGCAGCCCGATTCCTCCCCGGAAGCGCGCCAGCGTCCCCTCGGCCGAGCGTGTGCCTTCAGGAAAGACCAGCACGTTGTATCCGCGGTCCATGGCCTCGCCGGCGTGAGCGAAACTCCGTTGGAAGTTCCGCCGCCGCGGCAAGGGAAAGACGTTGAAGAGTTCCGTGAGCAGCAGGTAGATCAGCGGTCCGAGCGGATAGAAGCCCCGCGTCCCCGGCGCGCGCTCGGGATTGCGGAAGTGCCGGTAATCCTCCAGCATCTCGCCGGACATGGCCACGGCAATTCGCCGCCGCATCGCTCCCGGCAGAGCGCACTGGACCAGCGGCCCGTCGTAGGCCGTGACATGATTGGCGACGATGAGCATCGGCTGATCCGAGGGAGGCAAATCCGGCGCCACCACCCGAGGATGCGCCAGCAGCCACACCAGAGGCCGCTCCACTACCTCAATAAAAGCTACCCGAAGCCATTGGAAGGGCCGTAGCCACGGCCAGCGCGGGTAGATGTATTTGGCCGGCGCTGCTTCGACCTCAGCCTCCGGCACGCCTGCACGAACAGCTCCATCCGCAATGAGGCCTTGTGTCCCCGTTTTACTCGGGGTGGGAGAGAAAGCAGTCGTTGACCCATCAGCCTCCCCGGCAATCAGCCTGCGCAACTCCCCGAGCGTTTCCGCCCGTTCCATCTGTCCGCCCTGGGGCACAATTCCCAGCCGCTCCTCCAGAGCCGCCGCCAGTTGCACTCTGCCCAGGCTGTCCAGATGCAGATCCTCGGTAAGCCGCAGCTCGTCTCCGACGCTGGCAGGCGCCTCGCCGGTAATCTCCGCAATCAGCGTCAGCAGCCAGTCCGACGAGGCCCCAAAGGTGTTTGCTCCGGCCGCCCTGGGCGCCGCTGCCGCGACCTGAATCTTAGCCAGCCACGCTGCCACCGCCGTGCGCCTCACCTTGCCGGTGGAGGTGCGCGGCAGGTCCGGCTCCGGCCACAGCACCCAGTGCCTGAGGCGTTGAAACTCCGCCAGCTTGCGATTGGCGTGCTCGATGGCTGCCGCTGCCTTGTCCCCGCTGCCGCGCATGGCCAGCACCGCGCAGGGCTCGGGCCCGGATGCCGTCTCCATCGCCACCACGGCGCATGCCGCTACGTCCGGCTCCTGCTCAATGGCCGCCTCTAGGTCCTCGGGGTGAATGTTCACTCCTGCCGCGGTTACGATTACCTCGCTTTTGCGCCCCACAAAGCGCAGTTCCCCGCTGGGCTGCGTTTCGGCCAGGTCGCCGGTGGCCAGCCACTCGTCGCGGCGCGGCTCGAATACTCCGCCTGACCAGCTTCCGCCGGAGACCACCGGCCCCCGCACCAGCACCTCGCCGTCCGGACCCAGCTTGACATCCCGGCCCGGCAGCGGCTTGCCGATCGTCCCCCGAGCCACGTGGAAGGGGTGGTTGAGCGTGATCAGCGCCGAGGTCTCCGTCATTCCATAGCCTTGAATTACAACCAACCCCAGAGCGTTCCAGAATTGCTCCAGGGGCCCTCCCAGCGCCCCGCCGCCGGAGATCAGCGCCCAGAACTTCAGGCCGAACTCGCGGTGAACATCGCGGAAGCGCCACCAGCGCATCCACGGCCCGATCCGTTTTTTTGCCGACTGGGCCAGCCGCGCGGCAAGGCTGGGATGGGTGGCTTCGAGATGCGTTTTCAAAAGCGCCATCACGCGCGGCACCGCAGCCAGCACGCTGATGCGCTCGCGTTTGATGGTCTCGATCAGCCGCGAGGCCACCAGACGGCTCTCGAAGTGCACCTCGGCGGTGAAAATGGGCGGAACCCACAGCCCCATCGTCTGCCCGAAGATGTGGCTCAAGGGCAGCGTATCGAAGATGCGCAGCGGATGCACCAGCAGCCGCTCCCATCGCATATAGGGCTGCGCTCCCTGCTCGATGGGCTCCACGCTGGCCAGCACATTGCCATGGGTCAGCACCACGCCCTTGGGGTCGCCGGTGGTGCCGGATGTAAACAGAATTTCGAGCGGTGTCCGGCGCGAGAGCCTTTCCACCGGCCCGGCCTCTTCAGCGGGCAGCTTACTGGGCCAATCCTCGAATGTGAGACGGGGATAATCTATGGGCAACTGATGCAGCAGCAGCGCATCGCCCACCGCCAGTTCAGGTTGCACATCGGAGGCCACGCGCGCGGCAAATTCCGCGCTTCCGTAAGCGTCCAACGGCACCGCCAGAACTGCGCGCATCATGCAGCCATAGAAAGCCGCGATCCACTCCGCGCCGTTTTCCGCCCAAAGGAGAACCCGGTCGCCGGGCCCGATGCCACGTTGAACCAGTAACGCGGCAAAACGCCCCGCCAGCGTCGCGACTTCGCCATAGGTAGTTGCCCGCCGCCGGTTGCCCTGATGGCGAACCACGGCGATCTGGCGGTCATAACGGCGGAAGTCGTCGAGCAGTGTAGCCAGATGGTCTCGCATGAAAGCTCCGGCAAGTTCATGGTAAGCCATGGAGCCAGGGGCCGTCGGGGCGCTAACTCATCTTTTACACATAAAGCCGCGTGATCAGGTTGTCTTGAAAAGGCGCAGTGAGTTTGACAGGCACCGATCACGATGCCAACTCAAGTTGTTCAATCGTTTTCTTCAGGATGGCGGCGGATTGCACCAGGGCGCTCTGCTCGTCGGCTGGCAAAGTAACCTGCAAAACTCGCTCAACGCCGTTCTGGGAGACGATGCAGGGAACTCCTAAACTCACGCCACTGAGGCCGAATTCCCCTTCCAGGATCGATGAAACCGTGAGCACTCCATGTTGGTTGCGCAGGATGGCCGCGGCAATGCGCGTCAAAGCCAAGCCGACGCCAAACCATGTGGCTCCTTTGTAATCGATGATGTGATAGGCGGAATTCCTCACCTCGTCCACGACTTTGTCGCGGGCTGCCTGCGGGTCATCGCACTTCAAGCATAGGTCGCAAAACTCTTCGATGGGCAGGCCGGCCATGTTGGTCATGGACCAGGCGGCAAATTCACTGTCTCCATGCTCACCGAGGATGTAAGCATGGATGTTATGCACATCCACTCCGCACTTTTGACTCAATATGTAGCGAAAACGCGCGCTGTCCAGAACGGTGCCCGATCCGATGATGCGTCCGCGCGGCCAGCCGGAGCGTTTGTGGGCGGCATAGGTCAGGATGTCCACCGGATTGCTCACCATCAAAACCACGGCGGATGAATTCTGTTGGACGATTTCATCGATGATTTCGTAAGTGATTTTGATGTTTCGCTGCAGCAGGTCCAGGCGGGACTCGCCGGGCTGTTGTTTGGACCCGGCCGTAATCACAATCAGGTGCGCATCGGCATAATCCGCCGCCTGGGCTTCACGAATCTGAACAGGGGGGAAGAAAGCCTGGCCATGAGCCAGATCGAGAACCTGCCCCATGGCCCGTTCATGGCTGTTATCCCGCAATGCGATCTCATCGGCCAAGCCGCTCTGGGCCAGCGTGTAGGCAAAAGTCGAACCCACCGCGCCGGCGCCAACAATCACAACCTTTCTCGGTTTCCAGGGAGCATCCTTCATTTCTCTTTCTCCTATTCTGTAGATGACGCCTTGTGCCTTCAGGTCTCGCTTTTTCCAAACCTGAGAAACTACGTGCTCATAACACACTCATCCCCGACGCGCTTTTCCCCCCGCAAAGTAAAATGAAGGCATGGGATTTGAAAGCGTGACGAAGATCGCCGAGGCGGATTTTCCCACTCGCTGGGGAGCCTTCCGCATTCTGGGCTTCGAGGGCCGGCTTATGGCTCCGCGCGCCGGCGAGCAAAGCCCGGCGAACGGCGCGGGCAAAGGCGAGGTAGAGGGTTTGGTGGCCCTGGTGATGGGCGACATTCACTCCGCGCCGCCGGTGGTCCGTATCCACTCGCAGTGTCTCACGGGAGATGTTTTTGGCTCTTTGCGTTGCGACTGCCGGCTGCAATTGGAGCTGGCCATGCGCCGCATCGCAGAGGAGGGCGCGGGGATTCTGCTCTACGAGGAAAAGGAGGGCCGCGGCATCGGCTTGATGGCTAAACTCAAGGCCTACGAGTTGCAGGACCAGGGGATGGACACGGTGGAGGCCAATGTCGAACTGGGCTTTGCCGCGGACTGCCGCGAGTACGAGCTGCCCGCAGAGGTGCTCAAGCTGATGGGCGTGACGTCGATCCGGTTAATGACCAACAACCCGGCGAAGGTTGCGGCGCTGGAGACCGCCGGCATCCAGGTCACGGAGCGTGTCTCCGCCGAAGTGGAGCCGCAGGAGAGCTTCGCGAGCTACCTGCGCACCAAGCAGGAAAAATTGGGGCACATTCAGGATTAGTCGCTGGATTTGCTTCCGGACTCGCTGGTTAACGGGGAGCAATCCAGCTACAGAATCTCCGCTGCTTATGAATTCAGCGCGTCTTTTTGGGGGTTTTTCTGGTTCAGGCATTGCAGGTAAACTAAGAACATGGCGGAGATACAGCGCAGGAAAACCGGTACGGTCCGAATTGGGCAGGCTCGCGTGGGCTGGGGGGTTCCGGTCGTCGTGCAATCGATGACCAACACCGACACGGCGGACATAGCGGGCACCATCGAGCAGATAGCTGCCCTGGCGCTGGCGGGCTCGGAGATCGTGCGCGTCACGGTGAACAACGAGGAGGCCGCGACGGCTGTCCCACGGATTGTGGAGGGCCTTGATAAGCGCGGCCTCAAAGTGCCCATCGTCGGCGACTTCCACTATAACGGCCACCTGCTGCTCAAAAAATTTCCCGCCACGGCGCGGGCGCTGGCCAAGTACAGGATCAACCCCGGCAACGTTTCTATTGGAAGAAAAGACGACGACAACTTCCGCATCATGATTGAGTGCGCCGTCGAAAACCAGAAGCCTGTGCGCATCGGCGTGAACTGGGGCTCGCTGGATCAATCGCTGCTGACCCGCATGATGGACAAGAACAGCCAATTGCCGCAGCCGCAGCCGGCCCGTGAAGTCATGATGGAGGCCATGGTGGTGAGCGCGCTGGAATCTGCCGCCGCCGCCGAGCATTACGGCCTGCGTCCCGATCAGATCATTCTCTCCGCCAAGGTGAGCGGGGTGCGCGACCTGATCGACGTGTATACGAATCTGGCCGCGCGCTGCGCCTATCCGCTACACCTGGGCCTGACCGAGGCCGGCATGGGCGCCAAAGGGCTGGTTGCCTCGACCGCAGGCCTGGCGCCGCTGCTGCTGGCGGGCATCGGCGACACCATTCGCGTAAGCCTGACGCCCAAGCCGGGCGGCGACCGGACGGAAGAAGTGCAGGCGGCGCAACAGATTTTGCAATCGCTGGGGATTCGCAGCTTCATGCCGCAGGTGACCAGTTGCCCCGGCTGCGGGCGAACGACGAGCACATACTTCCAGGAACTTGCCGAGCAGATTCAGGATCATCTGCGGAATTCTATGCCGGAGTGGCGCAAGAAGTATCCAGGCGTCGAGGAACTCAAACTCGCCGTCATGGGCTGCGTGGTCAACGGCCCCGGCGAATCCAAGCACGCCAACCTGGGCATCAGCTTGCCGGGCACCTTTGAGGAGCCCAAAGCCCCGGTCTATGTGGACGGCAAGCTCCTGAAGACCCTGCACGGTGACACCATCGTGGCCGAGTTCAAGCAGATACTCGACAATTACGTGGAGAGCCACTACGCACCACGAGCGTACAGTTAGTTTTCCTCACTGGACCTGAACGGCGTAGAATCTTTGCCATGAAGACTGCTGCTTACTTCGTGCTTTTTGTATCTTTTCTATCGCCAGCCTTGCTCGCGCAGGAGGATGATAAAGAAGAAATACCTGCTCCAGCTTCCCTCAGGCCAATCTCCATTCCGCCTGCTATTGCCGCAAAACTGCTTATCCACCGAGTCGAACCCGTTTTGAAGCACTCGGGAATGGAGGCTCGCTTTTCTGGCACGGTTGTGTTGAGAATCACGATTACAGAAACTGGACATGTCGAAAACATCCAGGTCATTTCAGGACCTGCAATGCTGCAACAAGCGGCACTAGATGCCGTCCGGCATTGGGAATACAAACCTTATTCTGTCAATGGAAGGCCGGTTGAATTCTCGACGCGGGTTTCGATCACAATGTCTAATTACTAACTTATCTCTGATTTTTCATTTTGCTGTACGACCTTTTCCCTCTCCCGAATTTGCGATACGAAGTATGCAGTCTTCCGTGGAGGTTCCTTGTGGTTCATCGCCCAATGAAATCGATAATTCTGTTGATTGTCCTTTCGCCCGCGCTGGCCTTTGCTGGCTCGCAGAAACCCTGCGTGACCGCCGATGAGGCCACCAAACTTATCGACAAAGATGTGTGCGTCTCGGCGCACATCTACGACGTCGTAGAGCTGCCGGACGGGACGCGTTTTCTGGACGTATGCACACCCGATACGCCGGACGAGAAGTGCCGCTTCACCATCGTGAGCCTGTGGGAGGATCGCGAGGAGGTGGGCGAGCTGCGCAAGTATCGCGACATGAATGTGCAGGTTCGCGGAATTGTGCGGCCCATGCACGGGCGGGCGGGAATGGTGCTGAGCCATGCGCGGCAGTTCTACGGCGGGCCGCCCAAGTTCAAGCCCAACCCCAAACTGGCGCATGGCTTCAACGCCGAGCAGGACCGGCCGCCGATCAACGACCCCAACCTGCGCTCACAGGGCGGACGCCGCGCCTTCATGAATACGCGGGATAAAGAGACGCTGCCGCCGAAGTAAGGTTTAAGGAAAAAATCGCTTCGGCAATCCTTACAGCACAGAGATGTCCACATCCTCCATGGGCGGGGCATAACGCGCGCCCTTCCATAGAATCACGCAGGAAACGACCATCAAGATCAAGGTTGAACCCAAGCCGATGCCCAGGTTCGAGCGGTCAGAGATGGCTCCGATAATCTGCGGGGAAAAGGTATCGCCGAAGCAGTGGATGACAAAGAAGTTGACGCCCATGGCCGTAGCGCGGACTGGCGCGGAGACCGAGTTGACGATGGCGGCATTGAGCGGGCCGGTGTTGAGAAAAAGGAAGAACTCAGCGATCAACAAGGACGGGATGGCGCATATTGGCGGGCCAAAGAAAAGCAGTACCCCAAAGGGTAGAGCCAGCGCGACGCTCCAGAAAGAGAGCAGATAGAGCGCCCGGTGGTCGGTGCGCAGCCAGCGTTGAGCAATCCAGCCGCCAACCAAAGTACCTAATATGCCGTCTATGGCGGTGATGAAACCGACGTGGAATCCGGCGCTGGCCACTGTGTAGCCGGAGATGCGATGGAGATATTCCGGCACCCAGGCGGAGATGCCACCCATGGCGAAGGTGAGAGCCGCCAGGCCAAAGGTGGCCGTCAGAAAGGCAGGGTTGCCAAAGAGCCCCAGAAAAGTGGTGGTATTGATGGTCTCCTTCATGTTGTCTTTGGCGCCACGCTCGGGCTCGTAGCCCCAGAAGCCATACAACACCGCGATGAGCAGGCCGGGAATGGCGCAGACAAAAAAGGGCGCGCGCCAGCCCCAGATGGGACCTATCTGACTACCCGCCATGAAGCCCAGGGCCGCGCCGATGGGAATGGCCACGTAAAAGATGGAGAGGATTCGATTTCGCTCCCGCTCGGGGTAGAAATCGGCCAGGATGGCCGGAGCAAAGATGCCGAATGTGGCCTCGCCAATGCCCACCAGCGCCTGGCGGATGAAGAAGGTCCAGTAGTCGTGAACCCAGACAGTGACCAGCGTGGCCAGGCTCCAGAGGATCGCGCCAAAGATGATGAGCGCCTTGCGCGAGGAACGGTCAGGAAGCCGCGCGGCCGCGGGCTTGTGCCAGATATATGCGGCTATCAGGACGATGGCCACCACGCTCAGGCTGAAAAAAAGCATCCAGGAGCCGTGGAGCGCCAGGATGGCCAAGACACTCAGAAGCGCTCCGCAGAAAAACAGTTGCTTCTTATTCAGGCGGTCGCCCAGCCAGCCGGACAAGGGCGCGGCGATCATGTAGAAGATGAACAGGGCGGTGGTGAGCGCGCCCATCTGCTGGTCAGTGGAGTGAAACTCGCGCTGAATCAGCGAGACTTCGCCGGGCAGGATGTAGCGGTCGATGTAGTTGAGCAGGTTAAGGGCGATGAGCAGCGACAGCGTCGCCACGGCGGGGCTGATGCGAGGGCGCGATTGATGAGTTAGGTCGACCAAAATGTGTTGTTCTCTTTGCTTGAAAAATGTCGAGAAAACTTATAACTAACCACGTTATTTCTTCATTGATTTCAACCGCCGGAGAATTTCATCCCGCTCCGGAGCTAAAACACGAATTGGGGTTGAATCGCCCCCACTATATTTTTTTGATGTTTTGTACTCGAATACCTCTATATACTTATCTGCATTCGGATCATACATCCATGCTTCAACTGTATATAGATGAGAATCGAAGTGAAATTCTCCCTTGCCCCACACAAAGTCGGCAAGAACCAGCACCGGATATGATGAAACTTCGGGCAGATTCCACATAGCATATTGGCTCACGTTTGTTACGCCCACCCATGGAAGCAGGTTCTCGATCTTGCCTTCAGATCTATATCGCAGCATTGCAAATCGAGTTAGTGTACCGCTGCCGCCTCCAGAAAACATGGCCGTAAAGAACACCCATGAGCCGCCATTGGCGAGTGGGAGGCGCTCTGAATGTGGTTCCAATCCAAATTCGTAAGTGAGGTCTTTGTCCTCTTGTCTTGAAGGCATTTCGAAGCAGAGGTCCGGCTTGCCGAGCACACACAGAGTTGCGCCGGAGGTTGGAAACCCGTCCGCATCTAATTGGCCTTCCTTCTGCGTGAATTGGGGAAACTGCAAGGATAAGGATTGAGTTCCGGTTTGAGTTTGTCCTGACGCCAAGACACTCATCCCGATCAAAACGAAATTGGCACAGGCGAGCGAAATCCTCATTTGACAGACCCCTTTTATGGAAGTTCCAAAATAATATTCCCCAGCATGACCAATATGCCCTCAGGGGCTAAAGCCCAGCTCATTTTATTTCATTTGTGGCACGACTGAAGTCGTGCCCTTTCAAAACATCAACACAACGAGTATTCCCAAAGCACTGAATCCCGCGCCTTACTCCTGGCGTGTGCCAGCCGAAGGCGTCTGACCCACCGCAGGTGGACGGGGCCAGCGCGCCTCGACGGTGGTGCCGATACCTCCCCGGGGGCGGAATTCGCCGCGCACCACGGCCCAGACAGGGTCGCAGGCCTTGACCACGTCCTCCAGCACCTGGTTGACGATGTTTTCCTGGAAGATGCCCAGATTGCGGTAAGAAAACAGGTACTCCTTGAGCGATTTCAGCTCAAGGCACCTCTGCCGGGGCATATAGCGGATGGTCAGCACGCCGAAGTCGGGCAGGCCGGTTTTGGGGCAAACGGATGTCAACTCCGGATTATCGATAAGGATCTCGTAGCCGGGAAACTGGTTTTGCCAGGTTTCGATGGCCGGGAAGGTGAAATCGAGACCGGCTTTGGCGTGATCGTCGGTATAACGGGGTTCGGAAGCCATGGAACGATTGTACGAGCCGGAGGAATGGCTGGCCAGAAATTCAGTCGCTTTGTGCCTTCGGGGTCGTTTGTGGGTCCTATATACTATGACTGGTTGACGGAATGACACAAGAAAGAAAGCAAGCGGTCCGGCTCAGGTATTGGGCGGGCTTGGCCGTCCTCCTGATCGTCGTTTTTATCGCGGTGCGGACCCTGACCAGGGGCCGGTTGCAGGTGCGTGTCGCCGAGGCTGTGCATATGCAGTTGGTGAGTACTGTCAGCACCAACGGACGTGTTGAGCCGGAGGTGAAGTACGAGCTTCACAGCCCGATTTCGACTATTGTCAAGGAAGTGTATGTGCAGCCGGGCGACGAGGTAACTGCGGGCAAGCTCCTGATGGTGTTAGACGACTTGCAGGCGCGCGCCCATGAGGCAACGGCCGAGAGTGGCGTGAAAGCCGCGCAAGCAGCGTTGGAGGCGGCGACGCTAAACGGGACGCAGCAGGAGCGCCAGTTGGCGGCAGCCGATGAAACGCGCGCGCGCCTGGAACGCGACGAGTCGCGCCGAAGCCTGGAAACGCTGACCAAACTCAACCAGACCGGAGCGGCTTCGTCCAGCGAAGTGGCCGCGGCACGGCAACGGCTGGAGACGGCGGAAGCCAATTTGCATGCTCTGGAGCAGGGCACAGTCAACCGCTATTCGCCGGCAGAGGTGGTGCGCGCGCATGCCGCGCTGGCCGACGCCGAAGCCAGCCTCGTGGAGGCGCGAAACGTGGAGGCGCATACCATGGTGCGCGCTCCAGCGGCAGGAACGGTTTATCACATCGATGCGGGGCGCACGGAGTTTGTCGAAGAGGGCAGGCTGCTGCTTCAGTTGGCCGACCTGCACCATGAGCGGGTGAGGGCCTACTTCGACGAGCCGGAGATCGGGCGCCTTGAGGTTGGCCAGAAGATTCAGATCAAGTGGGACGCCAAGCAGGGCCACATCTGGAA
>Ga0326727_10001929_pt1 | contig 73967 bp, 60 predicted proteins | sample MB2enrmetagenome_FD_207643 | JGI IMG/M metagenome (GOLD analysis project Ga0326727, IMG submission 207643) | Lab enriched peat soil microbial communities from McLean, Ithaca, NY, United States - MB29MY | ecosystem: Environmental > Terrestrial > Soil > Wetlands > Peat | place: USA: New York... | reverse complement strand
GCCGTCAGACCACCGTTTTCAGCGCGGCCTCCGGCGGGCCGACCCGCCGCATGTAATCGGCGATGATCTGGATCGTCTGCTGCGGGTCGTCCGTCACCGTCACCAGATCCAGGTCGCCGGGGCTGATGAATTTCCTCTTTTCCACCGTGGTTTTGGCCCAGTGCAACAGCCCGGACCAATACTCCCTTCCGAACAGGATCAGCGGGAAGCGCGGCACGCGCCGGGTTTGCACCAGGGTGATCACTTCAAAAAATTCGTCCAGCGTGCCGAATCCGCCGGGCATGAAGATGAAAGCGACGCTGTATTTGACGAAGCAGACTTTGCGCGAAAAGAAATAATGGAAATGAATCGGCACATTGGCGTAGCGGTTGCCCTTCTGCTCCATCGGCAGCTCGATGTTCAGGCCGACGGATTTTCCCTTGCCCAGCGCCGCGCCGCGATTGGCCGCCTCCATGATGCCGGGGCCGCCGCCGGTGATGACGGCCAGGTTGTTTTTCGCCAGCCCCTTGGCGATGGCGGTCGCCGCCTTGTAAAACGGATCCTCGGGCCGCGTGCGCGCCGACCCGAAAAACGTGACAGCGGGGCCGACCTGCGAGAGAATTTCAAACGAATCCACGAATTCGGCCATGATGCGGAAGACCCGCCACGGGTCCTCCTTGATGAATCCACTTGCCTGATTGTTCATGGCGGGATTCTAAGGGGAACGCACGAAATGGAAAATTAAAAATGGGAGAATTCCATTGCCACTTGCCGCCAAAACCTTAGCATCGCTTCTCCCGCATGATGCGGGCGGAACAGGACATGAAAAGTTACAACATCGCGGTGATCGGCGGCGACGGCACCGGCCCGGAAGTCGTGCGCGAGGCGGTCAAGGTTCTTGACGCCGCCGGCCCAAAGTTTGGTCTCAAACTCAACTACACCCACTACGACCTGGGCGGCGCGCGCTACCTGCGCACCCAGGAAACCCTGCCCGACAGCGTCGTTCAGGAATTGCGCCAGTTCCCCGCCATCCTCCTCGGCGCCATCGGCCATCCTGAAGTCAAGCCCGGCATCCTCGAAAAAGGAATTCTCCTCCGCCTCCGCTTCGAGCTGGAGCAATACATCAATTTGCGCCCCGTCAAACTTTACGACCAGCGCTTCTGCCCGCTCAAGGACAAGACCCCGCAGGACATTGATTTCGTCGTCATCCGCGAAAACAACGAGGGCCTTTACACCGGCTCCGGCGGGTTTGTCTTCAAGGGCACGCCCCATGAAATCGCCATCCAGGAAAGCGTCAACACCCGCCGCGGGGTGGAACGCTGTCTTCGTTTCGCCTTCCAGTTGGCCGGCCAGCGCCGCGGCGGGCAGCCTTGGGCCGGCCTCAAACCAGACGACCTCAAGGCGGGCAAAAAAGCCCAACTCACCCTTTGCGGCAAAACCAACGTTTTGACCTACGCTTTTGATCTTTGGGAACGGGTCTTCCATGACGTGGGCGCGCGGGAATTTCCCGCCGTCAAGCGCGAATACGCGCACGTGGACGCCACCACCATGTGGTTTGTCAAGAATCCGGAATGGTTCGACGTCATCGTGACCGACAATATGTTTGGCGACATCATCACCGATCTGGGGGCGATGCTGCAGGGCGGCATGGGCATCGCGGCCGGCGGCAACATCAATCCCGACGGCGCGAGCATGTTCGAGCCGATTGGCGGCAGCGCGCCCAAATACACCGGCCAGGGCGTCATCAATCCACTCGCCGCCATTTGCGCCGGGCAGATGATGCTGGCCTTCCTCGGCGAACACCCGGCGGCCCAGGCCATCGAGAACGCCGTCATCAAAGTCACCCGCGAAAAAATCAAGAGCCTCGCCGCCGGCAAAATGGGCTTTACCACCTCGCAAGTCGGCGATCTGGTCGCCGCGGCGCTCTAACCCGGGCCGCGATTGTAGCGGCGGTCTGTGACCGCCTCAGAACGCGTTCTTCCTTCCACTTCAGGTTTATGGAAAGAACTGCCAGCGATTTGATATGACAAGGAATTGAGAATTGGTCATTGAGAATTTGTCATAGGTCATTGTGGTCCCGCCGCCGCATCAGGGCCGGGACGGCCCTGCCACTTTGCCGCTTTTACCCCGGTTGAATTTGTTTGACAAAGCGCGCCATGCGCTCCATGGCGATTTTGATGCGGTCCAGCGCCGTGGCAAAACAGCAGCGCAAATAGCCCTCGCCCGTCGGCCCAAACGCGCTCCCCGGCACGCACGCCACCCTTTCCGCCTCCAGCAGCCGGCGGGCGAAATCCTTGGAGCTTAACCCGGTGGATTTTATGCACGGAAAGGCGTAAAAAGAGCCGCGCGGCAGATGGCATTTCAGCCCCATTTCGTTGAACGCGCCGACGATGTAATTCCGCCGCGCGCGGTACTGCTCCCGCATCTCCGCCGTGTCGGCCTCCCCGTGCTGGATCGCCTCCAGCGCCGCCTCCTGGCTGATGATGCTGGCGCACAGCATCGAGTACTGGTGAATGCGCATCATCGCGTCAATAATGGCCGCCGGGCCGCAGGCGTAGCCGATGCGAAAGCCCGTCATGGCGTAGGCCTTGGAAAAGCCGTGCAGAAATACCGTCCGCTCCTTCATTCCCGGCAGCGACGCGATGCTCGTGTGCCCGCCCTCGAACGTCAGTTCCGAATAAATTTCGTCGGTGATCACCACCAGGTTGCGCCGCCGGGCCAGCGCCGCGATCTTTTCCAATTCGCTCCGTTCCATCGTGCCGCCGGTCGGGTTGGTCGGAAAATTCAACACCAGCGCCTTGCTCCGCGGCGTGACCGCCTTCTCAATGGCCGCCGCCGTCACCGAAAAAGCGTCCTCCGGGCGGCACGACACCCCCACCGCCACGCCGCCGGCCAGGGTGATCCCCGGCGAATAACTGACGTAGCACGGCTCGTGATAAATGACCTCATCGCCCGGATTGATCAGCGCCCGGAAAGCCAGGTCCATCGCCTCGCTCACTCCCACCCCGATCAGAATTTCCTGCGCCGCATCGTAATCCACCTTGAAATGTTTCTTGACGCTCACCGCGATGGCTTCCCGCAGCGTGAGAAGACCCAAATTGGACGTGTATCCCGTCCGGCCCTGTTCCAGCGCGTAAATGGCCGCCTCCCGAATATGCCACGGCGTCATGAAATCCGGCTCGCCCACCCCCAGCGAGATCACGTCCTTCATCCCCTGCACAATGTCAAAAAAATCCCGGATGCCCGACCGCGGAAGGGCCGACACCACCTTTGAGACAAACTTTTGTGAATCGTATTCCATCGGCCCAGTGTAGCGGCGGTCTACGACCGCCGCATTATTATTTTTCCAGGGAAAGGCATCAATTTGCGGCGGTCACAGACCGCCGCTACAGGTTTCTTCCAGGCGCAATGGATGTATTTCGCCCTGCCAGGGCCATTCCGTCTTGTTCCTGACCAAACCGGCGCGAACCGGGTTTTCCGCCATATACAGCCATTTTTGGGAATATGATTCACTGGCGCGAAGGACATGATCGAAGAAGCCCTTCTGCCAGTGGGGCGATGGATGGCCCTGCTGACGAAGGGTCTTCGATAATGTATTCTTCAAGCTCTTTGCCCACGAAGAAGGATTGGACGCGGTATCCGAGAATTTGACAAAGAGATGAAGGTGATCGGGCATCAGGACATAGCAGCCCACGAAGATGTTCCTTGACAGAGCCGCATGGCAGAATTCCACAAACGCGTCGTGGATTTGGGGCGACGCAAGCAGCGGCTGGCGGCCCGCCGTGCAGCACGTCAGAAAACAGACCGGGTTTGGGAGATATACGAGCTCCAAGCGTCGCAGGCGCTCGGTCATATAGAATCAAATATAAAAATGTAGCGGCGGTCTATGACCGCCGCACTATAATTTTTCAGCGAACGGCATTAAAATGCGGCGGTCATAGACCGCCGCTACAGTGGCGGATGCTCAGGCGGCGGCCCGGTTGGGTTTGCGGCGCAGCAACGGCTTGGACTGGCCCAGCACCACCGGACGCGTGATCTTGATCCCCGCGATGTCCTCGCTCGACGGCGACTCGAACATCACGTCCAGCATCAACTTCTCCAGCAGGCTGCGCAAGGCGCGCGCCCCGGTGCCTTTCTTCATGGCCTGCGCCGCCAGCTCGCGCACGGCGTCCTCCGTGAATTCCAGTTCGATCCCCTCCATCGCCATCAGCTTGGCGTATTGCCGCACCAGCGCGTTCTTGGTTTCCGTCAGAATGCAAACCAGTTGCTCCTCCGTCAATTCCTCCAGCACCGTCGTCATGGGCAGGCGGCCCACAAATTCCGGTATGAAACCAAATGAAATCAAATCCTCCGGCTCCACAAATTGCAGCACCTTGTCCCGGTCCACCGACGAGATTTTCAGCCCCTGTTGCGCCGCTCCAAATCCCATCACCCGGTTGCCCAGCCGCCGCTGGATGATCTTCTCCAGCCCGACAAACGCCCCCCCGCAGATGAACAATATCCCCCCCGTGTCCACCCGGATGTACTCCTGCTGCGGATGCTTGCGCCCGCCTTGCGGCGGCACGTTGCAAACCGTCCCTTCCAGTATCTTCAACAGCGCCTGCTGCACGCCTTCCCCCGACACGTCGCGCGTGATGGACACGTTCTCCGTCTTGCGCGCGATCTTGTCTATCTCGTCAATGTACACAATCCCCATCTGCGCCCGTTTCACGTCGTAATCCGCGTTCTGCAGCAGCCGCAAAATGATGTTCTCCACGTCCTCGCCCACGTAGCCCGCCTCCGTCAGCGTCGTCGCGTCCGCGATGGCGAACGGCACGTCCAGGATTTTCGCCAGCGTGCGCGCCAGCAGCGTCTTGCCCGAGCCGGTCGGCCCGATCAACAAAATGTTCGTCTTTTCGATTTCCACCTCCGCATCCCGCCCCGCCGCGCTTTCGTCCCCCTCCTCCCGCGCCACCGGCGGCTCCTGCGTGATGCGCTTGAAATGATTATGCACCGCCACCGCCAGTGTCTTCTTGGCGTGGTCCTGCCCCACGCAATGCCGGTCCAGGTGCGTCTTGATCTCCTGCGGTTTGGGCGGGCTGATCCTGGACGGCATTTTGCGGCTCTCCGCCGAAAGCTCCTTGTCCAGCACGCTCTTGCAAAGCGTGATGCAATTGTCGCATATATACACCCCCGGCCCGGCGATCAGCTTCTTGACCTCCGCGGCGGTTTTCCCGCAGAAACTGCAAAGCGTGATGTTATTGGAGCGCGCCATTCGGGTGTCTAAACGATTATGCCGCTGTTCTTTCCGTCTGTCAAATTCGGAATCTCCTTGCGCGACTGCACCACCTCGTCCACCAATCCGTATTCCTTGGCCTCCGCCGCCGTCATGTAATAATCCCGGTCGCAGTCTTTTTCCACCTGTTCAAAGGCCTTGCCGGTGTGCTTGGCGATGATCGAATTGAGCCGGTGCTTTTCCTTGAGCATGTGTTTGACTCGGATCTCCACGTCGCTGGCCGCCCCTTCCGCCCCGCCCAGCACCTGGTGGATCATGATGTTGGCGTTGGGCAGCGCGTACCGTTTGCCCTTGGTCCCGCCGCACAGCAGGACCGCGCCCATGCTGGCCGCCTGCCCGATGCAATAGGTGTTCACGTCGCACGTCAAAAACTGCATGGTGTCATAAATGGCCAGGCCCGCCGTCACCACCCCGCCCGGCGAATTGATGTAAAGATGAATGTCCTTCTTCGGATCGTCCATCTGCAAAAAGAGCAACTGGGCGATGATCAGGTTCGCCACCATGTCGTCCACCGGCGTTCCCAGGAACACGATCCGGTCCCGCAGCAGGCGGGAATAAATGTCGTAGCCGCGTTCCCCGCGGCCGGTTTGTTCCACCACCATCGGCACCAAAAAATTGTCCATAATTTGTTCAGCCATTGTGTTCACAGCCTACCGGACGCCCCCCGCCCCGTCAAGCCGCGCCTTTTTTCGGCAGCATCCCGGTTTCAGTTCTCATTCTGCATTCTGTATTCTGCATTTCTCATTGCATCCTCGCCCGGTAAAAGCGCCACGGAAAATTAGTCCAGCACGGATCGCAGAAATAAAACGGATTGCCGCCGGCGGTATTGGTGCAGAGCGGCGTCCAACTCACCAGATCGGCTGAGCCGTCCACGACAATCGTGTGCCCGACCATGCCGCTGACATTGAAACCGAGCTGGTTTCCCACCAAGCCAAAAAAGCCGTCGCCGGTGATAATGTGCGGCGGAACAAGAACCGAGAGAGTGGTGACCAACTGGGTCACGCTGCCATAAGGGCTGGTGACAACCACCGCGTAGTTGCCCGTGTTGTTGGTGCTCACATTCGTAAGCGTAAGTGTTGGAAATCCGGCAAAATGAACCTCGCGGATGCGCTCGTTGTAGGTGTCCGCAATATAGAGGTTTCCGGCGCAGTCCAGGGCCACACCGGCGGCCTCACCCAGGCAGGCGTTGGTGGCCGCGCCGCCGTCGCCGGCGTAATCTTCGAGGAAAGGCGTGATGGGTTCGGTGCCATTCCCAGCCACAGTGGTAATGATGCCTTGGGTGTCCACCTTGCGAACCCGTCCGTTGAGTTGGTCAGCAATATACAAGTCGCCGACGGAATCCAAGGCAATGCTGGAAGGACGATTAAGGCCGGCGTTGGTGGCCAGGCCGCCATCCCCAGAGTAGGTTCCCTGGCCCGGAAAAGGTCCGTTGCCATTGCCGGCCACAGTAGTGATGATTCCGTTGGCTCCCACTTTGCGGATGCGCTGATTGTAGCTGTCCGCAATATACAGGTTGCCCACGGAGTCCAGAGCTACGCCGGATGGAGAATACAATTTGGCCTGGGTGGCCGCGCCGCCGTCCCCGGAATAGCCCTGTGTGCTGCCCGCGACGAAAGTTATGATGCCGTTGGTGTCCACCTTGCAGATCAAGTTGAGTTGAGTACAGGCTATATACAAGTTACCGGATTCATCCGGGACCACACTCTTGGGGGCGCCCAAGACGGCATTGGTGGCCACTTTGCCGTTGGTAATAGACCCCCCGGTTCCGCAACCTGCCACCGTGGTGATGATGCCGTTGGTGTCCACTTTGCGGATGTAGCCGCAGTTTGCGTCCGCAATATACAGGTTGCCAGAGGCATCCAGCGCCACCCCGGAGGCTACGCATAGGCTGGCGTTGGTGGCCGGTCCTCCATCCCCGCCGGAACCTCCTCCCGCCACCGTGGTAATGAGGCCATTGGTGTCCACCTTGCGGACGCGGCTGTTGGAGCCGTCGGCAATATACAAGTTGCCAGAGGCATCCAACGTCACGCCTTGGGGGTAAAGCAAGCTGGCGTTGGTGGCCGGACCGCCGTCCCCGGCGAAGCTGTATGTTCCATTGCCCGCCACGGTGGTGATGATGTTGGTTGGAAGATTGATGCCGTTGGACTGCCATTGGTAGCTGAATGGACCGGTGCCAGCCACGGCGACGCTCAAGGTCACGTTGTTTCCTGCCAAAACCGCCAAGTTGCCAGTTTCGCCAATGACCGACGGCGCAAACACCAACGTCAGCGTGGCAATCTGGCTGGTCACACTGCCCCAGGCGTTGGTCACCACCACCGTGTAGTTGCCGGCATCATTCGTGGAAAAGCCGGACAGCGCGAGCGTATTGTTCGTGCCGCTTTGAATCAAGTTGGTGCTGCCAAAGTACCACAAATAATCAAATGGTCCTGAACCGGCGACTGTCACCGAAAGATTGGGGCTGCTTCCTTCCACCACTGGCTGGCTCGATGGCTGAACGGTGATCGCTGGCGGCGCTTGCACAATCAGTGTGGCCACCGCGCTGGTCACACTCCCGTAAGCATTGGTGATAACGACCGTGTAATTGCCCGCATTGCTCACTCCCACGTCGCTGAGGGCGAGAGTGGGATAACTGGCGTAAAGCAAGACCTTGCGGACGCGCGCGTTAGAGGTGTCTGCAATATACAGGTTGCCTGTTGCGTCAAAGGCCACGCCGGCGGGCGAACGCAGGATGGCATTGGCCGCCGCGCCACCGTCGCCGCCGGTGCCGCCTCCCGCCAGCGTGCTAATGATGCCATTGGTGGTCACCTCACGGATGCGGTTATTGTAGCTGTCAGCAATATACAGGCCGCCAAAGCCGTCCACGGCCACGCCGGATGGCTGATCCAGGCTGGCGCTGATCGCGGCGCCGCCGTCCCCCCCATAGGTTGCGCTCCCATTCCCCGCCACGGTACTGATGTTGCCGTTGGTGTCCACCTCGCGGATGCGATTGTTGCCCGTGTCAGCAATATAGAGATTGCCGGCGGCATCCAGGGCCACCCCTTGCGGACGGTTCAATTTCGCGCCAGTGGCGGCGCTGCCGTCCCCCGAGAAACCCTGACTGCCATTGCCCGCCACCGTGGTGATGATGCCGTTGGTGTCCACCTTGCGAATGTAATAGTAGCCGGCAGCGATATAAAGATCTCCCGCGGCATCCAGGGCTACGCCGGAGGGACCACCCAAGTTGGCGTTGGTGGCCGGACCGCCGTCGCTGCCGGCGCCGCCGCCCGCCACCGTCGTGATGATCCCATTGGTGTCCACCTCACGGATGCAGCCGTGTATTTGGTCCGCGATATACAGGTTGCCGGCAGCATCCAAAGCCACGCCGGAAGGGTAATACAAGCCGGCGTTGGTGGCCGGGCCGCCGTCCCCGGTGTAGCTGTTCGTTCCATTGCCCGCCACCGTGGTGATGATTCCGTTGGTATTCACCCAGCGGATGCGATTATGTTGTTTGTCAGCGATATACAGATTGCCTGCGGCATCCAAGGCGACACCGGAGGGACCGTACAAGCTGGCGTTGGTGGCCGGCCCGCCGTCCACAGGATTCAATTGCGCCAAACCACTCCCCGCCACCGTGCTGATGATGTTGTTCGGGAGATTGGTGCCATTGAACTGCCATTCATAATTGAAGGGACCGATTCCAACCACTGTCACATTGAATGTCACATTGTTTCCCGGCAATGCCACCTGGCTATTCGGTTGCGTAGCCAAGAAGGGGGAAAACGCCAGCATGGCAACCTGGCTGGTCACGCTGGCATAAGCATTGCTGACTACGACCGTGTATTGACCAGTGTTGGTGGCGCTCATGTTGGTCACGATCAACGACGAGTTCGTGCCGCTCTGGACCAGGTTCGTGGCGTTTAAATACCACGTGTAGCAAAACGGCGGGGTACCCGTGACCGTCACGCTCAAGGTCGCATTGCTGCCAAGCAAGACTCCCTGGCTGGCCGGCTGGACAACGATGGAGGGCGGCAGCACCACCGTCAGCTTCGCCACCGCGCTGGTGACGCTGCCATAGGGGGTGGTGATGACGACAGCGTAGTTGCCAGTGCTATTGGTGCTCGCATTGGTCAGCACAAGCGCCGGTAGCCCGGCAAAATGAACCTCGCGGATGCGCGCATCGGCACTGTCAGCGATAAACAAGTTGCCCGCGGCATCCACGGTTACGTCGGCGGGTGAATCCAGGCTGGCGTTGGTTGCCGTGCCGCCGTCACCCGCATACGCTGCAGTGCCATTGCCGGCCACGGTGGTGATGATGCCGTTAGTATCCATCTTGCGAATGCGCTGATTGCCAACATCAGCTACGTAGAGGTTGCCCTCGGCATCCACGACTATGCCAAAAGGAGAAGACAGGTTGGCATTGGTTGCCGCGCCGCCGTCCCCGGAGTAGCCAGCCGTACCATTGCCCGCCACAGTGCTAATGATGCCGTTAGTATCTACCTCACGGATGCAGTTGTTCAGGGAGTCAGCGATATACAGGTTGCCCGCTGCATCCAAGGCCACGCCGCAAGGCAGATCCAGGGTGGCCGTGCTGGCCGTCCCTCCGTCCCCGGAATAGCCCCATTTGCCATCTCCTGCTACTGTAGTAATAATACCGTTGGTGTCCACCTTGCGGATGCGCATGTTGACATGGTCAGCAATGTACAGGTTCCCCGCAGCATCAAGGGCCACACCCCACGGTTGACTCAGACCGGCGTTAGTGGCTGTGCCGCCATCCCCGGAATAGCTGGCGCTGCCATTGCCAGCTACGGTGACGATGTTACCGTCGAGGCCCACCTCGCGGACGCGCAGATTGACAGTGTCAGCAATATACATATTGCCCGGGCCATCGAAGGCCACGCTTCGGGGACTGTTCAGGCTGGCGTTGGTGGCCGCGCCGCCATCCCCGGAAAAACCCTGACTGGCATTGCCCGCTACCGTGGTGATGATGCCGTTGGAGTCAACCTTGCGGATGCGGTTATTGTAGCTGTCAGCAATGTACAGATTGCCCAAAGCGTCCAAGACCACGCCGTAGGGATAATCCAAGCTGGCGTTGGTGGCCACGCCGCCGTCGCCACCAGAACCTCCCCCCGCCACCGTGGTGATGATATCGTTTGGAAGATTGGTGCCGTTGAACTGCCATTGGTAACTGAATGGACCGGTGCCAGCCACAGTGACGCTGAACATAACATTGGATCCGGCCAGATTCGTCTGGCTGGCTGGTTGGGTGGTGATGGTAGGGGCAGACTGCGCGTGCAGGCGCAAGGCGCAACAGACCCAAAGGCCAGCCACCAAGACGAGCGGCTTCAAAACTGGTTTTCTCGTTTTCATCTCCACCGGTTCTCCTTTCTGCAATCAAGGGCGGTATCCCGCTGCCTTATGCTCAACATTAGGAACGATTAGCATCACTTATGGCAAGTTAATAAACTCATTTTTCCGCCTTCATGTCAATCTTTTTCCGGTCAAATCCTGTCCAGATTCCCGCTCACCTGCCCCTGGCCTCTGGAAACCTTGAGAAACCACGGCCCGGATTGTTCGCAGGGTATGGAAGTGAGCAGGGCACGCCGCAAAAAGCCGCAACCAAAAAGAATTGAACCGCAAAGAAGGCAAAAAGTGTAAAGAAGTATTAATATAAGTTATTGTCCATGCGGCCTTTGCGTTTTTTTGGGGTAATTTTTTTATTTTTTTTTAACCTTCATTTGCCTTCAGCAGCCTTCATTTGCCTTCATTTGCCTTCACTGGAGAGGCTCCAAAAAGGCGTTTGGCGGGGTTTTTGAGAGAAGGCGCCGGGGTTGGCGGGGGGATATTGATGGGACGAAAAGGACAAAAAGGACGCAAAGAACTGAACACGCGCCACCCGAGGTCTGTTCCCCGTGCCGACCGCTCCGGCGCCCGCGCCGACTGGAATTCCGGGGCGGCCCTGATTTGAGTTTTGCAGGCTCACGTAGCTTATTAGACAATAGACTCTAATTTTTGTCAACCGTCTTTTTGGAGTTTTTTTGAGGCCCTGCATTTGCCGCGGGAATGCCCAGGGCGGACAGCTGCAACCAAGAAGAATTGAACCGCAAAGAGCACCAAGGTCGCAAAGAAGAAATGTCATAAGTCATTCTCTTTGAGTTCTTTGCGTTCATTTACGGCAAGAATCTTCATTGGAAAAGGGTGGATTGAGAATTTTGAATGTTGAATGGTGAAAGGAAACGGGGCAAAGCGGGGGGGGGCAGCCCCCTTAGGGGAAGGCTTGACCACCGGCGGCGGCGCTGTGCGTTCCTATGCACATTTAGATATTATAGGCTTTAAGGCGGGAATGTCAACCGGGAAAAATGACAAAAATTTGCAAGTTCGCAGCGGTCATAGACCGCCGCAACGGCTCAATTGGCACGGCTGGTTCATGAAGGGCTGGTCAGCCTGGGTGGAGGAGGTCGTGGCGCTTTCCGGCCGGCGAGTCGCCGACCGGGACAGGCGAGTCGCCTGTGCCACCAGCCGCTTCACCTTCATTGGCATAATTTGCGCTTCTAATTTGACGGGGGAGAATTTGGTGTTATACTAATGTCCAGACGATCAAACAATATGAGTGCCAGAACAACCTCCTCCAGCGACCTTCACCCTTTCGCGCCCAGCGCCACCCAGTGCCTGTCCCTGCCCGCCGATGCCGTCCGCGTCCGCAAAAACGGCATTGAATTCCGCAGCAAGGAACCCTTCCGCCCCTGGACGGAGATGACCCTGAGCCTGCAGCGCCCCGGCGAGAGCAAGAAAATCAACTGCACCGGCGTGATCGTCGCCTGCGACGGGAACCCCTATCAGGGCTACACCGTCTCCATGCTTTTCACCGACCTTTCCCGCCAATCCCAGGCCCGGCTCCTCTCCTATTCCTGACTCCTGTTTTTCCAGGCTGGCTTTCGCTCCGGCCGCCCGCTAATCTGCGGGCATGGATACTTTTCGCAAAATCCTCTCCGCGGCCGTCCAAGGCGGCGCTTCCGACGTTCACCTGAAAATCGGCTGCCCCATTGTTTTCCGCATTAACCGGAAGCTGGTGGTGGTGGAAGGCCCCTACCCCACCGAAGAATGGATGGAAACGGTGGTCAACAACATCCTCCCCCGCCATCACAAGGCCCGCATCGAGGAGTTGCGCGAGGTGGATTTCTCCTACTTCATGCCCGGCGTCGGGCGCTTTCGCACCAATTGCTTCCATCAGCGCGGCCAGTATTGCCTGGCCATGCGCTATGTCAAAACCCAGGTTCCCTCCTTTGAGGAACTGGGCCTGCTGCCCCAGTTGAGGCAAATCGCCGAAAGCCCGCGCGGCATCGTCCTGCTCGCCGGCTCGACCGGCTGCGGCAAGTCCACCACCCTCGCCGCCATGGTTGAGCACATCAACGCCAACAGCCGCAAACACATCATCACCCTCGAAGACCCCATCGAATACGTTTTTGAGGACAACCAATCCGTCATCGAGCAGCGCGAAATCGGCCTCGACACGCTCTCTTTCGAGGAAGGACTGATCCACGTCCTCCGCCAGGACCCCGACGTCATCATGATCGGCGAAATGCGCGACGCCACCAGCTTCACCGCCGCCATGGCCGCGGCCGACACCGGCCACCTGGTCCTTTCCACCCTGCACACCACCAACGCCTCCCAGGCGGTCCACCGCATCCTCGACTTCTTCAAGGCGGACGAGCGCGACCAGATCCGGCGCCAGATCGCCGGCACCCTTCAGGCCGTGGTCTGCCAGCGCATGGTCCCCACCATCGCCGGCGGCATGACCCCGGCCCAGGAGATCATGATCAACTCCGGCACCGTGCGCAAACTCATCGAGGAAAACCGCCTGGAGCGCCTGGCCGCCGCCATCGAAACCGGCAGCGAGGAAGGCATGCTCAACTTCAACCAGTCCCTCTTCAACCTGGTCAAGGACGGCAAGGTCAGCCAGCAGGACGCCCTGGCCAAGGCGACCAACGCCCAGGCGCTGGAAATGAACTTCCAGGGGATATTTTTGACAGAAGGCAAGCGCATCCTCGGCTGACGCTTCCGCGGAAAATCCGCGGAAAATGATAAATGATAAAGTATAAGTGATAAATGGGAGCGCGGTCGTCTCGACTGCATCCGTCGGCGTCTCGCCGACCGAACCGTTCGGCCGAAACCGGCCCGCCTGCTGGATGATTCCGCAAGCACATCGCCATTGATTCAGACGCATCGCGAAAAATGGTAATGAGTCGGTGATGGCAGCGAAAGGCAGGGCGAGACTCCGTCGAGCCGAAACTCGATTTCCTAGGAAAAAGTCACGGCTCGACGGAGTCTCGCCCTACCACCTGGAATGGCGCGTGGCAAAAAGCGGCGGAATTTGCTTGCAAAGGCGGGTGCAGTAGAATATATGGGTCCACAACAAACTTCAATCCACGAAAGGCGCGCCAATGAGCGAAAAACCTGATCGTCCCCATGCCGCCAACCGGGCCTTCACACGGGTGGATCTGCTGGCCCTCCTGGCGAGCGTAGCCCTGCTGCTGTTCGTCGTCCTGCCTGCGCTGGGACGGGTCACGGGGAAAACCACCATCGCCCAGTGCGCCGCCAATTTGGAGCAGTACGACATGGCGCTGCAAATCTACGGCGGCGAGAACCAGGACATCCTTCCCAGCGACGCTATTGGATCTTGGGCATGGGACGTCTCAGTGTCCTACGCAGCCATGATCACAAATACCGGCGTGAAATGGACATCCTTATATTGTCCGGGAACTTCGGTGCAATATACAGAGCAACACAATTGGGGCATGTGGAGCGAATGGGCGCCATACGGATACAGGTCCCTTGGTTATGCCAGCACGGTCCCAGGCACCGCCGGTATGGTCGCGGTGGGAACCTATTTGTTTCAATCGAATATAAATTACACATTGACCATGCAGCGGGTGAACGTTTCGGGTACATATTATCCGGTTACCCCGGCCTCGCGCGCTCTCGTGGCCGATGCGACCCTGACGGCGGGGAATGGCGTCCCTCCGCCGGCAGGCCCCACCCTGAATGCCGCGATGCTCACCTACGATTGGGCGGGCTTCATAGCCGGTGAGTACTACTACCTCAGTGACCATTTGAACGGTTTGATTCCTCTCGGAGGCAATGTCGGCATGCTCGACGGCCATGTCGAGTGGCGAGATTTCACCAACATGCTCCCCAGGGCAGGCGGCAGTGGTCAACCTTACTTCTTTTGGTAAGCCGCAGGTTCCTGGACCCAGCCTCTTATTGAACCACAATCCTGTAATAACGGCTCGCCTGGTCGGTCGGAACGGCGAACTTGCCCTGGTTCCCGCTGATGGTTGGAGTGCCGGGCAGGTCGTGCCAGATCGGATCATCCAAACTATCCTTATACTGTACAGAATAGCTCCGCCCGCCCGCCGCGGTCCAAACCAGCGTCACGTTGCCGCCGGATGAGGCCGGCGGCGCAACCAAAACCTGGAAGACCGAGGTGGGATCAGTCGGATTCGTGCCCGCAATGTAATCCTGCCACGTCGTCATGCCCGTGCCATTCGGATCGTCCTGCGGGAGCGACAGGTCGCCGGGCTGGCCGGTGATATGCCCAAAATACTGGATCATCCACCAATCCGGGATGCCGTCGCCGTCGCTGTCCGCGTCGGCCGCGGGTGGAAGCAGCGCGGCAAACACGTCCTGCAACCGGCTGACATGGCCGATGCCCAGTCCGGAGCCGTAACTTTGGAACACCGCCGAACTGACATCCACGCTGATCACCGGTTTGGAAGGCCGCTGCATCCAATCCGACGCCGGTTGCTCCAGCGTCAAAAGGCTGTTCGTGCCGCTGACGCGGTCGTAAAGATACAGGTCGGGCGCGTTGGTATGTCCCGCGACGATGTTGGTGGCAAAGCTGCGAAAGATCACGTACCGCCCGTCCCAGCTCACCGCCGGCCAATCGGACGCGGCGTTGCCGCTTCCCGTCAAATTTGAATTGACGCTGACGAGAATGTTTGTCCCGACGAGAAGATCGGCCAGATAAACGTCGTTGCTATTGTTCGCATCCAGACTCGAAAGGGCCGCAGAGGTAACCACTGCGACAAACCGCCCGTCGCCGCTCCAGACTCCCGTACTCCGGATTATGGTTGCACCCGCGATTGTGAGCATGTTGGTTCTGTTGACCAAGTCCTGAATCTTGATCGTCGTGCTATACTGGTAGAGCAAGCGCGACCCATCTGGACTGATCACCGCGGAACCGGCGGAGTTGGTGTAGATGTTTGTCCCCTGCTGTGCGTCCCGGACCATCACTTGCGATGTATAGGAATTGGCTACGTAAGGATAGGCTACGTAACGTCCGTCCGCGCTCATGGTCGGAGGAAAATATGCGGTCGTCGTTCCCCGAAGCACCTCGGGCGCTCCCCCATTGAGATCGTACCAGAACGTGCTCTGTTCCGTTGTTCCCGTCACCCCCGGCGCCAGGTTTAGCGCCCTGCTCAGAAAGGCCACATACCACCCATCCTGGCTGATCACCGGGCTGGTCGAGTCGTTGTCCCCCGATTGCACCCCGTTGGTGCTCACGCTCACCAGCATCGTCGTCTGCGCCTGAAGGTCGCGGCGGTAAATATTGTAAGTGCCGGGATTGGTAATCACGTTGCCCGCGGTCAGGTTGGTCGCCGCGCTGACGAAGACCACAAATTGCCCGTTGGTGCTGATCACCGGCGTCATGGAGTCGCCACCCATTGCGCAACCTCCGTCCTGCCCCACGCTCACCAGAATGTTGCTGCCGCTCCACCGGTCGCACACAAAAATATCCCGCGCGTTGTTTGTGTCATTGGGGACCAGATCGTTCGCGTAACTGGCGAAGGCCACCCAGCGGCCATCCGCGCTGATGGAAAGCGGGCCTTCCGAACTGTAGCGGTCGCCGGACCGTGTCGGCACGGACGGGTTTCTTTGCGAAATCAGTTGCGTCGTTCCGCCGGTTGCGTCCCGCACAAACACATCATTCGCGCCGTTAATATCCAACGGCACCAGCCCGCCATCCGCCCCGGAAAAGGCGATGAACTGGCCGTTGCTGCTGGCACATGGGAACGTCCCCGTGAAATCGGTCGAGCCAGCCCCATTGGTATCCACATCCGCCTCGATCATGCCGCCTCCCTGCGTGTCGCTCCGGAAAATGTGCATGCCGCTGCCGACCGTATTGCCCGTCAAATCCCCGGCGTTGCTCAGAAACACCACATAACGTCCGTCCGGCGTGACCGAGGCCGCCTGTGCCAATGTGTTGGCCGAATAAGCCCCGTTGAGATTCGTGCTGACCAGTGCATTGGCGCCGGTTTGAGAATCCCAAAGCCGGATGCTGCCAAAGACATTGGTCCCCTCTTCTTCCGACGTGAACACGATGAATCGTCCGTCCGGCGTCATCTCCGGCCCGTAAAAATCGTCGCTGTAAGGCAGCGCGTAAATTCCGTTCGTATAAACGGTCGTCAGCGCCGCCGTGACGGTATTATGTTGAAAGATCACAGCCGAACCGCCCGACACATTATTTGAGCCCGTCTTGAAGGCCACCAACGTCCCGTCGTCGCTGATGACGGGGTGTTGCGAGGAGGGGATGGCGCTGCCTCCCAAAATCCCCTTGGCCGTGGTCGAGGCATTGGTGCTGGCCCAGAGCAACCCGCCGCCGACAAAATCGCGCACATACACTTCACCCCCGGCTTGCGTCACACCGGAAACCAAATTCGGCGCCGTGCTGACAAACGCCACATATCTTCCATCCGGCGTGATCGAAAGACTGGAAACGGTCGCGCTGTTTGTGGAACCGATCGCCGCCGTGCTCATCGCGGCAGTCGTCCGCCCCTGCAGATCACGCAGGAAAATGTCAGGATTATCCTTGCCTCCAACCACCAGATTGCTCGACGTGCTGATGAACGCCACGAACCGTCCGTCCGGCGTCATGACCGGGTGGCTGGAAGGGCCATTCCCCTCCACCCCGCCGGTGGACTGGCTGGCCAGCACCGTCGTCCCGGCCAGCATGTCCCGAACAAAAATGTCGCTGAATCCATTGGTGTCTCCGGCCACCAAATCGCTGGCATCACTCGTGAACACCACGTACCGCCCGTCCGGCGTCATTCCGCCGTAGCTCGAATTCCCATTCCCGCCGAAGCCATTGAGATTGACGCTCACCAGCGCGGTCGTATTGCTGGCCCGGCCGCGCAGGAAAACTTGCGAACACGACTGGCCCCCGGTGTTCGGCGCCAAATTCCCCGCCGTGCTGTTGAACAGCACAAATCGTCCATCCGGGCTGATTTGCGGGTCCACCGAGTCGCCGTTGCCGCCGGCGGGCAGGGTGAGCGCGGGGGCGCGGGTGGAAATCAATTGCGCCGCGTTCTGCGCCAGGCCGATGGGAGCCGCCGCCGCCAACAGCATTATCGCAGCAAGGAAAACGGGTGTGGGTTGTGCAAGGAAACGGCCGGAACTGCCGGCAAATGGCTTTTTTGCGAGCATGATGTGTCTTTCCTTTGGAAAACAGCCTTCTCTTTACAAAGATAGTGAAACAAATCCCCTCCAAACATTCCAGTAAAAAAGCTTATGTTGTCGCCGCCCGATTGCGGCTCATAAGGAAAGCTGCGCCACCCGTTCCTGGATCTGCCCGGTCCAGCGCGCGATGTAACTGAGCATCCGGCAAATCCCCTCCAGCGCCTCCAGCGGCAGCGCCGCCGCCCTCCCCGCCGCACCCGCCGCCGGCGCGGTTTCCCACGCCGCGTTCAACCCCCGCAACTCCGCCAGCAACTCCTCCTGGCTCCGCGCGATGACCTGCTGCAAATCATTCAGCCGCCCGGCCAGTTCCATTCCCCGCCCGAACATCTGCGCCTTGACCACCGGCGAACTGGTTTTCCCCCGCACCGCCAAAAATGCGTCCGCTTCCCGGCAAAGGCGGCCCGTTTCAAAAAACAAATCCATCGCCGCCGCCGGCACGTCCGGCGTGCCGGCGGGCCGCGCGCCCGATTCCAATTCCAGCAGATGACCGAGCCGCTCCTTGGGTTCGCGCAGACATTGCCAGGCGGCGTTCAACTCCGCGAAACGGCGCGTCGCCGCACCCCGCTCCGCCTCCCCCGCCGCGCAGGCGCGATCGGGATGAAATTCAGATGACAGGGTGAGAAACTTCTGTTTGAGCGGCTCCGCCTCCAGCCAGGGCCGGCGCGGCTCGTTGAGCAGGGCGAAATAATCCGGCATATCCCTGACACGCTTCCGGCTAGGCGCTGAAGCTCTCGCCGCACGAGCAGGTGCCGGCGGCGTTGGGGTTGTTCACCTTGAATCCGCCTCCTTGCAGGGCGTCCGAAAAATCCAGCTCGCTGCCTGTCACATATAGCGCGCTTTTCGGGTCCACCACCACCCGGATGCCGCCGCTTTCCACCAGAAAGTCCCGGCTGGCCGGCTGGTCTTGCAGGTCCATCTTATATTGCAGCCCCGAACAGCCGCCGCCCACGACGGCCACGCGCAGCACCCCGCCCGGCCGCCCCTGCCGGTGCAAAAGCGAACTGACCTTTTGCGCCGCGCTGGAGGTCACTTTGATCAACCGCTCATCTCCGACGCGGACGCCCGGCGCGGATGCTCCCGGAACTGCCGCTTGTTTGCCTGCGATCATGCGCAACCAAAGTAGCCCCGGACCCCACGACCGTCAACTTCAGTCAGCCGCCGATTGCCAAGCTCCCGCCGTCAGGCATGAATTGTGATGGCCCAGGCGCTCAACTCAAAGAAACAATGCGTTTAACCTGGCTGAGGCGCGCGCCATAAGCACAGGCGGCTTTGAGGTCATCCGCTTCCAAGTCAGCGTAATCGGCAAGGATTTGTTCCGGCGTCATACTGCCACTCAACAATTCCAGCAGAAATTCCACCGGATAACGCAATCCACGCACGCACGGCTTGCCGTGGCAGATTTCGGGGTCAATCGTAATCCTGGACAGCAGTTTAGCGTTTGACATGCTCCCAATTTACATCGGCTGAGGGTTGCTGCCAAGACAAGCATGATGATCAGTCAATCCGTCACGCTCTTCTCCCGCATTCATTCCCCCTCTTAATCTTAATCCCCCCTATTCCTGTTCCGCCCTTCTCAATGGGACCAGGTCAAACCGGCTGCCGTTAAACCCGCGGCCGTAGAGCAACAACCCAAAAATGGAAACCATCGCAGCAAGGATTCCGGCAGCCGCGACCAACCACCATCGCGTCGCGAAGAAAAACACGGCTCCGGCAGCCAGCATCAGCAAACTCAGGACAACGGCAAGGACGACAACCTCCGCATTTTGCGTGTCATTGGAGTTGGGGGAGATGGCCGCGATGACAAGAAGGGGCTGGGCTATCAGCGCCAAGGCGATCAGCCTCAGTCCATTCCAGAAAGCCAGGAATTGAAATCCGCCAGCGGAGGCCCATAGGACGAAGAGAAAGAGTACGCAGACAATAGTTTTAGCGAAATTGATCTTGAGCAGGACGCGCGTCAGTTCCCAAAAACCAACGGGATAAGTGGCATAGTACGCACTTTGCAGCCCCCCCTGCGGCGGCAGAGCAAAGCCGCGCGGATAAGCGAGCAGGTTGGCGCCGACAATCACCGCCACTATCCACACCGCTCCGCCATCGTGTGGAACCCATCTGTTGCCAAGCAGCAAGAACACGAGGGGCACAAGCAAGAAAAAAGGCAGCACGGCTTTGAACGACGCGGTCCAGCGGGGATTTGCCGCCAGCAGGAATTCCGCGACCACCCGTTCGCGCGCGCTGAAGAGGCGCGACACATTTCTTTCCAGAAATCCCGCCTTTTGCCAATCAAACCCGGCCAGGAATTGGCGGCCTCGAATTGCGGCGCGAATGTCGTCCGCTTTGCGCGTCTGGCCCTCGCCAAATTCAATGAGTTCCGGCGTGCGGCCATCGGTGGCATGTCTCGGCTCGCTCAGAAGAAAAGTCTGGCGCGCTTGCCGAAAGGCAATCGGCGCAAGAGCCAGTAAAGTCGCGCTTAAAACCACTGGCGCAATTTGATGGAGCAACCCGCCGCTGTTGGAAATTCCCAGACCCTGGACAATCCAACCTGTTGGCGGAACGCACCACGCCAGGTTGCTGAGCCACGCGGACAAACCAGGGTGGCCGCCACCGCCCAATAAAAAGACAAAGGAGGCCGCCGGAAACAAAATGCCGGGAAATGCAATGTGCTTTGGCCGGGCGTAGGCCGCCAGACAAACCGCCATCGCCACGATAAACAGCCATTGCACCGCGCCCAGCACCACGCCGCCGGACAAGGCGTGCCAGCCGCCGCCGGAATGGAACAGCAAGAGGGAGTAACCCGCCGTGAAATCAAGAAGTGTCCACCAGGTGCCTCGCAGAAACCGTCTCCATTGTCTGCGGAAAATGTCGCCATCGGAAATCGGGTAGTAATCAAAGACGATCAATCCCGGATCGTCATACAGCGCCGTCTGCAACCGGCTGGCGCAAAGAAATACCGTCGCCAGGGTCCACAAGAGTATCAAGGCCACCACGTATTCCACGATGGGAAGCCCGGCGCCTAACGCCAACGGCAATAGAATTCCAAGATAGCATAAACGAAACATCCAGGGACGAAGCCCCCACCTTCGACGCGCGGCGGCCCGCGCCAGCCGGCGCTCCTCCCGCAGCGATTCCGACGCGCCAACTTCCTCCCGCACGCGCTTCCGCGCCGCCCGCTCACAGGACCATCGCCGCAACGTCACGAAACTCCCTCCTCGCGCAGTTGACTGAAAATATCGTCCAGGCCGCTCGTCGCCGCCTGCGGATCTTTGCGCAAATCAGAAGCCGCCCGATCGGCCCGGATCGCTCCGCGATGAATGACGCAGATGCGGTCAGAAAAGCGATCCGCCGCGTCCAGTATCTGTGTCGAGTAAAGGACCGTTTGCCCGTTGGCCGCCGCCTCGCGCGCCCGGCGTTTGAAGACGTTGATCCCGTTGGGGTCCATGCCGGAGGCGAACGGTTCGTCCAGCAGCCACAGCGGCGGGTTCACCGCCAGCAAAGCCGCCAGCATCGTCTTGTAACGCTGCCCGCGCGACAGCGTGGCCAGCGGAACTTCGGCCAGCGGCAGGAGGTCCAGATCGCGCAACGACTCCACCACCCGCTCCTCCATGCCCGGCTCGGTCAGCTCGAAAAGCCGGAGCACCATGCCGATGTGCTGCAAGGGCGTCCATTCCTCGAAAAACGCGGGAAAATCGGGGAGAAACAGGAACTTCCGGCGCAAATCCATGCGCTGGCGCAGAAAAACCTCCCCGTCGTAGAGTATCCGCCCGCTGTCCGGCGCGACCGTTCCCGCCAGGCACCGGAGCAGCGTCGTTTTGCCCGCGCCATTCAACCCCAGCAGCGCCACTACCTGCCCCGGTTCAATCGTCAGGCCAACCTCGTCCAGCGCCCGCCGCGCCTTGAATTCTTTCACGATCCCCTGCAATTCGATTTTCATAGCGTCCGCGTAAAGTGGCGGTGCCACTGAAACAAATTCATCGCGCCGGCGCAAGCACTGCTTATCCTTCAAAAGTGCCGCCAGATTTTGGCTGACAATTGTTTAATTTGCCGGATAATGGCCTCAACCAAAGATCGTGGAAAAGATGCTCCATTTACTTTCGCCCGCCGCGCCCTGCCGGGCGGGCCATTGGCGCCGCGCCCTCGCGCCCGCTCCTGCCCTGCCGGCGGTTTGCGCCCTGTTTTTGATGGAGATGTTCGCCCATGCCGCCTGCGCGGCCCAACCTGTCACCACATCGCCAATCCATGAAGCCTCTCGCGCCGCCTGACAGCCACCATCTCTCCGCCGCCTGGGGCTGGCTCGGGTTGGGCAATTGGAAGGAAGCCCTCCAGGAATACCAGCAAATCACGCCTGAATTCCGCTGCCATCCCGACACCTTGGAAGTCGCGCGCGAAATCTTCATCCAGACCGGCAAATGGGACATGGCCGCCGAGACGGCCGGCATGTTGGTGAAAATGAAACCCGAGGAGCCGGCCTCCTGGATCGCGCTGGCCTACGCCACCCGCCGCAAACAGGGCGGAGGTCTGCTCGCGGCCCGCGATATTCTGGCCCTGGCGCAATGCCGTTTTCCCAAGGACACCATCATCACCTACAACCTGGCCTGCTATGAATGCCAACTGGGAGATCAACAGGCCGCCTGGGACTGGATGAAAAGATGTTTGGCCACCGGCCCGGCAGGCCAGATTCGCTCCATGGCCCTGGACGACCACGATCTCGAACCCCTCTGGCCAAGAATTCGCGAACCTTAACCTTTCTCCATCGGCCAATTGGCGGCCGTCATCGCCCGGAACCCTCCGGCCAGCGAATAAACACGGCTGTATCCCATCCGCCCCGCCACGTCCGCCGCCAGCGCCGAACGAAATCCCCCGCCGCAATATAAAATCAGTTCCGTGCCCGGATCGGGAAAAACTCTTTCGATGTCGCGCTCCAAAACGCCCCTGCCCAAATGCACCGCCTTGACCGCGTGGGCGGCGCTCCATTCGCTGTCCTCGCGCACGTCCACCAACACGGCCCCGGGGTTCTTGGCCAGCCGCTCCCGCGCCTCGGCCACGCTGATCTCCGCGACGCGCGGGCGGACTTCGTTGACAATTTTCAGAAAACCGGCGGCATGTTCCACGCGCGCAACGTAACCCCGCGCCCCTCGCGGGCAAAGCCCAAAATTGCCCATTTTCTATTTCTTAATCTTAATTAAGATTAAGAGCAACCGAGGAAGGCAGGGGGGGTTGACATAATCGAATTTTGAGGAAAGCTATGGCAAATTATGCTTATCACGATGAAGAAGACAATTGTTCCAGTCCTTTTGGCCGGCGCGGTATGCCTCCCTTTGGCCGGCGCCGACTGGCCCCAGTACCGCGGCCCCAATCATGACGCCGCCAGCCCCGAAAAAATTCCCGCCGCATGGCCCGCCGGCGGCCTGCACCAGATTTGGAAGACGCCGCTCAACTGCGGCTTCAGTTCCTTCGTGCTTGGCGACGGCAAAGCTTACACCCTGGTGACGCGCGCCACCGAGGAAGGCAACCAGGAAACCTGCCTGGCGCTGGACGCCGCCACCGGCAAGGAACTCTGGGCCGCGCCCATGGGCCGCGGCAGTTCCAAATATGATGGCGGCGGCGACAGCGGCGCGCCCGGCAACGACAAGGGCGACGGTCCCCGCTCCACCCCGGCCTTCGACGACGGCAAAGTCTATGTCCTTTCCTCGATTCTGGTTCTCAATTGCATCAATGCCGCCGATGGCAAGCCCCTCTGGTCCTGTGATCTGATGAAAGAACACGCCGGCCGCAACATCCACTGGGAAAATGCCGCCTCTCCTTTGATTGATGGCGATCTGGTCTTCGTGGCTGGCGGCGGACCGGGCGAATCCCTGCTCGCCTTCGACAAGAAGGACGGCCACGTCGTCTGGAAGGCCGAGGACGCAAATATGACGCAATCCACCCCTGTCGCCACGACAATTCTGGGCGAACACCAGGTCATCTTCTTTACCTCCAAAGGCCTGGTGTCCGTCGTGCCCAAGACCGGCGCGGTCCTTTGGCGCTTTGCCTACCCCGCCTCGGGGGCGGCGGGCTGTTCGCCGGTGGTGGCGGGCGACGTGGTCTATGTCTCCCTCGCCTATAACGTCGGCTCCGCCGCTGTCAAGATTACGAAGGCAGGCGGCGCCTGGACGGCCACGGAAATTTGGCGCGTCCACGGCAACGACGAAGCCAACCATTGGTCAACGCCCGTCGCCGTCAACGGCTACATTTACGGCATCTTCGGCCAGGCCAAGTTCGCCACCGCCCCATTGGAATGCGTGGATCTGGCCACCGGCCAGGTGAAGTGGCAGAAGTCCGGCTTCGGCCCCGGCGGCGTCAACCTGGTGGATGGCAAACTGCTGGTCTTGAGCGACGCCGGCGACCTGGTCCTCGTCAAGGCGGCCCCGGACGCCTACTCCGAAATGGCCCGCGCCCACGTCTTGAGCGGCAAGTGCTGGAACTCCGTCGCCATCAGCAACGGCCGCATTTTCGCCCGCAGCACCAAGGAAGGCGCCGCCCTGGATTTCTCCTCCAATCCAATCAACTGAATTCCCGTCACGCCGAGACGACGGCCGGGCGGAATTCTTCGGTTGACATGCTGCCTTCGCCGCCCTGGGCCTCCTCGGCGATGGCCCCGTCGCGGTAGAGCGTGATGGCCACCTGCTCGTTTTTGCGTATGCAGGCCTTGATGGCGTCGGCATCCTTCGCGCAACGCAGCAGGGTTTTCCACGAGTAGATGTGCTTGGGCTTGTGGAAGTCGCTGTTGGCCAGGAAGGCCAGCCGCTTCAAGCCCACCGGAGTGAAGATGTTGTTGCGGTTGGCGATTTCCCAGGCGTCGAGCAAGGGCTCGAACACCTCCTGGTTTTCCCACAGATAAAGCGTGTTCTTGCCCCACTCGCTTTTCATGATGTGCGGGTGCGACGCCACCGCCAGCCCGTCCTGCGCGTGAATCTCGGCGATGGTTTCCGGCAAATCCAGCGCCGGGTTGATCGGCGCCTTGAGATCAATCCCCAGCAAGTGCGCCGATGTCTTTTTCGTCAGGCCGTCCTTGTTGAATTCAAATCCGGTCAGGACCAGCATCCGGTATTTGCGCCAGGCCCGCCGCCTCTCCGCGTCCAGCACCTCGAAATACTCGTCCAGTTGGTCCGGGCCGACCGTGAAGTTGGCCAGCCGGCTCAGTTTGCCGATCAGCCGCCGCGGATCCGCCACGTGGTCGGTGATGCAGATGCAGTCAAAGCCGCGCCGCCCGTAAAAATCCACCACTTCCGGCACCGTCAGCTTCCCGTCCGAATAATTGGTGTGAATGTGAAAATCGCACAGCAGCATCGGCCTTTCGCCCGGTCCGCCTGAAGGCACAGGTGCCATGGCCGCGGCGACCGGCGCGTGAAACAGCTTCGTCCGCTTGCTCCCCGGCCCTTCCAGATCGCATTGGCTCAGGGCCAGTTCCGCCACCCGCACGGAGGCGTCCGGCCGCGAAATCTTGGCCAGATTCTCCCGCCAGCGCCGCCAAACCTTGCCCTCCTTCTCGAAGGCCTTCGCCACCCACTCCGCCGCCTCGCGGTTCTTCTCCGCCACCACTCCCACCCCCGCTTCCTCCACCAGCCGCGCGTTGCCCTCCTCCTGGCCGGGCAGCACCTGGTTTAAAATCATCGGGCATCGCGCCGCTATCGCCTCCTGCACCGTCGCCCCGCCCGCCTTGGTGATCACCAGATGATGCGTCAACAACAGCCGCGGCATTTGGTTGGTCCAACCCAGGACCTGCACCCGGTCGCCGTGTGCCATGGCCCGCTGCGCCAGTTTCTCCTTCAACTCCGCGTCGCGCCCCACCGTGATGGTCAGGTGCGTGTCGGGAATCTCCAAAAGCCGGTCAATCGCCTTGCCCGACTTTTTCTTTCCCGTATTGATTATGTACAAAATCTTGTACGGCGGCGCGCAGGCCGGCCCGGCCAGTTCCCCCGTGTTCTTCTCTGAAAAAACCGGGCTGACCGGGAATCCAAACGCCTTGATCTTCTCCCTCGCCACCCCGTGCTGCCGCAGCACCTCCGCCGTCGCCTCATTGGGCACGCAGAACCAGTCGCTCGGCGCGCGGTACCACGACGAATTCACCGAAATCGAATCCGTCACCACCGTGATGAACCGGAACGGCCGCTCCGAATGGTCGCGGTAAATCTCCTGAATCACGTGCCCATAGACCGGATAGGTGGACAACACGCAATCCGGCTGCGTCGTCTCCAGGACGTCCGCCAGCGCGCTCTTCAGCTTGCCGAAAGCCAGCAGCTTTTGTTCGAGCGTTTTCGAGCTGTCCAGCACCGCGTAAATCCCGTTCCACACCCCCGGCGCGTAGCGGGCCAGGCCGAGGTAGGTCTTCCTTAAAATATCGTTGACTATGCCCAGGCTGCTTTGAAACACGTCCAGCACCTCCACCTTCACGTCATCCGATACGAAATCCAGCGCCTCGGCCACGTTCCGGGCCGCGGTGTTATGCCCGTCGCCGAAGCCGGCGGTCAGGATCAGGACTTTTTTCACACCCTCAGCTTCCCACGGCATTATGACAATTGGATGACGTTTGTGTAAAATCTTATCCACAATTCGCCGGAAGAGCCAGGCACGGCAGGGCGAGACTCCGTCGAGCCCTGACTCGATTTCTCCGCAAATAATTGTCCCCAAAGACGGCCCGGCGCGGATATACAGTAAAAGCATCGCTGATATGAATGACGCGCAACTTTTGCAAAACTTCGCCGAACAGAATTCGGAATCCGCCTTCCGAACCCTGGTGGAGCGGCATCTGCCGCTGGTGTTCGGGACGGCCCGGCGCATGACGGGTGAAAATGCACTGGCCGAAGATATTGCCCAAACCGTGTTCATTCTGCTGGCAGGCAAAGCGAAGCGCCTTGGAAGCGGCACCATCCTCTCTGGCTGGCTGTACCGGACCACACGGTTCGTGGCTTCCCGCGCGCTCACCGCCGAGCAACGCAGACGGCGGCGCGAACAGGAAGCGATTACCATGCAACCATCCCCTCCAACAGATCCCGCCTGGCTGCGTCTCGGTCCGCAATTAGACCAGGCCCTCGCCCGGCTCGGCGACACGGACCGCAACGCCATCCTGCTCCGCTATTTTGAGCAGCAATCCCTGCATGACGTGGGCCTCTCCCTTGGCTTGAGCGAAGAAGCCGCCAAAAAACGCGTCGCCCGCGCCCTGGAAAAACTCCGGCGCACCCTCGGCCGCCACGGGGCTGAAATCTCCGCCGCCGCCTTGGTGGCTGGATTGGCCAAAGAAACGGCGGAGGCCGCGAGCCTCCTCCCGCTGGCCGGCAAAATTTCCGCCGTGGTGCTCGCCCACGGAGCCGCGGGCGCGAGCGCGGCGGCCGGTTCGGCCCTGTTGACCGATGTGCAGGCCGCGTTGCGTTGGGCGAAAATTCAAAGTGTCGCCGTGGCCGTGGTTGCCTTGACTGCGGCGGGGGTGGCGACGCCTTCGATGGTGCATTACTGGCAAAGACCCGCAGTTGCATCCGCCCCAGGCGCGAACCCGTCCGCCGCGGCGGGTGGGTCGGAAGCAAAGCAGCCAGCCGGCCGGGCCGCGGCTCAACTGGGCAATGCGGCCAAGCCTTCGCACACGCTGCTGGTGACCGTGCTGGACGCCGTGAGCGGCAAACCTATTCGAGGCGCAACACTGACTCCCTACGTCAACGGGGTATCCGTGCCGGAGTTCAAGGATCCATTTGAAACCGGCCCGGACGGCACGGCGAAACTGCCGATTCCCGATAATGTGCCGGGCGGAGAGCGCGGCAATTATTGCGAGATCCCCGTCCATGCGCCGGGTTACGCCACGCGTGTCATGCGCTGGGCTTGCACCACGGGAATGGTCCTCAATGTTGTGGGCGATCAGCACACCGTCCGGCTCTCGCGGGGCGTTACTTTATCCGGCGTCGCCGTGGACGACGCGGGCAAGCCGCTGGCCAACCTTCGCGTGGGTGCCATGGGCTTTAACCTAAACGGCGAATCCACAAGCATGATGCCCGATGGCCATGGCCACCTCATCGGATGGCCGGTGGTTCACCAGGAAGATTACTCCCAGTACTATTTGCCTCTGGAAACCAGTCCTGTCCTGACCGATGCCGGGGGCAGGTTCAGACTGGAGAATTATCCGGGCGACGTGCGCGCATTGGAGATTGATTTGCTGGGGCCGGACGGGGCCATGCATAAATTTCAGACGCCCGAGGGCACCGCCATCCACGCGGAAACCTTGCCGAGAGTAGCTCTTGCCGAATTGAAAAACGGCGCCGCCCGCCTGGTCATTCCGCGGGGGATCAATGTCCAGGGTATCGTTGTCAACAGTGCCGGCGTTCCGATTGCGGGAGCAAAGGTCGTGGAAGCCACCCAATGGGGCAACCTTCAGGTTCTCTCGCAAAATGAAACGGATGCCTCAGGCTGTTTTTTCCTGAGCAACCGCCCTCCGCACGAGGTCATGCTCGGCGCTTCGGCGGAAGGGTGCGCCTCGCTCTCCACCATTGTCAGCATCCAACCGGGCATGGCGCCGGTCCGTCTTCAGCTTCCGCCAGAACAGCCCTTGCGCGGACGAGTCGTCAACGAAGCCGGGCGTCCCCTGCCGGACGCTGACGTTTCGGTTCTCGATTACCTCAATCCGGGCCAGTGCATGATCTGGTCAGACAAAACGGACGTCAACGGGCAGTTTTATTGGGGCCAAGCCCCCACCAACGAGGTGGCGCTGGGGATTTCCGCCCCCGGCTCGGCCACCCGCGTCGTCAGGTTGCGCGCCTCCACCAACGAATGCCTCATCACTTTGCGCGCCGGCAACAATGAAACCATCCTTATCACAGGCCATGTCACCGACGCGGATTCCGGGACGCCTCTGGATCATTTCCAAATGAAAGTAAGCCATCAAATGATGGTCGGTAACATTCCGCAAGGGCCTGCCCAGGACTTCGACGGAACCAACGGCGAAATGCGCGTCGAACTCTTGCGCAAGGATTTTCCCCTCGGATTTCAGGAGGCCTGGATCATGTCGGTCGAAGCCGGGAATTACGACGCGGCGGTGTCCCGCATCTATCATCTTGAGGAGGGCGACCAGCAGTTGGATTTCAAATTGAAGCGCGGCGGGACGGTGGAGGGCGTGGCGCGCACTCCTGCGGGGGAACCGGCCGCCGGGGCGCAGTTGGCTTTCCTGGCCGCTGGCGAAGGCTCGATTCCATTTTCCGAGCCGGGACGGTTGTCCCGCCAATTGTCAACAAACAGTAGCGACGCCAACGGCAGGTTCAGCCTGAAGAAGCCGGTGCTGGCCCGAAGCTTGGTCGTTTTCCATGATGCCGGTTGGGCGGTGGTCCCCATCACCGCCGGGCCGCAAAAGGCGGACGTCAGCCTTTCCCCCTGGGCGCGCATCGAAGGCAGCGTGACCATCGGCAATCAACCCGCCCCAGGCAGGGAAATCCGCCTGGAAAATCTGAGTTGGGACTATACCGACGCGCTTTCAGTTTTTTATCGCGCCACCTGCGATGATAACGGACATTTTGTTTTTGAAAAAGTTCCCTCCGGTATTTTCAAATTAAGCTGCCGCGAGAGGGAATCGGGAAAATGGGATGTCTCCACCTTGCAGACATCTGTGAGCGTCGCGGCGGGGGAAACCAAAACGGTGGAAATGGCTGCCAGTGGCCGGACGGTCGCGGCGCAATTGCAGGTTCCGCCCGGTTTGGGCACGATCAACTGGTCCAACGCCTTGGCCACCCTGAGCGCCGATGTCCTGATTCCGCCCGAACCCGCCCGCAATGATTTCATCACCGACGAGGCGCAAGAGGCCGCCCATTGGCGTTACGCGCGCGATCCTGCGGTACTGGCGGCGCTGGAAAAGCAGAAGACCTTTGCCGGTGCGGTTGGCCCCGATGGCGTGGCTGTCTTTCAGCAAGTGCCACCGGGCAATTATATTCTCGAAGTTAAACTGTTCGATCCTTCCAAGAGGCTTCCACCGCCCAATCTCAGCAATGAACCCGCAGTCATCATCGCCCGCTTGCGTGCCGCCGTCGCTGTGCCGGAGGCCGCTGACACTGCCGACCAGGCCGCCCCTGTCGCGCTGGGAGTCTATTCCCTTGACCCGCTTTGACGCAGCGACGTTGCAGCACGCCCAATGCCTTTTTGCTTGATTTTGGATAGGTCGCCGAAATCGCTCGCGGAGCACTAAGGTCTGGCGGCATTTCCCTTTCCGGCATACTCTTCTACCGGCGAACGCCCAAACGAACCCGCGCCAACAATATGCCGGACCAAAAACAGAATTTGCTGCGAGCATTGCCAGCCGTCACCGAATTGCTGAAAAGCGAAACCGCCACCGCCTGGCTCCGCCTCCATCCCCAGTCGCTCGTCGCCGAATGTCTGCGCCGCGCCCTGGCCGCCTTGCGGGAACAAATCCTTCACGCCGCCGCCGGCGCCAGCGGGCCGCAGAACGCCGCGGAATCGGCCCTGGCTCTGGCCGCAAAATTCCTTGATGACGCCACCCAACCCCATGTCCGCGAAGCCATCAATGCCACCGGCATCATCCTGCACACCGGCCTGGGCCGCGCCGTCCTACCGCCGGCCGTGGTGGATTCCATCCTGGGCGCGTTGAAGGGCTATTGCACCCTGGCCGTGGACCTCCAATCGGGCGAACGCGCCGAGCGCGACGAATTGGTCCAATACATCCTGACGGAACTGACCGGCGCGGAGGCGGCCACCGTCGTCAATAATAATGCCGCCGCCACGCTGCTCGCCCTGGCCGCGCTGGCCGCGCCCGGCGAAGTCATCGTCTCGCGCGGGCAGCTCATCGAAATCGGCGGCTCCTTCCGCCTCCCCGAAGTCATGGCGCAGAGCGGGGCGCGCCTGGTCGAAGTGGGCGCGACCAACCGCGCCCATCTCAAGGATTATCAAAAGGCCGTCACCGAAAACACCGCCGCCATCCTGCGCGTCCATCCCAGCAATTATCGCGTCGTCGGTTTCACCAGCGAAGTGCCGCTGCGCGATCTGGCCGAACTGGCGCACGCCCGTCATCTGATTCTGATGGATGACCTCGGCGCGGGCGCGCTGGTGGATTTGCAGCCCTTCGGCCTGCCCCACGAACCGACCGTCCGCGAATCCATCCAGGCCGGCGCCGATGTCGTGCTGTTCAGCGGCGACAAGTTGATCGGCGCCGGCCAGTGCGGCGTCATGGTGGGACGCAAGGATTTAATTGACAAGCTCCGCCGGCATCCCTTGATGCGCGCCGTCCGCGTGGACAAAACCTGCCTGATGGTTCTGGAGCGGACGTTGCACTTGTTCCGCGACCCGGCGCGGCTGCCGCGCGAGCATCCGATCTATCGCATGATGAGCGCGCCGCCCGGCGTGGTGCAATCGCGCGCCCAACAACTGGCGCGCCTGATTTCCGCGCAAGCGCCCAAAGCCAAAACCGAAATCGCCGCAAGCCAGGCCTTCCTTGGCAGCGGATCCCTGCCCACCGAGGCAATTCCCAGTTTCATCGTCACCATCTCCCTCCCGGAAATGAGCGCGGACGCGCTGGCGCGCCGGTTGCGGCTGGATCGCGCCTGCGTTTTTGGCCGCATCGAAAACGACCGCGTTTGCCTGGATGCGCGCACCTTGACCGACGAACAATTGTCCGCCGTCGCCGCGGCCATTGGCCGCGCCGCCCCATGAACACGCCGCGCCGCAACATCATGCTCGGCACCGCCGGGCACGTGGATCACGGCAAGAGCGCGCTGGTCAAACTCCTCACCGGTTGCGAAACCGACACCCTCGCCGAGGAAAAACAGCGCGGCCTCACCATTGATCTCGGCTTCGCTCCCTTGCAACTGGCGGACAAGCGCATCGCCGGCATCGTGGACGTGCCGGGCCACGTGGATTTCATCCGCAACATGGCCGCCGGCGCGCACGGCATTGACGTCGTTATTTTTGTCGTCGCGGCGGACGACGGCATCATGCCGCAGACTCACGAGCACCTCCACATTCTCACCTTGATGGGCCTGCGCCACGGCCTGGTCGCGCTGACCAAAACTGACCTCGTTGACGCCGCCCGGCTGGAATTTGTCATCCAGGACCTGCGCCGGCTGCTCGCGGACACTTTCCTCGCCGGCGCGCCGATCTGCCCGATCTCTAACATCACCGGCCAGGGCTTCGACGGTTTTTTTGACGCCCTGAACCAGGCCGTGGATGCCTGCGGCGACCGGCCCTGCCACGGGCCTTTTCGCATGTGGGTGGAGGACGCCTTTTCCATTCGCGGCGCGGGCACGGTCGTCACCGGCATTCCGACGCATGGCCGCGTCCGCCCCGGCGACCAACTGCATCTGTTGCCCGCCGGTCTGTCCGGCCACGTCCGCCGCATGCAGGTCTATGGCGAAGAGTCCCCGGCCGGCAGCGCCGGGGAATGCGTTGCGCTCAACGTGCCGGAACTGGACCATCAGGCCGTGGTCCGCGGCATGGCGCTTTGTCAATCAAATCTTTTGGAGCCGGTCACCATGGCCGAGGCCGAATTGCGAATTTTGAAGTCCATTCCCGGCCAGATCGAGGACTACCTGGAGGTGCAGCTCCACATTGGAACCGCCTCCGTCCCGGCGCGCCTGGCCATGTTGGAAAACACCTCCATGCGCGGCGGCCAAAGTCAATTTGTCCAGCTTCGCCTCGCCTCCCCGCTACCGCTCCTGCCGGGCGACCGCTTCGTGGCGCGGGCCAACGTCGCCGACGCCGGCGGCGGCAGGCTGACCACCATCGGCGGCGGACAAATCCTCGGCCTGAGCAACGCCCGCCTGCGCCGCAAAAGATTGTGGACGCTCGACCTGCTCGTCGCCCGGCGCGACGCCGTGCGCGACCCGCTGCGCTGGTGCGAACAGATGATCCGCGAAAGCGAATCGCCCGCCACCGTGGCCGCCCTCCAGAAAAAATGCTGGAGCCGCCCGGAGGAAATCACGGCGGCTCTCGAGCAATTGCGCGCCGAAAATCGCGTCGTCCAGGCGCCCGGCGGCGGATGGTTTCATCGCGAAGTCGTGCAAAAAATGGCGGAAAAAATCCTCGACGCCGTCGAGGCTTTTCACGCGGCCAATCCGCAGCGCGCCGGCCTCGCCCGCGAAGAAATCCAGACGGCGCTCCAGGCCGGCCCCGTCTTACTGGAGGCGACGGCGGCCTTGCTGCTTGACGCCAAACAACTCGAACGCAACGGCGCCCTGCTGGCCCGGGCCGGTTGGAACGCCCGGCTTCCCGAACGCGACCAGCGCCTCTGCGACCAGATTGCCGCCAAATTGCAATCGGCCCGCTGGACGCCGCTCTCCCTCGAAGAATTGGCCGCCGCGCTCAAAGAGCCGCCGCCGCGCATCGCCACATCGCTCAAGCTGCTCGCCGAGCGCGGTCTGATCGCGCGCCTGGACGACAAAATTTGGATGCACCGCGACGCCGTGGAAACCGCCAAACAAACCGCCCTCAAACTTTTCGCCCGCGCCCCCGCTTTTTCCACCATGGAATTCCGCGACGCGCTCGGCGTCAGCCGCAAATTCGCCGTGCCGCTGGTGGACTATCTTGACAAAATTCGTTTTACAGTCCGCTCCGGCAACATCCGCTCGCCGGGCGTGGAGGCCAAAAAACTTTTGCCGTGAAAATTGATTTTCCCAAACGCCGCCTCGTCATGGAACGCTCCCAACGCCTGGGACATTGCATCTGCGACGTGCGGCGTCCCTGCCCCTGCGACCTGCTCCGCGAACAGAATCTCTGTCCCTGCGCCGGCGAGCGGCCCGACGGCCTGGAGACGGCGCAGGTGAAATTGACGCAATTCACCCGCAACGCCGGCTGCGCCTCCAAGATCGCGCCCGCCGACCTGGACGCCGCGCTGGCCCGGCTCCCATCGGTCGAAGACCCGGCCGTGATTTGCGGATTGGCCGCCGCCGATGACGCAGCGATTTACCGCATCGCCGACGATCTTTGTCTGGTCCAGACCGTGGACGTTTTTACCCCTTGCGTGGACGACGCGCGCCTCTTCGGCAGAATCTGCGCCGCCAACTGTCTTTCCGACATTTACGCCATGGGCGGCGAACCGCGCACCGCCTTGAGCGTGCTGGCCTTTCCCTCGGAAAAATTGCCGGGCGAAATCATTTATCTGATGCTCGCCGGGGCGATGGAGATTTTCAAGGAGGCCGGCGTCGCCCTCCTCGGCGGACACAGCGTCAAGGATGACGAAATCAAACTCGGCTTTGCCATCACGGGATTGATCAATCCCGCCGTGGCCGCCGCGCTCGACAAACCAAAGGCCGGCGACGCCCTGCTCCTGACCAAGTCGCTGGGCACCGGCGTGCTCGTCTTTTGCCGCCAGATTGGACGCGATTATCCCGCCGGCCTGGCGGCGGCGGAAATTTCCATGGCCGCCCTCAACCGGGGGGCGGCGGAAGCGATGAAAGAGGCGGGCGCGTCGGCCTGCACGGACGTCACCGGCTTCGGCCTCTTCGCCCATCTGGGGCGGATGCTGCGGCCGGCCGGACTCGGCGCGGAAATTTACGCCGGGGCGCTACCGGCCTTCGACGGCGCGCTGGACGCGCTGCGCCAGGGCGTGATTCCGGGCGCGATTGAGCGCAACCGCGAGTACGTAGGCGGCGCGCTGCGCGTGGCGCCCGGCGTGGACGAGGCGGCAGTCAACCTGGGATTCGACGCCCAAACCTCCGGCGGATTGCTCATCGCCGTCCCCGCCGGGCGCCTGGAAAATCTGCGCCAATCCCTGGCCCGGAGCGGCGCCGGCCATTTCCTCATCGGAAAAATAATTGACAATCCGCCCGGACAAATTCTCCTTTCGCCGTCCGCCCCAAACCTCAGCGACGCTTCCGGGGAGCGCGACCGTCCCCCTGTCCTCCGAAGCCTCCTGTCCACCGTAGCTTTAGCGAAGGCGGATGGCGAAGGAGGAGGTTGCATCCGTCGGGGTCCCGCCGACGGAACTTCCCCGTTGGAATCCCTCGACCCGCTCCAAGAGTTCGTAAGCACACCGCCAATAATTACAGTTGACGCAGAAAAAACTGATCCCATGAATACACCAGAGACAAAAGCTCCGCCGCAGCACGACGTTTGCTGCGCGGACGCATTCCAAAAACAGCCCGCGGCCGGTTCCGCCGCCGAATCCCAGAAGGCCTTTGCCGCCCTGCTGCGCTCCGTGCAAACGGCCGGCGCCCTCGATGCCAAGACCAAGGAACTCATCCTGTTCAGCCTCGTCGTGGCCAGCCGCTGTCAACCCTGTTTCGACGCCCACGCCCGCAGGGCCGGCGAGCTGGGCATCCCGCAGGCCCAACTCGACGAAGCCGCCTGGTGCGCCATCGCCCTTGGTGGCGCCCCCGTCAAAATGTTCTATCAAGAATGCCTCGCCCGCCTCGAGCCGGCCAAGCCACAGCCCGTTCAATCCTGACTCCGTGACGCATCCCTCATCGCCAAGGCGGCCAGTCCCCTGGCCGCCGTCGGCGAGGAGAGAAATCCCATCATACCCGCCACGGTAGGGCGCCTGTCCACCGTAGGCCCCGCGAAGGCGGAAGACTCCGACGAGCCGTGACTTCAGTCCCGTCAGGGACGACATCTATGTAGCACCCAGACCAAATGGCGTTCAAGCTCTGGTAGGAGCGGCATAATCTGCTTACCGCTCAAACCGCGATTCGTAACCTCGTCCGATCCAGCGCCTGGCAAGACATTTTCGGTTCCTCGACATTATCTGTGGATTCCGCAGTCGGGGTCAGGGGTTACGTCCTCATCCGTGTACTCCGTGTAATCCGTGGTAATTCCTTCAGCCCCCACTCCGGTCGGGCAGAGACTCTCTCTGAAGCGCTAAGTGGCGGGCACAGGCGGCAAGGGCCAGGGCGGGACGGCGAAAACCCCTCCAAACCCTCTTTCGAAACCTTCACCAATGAAGGTCAATCAAGGTGAATGAAGGTAAAAAAAATGGCGAAAAAATGCAAACAGGATTGCGGAAGGTCCGGGCAGCAACAGCCATGCCGGTGGTTTATCCTGTAAATCCTGTTCATCCTGTCGGCCTTTCTTGCCGGAAGACATCAACAATAAAAGTCGCCCTTGGCGGCAAGACGTGCTAATCCTGTCATCCACAATATGCCGGTTGAATACAAAGATTATTATCAGGCTCTCGGTGTTCCGCGCACCGCCAGTTCGGACGAAATCCGCAAGGCCTTCCGCACCTTGGCCCGCCAATACCACCCCGACGTGGCCAAGGACAAAAACAAGAAGGCCGCCGAGGAAAAATTTAAGATCATCAATGAGGCCCACGAAGTCCTGAGCGACCCGGAGAAACGCAAGAAATACGACGAACTGGGCGCCGATTGGAAGGATGGAGCCAGCTTCCGGCCGCCGCCTGGCGGCCCGTTCTATCGCACTTACCGCGGAAAGCCCGGCACGCAGGAAGGGGGCGAGTCTTTTGAATTCGACGGCACCGGTTTCAGTGATTTCTTTGAGCAGTTTTTCGGCGGCGGACGCCGGGCCTCCCGGTCTGAGGGTTTTGGAGAAGCCGAGGCGGATCGGGGCCATGACATTGAAGCCGTTCTGATGGTCACATTGGAGGAGGCCATGAACGGCGCTGTTCGATCCATCACGCTCCGGCGCAACGCCGTTTGCCCCGATTGCCACGGCAGCGGCGTCAAGGGCCGCAATGTCTGTCCGAATTGCCGCGGCGCCGGCCAGGTTTCCGTCACCCAAAATCACAAAGTCAAGATTCCCGCCGGCGTCCGCGACGGCCAGCGCCTCCGCGTCCCCGGGCAGGGCGAACCGGGCGAAGGGGGCGGACCGGCGGGCGACCTTTATCTGCGCGTGCGTCTGGCGGGGCATCCCGATTTTCGCGTGGAAGGCGGCGATCTGTATTACGACCTGGACCTGGCTCCTTGGGAAGCCGCCCTCGGCACGAGCGTTTCCGTGCCGGCCCTCAACGGCGCTCTCAGCATCAAGATTCCCCCCGGCACTCAGAACGGGCAGCGCCTCCGCGTCAAAGGCCGCGGTTTGCCGGGGCGCGCGGGCGAGCACGGCGATCTTTTCGTCGTCGCCCGCGTGCAGATGCCGAAGGAAATCTCCGAGCGCGAAAAATCCTTGTGGCGTCAATTGGCCGCCGAATCGTCCTTCAATCCCAGGAGTTGAGCGGCGGATTGATTTTTTCGTTGACTTGGGATTTTTCCGCTTGGAACCGCGGCCCAGTCACCCTACCTTGGCGTCATGGCCCATGCGCCGAAAAGAAAGAAAAAAACCGCCCTTCTCCTGGGCATCGGCGTGGATTCCGACGGCCACAAACGCCTGACCACCGGCTCCAACTTCGCCCTGATCGGCGGCACCGAGGAAACCCATCAGGCCATGACGGAAAAGGCCATCAAGATAAATGAGAAACTCGCCGCCAAAGGCAAGCGCCTCGAAGATGTCAGCCGCGAAGAATTTGAAGACATCGCCCAATCCGTCGGGCTGCGCCGGCCGGATGGGGCCAAGGAAAACTGACCGGGCTGCGGCCCTCCATTCTTATTGCCAACCATGAGACTCCAAGACATGCACCTCGGGATGCAAGTGCGGCATCCTGAACTGGGAACCGGCACTGTCAAAGGCATTTCCGAACACGTCGCCGACATCCGCTTCGACAGCGGCCTGCGCTCGCTCGCCCCCGAACAATCGGATCTGGAGCCGGCCGAGGCCCTGGCCGAGGTCACCGGCCTGAACGTCCCGCTATCGGTCTTGGTGGCCGAGACTGTCCGCGCCATGATCAAGGAAATGGGCCTGGAGCGCGACGACTCCTTGGTCGAACAACTTGCCGCGCGCTGGAGCAAGGGCACGATGATTTTGCGTCCCGCCGATTCCGCCTTGCAAAGCAAGGAAGTTCCCCTCGAGGCCTTCTTCCACAAGATCGTCATGATGCGCAACAACTTTCGCGTGCTGGAACAAAAAATCAACGGGCATCCCCTGTTGAGCGACGCCGAAAAAGTGGAGCTTCAGCAGTACATCTCCCGTTGCTACGGTTCCATGACGACCTTCAATCTCCTCTTTAAACGCGAGTCCGACCAGTTCAAGTCCAATCTTTGAAAACGGAACCCGCCTCCTTGGCGGTTTTTGAAATTGCGCGGTCGTCTCGCGGCGGGGTCAGTGGATCCCGTGCTGGGAACCAAAGAAAACGACGTAAAGTCCGTAGAGAAAGAGTGCTTCCGCACTAACGTAGAGTCCAAACGAAATGGACGGCGCCACGTAGCTGAAGAACTTCTCCATGGCCTCGGCCAAGTAATCGAGCGTTGCATTCACGGAAGACTGCAAAGCACAAGTCATGCCATGCGCGCTTGATCCAACTTCCACCCGGTTCTTCGGCACAAGCTATCCTTCGCGGTGACCGCGCTTCGCGGTTTTGCCCCAAGACTGGACAGTGCCTCATTGGACAGTCCTCCGCGGGAAGGCAGGGCTGGCGACAACGCGGCGCTACGCTTTGTCACCGGTCCTGCGCCGGACCGTGGCCGCGCACAGGCAGAGGCTCACCCCGCAGCAACTCCATCCAAACCAGTCCCCGTGCAAATTATAAAATGTGCGCGTCCGTTCGCCGCCCGTCCGCAAGGGAATCTGCGCCCGCATAAAACCGGCGGCGTCATCCCTGCCCGCCGCGGAGAAAATCTCCTTCAGCCGTCCCTGGGCGTCAATCCAGCAAGTCAGGCCGTCATTGGTGCAGCGCACCAGCGGCAGGCCGTTCTCGACCGCGCGAAAAACCGCGGCGGCGGCCTGTTGCCATTGGGCCGCCCCCTTGCCAAACCAGCCGTCGTTGGTCAGGTTGACCAGAAAATCGGTTTCCGGCGTGGCGTGCTCGCGCGCCTCTTCCGCAAAAACGTCTTCGAAACAGATCAGCACGGAAAACCGGGCGCCGGGATTCTTCATCACAAATTGCGCCGGCTCCCTGCCCGGCGTGAACGAGCCGTCAATGGGCGTCACCCATTTCAGGAACCACAGCCACGACGGAAGGTATTCCCCAAAAATCACCAGCCGGCGCTTGTGATAAACCGCTTCCACCTCGCCCTTCGGGTTGAGCAGAATACTGCCATTGAAATACTCCAGCCCACCCCGCGCCGAAATCTCGCTCAGGTCCGCCGTGGCCGCCAGCCAGGCGCCGTGTCGCGAAGTCAGTTTGGCCAGCGCGTCCAGGTGCTCCGCCGTCAGGCCGGACAACGCCCCTTCCGGCCAAAGGAGCAGGCTGGCCGGCGCGGCCAGCGCCTTGTCGGAGAGAGCAATCATCTGATTCAGCCGCGCTTCGTCCTGGTCCTGATCCCAGATGACCGTTTGCAAAAAGGCCGGCTGCACCAGCGCGACCGTCAATTCCGCGCCGGCCGGCGGGCTGTTCGCCACCCGGTTGACCCCGAGGCTCGCCAGCACCGCCGCTGTCAACAACGGCGCCCCGGCTTCGCCCCACACCCCGCGCCCCGGCCGCCGCGTCATGGAACCCAGCGTCATCACCAGCGCCACCGACATCCACGCCACGATGAAGGAAACCCCGTAAATTCCCGTCACCGAGGCCATTTGAATCAGCGGCAGCATCTTGAATTGCGAAGCTCCCAAAAAATTCCAGGGAAAACCGGAGAACAGCCGTCCGCGCGCCATTTCCAGCGCCACCCAGATCAGCGCCGTGTTGAAAGCCCAAAGGCCGCGCCGCAGGACTCCCGCCGCAAAAAAACGGTCCACCGCTTCGCCCGCCGGAAGGTCCGCGGCGGGCGGCGGCGCCCAAATTCTCCAGCAGAGCCAGACCCACAGCGCCGGAAAAAGCGCGCAGTAGGCGCTCAATAAAAACCAGCCGCAGGCCGGACCGACGGGCACGCCGTGAAACGTGTACGGTATGGCCACCAGCCAATAGAGCGAAGTCAGGAAATGGGCCAGTCCGCCCACAAATCCCAGCCGGAAGGCGCGCCCGCCGCCGCAGCCCAGCGCGCTGAACAGGATCAATCCCGGCCCAACCCAGGCCGCTCCCGCCAGACCGACCTTGGGAAAAGCCGCGCTCAACAAAAGTCCGCCGCCCGCCGCGAGGAGGAGGCGGACGGCGAAAACGCGGCTGACGGAAAACATTTTCAGGCCGAAATAGTGCGCGAACGCCCGCCAACTGCAAAGCCGTAAAGAGAAGGTCCAATGGTGGTGGTTCTTTTTCGCTTGCCAAAACGGACTGAAAGAAAGAAATTCTTACCATGACAAGCACAGTGACAAGCAAAGGCCAGACGGTGGTGCCGAAGGCGTTGCGAGACCGATTCAAAATAGAGCCTGGCGCGACCTTGGACTGGCAGGAAGACGGCCCCTCGTTGCGCGTGATCAAGCTGGAACCCCGCCGGGCCGGAAGCTTCCTGGAAGGACTGCGCCGATTGGGCCGCGTGCCGACAGGTCCGCGCGACGAACGCCCGGTCAAACCGCTTGAGGGACAATGAGATACCCGGATACGCAGATCGCCGCGATTGCTCTCACTCACAACCTTATCGTTGTGACGCGCAACACCGAAGACTTCCCTGGTGTGGATACGCTCAATCCCTTCGAGGACTGACACCTGCGTGACACTGCGCAGCCTCATAATCCCGGCCTCCGCATGATGTTGGTCATGGCGCTCCTGATTCGTTCCTTGGCCAAACTGGCTCCCGCCAGACTGAGGTGATTATCATCAAAGTATAGAACAGAATTGCCATCTCTAATCCTGGCCATGCCGCCGTTGGTCAAATAAAGATCGGCGGTCTGCACGGTGTGGGCAAAATCAAATCCCCGCAAGAGAGCGCGCAAGGCCAACGCGGCAGCCTGCTGATCGGACAACGCCCACGGCTTGATGGTGGTTGAGGAAGTCGTGGCACAATACTGCGGCGCATTGAGGCCATCCAGCGCCAATTCGACGGGATCCTCAATGAAAAGCAGATCTGATCGAGAGGCCGCATTGCCGGACCGGTTCAGATTGGAAACGGCCTCCAGGAACGTGGCGCATTGGTTGCCCAAAGGCAAAGCCCGCCAGTGGCCGGCAATAATAATCAGTCGCGGGTGACGGTCCCGGATCAGGCTCATCCGATTGGAATCAAACCGCATCCACTCTTCGGGCGAAAACCCTTCCACGGCGTGCCGCTTGGGGGGAATGGAAGGCAATGGTTCCACCCCCCCGGCCGCATAAAACAGAACCGTCAGGCGGCATTCCTGGCAAATCGCGTCAATCACCGGCGCCCACATCAGCGCATGAGAATCGCCAAGGAGGAGAACGTCCACCTGGCCGCCGCCGTACTGCTTGAGTATGCCACCCTCGGACCAGGCATGCGTATATTTGACATCACGGGGGGGTATCGTGATGCCGTCCATGAGGCCCTGGCGCGGGCCGGGTGCCGGAGTCTTGTCCGGGGCAACGGAAAAGGTATCACCAATCCACACCGTGGGGGCGAATTTGGAAGTGTTGTAAGTGGTTTTTGTGAAGGCGAGACACGCGCACAGCGCGACGACCGCACCCGCGCCCGGGAGGACATAGGACAGAGGATGGCGAAGACGCCTTCCCGGCCGCTCCACCGTGTAATACGCGGCCACGGCCAAAACGGGTATCAACGGCAGGCCGGTCCATGCGGGGATGCCTTCCCATCGGACCCGGGCCGCATTGGCAAGGACGATCACGGGCCAATGCCACAGATAGAGGGAGTAAGAGATTTTGCCGATAAAACGGATGGCGGGAAAAGAGAGGACGGAGGCAACGACGCAGCCGCGGGTTCCCGCAAACTGAATGACCAAAACGGAGCCGAGTACCGGCATCAACGCCTTGTAACCCGGGAAGCCGTCCTCATTGAGCGCAAAGCACGATGCGACAATGAGCGCCAGGCCGAGCATGGCCAGGGAGCGGAAGACGGCGGGAGAACCTCCCCTGCTCCGGCTGGCAGAGCCTTCCGGCTGCAGAGGCCGCGCCTGGCCCAACGCGGCCAAAAAGCATCCGGCGGCAAGCTCCCACGCCCTGGTCGTCAAGGAGTAAAAGGCCACCGACGGAAGCCGGCTGGTGTAATAAATGGAGAAAGCCAGGCTCAACAGGAAGATTCCAGCTAGGGAAAGGGTGAGCTTTCTTGGAAACCTGCGGAGAGCTACCAGGATGAACAGAGGATAAATGAGGTAAAACTGTTCCTCGAGCGAAAGCGACCAGGCATGCAAAAGAGGGAGCTTCCCGGCGGCCGGCGCCCAGTAATCGCCAGCCAGATGCCACATCATCGTGTTGGCCGAGAGCAGAACGGTCGAAATGCCCTGCCAGCCCAGGGACGCCCGGCTTCCACCTAATAGAATGAAATTGCCGGCGACCAGAGTTGCCGCCAGCATGAGGAGCAATCCAGGCAATATCCGGCGGACCCGGCGGAGCCAGAAGTTCTTCAAAGTGAAGGCGTTGACGGAATGCTCTTTGAGGATGATGGCCGTGATCAAGTAACCTGAGATCACAAAGAAAACGTCAACTCCGACGAAGCCACCCGGCAGCCAGGTTGCCCCCAAATGGAAAGCGATCACCGGCAGAATGGCCAAGGCCCTCAGCCCGTCAATTTCAGGCCGGTAAACAATCGTGCCAGCGTCGGTTCTCACTTGGTTAATACAAGTCATTGTATTTGGGTTCGTTTTGTATTTTTCACCAATTTTTTTTATTTTTTTTTACCTTCATTTGCCTTCAGCAGCCTTCAGCAGCCTTCATTTGCCTTCATTGGTAAAGGTTCCGAAAGGGGGGTTTGGCGGGATTTGGCTGCATGGCTCGCGCGGAGTCGCAGAGAGCACAGCGCGGCAAGCCGCAGCCAAAAAGAGTTGAACCACGGATGGCGCGGATGGCACGGATGAAATGCAGTTTTGACAGGATGAACAGGATGTGCAGGATTTTCCTGGCGGGCCTCCTTGGGGGAAGCCCGGCCAACGGCTCCGGTGCTGTGCGTTCCTATGCACACTGGGAAGTATTATAGGCTTTAAGGCCAGGATGTCAACGGGGAAAATGATAAATTATGAATGATAAATGATAAATGGAGGGGGAAGGGGCGGAGGTTTGGCAGATCTCTGATGGGCAGGGGAATGCCGCAATTTTGCCCAACCGAGGAAGAAGGCGAACAGCAAACGAAGGCAACGAAGGTGTCGCCTGTGGATGACGCGAATTTCTTGCCAACCGGCTTCCCAACCTTAATATCAAATCGGTTTGAACGAAGTTGCGTCACTGCTGAACTGAAACTGCTGTGCCATACAACCCGACACGCGCCCTTGAACTGCTTCGGCTCGGCACGAAAAATTCGAAGACGACATTTCGCGAAGGGCAGGAGGAGGCGATCCGTCACGTCGTCGAAGGACGTGGCCGGCTGCTGGTGGTGCAGAAGACGGGTTGGGGAAAGAGTTTCGTGTATTTCATCGCGACGAAGCTGTTGCGCGAGCAAGGGATGGGGCCAGTCATTCTTATTTCACCGCTGCTGGCGCTTATGCGGAATCAAATTGGCGCGACCGGGAGCATGGGGGTGCGCGCATTCACCATCAACTCTGAGAACCAGGACGAATGGCAGGCGGTCGAGGCAAGACTTAAGCGGAACGAGGTGGACATCCTGCTCATCTCGCCTGAACGACTGGCAAACGAGCATTTTCGCGCCGAGGTGCTGGCGCCTGTCGGAGCAAGCATCTCGCTGCTGGTGGTGGACGAGGCGCATTGCATTTCAGACTGGGGCCATGATTTCCGCCCGCACTACCGATTCATCGAACGAATCGTGCGCGCCATGCCAGGGAACCTGCGCTTGCTGGGCACCACCGCCACCGCCAACAACCGGGTATTGGAAGACTTACAGAAGGTGCTCGGACCAAACCTTACCGTCTCGCGCGGCGACTTGAGCCGGCCATCGCTCCTGCTCCAGACCATGCGCATGCCCAGTCAGGCGGAACGGATGGCCTGGCTGGCAACTCACCTGCCAAGAATCTCCGGCAGCGGCATCATTTACACGCTCACGGTTCGTGATGGATTACAGGTGGCCGAATGGCTGCGATCACGAGGCATTCCTGCGGAGGCCTATAGCGGGGAAACCGGAGAACGCCGCGTTGAACTCGAAAACGCCTTGCTGAACAACCGGATAAAGGCACTGGTGGCGACCCCGGCGCTCGGCATGGGCTTCGATAAACCGGACCTCGCTTTTGTGATTCACTACCAGACTCCAGGATCGGTGGTGGCTTACTACCAGCAAGTCGGGCGCGCCGGGCGGGCCTTGTCTGCCGCCTACGGGGTGCTGCTGAGTGGCAAGGAGGAAACGGACATCACCGAGTACTTCATCCAAAGCGCGTTCCCGTCGCGGGTGGAAGTCACGCAGGTGCTCGCCGCCTTGCGGGCCGCCCCGGACGGGCTTTCCATCAATGAGTTGATGAGGCCGGTGAATGCGCGTCGCGGCCGAATTGACAAGGCGCTTCAACTCATGGCGCTCGAATCGCCCGCACCCATTGTCAAGGACGGCAGCAAATGGAAGCTGACGACGGCAAATTTGGGCGAAGGTTTTTGGCAGAGGGCGGAGCGTCTAACCGCTTTGCGCCGTGATGAGCAGCAGCAAATGCAGCAGTATGTCGGACTGAAGACCGGGCACATGGAGTTTCTCATTCGCGCACTTGATGGGGACCCCGGCAGGATCCAATTGCCGAACCTCGCCCCGTTGCCGGCGACCACCGACCAGTCTCTCGCACGCGAGGCGGTGGCCTTCCTGCGCCGGACGAGTTTGCCAATTGAACCTCGCAAACAATGGCCAACCGGTGGGTTGCCACAAATGGCAGTCGCAGGAAAAATCCCGTCCGCAAACCAAGCGCAACCCGGCAAAGTTCTCAGTGTGTGGGGCGACGCGGGCTGGGGCGATGTCGTTCGCCAGGGGAAACACGACGGACATTTCGCGAATGAACTGGTGATGGCATGTGCGGCGCTCGTGCGCCAATGGTCGCCTCAGCCGGCGCCAACCTGGGTTACGTGCATTCCGTCGCGCCGTCATCTCAATCTTGTGCCGGACTTCGCAAGCAGACTTGCCGCGGCGTTGAATTTGACGTTTCATGCTGTCCTCGAAAAAACCGACGACCGGCCGGAACAAAAGACAATGGAAAACAGCAGTCAACAGGCTCGGAACATTGATGGCTCGCTGACTGTCCGCAAGGCAGCCTTGCCGGCCGGCCCGGTTTTGTTGGTAGATGACATGGTGGATTCAAAATGGACACTGACCATCGCCGCGTACTTGCTCACCTCGCACGGCAGCGGGCCGGTGCATCCTCTGGCCCTGGCCTCAACCGCCCACGCTGACGAATGATGGCGCCGCTGACAACAAACACGCAGGCCATTTTGCTGCTGACCGCCCCGCTGATCGCCGGACACAACGAGGCTTCGACCGATTTGCTGACTTTGACGGAATACAACCGGCTGGCCCGCATTTTGCGCGAAAAGCAGAAGCAGCCGGCGGACTTGATCGGACCGGATGCCGGGGAAACGATCCAGGTCTGCGCGGGCGCGTTTGGCGTCGGGCGATTGGAGGGCCTGCTGGGCCGCGGATTCTTGCTCAGTCAGGCGGTGGATCGCTGGAACGCCCGCGCCATCTGGGTGGTGAGCCGCGCCGATGCCAACTACCCTCCGCGCCTCAAGAACCGGCTCAGGGAGGACGCCCCGCCGGTTCTTTACGGATGCGGGGAGACGGCCTTGCTGGACACCGGCGGTCTGGCGGTGGTCGGCTCGCGACATGTGGATGAGCAATTAATTGCCAGCACGGAAAATGTGGGGAAGCTCGCCGCCCAGGCGGGTCTTACGCTCATCTCCGGCGCGGCCAGGGGCATTGACCGCGCGGCCATGCGGGGAGCGTTGCAGGCCGGCGGCGCGGTTGCCGGCGTGATGGCGGACAGTCTGGAGCAGGGCGCGCTGGCCAGGGACAATCGGGAGGCATTGATGGATCATAAGCTGGCGTTAGTTTCTCCTTATGATCCGGCGGCGGGTTTCAACGTGGGACACGCCATGCAGCGCAACAAGGTCATCTACGCCCTGGCTGACGCCGCGCTGGTGGTCACGTCGGATTTCGAGAAGGGGGGAACGTGGGCCGGCGCGATTGAGCAGTTGAGGAAACTGCATTTTGTTCCGGTCTTCGTGCGCGACGGGGTCAATGTTGGAAAGGGAAACGCGGCTCTTTTACAGCATGGGGCGCTTCCGTGGCCGAATCCCCAAGATTCCGCCGAACTCTCACAGGCTCTTGCCAAGGCCCTGGAAGAGAAGGCTGCGGAACCAGCGCAGGAACCCCTTGCGCTCGTGCTTCGCGAGCAAGGATCATCCTATCATGTGATCAAAACGGCGGAGGTTGCCCCGGTTCCGCCACCGCAATCCAAACCAGATTCGCAGCAGGCAAGAGTGGCGCCGGCGCAGGCGCTGTTTAGCTCCATTCGTGATATTCTCGCGCAGGAACTGGCCGAACCCAGGAATGAGGCAGAAGTGGCCGAACTGCTCAAAGTCTCAAAGTCTCAGGCAAGGACCTGGCTGAAGAAGTTGGTTTTGAATGGGGCGTTGGAGAAAGTTGCCAAGCCCCCTGGTTACCGGGTCGCCAGAACTTCGGCGCGTTTGTTGTGATGAGGAGAGGCCCGTCCGGCTGCACCACTTGAAGTCAACTTTTTCCCTCGCCGGGTGCTCCGGCTGGCGGGTGGGGCGGCAAGGGAGGTGTGCGAAAAAGCAAGAAAGGAGTTGGCAACGGGTTTGATCTGTGGCAATTACTTCGTCTTATGATGCAAAATTTGAAGAGATACTTTTGGGCGGCTACAGCAGCCGCGGCACTCACTCTTGCGCCCGGCGCCCTGGCCGGGGAAGCCGACATTTCGATTCCGCCCCTGGACAAGGTGCAGTTTGGCGGGTTGGGCGGCGTCCACGGCACGACGCTAATGTACATGGGACTGGTGATCTGCCTGATCGGCGCGGTCTTCGGCCTGGTGCAATACTTCCAGACCAAGGCGCTGCCAGTGCATTCGAGCATGGCGCAGGTTTCGGAGACGATCTGGGAAACGTGCAAGACTTACTTGTTCACCCAGGGCAAGTTCCTGGCCATCCTCTGGGTGCTGATCGCGGCGTGCATGGTTTATTATTTCGTCGGGCTGCAGCAGAAGGCTTTGGGCGACGTCGTCATAATTCTGGTGTGCTCGATTTTTGGCATTCTTGGTTCTTATGGTGTGGCCTGGTTTGGCATCCGCATCAACACGGTGTCCAATTCGCGCACTTCATTTTCCGCGCTGAAGGGCAATCCGTATGCCACCCTGGGCATCCCCTTGCGTTCGGGCATGAGCGTGGGCCTGTTGCTGGTGGCGGTGGAGTTATTTTTCATGATTTGCATCCTCATGTTCCTCAAGGAACTGGCCGGCCCATGCTTCATCGGGTTTGCCATCGGCGAATCCCTGGGGGCGTCGGTGCTGCGCATCTGCGGCGGCATCTTTACCAAGATTGCCGACATCGGGTCGGATTTGATGAAGATCGTGTTCAAGCTTCCCGAGGATGATCCGAAGAATCCGGGCGTGATTGCGGACTGCACGGGCGACAACGCCGGGGACAGCGTTGGCCCGACGGCGGACGGATTTGAGACTTACGGCGTGACGGGCGTGGCGTTGATCGCGTTTCTGGCGCTGGCCCTGGCGGAGGGCGCGGGCAACCAGGGAACTTGCGCGACGCTCATCATCTGGATATTCGTCATGCGCGCGCTGATGATCATCACCTCGCTGTTTTCCTACTTCGCCAACCAATGCTTGAGCAAGGCCCTTTACGGCAACAAAAAAGACTTCGATTTTGAAGCGCCGTTGACCCACCTGGTCTGGATGACTTCCCTCGTTTCCATCGGGGTCACTTTCCTGGCGAGCTATTTCATGCTGGGCGATTTCAAGGATGGCGCAGGCAAGGCGCAGCCGGATTTGTGGTGGGTATTGTCCATCATCATCAGTTGCGGGACGGTGGCGGGGGCGGTCATTCCGGAATTCACCAAGATATTTGTCAGCACCAATTCGCGGCACGTCAAGGAAGTGACCAACTGCTCCAAACACGGCGGCGCGTCGCTCAACATCCTCTCCGGCTTTGTGTGCGGCAATTTCTCGGCGTTCTGGATGGGGCTTTGCATCATGGTTCTAATGGCCACCTCCTATTACTTCTCGGGAAACCCGGCGCTCCATACGCTGCTGCCGGACAAGTTCGCCTTCGCCGTGCCGATTTTTGCCTTCGGCCTCGTCGCCTTCGGATTCCTGGGCATGGGACCTGTCACCATCGCGGTGGACAGCTACGGGCCGGTGACGGACAACGCGCAATCGGTGTATGAACTGAGCCAGATCGAAGGACGGCCGGGAATCAAGGAGGAAATCAAGCGCGATTTCGGTTTCGACGCGGACTTTGAAAACGCCAAGTATCAACTGGAGAAAGGCGACGGCGCGGGCAACACCTTCAAGGCCACCGCCAAGCCGGTGCTCATCGGCACGGCGGTCGTGGGCGCGACTACGATGGTGTTCGGCATTATCATGCTGTTGCAGAAAATGTATGACAACCAAGTGGCATCGGGCGTGGCCGGCATATTCAAGCCGGTCGTCAGCGCCTTGAGCATCGTCCAGCCGGAAATCATCCTGGGGCTGATCATGGGCGGCGCGGTCATTTACTGGTTCACCGGCGCCTCCTGCCAGGCGGTGGTGACGGGGGCTTATCGGGCGGTGGTCTATATCAAGGAACACATGAACCTGTCGGCCACGACGGCCGCCGTAAAGGACAGCAAGGAAGTGGTGCGCATCTGCACCGTCTATGCGCAGAAAGGCATGTGGAACATTTTCATCGTGGTGTTCTGCTTTGCGCTGGCGCTGCCGTTCTTCAATCCTTACTTCTTCATCGGCTATCTGATCGGCATCGCGTTCTTCGGACTTTTCCAGGCCATTTTCATGGCCAATGCCGGCGGCGCGTGGGACAACGCCAAGAAGATCGTGGAAGTGGATCTTCGGCAGAAAGGCACCGAACTTCATGCCGCCACCGTGGTGGGCGACACGGTGGGCGATCCCTTCAAGGACACCTCTTCCGTGGCCATGAACCCGGTGATCAAGTTCACCACGCTTTTCGGCCTGCTGGCCACCGAGATCGCGGTCACTTCAACAAACGAAGGCCTCAAGAAAGGCATTGGCATATTTTTCTTCGCTGTGGCGCTCATCTTCGTCTATCGCTCGTTCTACTGCATGCGCATCCCGGAGGATAAGGCGTCGTCGTAATACGCGGGCTGATGAAGCTGCTTTTTTCCGAGCAAAAATCCAATTACGACCGGTATCAGTTTCCTTACGCCATCTGGGCGGCGCCCGAAGCGGGGGAAACGCCGGCGGACCTGTTCAACGCCGGTTTCCTGCCGTCGTCGCGCAATCTGGACCGGTATTATCTGTGCCGGCAGGTGCGGGTGAATCTGGGCGCGTTCAAGGTGTCGTCGGAAAACCGCCGGATCCTGCGCAAAGGGGCGGGGATCCAGGCGCGCCTGGTGGCGCGGGAGGATTTTGATTACACGGCGGAACGCCGCCAGTTTTACAAGACTTACGCGGACATCAAATTTGGCAAGGACGTGATGACTTATGAGCGGCTGGATTCGCTATTCGCCTCGCCGGTGATCTCGCATTTGCTGGTGTTCACGGACACGGAGAAAGGGGCGGAGGTGGGGGCGGCGACGATGTTCGTGCAGGGCCGGGAGATGGCCTATTATTACTACGCCTTTTACGATCTGAATTATTACGCGCGCAATCTGGGGATGTTCATGATGACCTCGGCGGCGGGGCTGTTCAGCGAACGGCGCTGCCGGCGGCTTTATCTGGGGACGTGCTATTCGCACAACGCGCTTTACAAGACGCAGTTCGCGGGGGCGGAGTTTTTCAACGGCTTCCGCTGGAGCGGCGATCTGGCGGAGTTGAAGTTCATTTTGCGGCGCGACGCCGGGGAACTGACCGAGCATCTGTTGGAAGCGGAGGATTACCGGCGGCAGTTCGGGAGCGTGGAGGAGATGGCGGCGGCGAGCGTGTTTCGCGTGAAGGCGGAAGGGAGATAGTGAATTCGCCATTGACAAACCGGGGGTTTGCCGGTGTCTTGTAGCCGGGGGACGATCAGATTCAGCCCCATCGCGCATGGAAGAGGAATATAAAATCATAGGGGGAGACGGAGCGGAGTACGGCCCGGCCTCGCTGGAGGAGTTGAAGGCCTGGATCGGCGACGGCCGCGTGGCCGGCACAACCCAGGTGTGGCGCAGCGATCTGGCGCACTGGACGCCCGCGGCCCGCTACGCCGAGCTGCAGCAGGCGCTGGCGCGGCTCCAGGCCTCGGTATCGCCCGCGGCGGCAAGCCGGGGGCTGCGCGCGGCGGGATTTTGGCCGCGGCTGGGGGCCTACATGCTGGACCGCTTTGTCTTGTGGCTGATTTTCGGGATGATCTGCCAATGGCGGCATTGGGAGATTCCGCTTCTTCCCCAGGTGTTGAATGAGGAGAGTTTCATGCAGTACGTGGACAAGGCGCGGCTGTTGCTGCCTTACTTGATTCTATTGACGGTGATGTATGACGTAATCCTGAACGGGAGTTTTGGGGCCACTTTCGGCAAGATGGCGGTGGGGGCGAGAATCACCAGCCTGGACGGTTCCCCGCCGGGCTACGGCCGGGCCTTGCTGCGCTCGCTGGCGGCGCGCTTCATCGAGATGACGCTGTGCGTGGGCTACTTCCCGATTCTGGTGCGGCCGGACAGGAGGGGGTTGCACGACCTTCTGGCCGGAACGCGGGTGGTACTGCAACGATGATCTCCCCAGCCAACCGGCGGATGATATTGATCGCGGCGCTGGTGCTGGCGCTGGATCAATTCACCAAGAACCTGGTGTTGCGATTTCTGGGGCCGGGGGAGGACAAGATCATCCTGGACGGCTTTTTCAAGCTGGTGAACTGGGGCAACACGGGGGCGGCGTGGAGCCTGTTCCGCGATCGTAACGCGATTCTGGCCTGGGTTTCCGCGGCGGCCCTGGTGGGGCTGATATTATGGCGCCGCCATTTCCACGTGCAGTTGCTGATGGGCCAAATCTCGCTGGGTCTGATCTGCGGGGGCATTGCGGGGAATCTTATTGACAGAATCAATCCGGCGCGCCATCAGGTGGTGGATTTTCTCCGTTTTTATCTTTACACCCGCGGCGGGGCGGAACTCGGTTTTCCGGCCTTCAACGTGGCGGACAGCGCGATCTGCGCGGGGGTGGGCCTGCTGATACTGATTTCCTGCCGGAAGGATGCCGCCGCGCCGGCCCGTCCCGCGCCGGAGCCGGAAACGGGGGATTGATGTGGGAGATCATCATTGAACGGTCGCTTCCGCTGGAGCGGCTGGACGCCTTTTTGCGGAGCCAACTGCCCGGCGTCTCGCGCGGCGCGATTCAACGGCTCCTGGCGGAAGGACATATCCGGGTCAATGGCCGGCCGGCCAAGCCTTCGCATCATCCCAAGGCCGGCGAAGCGGTCAGCGTGACATGGCCGGAGGCGGAACCGTGCGTGGCCAGGCCCGAGGACATCCCGCTGGACGTGCTTTACGAGGACGAGGACCTGCTGGCGGTCAACAAGCCGGCCGGACTGGTCGTTCACCCGGCGGCCGGCCACGCTGAACACACGCTGGTCAACGCGCTCCTCCATCATTGCGCCGGACATCTCAGCGGCATCGGCGGCGTGGCGCGGCCCGGCATTGTCCATCGTCTGGACAAGGATACCAGCGGTTGTCTGGTCGCGGCCAAGAACGACGAGGCCCACCTGGAACTCTCGCGGCAATTCGCCGCGCGCGAAGTGGAAAAAACTTACGAAGCGATTCTGTGCGGCCAATGGCCCGGCGCGGGCGGCGAAATAAACGTCCCGATTTCGCGCCATCAGGTGGATCGCAAACGGATGGCGGCCGGGGCGGGCCGTGCGGCGCGCACGACCTTCCGCGTGCTGGAACGGTTGCGCGGGGCGACGCGCGTGGAGGTGGATTTGCACACCGGCCGGACCCATCAAATCCGCGTCCACTTTCAACACCTCGGATTTCCGCTGCTGGGGGATTTGGTTTATGGGCGGCGGCAGAACGCGCGTTTGCGCGAGGCGACCGGCTGCCGGGCGCAACGCCAAATGCTGCACGCCCGCCGGTTGGCGGTCACCCACCCGCGCACCGGGCGGCGGCTGGTTTTTGAAGCGCCGCTGCCGGATGATTTTGTTGTTGTGTTGCGCGCGCTTCGGCTGCATTTGTCAATGAAACCGCGGGACGGAGCTGTTTAGCGAGGTTGAGGGAAGTTGGCGACGCTCATAGAGCGCCGCCACAGGAGCCAAAATTCGCGGCGGTTCAATTTAACGCGGCAGATGATGGGAGTTTTTGCCAGGAAAGGGCGTCTAAGGTAACATGGATGATGAGAATGGCAGCCGGGTCTGGCCGGGGCCGGGATTGAAGGAAATTTCGGACAGTCAGCGAGTTGGAGTATGAACCAGCACAAGTATGCGTGTCCCTATTGCGGCCAGCACCTCGAGTATGGCGACGCGCATTGCGGGACCAGGGTGCCCTGTCCGAAATGCCTGCATCCCATCATCCTGCCGGCGCTGCCGGGCAGCAAAATGACCTCCTCCCTGCGTCTGGCAAGGCCGATAGCAAGGCCGGAGGCGAAGTTTCATTTTAATATCGCCGGGATGCTTCAGGCTTTGCGCGAATTCAAGCATTGGAAAACCGTGGGGATCTGTCTGGTGCCCTTTGTTCTGGTGGCCGGCGCTATGGTGGCGGCATCGCTATCCGCCCGCCACCCGGCGGCGCCTCCGATCCTGCCCGCCACGGAGGCAGTGGAGCCGCACGCTCTGGAGTCGCTGACGGAATTGACCCGCGCCGATGAATCGGTGCGGGAGCAGTTGGCGGCGGTCAACCGCGCTTTCGCCGACTGTCAAGCCGCCGAAGCCGCCGAAAAGAAGCGGACGGAAATGCACGACGTGCGACGCGGTTCCGCCAGCCCGGGGTCTTCGCCAGCGGCGGACCAAGCCGCCAGGCGCGCGCAACAGAAGCTGGAACAGAAGCTGGCCGACGCCCGGAAAGAATTCGAGAAGGTCTTCGCCCAATACCAGAAGCTCGGCGGCGCCATTGATTACCGGCAGCAATTGCCGTAGTTTCGCGCCATGCGGCCCGCCCGTCCAGTCTTGCCCCCGAAAGCCGCCTTGCCGACCGTGTTCGAGGTGCTTGCAACCCTGATCATTACCGGCACGCACGAATTGCCGGCGAACGGGTGAACTTGTCGGCGGCGTAACGTTGCGTCGGCGAGACGCCGACGCATGCGACCGAGACGGTCGCGCTCCCCGGAAAGTCGCTAACGATTCGGGCTTGCAACTTTTTCGCAACTTTTTTGTTGCCAAAGGACGGAAGAAATGGCATATTTGGCTCAAGAACCCAGTTTTAACTACTTTGATTATGCCGTCAGCCCCACGTCGGAGGGTCGAAAGGCGCATAGCTTCAGCAGGCTTCACCTTGCTGGAGTTAATGGTGGTTATTTGCATAGCGGGTATATTGATGGCGCTGCTTCTGCCGGCTCTTTCGCAGGCCAAGGAGAAGTCCAGGCGCAGTGTTTGCGGCCAAGATATGCACCAAGTGATCTACGCGCTCAATATGTACGGCCAGGAGGATGAGTATCAGCGCCTGCCCGCCGCCACGGACAACAAGGGGGATTACCATTCCATCGAGCTTTCGAGCGCAACCTTTACGAATTTGGTGGTGAACTACTTGGACGGAGTGAGCAACGTTCTTTATTGTCCCAATCTGGTTTACGCGACCGGCACCATGGGGGGATACAACCCCGCCGTTGGTTTTACGATTGGTTACAGTTATTTGGCGGCGGAAACAAAGTCGGCGGGCGCGAAAGGCCCGAGTTTGGACTGGATGGGGCCGATGAAAGCGAGCGAGGTCAAAGAGGTGATTGCCGATGCCAATTATTGGAGCACAGCTTCCAGCCTGACCATGACTGTGGCCCCGCATACTGTCGCCGGCGCGCTCGTGGCCACGGCGAATGGCGCGACCGCCATCCCCGCCATTGCAACGCCGTCCCCGGCAGGCTCGGCCTGTGGGGCGATGGGTGCAAAGGGCGGAAACATTGGCTTCCTCTCCGGTACGGTCTGTTGGCGCTCGATCAATTCCCTATCTCAATATCCAGCCTCGACGGACGGGACCTGCTTTGGGAACTGGTAGGATCGCCGGGACTGATTATGCGGCAAACAATTCGGCCACGGTGATGGCCAGACCGGGCAGCAGCCCTTCCTGAAGAATCTCTTTTCCCGCCAGAATCCCCTTCAGCGCCAGCCCGTGCGGGGTGCCGTGGTAGAATTCCACGTTGTCGTAGCGCGGATCCACCATCCAAACCCGCGGGACCTTGAATTCCTCGTAAATCCCCTTCTTCAACACCGTGTCAGGCCGGTGATCGGCCGAATCAATAATCTCCACCGCCAGCCAGACCTTGCCCGTCGCCGCCGTGACCAGCGCCAAGTCCGGCCGGACCGTGGTGCGCGGGGAGAGTGGGACGGCGTCGCGAGGGTCAAGCAGACGCGCCACGGCATTCCCGGCCAGGCCGGCTCCGACCCGCTGATGCAGGAAGGAGCAAATCCGTTCATGGCGCGCTCCGGGAAACGAACGCACCAGGATTCTGCCCTCAATGATTTCTTCGTATTGATTCATAGCTGGCTGGCCAGACTCCAGAACCGCAGGATCTCAATCCCGAACGCGGCCCTGCCTTCGCAACCTGCCCCGCAAATAGCATCCCGTCCGCGACCTGCGCATCCGCGCGACGGTTTCGGGCGGTCCCTGCGCCACAATCCTCCCTCCGGCGTCGCCGCCGCCCGGCCCCAGATCAATGATCCAATCCGCCTCCGCGATCAAGTCCAGATTATGCTCGATCACGACCACCGTGTTGCCCGCCTCCACCAGCCGTTGCAGGGCCTGGGCCAGCCGCTCCACGTCGGCCATGTGCAAGCCGATGGTCGGCTCCTCCAGCAGAAACAGGAACGAGGCCTCTTGCGCCTTGGCTTCGGGCCGCGCGTCCGCGTCGCTGGGAGCGCGGAACCCGGCCAGCAAATGGGCCACCAGCTTGAGACGTTGCGCCTCCCCGCCGCTGAGGGTCGGGCTGGGCTGGCCGAGCTTGATGTAATCCAGGCCCGTGTCGCACAGCGCCCGCAGCGGCCGCGCGATTTTTGGGAATGGCGCGAAAAACTGCGCCGCCTGCGCCACGGTCAGGTCAAGTATTTGCGCGATGTTCCGGCTCCGGAGTTGCACCTCCAGCGTCTCCGGGTTGAAGCGGGAGCCCCGGCAGGTTTCGCACGGCGCCAGCGCCGGCGGCATGAAGCTCATCTCCAGTTTGATCTGGCCCGCCCCAAGGCATTCCGGGCACCGGCCCTGCGGGCTGTTGAACGAGAACCGGCCCGCCGGATAGCCGCGCAGCCGCGCTTCCGGCGTTTGCGCGAACAGCCGCCGGATTTCGTCAAAAAACCCCACGTAGGTCGCGGGCACCGACCGCGCCGTGCGGCCAATGGGAGATTGATCCACTTCATAGACAGCGCGCACCGCCTCCGCGCCCGCGACGGTCGCGCCCGGCCCGGACTTCCCGGGCGGCGAACCGCGCCGTTGCAACCGCCGCCGCAAGGCCGGCAGCAGACAGTCGCGCAAGAGGGTGCTCTTGCCCGATCCGCTCACACCTGTCAAACATATAAACCGGCGCAGGGGGAAGCCCACCGTCAGGTTCCTTAAATTGTTGGCCCCGGCCCCGCGCAGCCAGAGCCGCGGCGTGCGCGCGTTGACCGGGCGGCGGCGGCCGGCGGCGGGAAAGGACCCCGGCGAACGCAGGCAGCGTGCCGTGACGGAATCCTTGTGCTTCATCAATTCGCGCAGCGGACCGCAGGCCACCACTTGGCCGCCGTTGACCCCCGCGCCAGGTCCAAGGTCAATAATATAATCGGCCCGCCGCATCGTTTCCTCGTCGTGCTCCACCACCAGCAGGGAATTGCCCCGCGCCTTGAGGAGGGCCAGCGTGGCCAGCAGCTTTTCGTTGTCGGCGGCGTGCAGGCCGATGGTCGGCTCGTCCAGGATGTAAAGCACGCCGCTGAGGTTGGAGCCAAGCTGCGCGGCCAGGCGGATGCGTTGCGCTTCGCCGCCGGAAAGCGTGGTCGCGCCGCGGCCCAGTTGCAGATACCCCAGGCCCACCTGGCGCAGGAATTGCAGCCGCCCGGCGATTTCCGGCAAAATATCCCGGGCGATTTCCGCCGCGCGGCCGTCGAAACCAATCCCGCCAAACCAGGCCAGCGCCCCTTCCACAGTGGCGTTGCCAAAGTCCACGATGGTCGGCGAGGCGGGCAGGCCGGCGCGGCTCCGGCCCGCGCCGCGGAAGTTCTCCAGGCGCACCGCGCGCGCCTCCGCGTTGAGCCGCGTTCCCCGGCACTCCCCGCACGGTTCCCGCTTTCCTTCCTGCCAGTCGAACCACGATTCCTCGATGGCTTCGGCCCGCGCGCCCCGCTCCACGTCCGGCAAATAAAAAAGTTCGCCAAAACCGCGGCAATTGGGACACCAGCCGCGCGGCGAATTGTAACTGAACATTTTCGGGTCGGGCAAATCGAACGACTGGCCGCACCCGGGGCAGGAGCGTTCTGTCGAATGAACGGTGGTCCGGCGGGCGGCGTCGGCGGCCAGCAGCACGCCGTGGCCGAGGTCCAGCGCCTGCTCGATCAGCCGCCGCGCCGCCTCCCGGTCCGCCGCCGCGCGCCGCGGCGGACCGTCCAAAACTCCGGCCACAATTTCCACGTCGTGTTCGCGGAAGCGTTCCAGCCGGAACGGTTCGGCGGTGGAATAGATTTTGCCGTCCGCGCGGATGTCGGCGAAGCCGTGCCGGGCGGCCCAATGGGCGACCTCGGTGTGAAAGCCCTTGCGATTTTTCACCACCGGGGCGAGCAGCGTCAAATCGCCGCGCCGCCGCGCTTCCGTCTCCAGGCGCGCCGCCACCTGGTCGCGCGTCTGCGCCTGCACCGGGCGCCGGCAGCGCGGACAATACTGCGTGCCCAGCCGGGCGAAAAGCAGGCGCAGGAAATGGTAAATCTCGGTGACGGTGGCGATGGTGCTCTTGCCCCCGCCCCGCGACACGCGCTGCTCGATGCTGACCGAGGGCGGAATGCCGGTGATCAAGTCCACTTCGGGCCGCGCCAGTTGCTCGACGAACTGGCGCGCGTAAGCGTTCATCGAGTCAAGAAAACGGCGTTGTCCCTCGGCGAACAGGAGGTCAAAGGCCAGGGTGCTTTTGCCCGATCCGCTGACGCCCGTGACCACCACGAACTGGTTGCGCGGGATGGCCAGGGAAATGTTCTTCAAATTGTGTTCGCGCGCGCCGTGGATCGCGATCACTTCCTCATCCGTGGCAGGTCGCTCGGCTTTCATGCCCAGACTCCGAGAGCTTGCAATTGCGCCGTCACCCGGCCCGCCCAGTCGCGATTGGCCGCCGGGCTGGCCGGGCTGGGATGGAGAATCCGCCCGGTCTTCACCGACAAACCGCTCGCGGCCTGCCGGGCGCGTTCCTCGGCAAAAGCGCCCACGCCGATGATCCATTCGGGCTGGAGAATTTCCAGCACGTCCCGCAAATGGGCGTCACAGATTTGGAAAAGCCGCTCCGCCTCCGCCGCCGGCAGCTTGTCGGGCGTCCGGTTCGCGCCGCGTTCTCCCTCCATGAAGGCCAGCGGACAATAATTGACAACGAAGTGGCGCTCAAAAAACTTTTCCGCCGGGCCGAACCGCCGCGCGAAAAAGTTCCACAATCGCCGGCCGCTGACTTCCGATTTCCCGCAGGCAAAGCCGCGCACCGGACGCGCCGGATGTTCCTGTGCGGGATGGCCGATGGCGGTTTCGATTTTCATCCAGTCGCGCACCGCCGCGATTTCGCCAAAGGGCACGCCCGTCTGCGCCATGCCGAACGGCCCCGGATTCATGCCGAGAAAAAGCACCCTCTTGCCCGCGCCGCCGAAGCGCGCCAGATACTCCTCGTGCGCGTTCCACGCGTAAAGAAGCGGATTATAGACATGCGACACCGGCGGCGCGAACCGCAGTTTCTCCGCTTCCGCCGACAATGTTTTTGCGGCCCCGATCAATCGCTCTTGCGCGGTCATCTTCTCAAATGTATTCGTCAACTGGCCGAAATAATGAGATTTGCGCTGGCCGGAAGGAAAGCCAATAATTGTTTCGTTGCCAAAAGTCGGCCGGGGTGCAGGACAAATTTCTTCATTCACCAGGTAGGGACGCCTCGCCGAGGCGTCCGGGCGTCCCGGCGGGACGCCCCTACCACAAGAAGAATTTTGTCCTGCGCCCGTCGGCCGAACCGCCTTTGGGAAGCCTTGACTGCGTTGGCGCTTGCCGCTACGGTTACGCATGAGCGCCATGACAAATTCTAAAATTCTTGAGCAACTGAAAAGCCTGCCCGCGGTGGAGCGCCTCGGAATCGTCGAATCGGCGGTGCATGAACTGCGGGAGGACTTGGAGCGTTCCGGCGTCCGGGCGGAGGAAGAAACCAACGCGCGGCTGGCGCGCGCCGCCGAGGCGATGCTGGCGGACTACTCCAATGACCGGGAGTTGACCGCTTTAACCGCTTTAGATGGCGAGGCCTTTCATGTGTAGAGGCGAAATCTGGTTGCTCAATCTTGATCCGACCGTTGGCGCAGAAATCCGTAAAACCCGCCCGGTCATCATTGTCAATGACGATGCCATCGGTATTCTCCCGCTAAAAGTGATTGTGCCGGTAACGGATTGGAAGGACCATTATGCGGTTGTTCCCTGGATGATTAAGATTGATGCCGATTCCCGGAACGGCCTGACCAAGCCATCCGCCGCAGATTCCTTCCAGGTGCGATCTGTGGCCCGGCAACGCTTTATCCAGCGAATTGGAAAAATCTCCGATCATCATCTCCGCCAAATTGCCGACGCCTTGGCGGTAGTACTGAAAATCCGTGGTTAAAATCTAAACGGATCCACTGCGGCGCCGGCTGGCTCACTCAAAATAAATGAAGGAATAATCGCCGGTGTAACCGGTTTGCCGGAACCACCAGCGCCATTCCTCCGGCGTGCAGAAGGCCTCGCACGTCAATTGCCAGTAGAGCAAATTGGCCTTCTCCTCGTCGTTCCGGTAGGACTCCACCACGATGTATTTTTTCTTCCCCACCCGCTCCACCTCGCGCAGGGCCTTGTCAAGGTCATAGCAATAGAGGTTGTGCAGGGTGGTGATGGACACCACCAGATCGAAGCTTTTGTCCGCGAAGGGCAGGTGATTGGCGTGGCCGGTCTGCAAGAACGGCCGCACTTCCTCCTTGGCGTTTTCAATGGCGTAACTGGAAATGTCCAGTCCGCGCACCTCGACCCCCGGCACGGCCTGGGTGAAATCGTAAAGAAGAAATCCCTTGCCGCAGCCCACGTCGAGGATTTTGTCGCCGGGTTTGAGGCCGTAATGTCCGGCCATGTTGTCCGCCACCACGCGCCAGCGTCCGTCGTAGCGCATCCCGCCGTAGCCCACCTTGCGGTCGCCGTCCCAGTAATCCTTGCCGAACTGTTTGGCCAGCCTGGCGGCCTGGGCCTTGGGGAATTCGTTGACGCGCGCCAGGTAATCGCGCTTGGTTTTCTTGTGCAACGGCGAGATAAAATCAATTTCAGTCATGCCCCATTCTGCACAGCTCAAATTCCAATCGCAAGCCGGCGGAGATGGATTGACGCGGCGCGCCCAACCCATTTACCGCCTTTTCGCAGGCCCTCGACCGTAACTCTCTTGCGCAACTCGTTTATGACAAGCGGTTTGCGTAAAACGAGTTTTTTTCAATTTTCGCTGGACATAAGTTTGCAGGCCATATAGTTTGACAGTAGAACAATACCTTGGAGTTGAAAAGATGCGTTACCCATTCCATGCGCAAAATGATCTGAGCAGTTTTCAGGTCGCCACGCTGGCCTGGACGGCACACATGGCCTGCGGCAATTTTTCGTCATTTTCAAGCGTTGGGCCGGCTGTTCGTCCATTTTTCACATGAAACACGCGGGAAAGCACCTCCTTCAACCAAACTATTATCGCTGTGAAAGGCAGAAACCATGAATAATATGATCAAGAAACCAAATCACCCATCGCCTCGTGTCCGTAAAGTTCGGGGCGAGGCATTCACCCTGATTGAACTGTTGGTGGTCATCGCCATCATCGCCATCCTGGCCGCGCTGCTCCTTCCCGCGCTGGCCAAGGCCAAGGCCACGGCCAATCGCGCCGCCTGCAAGAGCAACGAGAGGCAACAGCTCACTGCGCTGGCCATGTACGCCAACGATAACAAGGATATTCTTCCGAGCAGCGGTGGCAACTGGGCGCATGACATGAGCGACTCCGTCGCCCAGGCCATGGTTGCGAATGGCGCCGCTTACAAAGTCTGGTATGATCCCGGCGACCGCGGGAATGCGGGCGATGATCTCCTGTCAATATGGAACAAGTGGGCAACCGACGGTTGGACGGAGGTGGGCTATGCGCAAACTTTCCCCGGCACGTCTTCCTACGCCACATACAACGGGTGGCATTTTGAAACCAACCTGAACAACAAACTGAGCGAAACCTCGATCAGTTTTGGGACGGGGGCAAACATAGTAGGCCTGCCAATTAACCTTTCCAGCCGTCCGGAGGTGGCGTGTGAAATATCTTCCAACCCCGCGTCGGCTGGTAATCCCCCTGCCGGTGGTGTCGTAACTTACAGCGAGCTCGAAACCTTTCAGTGGAGCGGGTTGATTGATGGTCTGTACACTTATGGCCCTTCCCACTTGGCGAATCCGACACTTCCCGCGGGAGGCAATATTGGAATGATAGACGGCCACGTCGAATGGCGCAGTCTTAATTCCCCATACATTCAGCCCCGGGCGGGCGGTTCGGACATTCCGATTTTCTACTACTAATTGCGTCTGTGTTGGCCGGGGTGGGAGCAGGAGTTAATTTGGGGTGGCCATCGCGGTTTGCAGCGCCGCGCGCGCCTTGTACAATTGGGCGGCCTTGCGCTCTTCCGCCGAGGCGGCGCCTTTGGCAAAATCGCGGCGCGCCTTGTCGCCCGCCGCGAATTCATTGAGCATGATGCAGCACCATTTGATCTGAAAAGCGGGCAAGAGCAGGCGCGCCCGCCGCGTCAGGCCGGCGTCCAGTTTCAGGCCCGCGATCAGTCCGCCGACAAATGGCTCCCAATACTGCGGCGGCGCGGGCGTTTGCGGCTGGCAGAAGAAGTCGCAGATCAATTTGGCCGGATCGTCCCAGCCGGCGTATTCAAAATCAATGAAACGCAGTCCGCCGTCCGGCCCGGCCAACGCGTTGTGAAATCCAAAGTCCGACGGCGACAACACTCTTTCCCGCGGTTCCAGCGGACGTTGCAGATCGCCGTAGTCGCGGGCCAGCCGGGCGCGCGCCGCCCGCCAGGCCGGTTGCAGGCTGGCGCGGACAAATTCCTTTGCCTCCCGGTCAATGGCGGTGGCGCCGCCCAGCTGTTCCAGGCGGGCGACGCGCCGGTCCACCATTTCCAGGTGCGCCGCGCCGGAGAAAGAGGCCTCGGAGGCGGCGGGCAAGGCTTCCGGCGGGACCAATGCACTTGACTGGTTCAGCTCCAAAACAAACTCCAGCGCCTGGCGCACTTCCGGCCCGCCGGCTTCCCCGGCCCGAGGTTTCGGGCCGTCCACGAAACTGAACAACCCCAGGCGGCGCTCCGCATCCCAGGCGAGCGGTTCGGGCGTGCGGCGGATGCCGCGCGGCCAAAGATAATTGTAAAAGGCCCGTTCCGAGGCAAAACGATCGCGCGGGTCGGCGGGGTGGCGGAAATACCTTTTGAGCACGGCATTGCGCCCGGCGTACCAGACGCGATAAACGCGGTTGTTCCCGCCGCCCTGCAACGACGTCACGGCAACGGCCCTGCCAAGACCGCAGTTGTGCAGGAATTCAAACACCTCCGCGTCCAACTCCGCCGAACCCGGCGCGTCTCCAATTCTTTCCCGCGCCTCCTGCCAGCTTCGCGCGCGGAGGAACCTCTTTTCGGTCGCATAAAGATCGTTCGGGTCGAACAAAATCCGTTCAATGGCGGGAAAGGCAGGTTCGCCCAGAAGTTCCGGCAAATCGTCAATGAACGTGGTGCAACCGCATTGGGAGATGCGCCGGATTTTGGCCTCCTTGGTCAGTTCCAGAAAAACTTGCGAGCGGGACAGCCCGATTTTGGCGGGGTCGAAGAAACCCTGCTGCTCCAGCCATTGCAGCGCCGCCTGATGCAGGTCATGGCGCCCGCCCAGGAACGGCTGGCGGGTTTTGTGGCTGATGATGAGCGTGGGAATCCCGGCGCGGCGGCAGGCGAGGAAAAACTCCATCACTCCCGGATAGGGCGCCGCTTCGGCCATGCGCGCTCCATAGACATCGCCCTGCATTTCGGTCCAGACGTCCTCCTGGCCGATGCGCCGCAGATGATTGCGCACGTCCGATTTATTGGCCGGCAAGTCCGCCGGCACGAGGCCGCGCTCCCGCGCCACGCGATGAAAGAGCGCGTCGTAACAGACAATCGTATTGTCAAAATCAACGCCGATCATGCCCGCCCCACTGCCGCCGGCACGGCCGGTTCTCCGGTTCTTCGCAACATCAAAACAGTGTGGGGCGGCGGGCTGGAAATGCCAGCCGGAAAGTGACGAGTTGCCCCATCGCTCCAAATCCTCTTGATAATCGCCCGCGTCCAGCCCAACTTTCGCAGCGCTGAATCGAGCAACCAAAATATGTTGTCGCAAAAGAACATTCCAAGAAGGGAAAGGCTGATTTTCGCCCTGGATGTCTCCACGGTGGAGGAGGCCAAACTCTGGGTCGAAAAACTGGGCGGCTCCGTCCTTTTCTACAAGCTGGGCCTGCAGCTCTTCATGGCCGGCGGCTATTACGAATTGATTGACTGGCTGGCCGCCCGCGGCAAGAAAGTTTTTGTTGACCTGAAGTTCTTTGACGTTCCCGAAACGGTGCGCCTGGCGGTGGCGCAGTTGCGCGGCAAAAAAATCGAGTTCGCCACCGTGCATGGCAACGACAGCATCCTGGAAGCCGCCGCCCGCGAAAAATCCGGCGTGAAAATCCTGGCCGTCACGGTCCTGACCAGCCTGGACCGCGGCGATTTGAACGACCTGGGCTTTCCCTGCGACGTGGAGCAACTGGTCCTTTCCCGCGCCAAACGGGCCCTGCAACTCGGCTGCCACGGCGTCATTTCCTCCGGCCTGGAGGCGCCCAAACTGCGCGAGCATCTGGGGGGCAACTTCCTCATCGTCAGCCCCGGCATCCGTCCCGTGGAAAACAAGCCCAACGACGACCAGAAACGCACGGTGGACGTTGAACAGGCCTTCCGCAACGGCGCGGACTACATCGTGGTGGGACGGCCCATCAAGAACGCCGCCGACCCGAAAGCGCAGGCGGAGGAAATCCAGGCGACCATCGCCTCCCTTTTTCCCTGATGACGAACACCGGCGGCCGCCGTATCTTGGCAAGATGCGACCGACGGACATGCAACAAATCGGCGGGGAACTGGCCATAAAATGGGACGATGGCGGCGAAAGTTTCATTGCCCTGGAAAAATTGCGCCGCCGCTGCCCATGCGCCGGCTGCCAAGGCGAGCCGGACATCATGGGCCAGATGCTCAAAGGCCCCGAGGTACCGCTCACGCCGTCATCCTTCCAACTCAGACGCATGGTCAACGTGGGCGGCTATGGCATCCAGCCCGTCTGGGCGGACGGCCACGACAGCGGCATTTATTCCTTCGACTATTTGCGAAAGCTGGCGGAACCGTGACCCGATCCGCAGTCCGGCATTCTTCGATGCAGGTCTATACGCGGCACTATTATTTATTGCGGATGATGGCGGGTCCCGATGTATCGGGGCCCGCCCTACCTCAGTCAGGGGAGGCAGGGCGCAAGGATTTATCACGATCCGTGCAAAATCGCCGGCTCAGGCCTTGCCGCCGAAGGTGACAAAATCATCCACGTCCAGCAAATCGAACCAGGTTCCAAGGTCCTCGCGTTTGGGAGCGGCGGCGGCGTGCATATCATTGAAAAACTTGCGCGATTCCAGGTCGGCCGGAACCCGCTGCTCCGAAAAAGCGGACCAGGCGGCGATTTCGACGGGAGAACGCTTGAATTTGGCGTTGGCCTCGATCCACGCCAGCATTTCGCCGTCGCCTTTGCCTAGCGCCGCCTGTTTTTTCAGCGCCTCGGCCTTGATTCCAACAAACTCAAGAAACCGCTGGTCCAGAGGACAGTTGAAATGATACTCGCCGGCCTTGTTGTTGATGGTGGCCCGGCACTTGTCGAGCATGCGGGGGAGGATGACGTAACCGCCCAGGCGCACGCGCGGACTGCGCGGCGCGCGCTGAGTCAAATCAATTGCTTGCACGGCCATAGAAGTTGTTCCTTTCTTTTGAATTTATTTTGCACTTATTCTGCCACCGCCACTGTCAAAAATCAAGCCGCGTTTCCGCCATTTTTGCGGCGTGCATTTATTGAGTGGCCCTCCCAGGCAGTTCTTAATCCTGAATCATTAGCGACATGCTTGAAGGCGCACCGAAAGGGTGAGTCAGTTTGTGAAGGAAGATGCCGTCGGCGGGACGCCGACGGCTGCGACCGGGACGGTCGCGCTCCCCATAAAGTCGCTAATGATTGGGGTTCTTAATCCTAATCTTAATCGTCTGCTTTCATTCCTTAAAGATAAGGATTAAGATTAGGATCAAGATTAAGAAGAAGAAGTCAGTCTTGCGCCGGTTCGGCGATGCCGGCCAGGTCGTCGGGGTGGCGGGCCGCCTCCACCGCCTCCCGCGCCACCGCCAGTTGTTTGGGAGTGAACAGATTGAGCAGGGAGATTTTCAAGGGACGCCGGCTGCCTTGCAGAGTGATGTGGTCCCATTGCGCGGAGAGGACGTGCTCGGAAAACTTCTGGATGCAGCGGCCCCGGATGCAGGCCCGGGTGGTGCGCGGCGGTTCGGCGATGGCGCGCCGCACCATCGTTTCGTCCGGCACCCAGGCCATGGCGCCGGATTGTTCCAGCGCGTAATAAAGGCCCGACTCCAAATCCAGCCGGTGGTATTCCAGGTCCAGGCTCCGCAGCCACGGATCATCGTCGCCGATTTTCTGCGCCGCCTGGAAATCGCGCACCAGGGCCAGTTTGGCCACCCAATCCAGCCGGTCGCGGCAGCGCATGGGGTCGGTGGCCAAATCTGTCAATACTAGGTTCCAGTCCGCCCACACCGCCGCCTTGGCCGGGTCGGTCAGGTCGCAATAATCCCGCGCCGCGTCGCACCAGGCTCTTTGCACGGCCAGGGCGGTGGAAGCCGCGCCGTCCCGCAGGACGACCGGCCAGCGGAATTGCCGGTCGCGTGAAATCTCGCGCAGGGCCAGCAACGGGTCGGCCAGGACGGGGCAGTCCCAGCGGGGATGGCGCGCCAGAAGCTCCAGCGCCAGGGCCGTCGCGCCGGTTTTCAGGCGGGTGGCGAAGGGGGACATGTTGGCGTCGCCGAGGATGACGTGGAAGCGGCGGAAGAGGGCCGGGTCGGCGTGCGGTTCGTCGCGGGTGTTGATGATGGGCCGGCCCTGCATGGTGTCCACGCTTTGCAGTTCGCTGAAGAAATCGCTGCGCTGAGAAATCTGAAATCCCGGCCCGGCGAAACGGTCTTCCTCCTCCAGCGCGAATTTTCCCGCCCCGGCAATGATTTGCCGCGTCACCAAAAAGGCCTGCGCGGCATGAGCCAGGGTTTCCCAGGGCAAGGACCGCGGCAGCAGGTAATTCTCGTGGCAGCCGTAACTGTGGCCGCGGAAATCGGTGTTGTTCTTGTAAAGGCGGACAACGCCGCCGCGCTCCTCGGAAAGTTTTCGCGCGCAACGCATCAGGATGCGCTCGCCCGCACGGTCGTGGGCCACCAGTTCCTCCAGCGTGCCGCATTCGGGCGTGCAGTATTCGGGGTGGGCGTGGTCGTTGTAAAAGCGCGCGCCGTTGCCCAACACCAGGTCGCTCTTGATTTCCACAAAACTCAGTTCGCGCGCGGAGTCCTGCGCGAAATAATGCGCCTCGTCGTAATCCTGCCGCAATTCCTCGACGTGGAATCCGCGCATGTCGGCGTGCGGGTCCTCGCACTCATAATCCCACCGCATGAGCACGCCCGATTTGGTGGCGCTGCGCACCAGGGCGATGGATTCGGCCACCACGTCCAGGTTTTCCTCCGCATCGCGGGCGATGCCGATCTCCGTTTCGATGCCGAATTGGATGATCGGGGGGATGTTGTTTGCGTAAGTCATTGCGTCAAAATAACAGTAGTTTGAGTCTGGCCCTAACCGGCTCGCTTTTTGGGCAAACTGTTAATAGCATCGCAAAGCGAATGGCTGAAATCGGCGCACGGTCTTGAGCCAACGGGACTAAAACGCGTGATTTGCGCAGCCCGGAATGCCATCCAGGCGATGTTTCTGTACGCATCGCCAGAGCGCAATACATCCGTTCTGAAGAACTTTGTGTCACAGCCTTTCGGGTAATTCGGCCCGGCAAATCTGCCGCGATCAAGCGCGTCGGCGTCTTTTAGAATTTGCAGGGGCAAGTCGAATTTGAGGCACTGTTCGTCTGGAATACAGTGATATTGTATTGCATTGAGGCAAGAAGTCAGTTGCGACTCTGTAAGAACCGCCGCGATTTTTGCTTGATGCGCCTCAACGGCCAATTGTCCATGTGTTTCGTCGTCCTTCTCACGACAGGTATCATGCAGCGAAGCCGCGACGAGAACCACAGGCGCCATTTCCCGCTTGGTCGGCTCGTCAAGGTGTTGCGCAAGGAACGCACACCAAAACATGACCCTCGCAGCGTGAATCAAACCGTGGTAACCATCCGCCAGTTCGGGGCGCAGATAACTCTCCCGCCTTGGACAGAGTTCTGGATGGTCTGACTCGAACTGCTCGATGGCCTGCAGCGCGGCGTTTAATTTTGCCATAACGTTGGGATCGCTTTTCGAACGGAGCTTGCAGCTCTTCAAGAACTCCCATTCTGCGTTGAGCAACTCATCTTTTTGGAAATATATTGTCAGGCCCCCGACGCTTGATAAGCGAGTGATTGTTTTCCCGATCGAACTCAAAAAGGCGTTCTGCTCCGGAGTCAAAGCGCGAACCTCATCTGCCGGAACGATTATCCGATCAACCATTTCGAAAGGAAGTGCGATGGAACCGGTACCATCCGCGTTCTCTCCCAGGTGGACAATTAATTCCGCGGACCTTTTGCCGTTCATCTGAGCCTGTTTTTGCCAGTCCAAATCTTGGTCAGCACCAGACGGGATCGAGAAAATGCTCTTCCAATCGCATTTCGGAGTCCCATCCTCCCAAATTGCTTCACCTGTGAATTGTTCGCTTGAGAAGGTGGCGAATGGGCTTCGGGCAAAATTCTGCGGCGCAATAGTCCATTTGCAACGGGCATCCAGAACCAAGCGCTCCAAGTTTATCTCCAGAAGACAAACTACCGCATCATCGGCATTCTTGGAAGAGGCTTCGCGCAACAAGCCATTGCGCTGAAAAGCTCGCATGGTCAGATTAAGTGGATTCCAAAAAAGATTGATACACCGATGAACGTTCACTTGCTTCCAGCCGGCGAGTTGAACTTCAATGTTTCGTTTGGCCTGGACGCTCTGTCCTGACAAATCTGTTCGCCCTTTGGGGGCGGTGGCGTTTGGCAGAATTCCGGTCGTTGCTATTCCGCGCAAATTCGTCAATGGACAAATGTAATAAACAAAAAGTTGGTCTGGCGCGGACCCCAGGGCGGCTCGCAACCCGGCCAATGCGTCACCGAATCCCTTCAGCGTTTGGACGAGAAGTTGGGCGCTCATGGAAGTGTGTCAAAGAAGCACCGCCTGGCAAAGAGATGGTTCCTGCAAGACGGTTTTGTTGGCGCCAAGGAACAAATACAAGTTGTCGATTGTCTTCTTCCCCAGTCCTTCCAAAGCACAGACTTCCGCCAAGCTGTTCACCCTTCGATTTCTCACAGCGGAAAGAATCAACGCCGTGGCTGACTCGGTCAGGTCGGCGTGGCGGCTAAAGTCTTCGCTGGTGGATTGTTCTGCTTCAGAGATCAACTCTTCAAAAAGCGGGTCGCGTGCGTGTGGGTCGAACTCAACCAGTTCAACGGAAATGTCCGGCAATTCGCATAAATACGAGCGTATCAGCGCGTGGACCTTCTCCCACTCCAAGCGACCATTCATCGCACCGAGCCAAGGCATCGCCACACTACGAATTTCAAGCTTGCGGTAATTCGCCACAAATTTAGTGAGACAACCCTCAACCCACTCGATTCTCGAAGGGTGTTTCCAATCATTCTTGACAGCGAAGTTCAATACCCAAGGTTGTCCCTTCCTGTACGGCCAAATTTGACCGGGGCGCAGCATCCCGGCTTCGCAGATTCGACGGTATTCTTCAAACATCTTCGGGAAACGCCGACGGAATTCCAAGGCGACTCCTTTGCCCATGACCCCGACACAATTTACCGTGTTCACCAAACACTGAGCACGCGAGGCGAATAAATTTCCTTTGTATTCACGGTACGGCATTCGCACAATTCTTTCTCAATATATTGCCTTCAAACACTCTATCAGGGTCTCGAACAAATGAAAACCTTTGCAAGGAAAAAATAATGGCTATTGAATCTGCCAAGCAGCCCGATCATCATACAATGCCGCTGACCTTGGCCGCCTCCGGGCGCGGGCGGATGGGACCGAGCTTGATGACGTTGTCGGGATCAAAGTCGGTCAGTTTCAGCCAGTCCTCGGTAATGTCGGTCGGCGGGAAGAGGTCGTTCTCCGCGTATTCCTTTTGCAGGGCGAGCAAAAGATCGTCCCGTCCCAGGGTGGTGTCCGATTTCGTTTCGATGGAGCGCTTGATGGCCAGGCTCTTGGCCCGCTCGACGACGGCCGCGATGACGGCGCCGCTGGCCAGATCGCCCCGGTAAAGGTGGTCGCGCTTGCCGCTGCGAAAGACGATTTCGAGAAATTGGTTCTCGCGCGTGCGCGCGTAATGGGCTTCCGCCACGGCGCGCGCCAGCGTTTCCTTCGGCTCGGCCAGGGGCAAAGTTTCCTTGAGGTAAATCTCGTAAATCCGCTGCGCCCCGGCCTGATCGGGACGGTTGACCTTGATCTTCCGGTCAATCCGACCGGGACGCAGAATGGCCGGATCAATCAAGTCGGCCCGGTTGGAGGCGAGGACGACGACGACGTTTTGCAGCGGCTCCAGGCCGTCCATTTCCGTGCAAAACATCGGGACGATGGTGCTCAACATGCTGTGGTAATGGCCTCCCCGCCGCGTGCCCAAAATGGATTCGGCCTCGTCAATAAACAAAAAGGCGAGGGAGCCGTCGGCGGCCCGTTCCCGGCACTGGGCGAAGAGGTCCCGCACCTGCCGCTCCGATTCGCCCACCCACATGTTCAGAATTTCCGGCCCTTTGACGTGGAGGAAGAACTCGGGATGGTCCACCCCGGTTTCCTCGCGGATTTGCCGGCGCAAATTGTAGGCGGTGGCCTTGCCCAGAAGGGTCTTGCCGCAGCCGGGCGGACCGTGCAGGAGAAAACCTTTGGGCACATTATGCTCGAACCGCTTGAACAGGGCGCGGTGCAAAAATGGAAGCTCGATGGTGTCGCGGATGGCCCGCACCGCCTCGTCCTGACCGCCGATGGCGGCCCAGGGAAGTTCAGTGACCGTTTCGAGGGCGCGCTCGATGCGTTTGCCCGCGCCGATGATTTCGAGGGCCACGCGCTGGTTGGCGTCCAGACGCACTTCCATGCCCGGCTTGAGTTTTTCCTTGGCCAGCAGGGCGGAGCGCAGCAGGACGGAGCAGAGCAGGCCGGATTCCTGCCCGATGCGCAAACGTCCGCCGGAAAGCAATTCGTCAATCCGCACCACCGGCCCGTTGCGGTCAAAGCCCAACCCTTGCACGACGGCGAAGGCCTCGTTCAACAGCACGCGCTGCCCGACTTGCAGGCTGGACAGAGGAATCTGCGGATCCAGGCGGCAAACATAATCGGCGCCGCCGGCGCAGACGTGCGCCTTGTCCGGTTCGACGGCCATGAGGAAAGTGCCGACGCGAAAAGCGGGGGAGCGCAGCTTTTCCACCACCGCATCCAGCTTTTCGATGGCCTGGCGGGCCTGATCGTTGACTTCCTCCATCTCCGCCACGCGGTCGCGCAGATAGACCATGTCGAGGATGGCCAGATTGTGCGGAGGCAGTTTGCTGGTGATCATGTCCACCAGTTGCAGCGGGGAAAGGGTGTCCATTTCTTCGCGGCTGAGGAGCGGTTCGGAGGATAGGGGAACGGTTTTCGGCGCCGGAGTCGTTGGACTGCCGGGCGGCGAAGTTCTCAGCGTTGCGCCACTGGCAACTGGCTTTTTCTTGGGTTCAGCCATTTCCCTACCGTAATCCGCCTTGACGATTTTGCAACCGGCGGGCGCATTTTTTTCGGAAACAAGGGCCTGATAAGGCGAGAGCGCGGTTGTCCATGCGGCCCATTGGGTTCGTTTTGCGGAAATAACTTTTATTTTTTGCACCTTCATTGACCTTCATGGACCTTCATTGGAGAGGCTTTGGAAAGGGAGGGTGGCCGGGTTTGGCTGCCTCGCGCAGAGTCGCAGAGATCGCCGCGCGGCCAGCCCGCAACCAAAGGGAATGGGAGATGGTCATGGAAGATGGGAAAGGCCGGAGAGACGTCAGAAAGATGGAGTCAGAAAGATGTTTTTGACTCCATTGTTCTGACGGGAAGCCTTGAGAAGCGAAGGCACGGGCTATCCGCAATACATGGAGATTGAGGACCAGGGTGCCGCGCGGCCAGCCGTAAAGAAAAATGAAGTGCCGCCAGAGAACGCAGAAATACTTTCCTTGTTGTAACCCAGCGCAGGCCCTTTCGGAATCGGGCCAACGCTGGGCTGAGTGATGCACTGCCTTTGGGATGGGAAAGAAGCGGCCGGCGGGGGCGCCGGCCGCAACATGCGAGGCGCATGTGCTCCCCAGGCAAAGAGGAGCGTTCGGCGGGACGCCGAACGCGGCGACCGGGACGGTCGCGCTCCCCAAGAATTACAGGGCGCGGGGGCGTGGCGTGGCGCGGCCTTGGTTATAGGGATTCGACGCGCTGCCGGATTTCACGGACGCCGCGCGTCAGGGGAAGTTCCTTGCCGTTTTTGAGGACGACGACGTGTTCGCCGCGCTTGGCCGGCTGCACGGCGGTGACGCGGTCCAGATTGACGATGGCCGACCGGTTGACGCGCAGGAAATGTTTTGGGGAAAGCCTGGCTTCGAGATTGGCGAGGGTTTCGCGCAGGATGTGACTGGCCCCGCCGACGTGCAGAATGGCGTAGTTGGCGGCGGCTTCGATGTAATCAATATGGTTGACCTCGACAAAAGCGGTGTATTCGCCGGATTTGACTGTCAAGCGATTGAGGGGGGCCGGATTTTCCTCGCGCGAAACAAGCCAATCCTGGAAACGTTGATTCTGTTCCGGGTTCTCCCGGTTCAAGATGCGCTGGCGGGCGCGCAGCATGGCCTGGCGGAAGCGGGATTCCTTGAAGGGTTTCAACAGATAATCCACGGCGTGGACTTCAAAGGCTGCGAGGGCGTGTTGATCGTAAGCGGTGACAAAAATGACCGCGGCGGGCCAATGGTCCGGCGGCAAGGCGCGGAGGACATCGAAGCCGCTGAGTTCCGGCATCTGCACGTCGAGGAACACCAATTCGGGCCGTTGCCGGCGGATGGAGGCGATGGCCTGCGCACCGTCGGCGCATTCGCCCACGACCTGCACTTCGGGTTCGCCGGCGAGCATCTTCCTGACGCGGGCGCGGGCCAGCAGTTCATCATCCACGATTAAGGCGCGAATTTTCATGAAGCCGGACAGGCCGGTGAAATCAATGCCGCGCTGGTGGTCCGCCATGGGATTTGAATTTGGACGCTCAAGCCGCCCTCCGGGGGCAAGCTCAAATCCAGCGACCAAGCCCTGCCGGCGACTTCCCGCAACCGGGAGCGTGTGTTGGACAGTCCGACGCCTTCCACCAGTTTGTCCTTGGCGGCGTCATTCAGCCCATGACCATCGTCGGTGACCTGCAAGCGGAGGGAATGGCCGGCGCGGGCGGCGGTGATTCGCACCAGCACGGGAGCGGACTGCTTCTCTACTGCGTGTTTGACTGCGTTCTCAAGGAGCGGCTGGAGAACGAGCGCGGGCACCAGCGAGTCGAGGGCGGCAGGCTCGATCTGTTTTTCGACGCGCAACCGGTCGCCAAAACGGATTTTCTGGATGGCAATGTAGGAATCCAGATAAAGGAGTTCTTCGCACAATGAGATTTCAAGGCGGTCGGAGGTGTTGAGGGTCAGCCGAAGGAAGTCAGCCAAGGAACCGATCATTTCGTCGGCGGCGCGCGGGTCTTCATGGATGAGGGAGGCAATGGAGTTGAGGGTGTTGAAGAGGAAATGAGGTTGCAGTTGCATCTGGAGAGTTTGCAGGCGCGCCTTGGCCAGACCGGCCTCGAGCACCCCCGCATGGCGCTCGCGTTCGCGGGCGCGTTCGTAAAACAAAAAGGCATGAGCCATACCGACAATGGCCCAATAGATGGGAAACTCGGCCATGGCGCTATGCAGGATGACATCACTGACCGGCGCGTCTGCTGGCGGACCGCGCGGCGGAGGAAACCGAGTGGCCCCGGCGGGGGCGTTACCGGGCGGCGGTGAAAATGGCGGCCCCCCAGCCCAATGGCCGACGAATCCGAAAAGAACGGTTATCATGGCCAAAACGCCCAGATGGGCGGCGAGGCGCCATCGCCAGCAGCTTCGTTCGAGTGGGAAGACGGTGGAGAACCAGACGATGCCCGGCGTAACGACCAGCCAGGGCAGCCACATCAAGGTGCCAAACCGCAAGGCCTGCCAGAATTCTCCGCCCCATGCCAGCCAGTCATGCAAGGCCGTGGCCAGGGTGATCAGCACCCAAAAAGCGGAAACCAGAACCCAATAGCGTGTTGGTTGCGACGGTGGAAGGCCCGCCATTTCGCCCGCACTGGGAACTGATGGCGTCGTTTGTTTCATGGTTGGCCGTTCCTTCTTGGATGGGCGCAAGTCTATGAAGGTTTTGGGGTTTTGTCCACGCGGTTCATCCCGTTTATGCAGCGTTTCATCCCATTTTGGTATGCGATGCGCCGTGAATCTGCTGGAATGTCGAATTGAGGGAGGTTTGGCGCGCAAGCAAGCACCGCTTGAAGAGCATTGGCTGCACAGTTCACTCCCAAGTGAGCGGACGATGCTGACCTTGAGTGAGGAAAGCGCTTGCGTTTCGGCTGAATCTCCCTCGTTTTTTCAGGGGTGAAGATTGCTTCTAAAGTTTCCGCGGCATTTTCCGATATAAGGGCGGGAGTGAACTGGATCACCTGATCCGGTGTGCAGCGCATTGCCAGAATGGCCCCGAGTGCCAATGCAGACGAAAACAGCCGAGAGACGGCCCCGCGCCGTCAGCAAGCGCAGCATAGATTAAAGGATTCGTGTTATGACCATATCCAGCCTCTCCTCTCTTGACTACTTGACCACCAGCAGTTCAACCCAAACCGGCAAAACCGGCAAATCCAACCCGCTGAACGATGCCCTAAGTTCGGTGGAAAAAGACCTGGAATCGGGCGACACTTCCGATGCCGCAAGCATCCTGTCAAACCTCATTGCCAACGCGCCGGGTTCTTCCGACAGCAGCAGCGCCAGCAGCGGCGCTTCGAGTGTGGGAGACCAGATCACCAGTTATCTCAAGTCCATCCAGAGCGCGATCTCCTCCGGGGATACGTCAAAGGCGCAGAGCGTCCTGTCGAATCTGAATACTTATCTGGCGGCGAATCCGCCGCCGCAAGGTCCGCCTTCGGCGGATGGTTCGTCCGGTTCTCAGAACCCGCTGTCGGACGCGCTCAAAACAGTGGCCAGCGACCTGGAGTCGGGTGACACGTCGGATGCCTCAAACTTGGTGTCGGACATACTCTCCCATGCACCGGGTTCTTCTTCCGACAGCAGCAGTTCCAGCAGCAGCACTTCGAGCGTGGGAGACAAGATCACCAACTCTCTCAAATCGCTCGAGAGCGCGCTTTCATCCGGCGACACCAAAGACGCGACAAACATTCTGTCCGATCTCGAGAACTACCTCAGCCAGAATATGCCTTCCCAAACGTCCAGTTCGGGCATGTATTCGTCAGACGGCACACTCTCATCCACCACTTCGTCCGATTCCAGCGTT
>Ga0326727_10001927_pt1 | contig 73975 bp, 68 predicted proteins | sample MB2enrmetagenome_FD_207643 | JGI IMG/M metagenome (GOLD analysis project Ga0326727, IMG submission 207643) | Lab enriched peat soil microbial communities from McLean, Ithaca, NY, United States - MB29MY | ecosystem: Environmental > Terrestrial > Soil > Wetlands > Peat | place: USA: New York... | reverse complement strand
CATGAGCACCGGGGTCCGGTCCAAGAACGAACTGCTGGTGTACATGGACACCTACGTGTTCGGCCGGGGCTACATGGGCACGACGGCCCAGAAGATTCCCGAGAAGTACTTCAGCATCAAGAAGTAAGCCTTCTTTCCGCCACTGTTCCACCTTTGCCTGCATCGCCATGCAGGCAAGCTTCCCAAAAGGAGAAAGTCAATGAGCCGCTTCCGTAACCTCACCACCGCCCTCGCAGCCGCGCTGCTGGTCGCCGCCCCCTCCCTCCATGCGGTCGAACTCCAGTCCGTGGCCGGCACCGACACCAAGCTGAACGTCTACGGCTTCGTGTGGGCATACGCCAACTACTACATCGACGCCGACGACAACAGGTACACCGGTACAAACACCGGCCGCGGCGCCACGGAATACGCCGGGAGCCTGTTCTACGCCGCACCTGGGGCGACGGGCACCACCAATTTCAGTGGTTACCCGAAAGGCGAGTTCCAGATCAACGAATACCCGACCCGGTTCGGCTTCGCCAGCACCACCCCCAGCGCCAACCTGGGCGACGTCAAGACCAAGATCGAGTACGACCTCAACGGCAGCAACGATCACCTGCGCCTTGCCCAGATCCAGTTCGGCGGCTGGACCATCGGCCAGGCCTGGAGCATGTGGGTTGACCTGGACGCCGGTCCTGACACCGTCGACTGGGCTGGCGCCATCGGCACCCCCGGCTTCGATACTTGCCGCTACCCGGCCATCCAGTACGTCGCCCAGCTGGACAAGAACAACAGCCTGGGCATCTCCCTTGAACAGAATGGTGGCGAGGGCGACGGCTCCTACAGTGTCTCGGGTAACACTTCCACCGGTTCTCGCAAGATTCCGACGATCATCGGCATGTATACCTATGCCGACTCCTGGGGCCACATCGGCCTGCGGGTGATGGGCCAGAATTACTCAGCCTTCATTCCGGCCACCGCCACCACTGGCAGCCAGGACTACAACAAGATGGAGGCCGCCGGCATGGTGTCCGGCGACATCAAGATCGCCAAGGACGACTTGGTCTTCAACTTTTATGACGGCAAGGCTCTGGGCAACTACGGCGTCGGTTTCCAGGCCGCACTCTTCAACGACAAGACCCAGGAGATCACCGGCCTGGAGAACCTTGGCTGGATGGTCGGCTATACCCACAACTGGACTGACGCGGTCCGTTCCAACATCGTACTCAGCGGTGTGACCTTCAAGTCCGACAGCTCCACTCCGCAGACCGCAGCCGGCACCGACGGCACCACCGGCGCCCTCATGAAGACCGGGTACTTCGCCGCCATCAACACCTTCGTCATGCTCACCAAGAACCTCCAGTTCGGCGCTGAGTATGTCTGGGAGCAGGCCAAGGCCTTCGGTTCCAACGATGTCTGGATTGACTACGACGGCAGCGCGAAGAACAAGATCGTCAACAACAAGATCGAGCTGGCCCTCAAGGCCAACTTCTAGTTTCACCCCAGTACGGCGGGCTGGCCTCATGATTATTTCCTGAGGCCGGCTCCCCGGAAGGGATCCCAAGACCCAGCCGCGCCTTCGCTTGCGAAGGGGCGGCTGGGTCTTTTGGGGTCCGGACCGGCGCTGGAGACCCATGCCGGTCGCGGGCGGCGCCCAGGGCCTCCCTGGAACCATCCCGCCGGAGGACTAAGCCCAGAAAATGGAATGTAACCGCCCGACCTCAGGGCCCTGCAATTCCAGGACTTTATTCGGACCCGGGCGGCGGATTCTGGTTGATACGGGGGTGGCTGGGAGGGTGGCGGGCCTCTTCCAACCCAGGGAGTGCACAAGCCTGCCGAAGCCACTGACCGGCGGTCGGTTGGCCGGGAATCCGCCAGTGCACTCATTTTCCCGTTCGGAGACAGGACGGATTGGGGAAGGGAGCAGCATAGACCGCGCCTCCAGAATCCGCCAAGGCCCGGTACCCAGCACAGACCACTCTAACTTAAAAAATGAACCATTTTTTGTAATTTTGATTGAAATTTTGCATTTTCATCAATATGAATGATGTTTTTCATAATTTATAAAACTGATTAGTAAATTAATTATATTTTAATTATATACATTCTGAACCCCAGTTTGTGACCGAAGACCCAGGACATTCTGCGTTTGCACCGGATCTTCAGGTCTACAATCGTAGGTTCAACGTGCATGCTTGGAGGAGGCGTCATGAAGGATGGGACTCGATTTGCCACGCGCCCGGGGCCGGCCACGGGGCCCGGACGTGGCACCACCACAGGCATCGGAGCGTAGAGGGCGCCATGGACGACAACACTCCGCTCCTTTCGCTCCAGAACATTTCCAAGGACTTCTACGGCAATGTCGTCCTCTCGGACGTGTGCTTCGACGTCCGGGCTGGGGAGATCATCGGGCTGGTCGGCGAGAACGGGGCTGGCAAGACGACCCTCATGCGCATCCTGTTCGGAATGAACGTGATCCGGGATACGGGCGGGTACAAGGGCAAGGTCTGCATCAAGGGTGAGGAAGTGCACTTCCAGAGCCCCTTCGACGCCCTGGACGCGGGCATCGGCATGGCCCACCAGGAGTTCAGCCTGATCCCCGGGTTCACCACCACCGAGAACATCGTCCTGAACCGGGAGTCCATGCATGCCTCCGTGCTCAACGACGTGTTCGGGGACCGCATGAGCGTCCTGGACCGGGAGGACATGAAGCGCCGGGCCAGCGCCACCATCGCCAAGCTGGGGGTGAACCTGGACCCGGACACTTTGGTGTCGGAAATGCCCGTGGGGCATAAACAGTTCACCGAGATCGCCCGGGAGATCAACCGGGAGAAGACCCAGATCCTGGTGCTGGACGAACCCACCGCCGTGCTCACCGAGACCGAGGCGGAAGTGCTCATCAAGGCCTTGCGCAGCCTGGCCGCCCAGGGCATCGCCATCATCTTCATCTCCCACCGCCTGCACGAGGTCATCGAAGTGGCCGACCGGGTGGTGGTGCTGCGGGACGGCATCATCGTCAAGGACACCCCGGTGGCCGGAGTCTCCGTGCGGGACATCGCCGCATGGATGGTGGGCCGGCAGATGGCCTCGGACCGGGCCGACGAAGGCGTGCGCACCTTCCACGAGGACATCCTGTCGGTGGACCACCTGTGGGTGGACATGCCCGGCGAGGCTGTCCGGGACATGAGCTTCACCGTCAGGAAGGGCGAGATCTTCGGCATCGGCGGCCTGGCCGGGCAGGGCAAGCTGGGCATCCCCAACGGCATCATGGGCCTGTTCCCGGCCGGCGGGCAGGTGCAGCTGCACGGCAGGGAGGTGCCCCTCAACGAGCCGCGCCTGGCGCTGGAGATGGGCATGGCCTTCGTGTCCGAGGACCGGCGCGGGGTCGGCCTGCTCCTGGAAGAGAGCCTGGAGTGGAACATCGCCTTCACCGCCATGCAGATCCAGGGCAAGTACCTGAAGCCCATGCTGGGCGGGCTGTTCAAGATCCGCGACGAGTCGGCCATGCGCACCCTCACCGAGGGCTACATCGACATCCTGCACATCAAGTGCACCAGCGCCGCCCAGAAGGCCATGGAGCTCTCCGGCGGCAACCAGCAGAAGATCTGCCTGGCCAAGGCCTTCGCCGTGGCCCCCGACCTCATGTTCGTGTCCGAGCCCACCCGGGGCATCGACATCGGCGCCAAGCGCCTGGTGCTGGACGCCCTGCACAAGTACAACCGGGAGCTGGGCATGACCATCGTCATGGTGTCCAGCGAACTGGAGGAGCTGCGGGCCATCTGCGACCGCATCGCCATCGTCGACGAGGGGCGGGTCACCGGCATCCTGCCGCCCACCGCCAAGCTGGAGGCGTTCGGCCTGCTCATGACCGGCGAGCGGGAGGCTGCTTCGGAGGTTGCCAATGGCTGACGCGACGCCTTCCCGCCCAACCGCGACCATCACCCTGGAGGGGGCCTCCGTGCATAGGTTCAGACAGATCGTGGCCGACTTCGGCTGGCCGCGGATCATCATCTTCATCTTCCTGGTGGCGCTGTTCTTCGCCGCGCCCATCGTGAACGTGCGGGTGGACGCTTCCCTCTCGGACGTGTTCAACCGCTTCGGCCAGAACGCCCTGTTCGTCCTGGCCCTGGTGCCGATGATCCAGGCCGGTTGCGGCCTGAACTTCGGCCTGTCCCTGGGCATCATCTCCGGCCTGCTGGGCGCCACCCTCTCGGTGCAGCTGGGCCTGCACGGGGCCGTCGGCTTCTTCGGGGCCATCGTCCTGGCGTCACCGTTCTCGGTGCTGTTCGGCTGGCTCTACGGCAGGCTCCTCAACAAGGTCAAGGGCGAGGAGATGACCATCGCCATGTACGTGGGCTTCGCCGGCGTGATGTTCATGTGCATCATGTGGCTGCTGCTCCCGTACAACGCTCCGACCATGATCTGGGGCTACGCCGGCAAGGGCCTGCGCACCACCATCTCGGTGGAGGGCTACTGGCTGCAGATCCTCAACAACATCCTGCCGGTCAAGATCGGGCCGTTCTTCAAGTTCCCCACCGGCGAGATCCTGTTCGTGGTCCTGGCGGCCTTCTGCATGTGGCTGTTCCTGCGCACCAAGACCGGCACCGCCATGACCGCCGTGGGCTCCAACCCGGACTACGCCCGCTCCAGCGGCATCAGCGTGGACCGCATGCGGATCATCTCGGTGATCCTGTCCACCTTCCTGGGCGCCGCGGGCATCATCGTCTACGAACAGAGTTTCGGCTTCATCCAGCTGTACACCGCGCCCCTGGCCATGCCCTTCACCGCCATCGCCGCCATCCTCATCGGCGGCGCCTCGGTGAACAAGGCGAGCATGCTGAACGTGGTGGTCGGCGCCTTCCTGTTCCAGGGGCTGCTGACCATGACGCCTTCGGTCATCAACTCCGCGCTCCAGACCGACATGTCCGAAGTGGTCCGGATCGTCGTCTCCAACGGGATCATCATCTATGCGCTTACCAGGAAAGCAAAGGTGACCAAATGAGCGGCAACAAGTCCGTCGGCCGCTTCCTCCGGGAGAATGCGGTCATCCTCCTCTTCCTCGTCATCACCGTCCTGGCCATCAAGCCATCGGGCCTGTCCCTGGTCTACATCGCCCAGGAGATGATCACCCGCCTGGGCCGCGACTCCTTCCTGGTGCTGGCCCTGCTGCTGCCCATCTACGCGGGCATGGGCCTGAACTTCGGCATGACTCTGGGGGCCATGGCCGGCCAGTTCGGCCTGATCCTGGCCATCAACTACAACCTGCTGGGGGTCTACGGGCTGGTGTTCGCCGCCCTGGTGAGCCTGCCCATCTCCCTGCTCATGGGCTACGTGTGCGGCGCGGTGCTGAACAAGGCCAAGGGCCGCGAGATGGTCACCGGCTACATCCTGGCCTTCTTCATCAACGGCATCTACCAGTTCGTGGTGCTCTACCTCATGGGCTCGGTGATCCCGGTGCGCTCCCGGGCCATCGTCCTGTCCCGGGGCTACGGCATCCGCAATACCCTGAACCTGGACACGGTGCGCCTGTCCCTGGACAACCTGCTGGCGCTCCACCTGGGGCCGTTCTCCTTCCCCATCGCCACCTTCATGGTCATCGCCGCCCTGTGCGTGTTCATCATCTGGTTCCGCAAGACCAAGCTGGGCCAGGACATGCGCAGCGTCGGGTTCGACATGCACGTGGCCGAGTCCTCGGGCGTGCCGGTGGACCGCACCCGCATCATCGCCATCATCATCTCCACGGTGCTGGCGACCATCGGCCAGATCATCTTCCTGCAGAACATGGGCAACATGGCCACGTACAACGCCCACGACCAGACCAGCTTCTTCGCCGTGGCGGCCATCCTGGTGGGCGGCGCCTCCGTGAAGAAGGCCACCATCCCCAACGTGTTCATCGGCGTCATCCTGCTGCACGTGCTGTTCGTGGTCTCCCCGGGGGCGGGACAGAAACTGTTCGGCGAAGCCATGATCGGCGAGTATTTCCGCCAGTTCATCGGCTACGGGGTCATCGCCGTCTCCCTGGTGCTCTACGCCTGGCGCACCCGCCGGGAGACTGAGCGGGCCCGTGCGGGCGCGGGCCTGCGCGGCGGCGCCGCCGCCACCGCGAAAGGAGGTGCCCAGTGAGCAGCGGCAAGCTTGAACCCGGCGTGAAGAGCCGGCGCCTCGTGGTCCGGTGCGCCCTGATCGTGGTGTGGGCCGCCTTCATCGCCTTCGTCTTCACCTTCGGCAAGGGCCACACCCTCATCCTGGACAACAAGGACTCGGACGACGGTGCCGTGAAGGCTTTCGAGAGCGTGACCATCGCCGTGGACGGCCAGGATCCCGTCGACCTGCAGGCCGGGGACCGGGACATGGCCAAGGTGCGGGCCCAGAGCCACAAGGTGGAAGTGACCGTGAAGGACGGCCAGAAGGTGGCCAAGACCATCACCGTCCCCCTCAAGGAGGACGTTCTGCTGCTCTCCATCCCCAAGCTCATGGCCGGGGCCCAGGACGCAGTGATCCCGTTCGTGCCCAAGGACGTCGCGGCCCCCCCCGAGGACAGCCAGAGCATCAGCAACACCCCCGCCGACACCGCGGTCCCGGCCGCCCCGGCAGCTCCCGCCGCCCCTGGCGCCCCCGCCAAGCCCGCCACCACCCCCTGACCCCGGGAGCCCGGCCAGGCCAGGGCCCTGGCCCCCCGTTTACTGGATGCGTGCGCATCCAGTGGACGGGGGTCAGGCCTTGAACCGGGACACCAGGTGATGGAGGTTCTCCGCCGCCTTGCCCAGGGCCTCCGCGGTGCGGGAGGCTTCCCGGAGGGTGGCGGCCATCTCCTCGGTGGCCGCGGCGTTCTGTTCGGCGATGTCCGAGAGCTGGCCCATGAAGCCCACCACGGCGGCGCTGTCCTGGCTCTGGTCCTGGCTCTGCCCGCCGATGGTCTGGATGTGCCGGCCGCTGGAAGCGATGGCCTCCTGGATGCTCTGCAGCCCGGAACCGGCCGCGGCCACCCTGGCGCTGCCGTCCTGGATGCTCTTGCCGGACGTGGCGATGAGCACCGAGATCTCCTTGGCCGCCTGGGAGCAGCGCTCCGCCAGCTTGCGCACCTCCTCGGCCACCACCGCGAAGCCCTTGCCGTTCTCCCCCGCCTTGGCCGCCTCGATGGCGGCATTCAGGGAGAGCAGGTTGGTCTGGTTGGCGATCTCCGTGATCACCGTGAGGATGTTCCCGATCTGCTTGGAATTCTGGTTGATGGCCTGCATCCCGGTGACCACCTCGGTCACCGCCGCGCCGCCCCGGGCGGCCGCCTCCCGGGCCTGGTCGAACACCTGGAGGGCATTGCCCACGTTGGCGTGGATGATCTGGGACGACTGGCCGATGGCGCCCACCTTCGCCGTGGCCTGCTGGACGCTGGTCTTCTGGTTCTCCGCGGTCTCGGCGATGGACTGGGCGGTGGCGTCCATCTCGTGCATGCTGGCGCTCATCTCCAGGGACCCGGAAGCGATGCCGGAGGAGATGGCGATCACCTGGTTCACGATGCCCTGGATGTTCGCCACGAAGTGGTTGAAGTTCGCGGACAGCTGGGCCACTTCGTCCTTGCCGCGCACGTCCAGGCGGGCGGTCAGGTCGCCTTCGCCTTCGGAGATGTCCCGCATGCCCCGGTTGATCCGGTCCAGGGGTTTGACGATGGCGCGGGTCAGCGCCAGGGCCGCCAGGAGCCCGACGCCCGCCATCGCCAGGCCCAGGAGCACCATCATGAGGGTGCTCAAGCGCAGCTCCCGGTCGATGCTGGCGGTGTTCAGGACCAGCATCAGGTAGTACTGCTTGCCCGGCTCGCTGCCGGTGACGGCCAAGGGGGTGGCCAGGACCTGGTAGCCGACCCGGGTGTAGCGAGTCTGCCCGGCGGCCAAAGGGACGGCCATGGAATAGGCCTCCAGCTTGGGGTCCTGGTTGAATTTCTTCTGGAATTCCACCACCTGCCGGCCGTTCTGGAGGACCGCCACGCCGGCCAGGCTCACGTCCCCGTCGTCCTTGACGAAATCCAGGGCCCGTTCCGTGGCTCCGGTGAGATGAAGCTCATCGTCCGCCAGGCCGGGGGCGACGGCGGTGCTGAGCAGGCGGGCCAGGCTGCTGGCCTTGACGTTCATGGCCTTGATCTGGGCGTGGCGGAGGCTGAGCCCGGTGGCGGCCATCGCCGCCAAGCCCAGGCAGACGGTCAGGCCCAGGAACGAATAGGTCAGTTTTTTCCGGATCGTCAACTCGGCACCCCAGCCCATCGCAGCACCTTTCTTGAACTTCGCAATGCTTGACAGTTTCACTTAAATGCCGCGTCAAGGCACGCGGATTTGCCGGCCGCTCCCATGGGCCGCGCCGGCGATCCATGGGAGCGGCCAGGGCGGGATGGAGAGACCCGAACCTTTACGTAGCCGGGCTCACGGCGTTGAACCGGTCCCGCCATTCGTCGGTCAGTTCCACGCCCAGCCCAGGGGTGTCCGGGACCGTCAGCCGGTCCCCCTCTTCCCGGATGCCTCCCGCCACCGGCGTGAAGGCCAGGTCCACGTGCCCGTCCAGGTCCACATGGGTCACCACGGGCGAGGCCAGGGCCAGATGGGCGCCGGCGGTGATGCCCACCCGGGTCTCGGTCATGCAGCCGATCAGGCAGGGCAGGCCACCCGACCGGGCCACCGCCAAGGCATCCAGGGCCCGGGAGATGCCGCCCACCTTCTGGAGCTTGATGTTCAGCATGGCGCAGGCCCGGGCGCGCACCAGGTCCAGGGCGTCCTCGGGGGTGTGCACCGCCTCGTCGGCCATGACCGGCACCGGGCTGCGGTCGCTGACCCACTTGAGCGCCTCATGATCCCGGGCGGGCACCGGCTGCTCCGCGAAGTCCACCCGCTCGGCGGCCAGCTGGGTGAGCACCCGCAGGGCGGTCGGGGCATCGTAGCCCTGGTTGGCGTCCACGTGCAGGGGGTAGTCCGGGCCGGCCAGGGCCCGCACCGCCCGCACCCGGACCACGTCCAGGTCCGGGTCCAGGCCCAGCTTGAGCTTCATTTCGGCGAAGCGCCCGCTGGCCAGGATGGACCGGGCCTCGGCCAGGGTCTCTGCCAGGGGCAGGATGCCGATGGTCATGGCGTTGGGGAGGCTGCGCCGGAAGCCTCCCAGCAGGTCCCGCACCGGCAGCCCGGCCGCCTTGCCGGCCAGGTCCCAGAGGGCCGTGTCGAAGGCGGTCAGGGCCGCGGCGTGGTCCCGGCGCCAAGGCTCCAGCCGGGCCAGCAGGGCCTCCCGCTCCAGGGGATCGCCGTCCCGGACCCGGGCGGCCATGGCCGCCAGGGCCGCGGCGGTGCCTTCCAGGTCTTCCCCGCACACCTCGAAATTGGGCGCCGCTTCGCCCAGGCCGGTGCAGCCCGAATCGGTGCCCAGCTGCAGCAGGAACCCCTGGTAGACCGTGCGGGTGGTGTAGGCCACCTTGAGGGCCTTCAGGCGCGGGATGGTGACCGGCAGGACCTTGATGGCGGTGATGCGCATGGCGGTCACCGGTTCCGCGCCGCGGCGAGTTCCGCCACCGTGCGCGGGCGGGACTTGCCCAGGATGTGGTGGCCCGCGGCGGTGACCAGGACGTTCTCCTCGATGCGGATGCCCCCGAAATCAAGATAGGTCTCGAGTTTCGAGTAGTTGACGAAGGCCGTGAAGCGCCCCTCCGCCCGCCAGCGGCGCGCCAGCTCTGGAATGAAGTAGAGCCCCGGCTCCACGGTCAGGACGAAGCCCGGCTGCAGGGGCCGGGCCAGGCGCAGGGCTTTCAGGCCGAACTGGGTGCTCTTGGGCTGTCCTTCGTAGCCCACCCAGACCTCCCCCAGGTTCTCCATGTCGTGCACGTCCAGGCCCAGCATGTGGCCCAGGCCGCACTGGAAGAACATGGCGTGGGCCCCCTGGGCCACCGCTTCCCCAGGATCCCCCTGCATGAGCCCGAGGTCCTTGAGACCTTCCACCAGGGTCCGGCAGGCGGCCAGGTGGAGGTCCCGGTACGGGATCCCGGGCCGCACCTGGTCCACGGCCTGCAGGTGGGCGCGCAGCACCACCTCGTACACGTCCCGCTGGCGGGGCGTGAAGGCCGGGTCCACCGGGCAGGTGCTGGTGAGATCTCCGGCGTAATGGGCGGCGGTCTCGGCCCCGGCGTCCAGCAGGAACATCTGCCCGCTCTGCAGAGTGTTCCCGTAATGGTGGTTGTGCAGGGTCTCCCCGTGCACGGTGCCGATCACCGGATAGGCCAGGGCGCCCCCGGCGGCCAGGGCCACCTGGGTGACCTTGGCCATGATCTCCGCCTCGGTCACTCCTGGCCGTGCCATGGCCATGGCGGCCAGGTGCATGTCCACGGTGATGTCCACGGCCCGCTCCAGTTCGGCGATCTCCTCGGGCCCTTTCACCGCCCGCATGGCCACCACCGCCTGGAGGAACGGGGCGGAAGCGGCGGCGTCCTGGCGGTCCGGGGCCAGGCCCAGGAGGTGGATCAGCTTGAGGCGATGTTCCGGGCGGTAGGGCGGCAGGAAATGGACCGTGCGCCCGGCCGTCCGTTGCAGGGCCTCCTCCAGCCCGGACAGGGGGGCCGTTTCGGTGACCCCGGATCCCCGCGCCAGCTCGGCCAGGGTGGGCTGGAGCCCGGTCCAGACGATGTCGTCCAGGGTCAGGTCATCCCCGAACAGCACGGTTCGCCCCTGGTCCAGGTCCATGAGCGCCGCGCAGCCGGGCCGGTCCAGGCCGAAGAAATACAGGAACGTGCTGTCCTGGCGGAACGGGTAGGTGTTGTCCCGGTAGTTCATGGAGCTTTCGTCGTTGCCCAGGAACAACAGCAGGCCCGACCCCAGTTGCAGGTGCAGGCGGGTCCGGCGATCCATGTAGGTCTGGGCGGTGAACATCGACATCTCCAGGAAAGAGGGAAAGATCATTTCATTCTAGCGGGCTGCGGAGGGGGCGGTTCCGGGGCCGGTGGGAGAGCCTGTGGCTGGCAAGTCTCCGGGCGGGCCGGTTCCGGGCGATGATGTGATTTTAGAGATATATTTAAAATTCATCAAGTAGAATGACGGACCTGGGGGCAGCGTCCAACTCATCGTCCGGATGCGCGTCCGGAACGTGCTTTATCCGGGGGACTTTTGGAATCTCGATCGGACCGGGAATCTGAGGCTGGGTACCGACAGGGTACGCAGGGGCGTCAAGGTAAGAAGGGTCCCATTGAACGCCTTGCATGGAAATAAAACAATTAAAACACTATTAATTAAATTTTTTAATTAATAATGTAATGACCACCGTCTGTTTAAAGATTATTCGCGTTTGACGTACCCGCTTTGACCCTACAATTTGAGTTTCTCAAAGGTCCCGGAGGCGGCATGATCAAACTGGACCCGATGGCCACCGCCCAGGTACCGGCGGCGATGCGCCTGGCCTGCGGCCGCCCCATGGCCGACGCCCGGGTCAAGGAATACGGGCTTGGGTCTGGTGAACATATTATTAAAAAAACATAATAAAAAATACCCATGTGCAAACGATTTTCTATTTGCATCGACCCATAAGGATATACAATAACTTCCTCCCCGATTATCCATCCGAATGGAGGTAACATGATTAAATCAACTCAGGTTGCGACCGCCTTGGTCCCGGTGGCGCTGTTCCTGGCCGGCAACCCCGCCATGGCTGACGCCAAGTTCCATGTTGGCATCTGCACCGGCACCGTGTCCCAGTCCGAGGACGACCTGCGTGGGGCCGAGGCCCTGATCAAGGAATACGGATCGGTGAAGAGCGGCGGGATGATCCAGCACATGACCTATCCCGACGACTTCATGTCCCAGCAGGAGACCTTCATTTCCAACGTGGTCGCCATGTCCGACGACCCCAAGATGAAGGCGATCGTCGTCAACCAGGCCATTCCCGGCACCGCCGAAGCCTTCAAGCGGGTCCACGCCAAGCGCCCGGACATCTTCTGTCTGGCCGGCGAGGCCCACGAGGATCCCCTGGTCATTTCCGGCAGCGCCGACTTCGTGGCCAGCCAGGACTTCGTGTCCCGGGGCTACACCATCATCTGGGCGGCCAAGCAGATGGGCGCCAAGACCTTCGTGCACATCTCCTTCCCCCGGCACATGTCCTACGAGAGCCTCGGCCGCCGGCGCGCCATCATGGAACAGGCGTGCAAGGACCTGGGCGTGCAGTGGGCCTTCGAAACCGCTCCCGACCCCACGTCGGACGTGGGCGTGGCCGGTGCCCAGCAGTTCATCCTGGAGAAGGTGCCCGCCTGGCTCAAGAAGTACGGCCCCAACGGCGAGAAGGTGGCCTTCTTCTGCACCAACGACGCCCACACTGAGCCGCTGCTCAAGCAGTTGCTGGCCTCCAAGAACGGCCTCTTCGTGGAAGCGGACCTGCCCAGCCCGCTCATGGGCTACCCGGGCGCCCTGGGCCTGGACCTGTCCAAGGAAGCCGGCAACTTCCCGGCGATCCTGAGCAAGGTCGAGAAGGCGGTGGTGGCCAAGGGCGGCGCCGGCCGCTTCGGCACCTGGGCCTTCAGCTACGGCTACACCGTGAGCGCCGGCCTGGGCGAGTACGCCATCCGGGTGGTGGAAGGCAAGGCCAAGAAGAACAGCCTGCCGGACCTGTTCGCCGCCTACGGCAAGTGGACCCCCGGAGCCAAGTGGAACGGCGCCTTCTACACCGATTCCAACACCGGTGTGCGCACCAAGAACATGGCGCTCCTGTTCATGGACTGCTATGTCCTCGGCGGCATCAAGGGCCAGCATTTCCTTCCCACCACCGCCCAGAAGGTGCCCGCCAAGTACTACGCCATCAAGAAGCAGTAGCCCCGCCCGCGCGGGTTTGCGGAACGGAGGGGCCCCGGCCCCTCCGTTTTCGTATCCAGCCGCAAGCCCGGCCAGCGGCTGGTGAGCCTTGCCGCCTTCAGGCTTCCCGGGATCCGCCCTCCCAGACCCAGGTGCGCAGCGACAGGCTGCCCATCTGCCACCCTTCGTACAGGGTGCCCGGTTCCCCGTCCCCGGCCGCCCCCAGGGCGAAATAGAGCGGGTCCAGGTGCTCGGAGGTGGGCACCGCCCGGGCATAGGCCGGGGCCTCCCGGCCGGCCTGGAACAGGGCGGGCAGGTCCTTGCGCGCCACCCGCCCGGCCATCCAGGCCTCGAAGCCCAGGGCCCAGTCCTCGGGTCCCCGCCGCCCGGACCAGTCCAGCAGGCGCAGGTTGTGCACCACGCCGCCGCTGCCCGCCATCAGCACGCCTTCCTGGCGCAGGGGGCGGAGCAGGCGCCCCAGGTGGAAGACCTGGCTGGGGGTGCGGGACGCCGGCAGGGACACCTGCACCACCGGGATGCGGGCCTCGGGGAAGGCCGCCCGCAGGGGCACCCAGGCCCCGTGGTCCAGGGGGCGCTGGGCATCGCCCTGGGCTTCGACGCCGCCTTCCCGCAGCAGGTCCAGCACCTTGCCGGCCAGGGCCGGATCCCCCGGGGCCGGGTACTGCAGGTGGTCCAGACGCTCGGGAAATCCGCTGAAATCATGCAGGGTTCCGGGCTGGGGGGAGGTCATGACCCGGACCGGCCCGGGCGCCTCCCAGTGGGCGCTCATGACCAGGAGGGCCTGGACTCCTTCCAGGGTCCGGCTCCACCCGGCCAGGGCCGCGGCCCAGTCGCCCCCGTCCAGGGCCAGGGTGGGCGCGCCGTGGGATACGAACAGCACCGGCTGGGCGAGAGGAGTGGCAAGCATGGCGGCCTCCGGGAAAGCGACTCAATCAATTATATGTTTAAACATGTAGTTGGGCAAGAGTCCACCGCGATTGAGAAGCAATTTCATAAACATTATTTTCAATTAAGTTATTGACATGACGAAGCAAGGACCCAAAGTCTAACCCAACGAATTCAGATTTGAAGATTGTCTAGTCCGAAATAAAAAGAGTCCCTCCCCGCCGGCCGGCTACCCCTCCGGCTCCTGGGGTTCCTTGGGAGCAGCGCATGGGCATCCCAGCCACCCTCCTTCCGCCGCGATGGATTCTGGGCTTCGCCTTGGCCTTGCTGGGAGCCCGCCTGCGCGCCCAGGACATCCAGGTACCGCCCCCGCCTTTCACCGAAGGCATCTTTCCCTGCTCCGCCTGCCACGACGGCAAGACCTTGAAGGTCAACCCGGTGCGGCGGGAACTCCAGGGCATGCACGCGGACATCCAGCTCCAGCACGGGCCCGCAAGCCGGTGGTGCCTGGATTGCCACGACCCCCAGGACCGGGACCGGCTGCACCTGGCCAGCGGCGAGAAGATCTCGTTCAAGGTTTCCTATGAACTCTGCGGCCAGTGCCACGGGGAGAAGCTGCGGGACTGGCGGGCCGGGGTGCACGGCAAGCGCACCGGGAGCTGGAACGGGCCCAAGCAGTACCTCCTGTGCGTCAACTGCCACAACCCCCATTCCCCCCATTTCCAGGCCTTGAAGCCCATGCCGCCCCCGGTGCGCCCGGAGGCGATCCAGGCCCGCCGAGGAGGTGCCCTGTGACCTGCCCCCACCCTCCGGAAGGTCCCGAGCCGGGCCGGCGCCGGTTCCTGGGCGCCGCCACCACGGCCATGGGCGCGGCCCTGGCCACCCTCGCAGGCTGCGGCAGGGACCAGGTGGAGGCGTTCCTGCAGCACAACTTCCGGGAGCTGACTCCGGACGAGCTGCGGGACACCGTCGCCCGCCTGGAGCGCGAGGCCCGGAGCAAGTACGGCAAGGAGATCCACATCGGCACCGAGCCGGCGCTGCCGGGGGTGCTGTTCGGCTACGCGCTGGACCTGTCCCGCTGCATCGGCTGCCGGCGCTGCGCCAAGGCCTGCGTCAAGGAGAACAACCAGAGCCGCGGGCCCCAGATCGAATGGATCCGGGTGCTGCAGATGGACAAGGAACAAGGGGTGGACGTCACCCACGCGGATCCGTACTACGACCCGGAGCTGGTGCCCCAGGAGGGCCACTTCTACATGCCGGTGCAGTGCCACCAGTGCCGCAACGCCCCCTGCACCAAGGTCTGTCCCGTGGGCGCCACCTGGCAGGAGCGGGACGGCGTGGTGGTGGTGGACTACAACTGGTGCATCGGCTGCCGCTACTGCATGGCCGCGTGCCCCTACGGGGCCCGGCGGTTCAACTGGGGCGAGCCCGGCCTGCCGGCGGAGGAGGTGAACCCGGACACCCATTACCTGGGCAACCGCCCGCGCCCCAAGGGGGTGGTGGAGAAGTGCACCTACTGCATCCAGCGGGTGCGCAAGGGGCGCTACCCGGCCTGCGTGGAGATCTGCCCCACCGGCTCGCGCAAGTTCGGCAACCTGGCGGACCCGGCCAGCGAGATCCGCTACATCCTCGAGCACAAGCGGGTCTTCATCTTCAAGGAAGAGCTGAACACCAAGCCCAAGTTCTTCTACTTCTACGGAGTCTGACCATGGGGACGCCGCGCGCCTGGACCCGCTTCGCCAAGGATTCCCTGGGCCACATCCTGGTGGGCAACCGCCTGTACTACGCCTGGGTGGGCTTCCTGGTCCTGCTCATCGCCGTCGGGACCGCCGCCTACCTGGGCCAGCTGCGGGACGGCCTGGTGGTGACCCACATGCGCGACCAGGTGAGCTGGGGGTTCTACATCGGCAACTTCACCTTCCTGGTGGGCGTGGCGGCGGCCGCCATCATGCTGGTGATCCCCGCCTACGTGTACGACTGGGAGCCCATCCGGGAGATCACCGTCCTGGGCGAAGTGCTGGCCATCAGCGCCCTGGTCATGTGCCTGTGCTTCGTCCTGGTGGACATCGGCCGCCCGGACCGGTTCTGGCACATCCTGCCGCTGGTGGGCCGGCTCAATTTTCCCACCTCCCTGCTGGCCTGGGACGTGATCGTGCTGAACGCCTACCTGCTGCTCAACTGGTTCGTGGTCACCTACCTGATCTACTGCTCGTACACCCGGCGCCACTACGTGAAGGCGCTGGTGCTGCCCCTGGTGCTGGCCTCCATCCCCATGGCGGTGAGCATCCACACGGTCACGGCGTTCCTGTTCAACGGCCTGGCGGCGCGGCCGTTCTGGAACTCCGCCATCCTGGCGCCCCGCTTCCTGGCCTCGGCGTTCTGCTCCGGGCCGGCCATCCTGCTGGTGCTTCTGCAGATCCTGCGCAAGGTCACCAGCCTGCGGATCAAGGACGAGGCCATCTTCAAGGTGGCCGAGCTGATGGCCTACACCATGGGCTTCACCCTCTTCCTCACCGCCGCGGAGGTGTTCAAGGAGTTCTACTCGGGCACCCAGCACCTGATGTACACCCGCTACCTGTGGTTCGGACTCAAGGGCCATCATGCCCTGGTGCCGTTCGCGTGGGCTTCCGCCGCCTGCGGGCTGGCGGCGTTCCTGCTGCTGCTGATCCCCCGCACCCGCCGCCACTGGCCCACCCTCAACCTGGGCTGCGCCCTCATCTACGCCAGCGTGTACATCGAGAAGGGCATGGGCCTCATCATCCCCGGACTGACCCCCGATCCCCTGGGGGAGATCTACGTGTACACCCCGTCCCGCACCGAGATCCTGGTGGCTCTAGGGATCTTCGGGGTGGGGTTCCTGGCCTTCACCTTGATGCTGAAAGTGGCGGTGCCCATCATTCTGGGGGAGACCACGGTGGATGGGCGGCAGGCGGGCAGGGCGGTGGGGCCGCCCTGAATCCTGCCGCGCCAGGCCGCCTTTGGCCTGGAGAGGGTGCAAGGATGATGTATCATGACGCATCTGTTCCATCCACCCTGCTGCCAATTCGCCGGGATCCCTTTGCCCGACCCAAGCCTGCCTGGCAAAAAGATCCGGTCTGGTTGGGAGAGCGTCATGAACGTCACAACCGAGGCCCCAGCCCGGTCCACCATCCTGGTCGTGGACGACGCCCTGGAAAACCTCTCCGCCATGTCCACGATCCTCAGGGACCTGTACACGGTGAAAGTGGCCAGCAGCGGCGAGAAGGCCTTGGCCTACCTGCAGAGCGGCAACCTTCCGGACCTGATCCTCCTGGACCTCACGATGCCCACCATGGACGGCTGCGAAGTGCTGCGCCGCCTCCAGCGCTACCCGACCACCCGGAGCATCCCGGTGATCACCCTCACCAGCAAGAACGAGGCGGAGGAGGAGAACCTGGGCCTGGACCTGGGGGCGGTGGACTACATCCCCAAGCCCCTCAGCGCCCCCATCCTCCTGGCCCGGGTGCGCACCCACCTGCAGTTGAAGGAGGCCCGGGACTTCCTCCGGGACAAGACGGTCTACCTGCAGATGGAAGTGAACCGGCGCGTGCGCGAGCTGGCCAGCATCCAGGACGTGGCCATCGTGGCCATGACCGCCCTGGCCCAGAGCCGGGACAACGCCACCGTCAACCACATCCACCGCACCCAGCGCTTTGTCCGGATCCTGGCCCTGGAACTGGGCACCCGGCCCAAATACGCCGCGGCGTTGGACGACGAGACCATCGACCTGCTGTTCAAGTCTGCGCCCCTGCACGACATCGGCAAGATCGCGGTCCCGGACCGGATCCTGCTCAAGCCCGGGCAGTACACCCCGGTGGAGTTCGAGCACATGAAGCGCCACTGCGCCCTGGGCAAGGAGGCCATCGAGAACGCCGAGCACCAACTGCGGGCGCCGGTGCGCTTCCTGGCCCTGGCCAAGGAGATCGCCTATTCCCACCAGGAGAAATGGGACGGCACCGGCTACCCCGAGGGGCTGCGGGGGGAGCAGATCCCCCTTTCGGCCCGGATCATGGCCGTGGCGGACGTGTACGACGCCCTGATCCGGCGCCGCATCCAGGCTGCCGGCCTGTCCCACGAAGCCGCCATGGAGATCATGCTGGAAGGGCGCGGCACCCACTTCGACCCGGATGTGGTGGACGCCCTGGTGCAGGTGCAGGGCAAGTTCAAGGACGTGGTGATGCAGTTCTGGGACACGGACCAGGACATGGCCCGGAAGTACCAGGACGTGGTGGAGAGCCTGCCTGACCCATCGGTGAATTAACAAATCATTGGACCCGGATGGCCACCAGCCACTTGACCCACCGGTTCCCGGGCTGCCCCGGAAACACGGCCCGCACCGGGTAGCCATGGAACACCGGCAGGGCCTTGCCCTGCCATTCGTAGGCCAGGAAGGCGTAGCCCGAGCGGGCCTCGGCCAGGCTCACGGAGGCGCTGTAGCCGTCGGCGCTGACCAGTTCCAGCTCCTTGGCGCCCGGCTTCAGCCCCGCCTGGTCCAGCACCGCCTCCAGGCTGGCGCCGGCCCAGCTGGTGTAATCCTCGAAATAACCCCGGCAGACGATGGGGTCGCGGGTGGTGCGGCGGGGCAGGCGGCGCAGGTCGTCGTAGCCAAGGCTCAGAGGCCGGTCCACCTTGCCGGTCACCTGCAGGCGGTAGGTGGCGGCCTGGAGGTGCTGGGGCGTCCCGGTCATGTGCAGCCCGGTGCTGGGGTCCAGTTCCGTGTAGCCGGGAACCGCCAAGGGGGTGGGCGGCATGGCCAGGGGCGCCAGTGCCGGCGGAGGGGCGGTGAGCCGGGCCAGGAGCACAAGGATCGTGAAGGGTATGGGGTGGGGCAAGGGCGCCTCCCTGCCGGGCCGCCATGATCCCACGAACCGCGCGAGAGGTGAACCACCCTCTCAGTCCTGCCCTCCCGCCAGGCCCAGGGCCTGGACCGTGGCCTGGTGGGCGCCGCCGCCCAGTTCGAAGCTGTTGAAGCCGGCGCTCACCCGCAGGGCCCAGGTGGTGGCCGCTTGGGAGGGGCAGGCGTTGGAGAACCAGCCCCAGGGGATCCACTGCCGGGCGTTGGCGTAGAGGTAGCCGACCCATTCCCGCCCATCGGGCCGGTGCTGGGGGTTGTAGTAGTGGGAGCACAGCTGGTCCACGCCGTTGATCATGCTCTGGGCCCGGGCCAGGAGCGCGGCCGCCTCGGCCCGGTCGGCGTGGGCGGGCTGCTGGTGGAAGTCCGCCAGGACGATGGCGGCATTGATGGCGCCCCAGGTCCATTCTCCGGAAAGCTGGCTGGCCGGGTCCCCGATCTTCTGGGCGTTGAAGCCGATGCCGGCCAGCGCCGGGCGTCCAGCCGCGTCCTTGACGTAATAGCCGCCCAGTTCCACGGCGGCCTGGAACATCCGGTCCAGGAAATCCGGGCCATACACCTGCTCCAGCTCCTGCTCCAGGCCCGGGTCGCCCAGGATGGCGGCGATGCCCCAGGTCTGCACGTCGGTGGCGAAGGCGCCCGTGTTGCCCCGGGCGCCACCGGCCGGGCCGGTGGTGCCCTGGAGGAAGAACCCGTACGGGACTGCCGCGGCATCGCCGAACGGCTCCCCCGGCGCGTGCCAGACCAGGCTCCGGTTCTTGAAGAAGCGCTTGATGCCGGCCTGGATCCGGTCCAGGTCCTGCTCCGCCTGGTCCAGGTCGAAGTCCAGCTGCTGCCGGTAGCCGGGCAGGGCGGCGCGCAGGTCGACGATGGCCGCCTTGAGAAAGCGCAGGCCGGTGTACATGGACCAGTTGTTCTCCACCGACACGTCGTACCCGCCGGGATCGTCCGGCCTGGTGGGCGTCCGCACCTTGCGGTAGACGCCGCCGGTCACCGAGTTCTGCATCAGCCCCACCGCCCGCAGGGCCCGGCAGGCGTTTCCCACCAGGGCCAGCGCGTCCACCGGCGCCCGGACCGCGGACCAGCCGGGCCGTCCCTTGGCCTGGTTGTAGGCCACCTGCATGGGCCCCAGGAAGGCCACCCAGGCCTCCTCCCCGGTGATCCCGTCCCACCCCGGCCAGTTCATCACCGCCCCGGCGGGAGCCTGGGGATCCCAGTGGGGGTCCGGATTCTGCCAGCGGGGCGCCGGGAAGGCCCAATAGTAGGCGTTCCGGGAGTCGCAGGGCCGGCCCTGGGCGTCGCTGCCCTGGGACGCGTCCTCTCCGCTTTCGCCGTAATGCCAGGTGCCGGTGCCGCTCACCCGGTACGAGGCGAACCCCCCGGGGTAGGAGGAGGTGATGAGGAAGTGGTGGTAGGCCGCCAGGGCGTTGGTGAAGCCGTCCTTCTCGGCGCCGGAAAAGCTCCGGTTGCGGGTGGCAGCCGACAGGGCGATGGCCCAGCAGGCCATGTCGTAGCTGTTGCACCCGCCGGCCATCATCACCCGCTCGATGGCGGCCTCGTTGCCGCTGCCCTCAGGGACGTCCATCTTGTGGTCGTCGTGGGCCAGGTCGTAGGCCTGGTACTCGGCGTTGTGCTCCAGCATCCAGCTGAAGTAGTCGGTGCCCAGGATGCCGTATCCCGAGGTGATGTCGAAGCTGCGGGGGAACAGGTAGGCGGAGGCGTCGGCCACGTCCCCGGAGGTCCAGACCTGGTTCCGGATCCAGTCGGCCTCCCGCACCAGCAGGCCGGTGGGGCTGAAGTGCTGGGTGGCGACCGGGGCGTACGGCGGATACTCCTGACTCGCCGCCTGACCGGGGTTGGCGGACCGGGCCGAGAGGGCAGGGGCGGGAAGCAGCGGCAGGATTCCCAGCGCTGCGGCTGAAAGGAACGGCTTTTTGGAAAGAAACATTAATAATACCTCAATTTTAAAAATAATATGTATTAGTGTTATGAAAAGCATCGTTGATGGTTATCGCTGCCTAGGATAGGCATTTCTGGACTCTTTCCAATCCACAAATTTTTAAAAGTCTTGTTTTTGGCCCGGAGGTCAACCGCCGGCCATGCAGCCGTCCGGAAAGGTTCAACGGTCCTACCGGGTGGGATCGACCCGGGAAGCCGGACCAGGGGGATTATTCGTGAGGTGGTCCGCGCATTCCGGGCAGATGCCGTGGGAAAAGGTCAGATTCGAGTGGGTGGCGAAGTAGTCCTCCAGCTGGTTCCAGTAGCCCTGGTCATCCCGGACCTTCTTGCACCACGCGCAGATGGGAAGCAGACCCGAAAGCTGTTTTACTTGCGCCAGCGCCTGGGTAAGCTGCGTGATCAGTCCTTCCCGTTCGCGCTCCGAGGCGCGGCGCTCGGTGAGATCCTCGAAGATGACCAGCGTCCCGGCGAAGACCGAAGGCAGGTCCAGCATGCGGGAAAACACCACCCGGTAGATCGGCTGCGGCTCTCCCTGCCGGGAGGTCCACTCCACTTCCCGGCGCTCCATGCCGTCCTCCTGGAACTGGAGGAGAAACCGGGAGAAACCCGGGAAATGGCCCTCCAGGGATGCCAGGGAAGGCCTGGAGCCAGGCTGGTAGGACCATGCCCCGGGAACGGTCGGGCCAAGGAAGAGGTTGGAAGCGGCGTGGTTCAGGTTCCTCAGGCGCCCCTCCGGGTCCAGCAGGAGGATGGGCAGGGGCAGGCTTTCGAACACCGAGACGTACCGGTCCCGTTCGGTCATCAAGTCCAGGTTCCGGGCCTGCATCTCCTTGATGTCGCCCCGCTCGGCTTCCCGCAGCCACGCCATGCAGAAGGCGGATTCGACCCGGGCGAAGAACCGCTCGATGGTCGAAGCGGCGCCCGCCCTTTCCAGGGGATCTCCGACCTGGTCCGCCACCAGTGCCAGGTAGGCGGGCCGGTAGAGCTTCAGAAGCTCGAGGAACATCTCCAGGTCGACCCCCCGTTCCCGGTGCCGCTTCGCCTCCGCCTCCCCGAACCGGGCCATGGGGTTCGTTTCCAGGTTCTCCGTGAAGGGATCCGCAGAGAGGAACGCCTGGTCGACCGCGGCCAGGAAGCAGGTGGTGATCCCCTGGAAAGATATGTGCCAGACCTCCTTCAGGGCGGCCAGATAGGAAGGCGGGGCAGATCCCCGGGCACGCTCCAGGATCCGCTCCAGAAGCCAGTCCTCGCGGCCCTCGAGCAGTTGGTGGAAGTCGATCATTGGATTCGCCGTCCGTCGGGGTGGACCAGGTGTCGAGCCGGGAACGTTGAGTCGATGCCGCGCGGGCCGGCGACTCGTCCCGGAGAAGGAAGTACCATGTTACCCAACTGGCTGCGAGGCGCCGGCGCGGGCCGTCGCTTCAGTTTCCCGCCCCGGCGCAGACGACCCGCCCGTCGAAGACGGTGAGCACCGGCCGGACACTGGCCAGTTCCATCGGGTCCAGGTGGAACAGGTCCCGGTCCAGCACCACCAGGTCCGCCCGTTTGCCCGGGCTGATGCTGCCCTGGTCCCGCTCCTGCCCGGTGGCCAGGGCCGGCCCCATCGTATAGGCCCAGACCGCCTCCGCCACCGTCAGCCGCTGTTCCGGGTGCCAGCCCTCCGGGGGCGTGCCGTCCCGCCGCTGGCGGGTGACCGCGGCGTGGATGCCCAGGAAGGGATCCGGATCGCTGACCGGCGCGTCCGAGCCGAAGGCCAGCCGGATGCCCGCATCCCAGATGGACCGCCAGGCGTGGCCGTACCGGCTGCGCTCGCCCACCGTGGCCTCCATCATGGCCATGTCCTCGGCCACCTCCACCGGCTGCACCGAGCCCATCACCCCCAGGCGGGCGAACCGCTGGATGTCCTCCGGGCGGATCAGCTGCATGTGCTCGATCCGGTGCGGAGCCCGGGGCGGGACCGCGCCGGGTGCCGGCGGGGCGTCCAGGACCCGCTGGAACACCCGGGCCAGCTCCCGGTTCGCCCGGTCGCCGTTGGCGTGCACGGACAGGGCCAGGCCGTGCTCCCGGGCGCGGCGCAGCGCGTTTTCCAGCGTCTCCATGGGGGTGAGGGGCAGGCCCGTGCCGCCGCCCCCCGCATAGGGCTCCAGCTGCCAGGCGGTGCGCACGCCCTGGGCTCCGTCGGCAAAGAACTTGCAGTGGCCGATGCGCAGGCGGTCGTTCCCCAGGCCCGTGCACAGGCCCAGGGCGATGGCCTCGTCCAGGCGCTCTCCCGGGAGGTTGGTCCAGACCCGCAGGTCCAGGCTCCCGTCCGCCGCCAGGGTCTGCCAGGCCCGCAGGGCCGCGCCCCCTTCGATCCCGCCCATCAGGCGCTGGTCGTGGATTCCGGTGAGGCCGAGCCGGTGCAGGGCCTGGAAACCGGCCGTGAAGGCCTGGGCCACCTGGGCGTCGGTGGGGGGCGGGATCCGGCCGGTGACCAGGTTGATGGCCAGGTCCCGCAGGATGCCCGTGGGCCGGCCCTCCCCGTCCCGGTCGATGACCCCCATCGGGGGGTCCGGGGTGCCTGGGCCGATGCCGGCGAGGCGCAGCGCCAGGGAATTGGCCGCGGCCAGGTGCAGGTCCGCGCGCCAAAGCAGGACCGGATGCCCGGGGGCGGCCCGGTCCAGGTCCGCCCGGAGGGGCATGCGCCCATCCGCCCAGTCCGTTTCCAGCCAGCCCAGGCCGAGGATCCAGCCGCCGGCCGGGGTGGCCTGGGCCGCCTGGGCGACCCGCCCGGTCACTTGCCCAAGGGAGGCCATTCCCGCCAGCTGGAGCCGCCGGCGGCCCAGGGCCCAGTCGTAATAGTGGATGTGCCCGTCCACCAGGCCCGGGATGACCCGCCGGCCCTCCAGGTCGAGGGTCTGCGCGCCGGGCCCGCCCAGCGCCCGGATGTCCGCGTCCCCGCCCACGGCCAGGATCCGGCCGGCGCGGATGGCCACGGCGGTGGCGCGGGGGCAGGCGGGGTCCTGGGTGTGGCAGCGTCCGTTGACCAGCAGCAGGCAGGCCATGCGCGGGCCCGTCACAGCCCGGCCAGGGCCTGCTGGAAATCGTCGATGAGGTCCTGGGGGTCCTCGACCCCCACCGAGACCCGGATGAGGTTGTCCGGGATGCCCATCCGGGCCCGGGTGGCCGGGTCCACGTTGCCGTGGGTCATGGTCCCGGGGTGCTCCACCAGGGTGTCCAGGTCGCCCAGGGAGACCGCGTAGGTGGCGAGCTGCATCCGGTTGAGGACCCCCAGCGCCTCGGCCAGCCCCCCCGCCACGGAAAACGCGAGCATGCCGCCGTAGCCCCCGGACAGGATGCGGCCGGCCAGCTCGTGCTGGGGATGGCTCGCCAGGCCGGGGTAGGACACCGCCTCCACCTTCGGATGCCGTTCCAGCCAGCGGGCCAGGATCATGGCGTTGTCGCAGTGGGCGCGCATGCGCAGGTGCAGGGTCTTGAGGCCGCGCAGCCCGAGCCAGCACGCGAACGGGCTCGGCACCGGGCCCATCTCCATGTAGACGCTGGAGCGCACCTGCTCGATGTAGGCCGCGTCGCCGACGAGGATGCCGCCCACGTGGTCGCCGTGGCCATTGAGGTACTTGGTGGTGGAATGGACCACCACGTCGGCGCCGTGCTCCAGCGGGCGGAGCAGGTACGGGGTGGTGAAGGTGTTGTCCACGAAACTGCGCAGGCCCCTGCCTCGCGCCCAGGCCAGGACCGGGTCCAGGTCCAGCACCTCCATGGTCGGGTTGAGGACAGTCTCCAGGAACACCCCCCGGGTGTTGGGGCGGCACGCCGCATCCAGGGCCCCGGGCGTCATCTCCTGCAGGTAGGTGACCTCGATGTTCAGCTCGGCGAGGATCTTGCTGAACAGGGCGAAGGTGCCGCCGTAGACGGTGCGGCAGGCGATGAGGTGGTCCCCGCTGTGCACGGTGCCCAGCACCGCCAGGGCGATGGCCGCCATGCCCGACCCGGTGGCCAGGGCCGCCCCGCCCCCCTCCAGGGCCGCCACTTTGTCCTGGAAACTGCTCTGGGTGGGATTGTGGCATCGGCCGTAGGTGTACATGCCGGCGGTGTCGCCGGCCAGGAAGCGTTCCATCTTCTCCGGGGTGAAGACGTAGGTGCTGGTCAAATAGAGCGGTGCGACCAGCGCGCCGGTCTCCCGGTCCGGATGCTGGCCGGCGTGGACGGCCTGGGTGGCGAACCTGGCATGCACGGTGTTCATCTTTCCCCCTGTTCTTTCTGCCGGAAGACCCCGGGGCCTCACACGGGACCCACGGCCTGCTGGGCGGTGGTTGTTTTTTGGCTGGCGGGATGGCTAAAGGATGAAATAATTGTAGTCACAATCCGGCACCCGGAAGCCGAGGTAAAGGCGGATCCATTGCGCAAGCTGGTCCTTTTCCTGATCGTCGCCGCCGGGCTCGGGGTCGGCGTGCACCACTACCTGACCGGGCGATTCCCCTGGGTCGCTCCGACGACCGATGAACAGGAAGTGGAATCGCTTCAGGCCGAGTTCAGCAGCTTCCGCCAGCACTGGCAGCAGGCGGGCCACCTGGCGGCCTTCGGCGCCGACCCGACCTCCGCGGTCGACCCGGCCGTGGCGGATCTCAACCGCATCGAGACCACCCTCACGGAGATCACGCCCAGGCTCCAGTCCCACCTGGCGCAGATCAAGGCCGAACGCCTGCGCCAGGACCTGGCCGCCTTCAAGGCCGGGATGCACTGACCTCCCGACCCTGGCTACCGGACAGCCGCGCAGACATATAGACGTGCGACCGCACCTGCGACAGCCGTGCCGAGGGCCCGCCACCACCGGCAGGCTGGTGCTGACCAGAGGGACGTCAACTCCGCCTGCCGGCCGGGCCGGAACTTAACTTGGCGGACTTGCACCCATCCGTGGAGGCACCTGCGCGGCCGTGCGCCGGGCGAGGCCTGGAGCCGGAAAGGAGTCGGGAATGCGAGCCGTGCCAAGATGCCTCAAGGTTGTCTCCTTCCTGGTGCTGCTGGCCGCGGGGCCTGATTCTTTCGGGCTTCGTGCCATGCCTGGAAAGGATGATCCGAGTGCACCGGCCGGCGCCTGCGCGGAGCCGACGCACACACGGTCAGCCAGGCATCTACGGCTGGAGAAGGACCGGAACAAACGAGAGGAAACGCGGATCCACCGTCACGAAGAACGGGGGAAAAGGCTTGAAGCCAAAACGGCCAAGCTCCAGGAAGCACTCGCAAAGGCGAGAGATGCTGTGCAGATGGCCTTCCTGGGCAGCACGGACAGGGACTACCGCCCGCGCGCTGCCGGAGCCCGTTCCAGTTGCCGGAGACGTTCCATTGGCATGGGTTGTCTGGCGCTGCTGGCCAGTGCCCATCTCGCGCCGGGCCATGACGGCATCCTTGCCGCCGACGCCGCGCCTTCCGCGGTGCTTGGGGCGATCACCAGCGAGACGGATGCCTACTTGAACTCCCACCCCTTGGGCACCCCGGCTGCACCGGCGCTGGGTACGCCGGAAGCGTTGACGGATTACCTGATGGCGCAGATCGCGTCCGACGAGATCAACACGAAAAGCGCGATGGTCGAACGGGCCTTGCAGGCCCAGCGTACCTTGCTCCAAGGCGCCCTGGGGGCGGCGAACCAGCTGGCCGCTCCGCCGCCGGCCGGGACCCCGCAGGCGCAGCTGATCCAGAACTCGTTCACGATAGCCTTCTCGGCCACGAGGAAGGATATGTTGAATGATGTATTGCCGCCGGAATTCGGACCCATTCCCAGCCGGCGGGCTCCGAATCCTGCCGGGCCCGCCACGGAAGCCGGCGGTGTGCTCGGGTGTCCGGAGGTCGCCGCCGCCAAGGCCCAGCTGGATGCAGCCAAGCGGAATGTGGTTGCCGCCATCCGGCAAGCCGAGGCGGTGGGCTCGGACATCGTCATCGCGGCCCTCTCGCTCATCTCCTACGGCAGCCTGGGTTCGGCGGGCTACGCGGTGGAGATCGGCAGTTCCGTCGCCAGCCTATTCGTCAGTTCACCCGTCAGTGCAGGCGCGGTCGCGACCGGATCCCTCCTCGCCACCGCCAATGGATTGTTTGCGGCGGCCTATGCCTCGGACGCGGTGGCCGGCGCGGTGACCGTGCACAAGTTCCGGGAGCCGCAGATCGACGCCTTGAACGCGTTGGCCGATGCGGAGGAGGCCTGGCAGGGCGTCTTCAAGACCTACCTGGCCACCCTCCGCCAGGCCCTGTACTACTGCCCTCCCGCCAACGCCACCCAGGAAGCCGCCGGCACCGGCGCGCCCACGCCGGCCGCCACGTCCGCGAGACCCCACCTGGCTGGGGGGTTGGGGGCCTGGGGCGCGGGCTTGGGCAGCCTGGGCCGGCATCAATAATTCCGGCGGTTTCCCCTTCCTTCCACTGAGCTCAGGCCTGTCCATTCCCGGCCGTCGGTTTCGGCTGCACCGCCCAGGCCACCACCACGCTGACGAAGTACAACGCCTCCAGGATCACCGTGAAGAAGATCATGGTGGCGACAACGTCGCCGGGGGTGAGGAAGGCGCTCACCAGCATGATGACGATGGTGGAGTGGCGCCAGTACTTCAGGAGCCAGCGGGCGGTGACCAGGCGGAACTTGGCCAGGAAATAGGTGAGCACCGGCAGCTCGAACATGATCCCGGTGCTGAGCAGGGTGTACAGGAACAGGTCCAGGTAGGCGGCGATGTGCAGGTTGGCACGCAGCCCGGCGTGGCTGGCCTCCTGGAACAGGATGTCGCCCAGGAACCGGAAGGCGGTGCAGTAGGCGAAGGCGGCGCCGGCCAGGAACATGGTGCTGGTGATCAGGACGAAGGGGACCACCATGCGCCGTTCCCGGACCCGCAGGGCCGGGCGGATGAACGCCCAGATCTGGTAGAACACGTAGGGGGCCGCCACCAAGGCGGCCCCCCAGAACGTGAGGCGCATCAGGCTGATGAAAGGTTCCACCAGGTCGTTGAAGGCCCAGGGCTGCAGGTCGGCCAAGGGCTTGCCGGTCTGGCGGGCCAGGGCCTGCAGGAAGGGCTGCTGGGCCCAGGTCCAGATCCTGAAGCGGAAGGCGTAGAGCAGTGCGAACACCACCACCACCGCGATGGCACAGTGGATCAGCCGGGTGCGCAGTTCGTGCAGGTGCTCCCAGACGGTCATCCGGGCAGGTCGAGGGTCCGGGAAGTCCATTCAATTTCCTGGGCCCGCGTCACTTCTTCTCGGGGGTGGCGTCCCCGGAGACGGCATCCTGGAGTTCCTTGCTGGCCTTCTTGAATTCGCGGATGCTCTTGCCGAAAGCCTGGCCCAGTTCCGGCAGCTTGGACGGGCCGAAGAAGATCAACAGGGCGATGCTGATGAGGAGGATTTCTTTGATTCCGAGTCCCATGGGAGTCTCCAAGGCGGGGGCCGGAGCCCCCGGTAAGCGCGTGGGGCGGTGGCTAGGCGGTGGGGACGGCGGCGAAACAGCCGTTGAAGTTGAGCACGGCCCAGACAGTGTGGTTGGCGGTATTGATGCCGTAGGTGCCCAGGCCGTAGCTGGCCTGCCAGGGGCCGTTGACCAAGGTCAGGGCGCCGCCGGCGTTCTGGTCCACGGCCTTGGTCCAGTTGCCGTCGGCGTCGGGGGTGGCCAGGACGAAGGAAGTGCCCTTGGCCGGGTTGTAGCTCATGGACAGGGCGTAGATGTCGGTCTGCCGGCTGCCCATGGTGATGCCCATGCCCCATAGCAGCAGGATGTCGCTGGCGGTGGCCGCGGTCCCGGTGATCCAGCCGGTGTTGACGTCGTTGGCGTATTTCCGGCCGCTGGCGTCGGTGTTGGGATTGGTGTTGGTCCCGCCCAGGATGGCGGCGATGGTCCCCGAAGGGCCGGTGTCCTGCACCACGGCCAGGGTCGAACCGGTGGGCACGATGAACTGCTGGCCGATCAGGCTGTAGCCGAACGTCTCGCGCTTGGTGAAGGCGAGGGTCGGAGTGGCGGTGATGAGGTTCTGGGTGTTGCCGCCATAGGTGGGGAAGGCGGGAGCGGAATAGTAGTCCACCGTCACGTTGGGTCCGTCCACGGTGACGATGTAGTAGCCCACCGTATAAAGTTCGCTGCTGAGCTGGGTCTGCCGCTTGCCGGCGCAGAAGAAGACGTCGTTGGAGGTGCAGGCGGTGACGTTGGAATTGCCCAGGGAATCGTCCTCGTTGGGCGTGTAGAACTTGGAACTGACCGACTGGCAGAGCACCTGGGTGATGTGGTCCGCCGGCGTGTTGCCGTCGGTGGTGTTGACGAGGCACCGGTTGTGGTTGTGATCGTGGCCGCAGAACAGGAACCGGGAGGCGTTGCTGGCCATGCTGCGGATGAACACGTTGGCGGCGCCCGGAGCCACGTTGTAGACCAGAGCGGCGGCGCCGGTGGCGGTGTTGGCCGGAGCGCTGAAGGCGGCGTCGGAGGGGCAGTCCCCGAACAGCACGTCGATGTGCTGCTGGAGGATGATGCCCTTGTGGGAGAAATTGAAGATGTGGCCGTTCGCGGGCTTGCCGGCGTAGGCAGCGTTGATCCAGGCCTGCTGCAGGGAGACCGTGGTGTCGATGTCATAGGCGTTGCCGTCGGGGCCGTTGCCGCTGACAGTGGCGAACTGGTCGATGAGCACGAACCGGGCGTTGTTGTAGTCGAAGCCGTAGGACAGGCCCTGGTAGTTGGGGGGGTAGCCGATGGCGGCGAAGTTGGTGCCCTGGGTGAAGGAGCTTCCGCCCTGGGTGGGGGAGGGCTGCACGGTGTCGGGGTTGGTGATGGAGAAGACACTGGCCGGGGTGGCGTTCATCTGCCCGTTCTGGGTCTGGGGGAAGATGTTCACGAATTCCGCCGGCGAGCCGTTGTCGTGGTTGCCGCGTACGGGGAAGAAGCCGATCCCCGCGCTGTAGAGACCCTGGGCGAACAGCGCCCGGGTGTCCTCGCACAGGGAAGCGGTGGTGGCGTAGCCGGCCTCGCTGGAAGGGCCGGAAGCCTGGTCTGCCAGGTCTCCCACCTGCACCACGAACTTGACGTGCTGGGCGATGAACGCCTGCTGCAGCGGCAGGAGGAGACCCACCGCGCAGGTATTCGGATTCTGGCCGTCATCCGCCGACAGCCACTGGGTGTCGGCCATGACGCCGAATTTCCAGGCGTTCTGGGTCGGCACCGCGGACGCGGCGCCCAGGTTGCCGGCTGCGGCGGGAGTGCTGCCGCTGCTTGAGCAACCCAGGGCCACCATGCCCATCGCTACCGCGCCCGCACCGACTGCGGCGCGCTTGATGAACTCGCGCCGTACGATGCCGTCCTGGACAGGGATCGGGTTTTGTTGGATAGACATAGACTCACCTCCAGAGAAGAGGAATTAAACAACAAACATAAAGTATTTGTCATAATTTGATATAGTTAACTCGGTTACTCCCAAAAAACTTGACAGGTGCAGGGATATTCATATGGATTTGTGTCCATAATGTTGTAGTTTAATGCGTTTTTTTATATTCTAAATGAATATTAGTGAACAGTCCGTGCGGGCCGAGTAAATTTGCGGCTAAATCGTAAAATATTAAATTTTTCAACAATGCGCTCGCCGAAAAGGATTTCCTTCCCGGCGGCACCGGAAGGGTCAGCCGGAGACTGGGCGATCCTCCAACGCCGTGGCGAGCCCCAGGGGGACTTGTCCGTGAGAAGGATCGTCATTCAGGTGGGGGGAGTTCCTGCCCGAGTCCGGTCGGGGTCCCCAAACCCGGCCTCGGGACACCTTGAGGGCTTCCAGGGTGGGGAACCGGTTCAGGGTCAAGGTCGCGTGGCAAGGGACCTTGCCACATTATCCGTGTGCACGTATTATGTGCCCAGGAGCAGATGGTCGTGAACCTCACCCTTTCCATCGACCCTAGGATCCTGGGAAAAGCCCGGCTCACCGCTGCGTCCATGGGGCTGAGCCTGAACGAAATGGTGCGCCGCTACCTGGAACAGGTGGCGGGGGAGTGTGATCGGGCCTCCACCTTCCAGGAACTCCAGGACCTGTGCCTCAACCGGGGCGGCCACTCGGCCGGGCGCACCTGGACCCGGGAAGCCCTGCACCGTGGCTAGGTTCTTCCTCGATACCCATATCCTTGCCTACGCGGACGACCTGGACGCGCCGGTGAAGCAGGGGGTCGCCCTGGGGCTCCTGGCCCGGGCCTACGGCGAATCGGCCGGTGTCATCTCGCTGCAGGTGCTGCAGGAGTACTACATGGCTGCCACCCGGAAACTGGGGGTGGCGCCCGCCGACGCCCGCCGCAAGGTGGAGCTTTTCTCGCGGCTGGAGCTGGTCAGGCTGGAAGCCCAGGACGTGCTGGCCGCCATCGACCTCCAGGGCGTCCATGGGCTTTCCTTCTGGGATGCCTTGATCCTCCAGGCGGCCCTCCTGGCCCAGTGCACGATCCTGTACAGCGAGGATCTCCAGTCCGGCCGGCGCCTGGGCTCCCTCCAGATCATCAACCCGTTCCTGGAGGCACCATGTCCGAAACCATGACCCCATTGCGCCTGAAGCTGCTCCTGCTGGTGGACCAGCATCCAGACCAGCACCGGGACCGGCTGCTCGCCCTGAAGGGGGTGCAGCCCTCCGACCTGGCCTTCCTGGAGCAGCACGACCTGGTCCGGGAACGGGAACCGGGCTGCTACCGGATCTCCCATCTGGGCCAACTGGCCTTGAAGCGCGGGCAGTCCATGTAAATCATGCAGGCCAACCACGCGGACTATTTCAATTTCACCTTCCGTCTGGCCGGAAGGGCCCTCTACCAGGCGCCCATCTTCACCAGCTTCCAGGGCGGCCAGTACTACTGGACTTCCACCACCGGCACCGCATCGCCCACCCACGCCTGGACGGTGTTCAGCTGCGATTTCGGCGTCTACGCCTGGCCCAAGGGCGGCACGGGATACACCCTCGCGGTACGGTGAAGCTGGCGCTGAAATCGTCGGCGCCCTGGCCTAATCCATCCCGCCCGGGCTGCCGATCAGAGAAATGGGAGAGAAGGCATGGACATCAGCACTGCCGGCGCCCTGAGCGCCTTGAACTACCAGACCGCGCTGCAGGCCGCCCAGACCTCCGGCGCTTCCCAATCCAGCGCCCAGAGCACGGCCGTGATCCAGGCCCTCACGTCGGCCTACTCCGCCGCCGTTGGCGGCACGTCATCCGATCCCCTCGCCGATGTGGCCGGCACCAGCAGCCTGGCCGCGCTGGTGAGCGGCATCTACTCGGCCTCCGCCGCCAGCGGCAGCGCATCCAGCCCCATCACCACCCTCTCCACGTCCCTGACCGCGGCGGTGGGTGGGACCAACGCCTCCACGGCCTCGGGCATCCTGGCCGGGCTGGGCACCGACGGGCTGCAGGGCGTCTCCGCCCAGGCCCTGGACATGAATGCGGCCCTGGCCCTGACGGCCTACACGGACACCCAGAACGGCCTGCCGTCCGGGAGCCTCACGGCCGCGGCCACGGCCCTCGCGTCCAGCATCAACCCGGCCCAGGCTTCCAGCGTCCAGAACGCCGTCCAGGCCGCCGCGACCAGTTCCGGTACCAGCCTGTTGAACCTGTTGGCCTAGTGGGCCTCGAACCCGGTCAGGCCAGGGCGTCCGCCTCTCCCGCCACCCGCCCCTGCCGGAAGTAGACCCGCGGCACCCGGCGGCCGATGGTGACGAGCACCTCCAGGCGGTGCATTCCAGTCCAGCCGGCGATCTCGGCCAGGTCGACCTGGTCGTCCCCGCACCGGCCCAGCAGCAGCACCTCGTCGCCCTCGGCCGCCTCAGGGACGGTGGTGAGGTCCAGGATGGTCTGGTCCATGGACACCAGCCCGGCCACCGGCACCCGGCGGCCCCGCACCACCGCCTGGCCACGGTTGGACAGGCGGCGGGAATAGCCGTCGGCGTAGCCGATGGGCACGGTGCCGAGCCGCGCGCCGCCCGCCGGGGCCTTCCAGCTCTCGTCGTAGCTCACCCCTTCCCCGGCCGGCACCGGGCGCACCCGGGACAGCCGGGCCCGGAGGGCGACCGGGAGCCGGATGCCGGCGGTTTCCGGCGGGCACGGCAGATCCGTGACCCCGAACAGGAGCGACCCGATCCGCACCATGTCCCGGCGGAAATCCAGGTCGCGGGTCAGGCCCAGGGTCTCGCACACGTGGTGGAGGGGGAAGGCCACCCCCGCCGCCGCGGCCGCGGCCACCACCCGTTGGTACAGCTCGAACCCGGCCCGCTCGGAGGCCGGGCCCCAGTACGGCAGTTGGGTGAAGATCCCCTCCAGGGCCAGCCCCGGCAGGTCCGCCATGCGGGCGATGAGCATGGCGGTGCCGGCATCGGGCTTGATGCCGATCCGGTTCATGCCGGTGTCGATCTTCACGTGCACCGGCGTGCGCACCCCCAGGGCCACGGAGGCCCGGGACAGGGCCTGGGCCTGGTCCAGGTCGAACAGGGTGGTGCGCAGCCCGGCCCGGGCGCAGTCCGGCAAGTACTCGGTGGGCGTGTGCCCCATCACCAGGATCGGGGCGTCGGCGAACCGGGCCCGCAGTTCCAGCGCCTCCGGCAGGCAGGCCACGGCCAGCAGGTCCGCGCCCAGGGCCAGCAGTTCCCCGGCCATGGCCAGGGCGCCCAGGCCATAGGCGTTGCCCTTGAGCACCGCCGCCAGCCGGGGCGGCCTGCCGTCCCGGGCCGGCGGCCCCTTGGCCAGCAGTTCCCGCACCAGCCGGTAGTTGTGGCCGACCAGGTCCAGGTCCACTTCCAGTCGGACGCTGCGTTTCACGGTGCCCCCCCAGAGAGCGACAGGCCGGCCGCGCCGGCTCCTATCCATTCCGCTCCGGAGCAATCTAACCCGGGGGTCGCGGTTTTACAATCCGTTGGCATGAATCGCACTTGGAGCAGTCCGGACCTGCGCATCGCCGGCCCTGGGTTTTCGCCTTAAAACGGCCGGTTCCAGCAACGAAATCTATCCGTGGGGAAAACGCCGGCCCATACTCCCTGACAAGCAGGTCAACCGGCCTCATGGAAGGACTCCCTGGGGCTGCCGATGGTTATTCGGCCCTTCCTCTCACGCCGGGAGCCAGACTTCGCCAGCGAGGTGCGTCATGTTTCACCAGCTTCCCATCGGCAAGCGTCTCTCACTGGGCTTCGGGGTGATCCTGGCAATCCTGCTTCTTACTGTCGGCGCGGGCATCTGGGAACTGCGCAACCTGGGCCGGGCCGCCCAGGAAGTGCGACGCCAGAGCGCCCAGAGCACCCTGGCCATGGAGGCACATGCCCAGGCCCTACAGGCGGTGGCCTACATGGGCGCCGTGGCCGGGAGCGCGGACCCGCAGGTCGGCCGGGGCTTCCTGGCGCTGGTAAAGACCCAGCGGGACGGCTACATGGGCAGGCTTTCCACCTTGCGGGCCAACACCGTCACCGCCGAGACTCTGAAGCTTCTTGATGACCTGCAGGCCGCCATCGCCGATGTCCGGGAAATCGACAACCAGGTGCTGGCCCTGGCCCAGGCGGGCAGGACCCAGGAAGCCTCCCAGTTGTTCGCCACCGGCGCCTGTCCCAAGCTCCGGCCGATGTCCCAGGGCTTCGAACGTCTGGCCCAGCGCCGCCAAGTGCGCATGGAAGAGGCCATGGCCCGGGTGGAGGCGCTGGTCCGCCGGAGTACCTGGGCCTTGGCCGCCGCGGCCCTGGTGGCCCTGGCGGCGGCGGGCTACCTGGGCGCTGGCCTGACCCGCAGCATCACCAGGCCGGTGGCGGGGTTCATGGGTGTACTGGACGCGGTGGCCGCCGGCAACCTGCGGGTGCGGGCCAAGGTGGACACCCGGGACGAGATCGGCCACCTGGGCCAGACCTTGAACCAGGCCCTGGCCCGTCTCCAGGAGATGATCCAGCAGGTGGCCCAGGCTGCGGCCACCGTGGCCAGCGGCGCCGCCGAGCTGTCCGCCTCCTCGGACCAGATGTCCGCCACCACCCAGGAGATCGCCAGGAGCGGAGAGCTGCTCCAGGGGGTCACCGAATCGGTCGCTTCGTCCGTCGTCCAGTTCACGGCCAGCGTGGAGCAGGTGGCCGGCAACCTGGAGGTGTCCGCGCACCAGGTCCAGCAGGCGGTGGGCGCCACCGAGGCGGGGGCCCAGGGCAGCCGGGACGCGGCCGGGCGCATGGGGCTGATCCGGGACGCCGCCGGCAAGATCGCCAGCGTCGTCTCGGTGATCCAGGAGATCGCCCAGCAGACCAACCTGCTCTCCCTCAACGCCGCCATCGAGGCGGCCAAGGCCGGCGACAAGGGCAAAGGCTTCGCGGTGGTGGCCGAGGAGGTGCGCAAGCTGGCCGAGCGCAGCCGCTCGGCCACCGTGGAGATCGAGAAGCTGATCCTGGACACCCGGGCCGCGGTGGAAGGCGGGGTCAGCTCGGTTCGGGCCGCCGCCGGGCAGATGGAGGTCATCCAAGCGTCCATCGGCACCGTGGCCAGCCGGGTGCGGGAGATCGACACCGCCACCCGGGAGCAGGCCGCCACCGCCGGGGACATCGCCAAGCGCATGGAGGACAGCGCCCGGGAGGTGGGCCAGAACGCCGCCGCCACCCAGCAGCTCTCCGCAACGGTCCGCGAGATCACCCGCACCACCGCGGACCTGGCCCGGGTCGCCGACACCATGGCCCGGGCAGTGGCAGCGTTCCAGGTCTAGGAACCTGATGGAGGGCCGGCGCCCAAACGCCGTCTCAGGTCGGAAACTGGTGGTTCGCCGCCAGGACGTCGATGCCGGTGAGCAGGCTCTCCCGGTGCGAGATGGCCTCCTGCACCACGTCGCGGTTGGAGACCACGCCCATGACCTCCTTGCCTTCCACCACCGGCACGTGGCGGATCTGCTTCTCGGTCATCAGGGCCATGCATTCGTCCACGGTCGTGCCCAGCCGGACGCAATAGACCGGGTTGGTCATGACCTCGCCCACCCGCTGGTCCAGGCAGGCCGGGCCGTGCTGGGCCAGGAGCCGGACCAGGTCCCGCTCGGAGAAGATGCCCGCCAGGCGGTCGCCGTCCATGACCACCAGGGCGCCGATCTTCTTCTCGTTGAGCCGCTGGACCGCGGCGCTGACGGTGGCGAAGGGGTCTATGAACCAGAAGCTGTTGCCCTTGTGTTCGAGGATGGTCCGGATGGTGCTCATGCGGGCTCCGTATGGGTGGATCAGTCTGGTTTTGAAAATAACCGGACATTTAAGATACGCCAGTATTTTTTTCGACCCATCCGGAACCCGCTGGGGCGAACCGGCCCTACCCGGCGTGCCGCTGCAGGAAGGCCAGGGTCCTCTGGTTGAACTCCTCGACCTTCTCGTAGATCGGCGCGTGGGCACAGTCCTCGAAGATCACCAGTTCGGAATGGTGGATGGGGCCGGTCAGCCGCTCCGCGAAGCGCGTCGAGGTCACCAGGTCGTGGCGGCCGAAGGTGATCTGGGTCGGTGCGGTGATCTGCCCGAGCACCGCCTCGGCGTCGTGGCCGAGCACCGCGTCCGACTGGTGCATGAACGCCGCCAGCGGCGTCACCGGGCGGCTGCGGACGAAGGCCGCCAGGGAATCGATGTAGTCCGGCCTGGCCGCGTACAGCCCGGGGGTGAAACACCAGGGGAAGATGCCCAGGATGACCATTTCAGGCACGCTCCCCAGGCCTTTGGCCAGTTGCCGCCAGCCTTCCACCACCGTCTTGAGGAAGGGGTCCGTCCGGGTCCAGCCGCTGTGCAGGGACAGGGTCTTGACCATCCCGGGATGCTTGGCCGCCAGCCACATGGCCGTGGCGGCCCCCAGGGACAGGCCGGAAACATGCGCCTTGGGCAGGCCCAGGGCCTGGATGAATCCGGCCACGTCGTCGGCGAACAGCTCGGTGGAGTATGCACCGCCAGGCTGGTCGGACGCGCCCATGCCCCGCAGGTCGAGGGAAATGCAGGTGAAATGCTTGGCGTATTCCGCCACCTGGAAGGCATAGCAGGCGTAATCCGCCGCCAGGTAGGGAATGAGGATCAGGGGTTCGCCCTTCCCTTCTTGCTCGTAATGCAGGGTCAGGTCTTTGACTTTGACGCTGGGCATGGCAACCCTCCTCGTCTGGGCGGCCTCCAGGCCGCATGTGGGCTCAAGGCGGCGACTACTTTACCCCACCGCCTGGCCCGGACCAAGGATCTTGGCCCATCAAAGTCACCACGATTTCCGGAGCAGGCTACGGGAACTTGGCGGAAAATTTAATCATTAATATTTTTGGGACCTGGATTCTCCAATCCGAACCGTGGTACCCCCAGGAGATTCAATGCGTATTCCAACTTTGTTCTCATCCTGCGCCTGCATCCTGGTCCTGGCCCAGCCTCTGTCCGCCATGCCCCGCACGGCCTTCCTGGACCAGCCCCTGGTGCCGGCCCCCCAGGCCGCCCCGGGTGCCGCCCTCCGGTTCCACTGCCCAGCCCAAGAGCCTGGCCGGCAGGACGACCTGGCCGAAGCGCACCCGACCATGGCTCCCATGTTCCGGGTCGGGCTGGACCGCGACCCGGAGCCCGAGTACCTGTTCCAGTTCAACTTCCCGCAGTCCTTCCGGCGCGCTCTGCCGACTCCGGTCCGGGCCCTGGTGGCGCGCTCTCACGTTGAGCGGGTGGATATCCTCTGCGCGATCCAGGCTCTGCCCTCGGAAGCGGAGGTCCCGGTCGAGATCCGGCCTGAGCTCTGGGCCGGCCCCCAGGCCCAACTGGCTGCTGACCCGAGCGTCTGGATGAACCTCTACCTGGGTCCGGCCGGGGACCTGCCCTTCCGCTTCCAGGGCCGCCAATTGCAGGGTCTGGACCTCCGCGCCTCGTCCGCCTTCTGGACCGTGATCGAGGCGGGTGACCGGGTCGCGGCCACTCTGCACATCCTGGTCAACGACCAGGACCGGAAGGTCCTGGCCGAAATGGCCCTCATGCCTGGGGCCGGCGACGCCCGCGGGGCTTCGGGCGATCCGGAAAGCCTGCTTGACGCCAAACACCAGCCCCCGGGCGCCGGCAGGCAGCGCACTCTGGGCCTGTGGCTGAAGACTCTCAACGCCAGGGCGGCCGTCGGGGAACTGCCCTGGATCCATAAGCTCAATGAGCTGACCCGGCCCCTGGTCGACCGCAAGCGGGTCGAAGGCCAGGACCTGGTGCTGACCGGTTCGGGGTTCACCGACACCGCGGGGGTGCTGGTGGACGGCCTCATCACGCCATTCCGGGTGGTGGACGACGGTGAGTTGCGGATCCCCGGCGACCACCGTGATGCGAAGGACATCCAGGTGGGCACCCCCACCTGGCCGATCGTGCCCGCGCAGGCGGCGGTCCACGGTCCGGACCCCACGGAGGCGCAGCGGGCCCAGGTGCTGGACTTCGATTGGCGGCACGCTCAGGCGGGCCACTGCGATGCTGCTCTAAGGGTCCGCAGCCGTTGCGATTTCTGGCGGCGATTGCTGACCTTTGTTCCCTATTGTTGAGGCACCTTCGGGAGGGCCGGCCCGGTCGCGGCGCCGGCGCGGAACGCTCCGGGACTGGCCATCACCCGGATCAACCCCGGCCGGGGAACCGGGCCCCGGGCAGGAACCGGTGGCGCACCTGGGCTGGGACACCGGGGCCCGGCCCGGGGTGGTGGTGCGGGATCCGCGCAGCCACGCCATCCTGGCCATCGCCACCGGGGGCTCGGTGGAGGTGGAGACCACGGCGGAGGAGTTGGACTGCCAATTCTCCCTGGCCCCCACGGCCCACGGGGAACGCAGTCAGATGAGGCGGGTGAAGGTCGAGCCGTGAACCTCCCGGTCAACGTGGGGGAGGGCTGGCCGGAGGACTGAGCCCGGATGGGCCGCCAGGCTTTCCGCATCTTCTTGTTTTTTTGCCATCTGGCCCTAGCTTTTCGTTGGGGTCCTGCGGGTTCCCACTGTCAGCATCTCGGCCCGGCGTTGGTCATGTTCCTCGCTCCGGGGTTCTGCGCGGGTCGGATCGCACTTGAAAAGGAGGAGGCATGATAACCCCGGCGAAACCAATGCTGCTGACTCTGTCCATGGTGTGCTGCCTGCCGCTGGCGGCAGCCCGCAGCGCAGACACCGTGACCAAATATTTCACCAACCTCGGCAGCAAGCCAGTGACCGTGATCGTCCAGACGGCCACCGTCGCGAATGGCCAGGTCAGAGTCGAGAAAACCAGTGAGAAGGACCTTGCACCCGGCGCCAAGAATGTCGCCATCTCCATTGCCGGCAAGGAAATTTATGAAATCGAGTTCACCAAGAATACGGAGTTGCATCCGGACAGGATCTTCACCAAGGGCGAGCGGATCAACTCGAACAAGTATTTTTCCATCGACGACGACATGAGTGTCGATATGCAGAACGACCCGTTCCGCTGAGCCGGCCCGGAAGCCGGAGCCCTACATGTCGTCCAGCAGCGTGCGGGGCCGCCGGGTCAGCCGCAGAACCGCGCCGAGACCTGTCCCAGGGCGCCGAAGTCCGCCAGCACCGCGTCTCCGGCCTGCACCTCCAGCGGCGGCATGCACGTGCCGGTGGAAACGAACTGCCCGGCCTCGAGGGTGATGCCGAGACCGGACAACTCATTGACCAGCCAGGCCAGGGCCACCCGGGGATCGCCCAGGACCGCCGCGCCGGTCCCGTCCCGCTGGACGGCCGGGGCGCCGTCCCGGGTCACCAGGGCGCGCACCGGGTGCACCGGGAAGTCGATCTCCCGCCAACGGGCGCCGGTCGCCCCGCCCACCAGGAAATGCCCCGCGCAGGCCAGGTCGGCGATCAGCTGGGCCTCGCCGGCGTGGGCGAAATCGGTGAAGCGCGAATTGGGCACCTCGATCACCGGCACCACCCGCTGGACGGCGTCGAGCACCCTGGCCAAGGAGTACGGGTCGGGGCGGGGCGGCAGGTCGCGGCCGAACCAGAACCCGAACTCGGGTTCGGCCACGAGCATGCGGTTGCCGTGCAGGGATACGGTCGCGCCGTCCCCATGGACGAAGGCGGAGAGGATCCGGCCCGCCAGCGGCCCGGCGACGCCGATATGGCGCTGCCCGGCGAGGCTGGTGGCGGCGATCTTCCAGCCCATCGTATCCAGCCCGGCGAGCCCCGGCAGCCAGGCCTGGACAGTGTATCCCTCCTCCCGGGTCCCGGGCCGGCCATCCGCGGGCAGCGCCGCCAGGGCGGTGCCCTTCTGCAGGGCATCCCAGATCAAGGTTGCGGCCTGTTCGGAAGTCGTATGCATGGTTCCATCCTAAGCCAGGGCGGCTGGACTACGCCCGCCAAGGGTCCACAAGACTCCTTGACGGTGACCGATCCGGCCAGGGGTGAGCCCGTCGGCGATTATTGATTCAAAAATTCAACACGCCTGCGCTGGCTGCCACCTCCTCCACGCTATGATGACGACCATTCCATGGGGAGACTTTATGCGACCGGAACATCCCATCGCTCTCATCACCGGCGCGTCCTCCGGAATTGGGGCCGCCACCGCCCGCCTGCTGGCGGCCAACGGGTGCCACCTGGCCCTGGGCGCCCGGCGGGCGGGACGGGTGGCAGCCCTGGCGGACGAACTCGCCGGCGCCCATGGCATCAAGACCTTCGCCGCCGAACTGGACACCCGGAGCACCGGCTCGGTGGAGACCTTCGTCCGGGAGGCGGTGGCCGCCCTGGGCGGCCTGCATGTGGTGGTGGCCGCGGCGGGGCTGGCCGCGGGCGTGGCGAAGGTGGAATCGATCCTGGAGAAGGACTGGCAGGCCATGCTCCACACCAACGTCGAAGGCGTCATCCGCACCATCCAGTGCACCCTCCCCCATGTGCGCAAGAGCGGCTGGGGGCACTATTTCACCATCGGCTCCACCGCCGGGCACTCGGTCTATGAGGGCGGCGGCGTCTACTGCGCCAGCAAGCACGCGCTCAGTGCCCTGGTGCGCACCCTGCGCCTGGAACTCTGCGGTGAACCCATCCGCATCACCAGCGTGGAGCCGGGCATGGTGGAGACCGAGTTTGCCCTGGTGCGGTTCGGGGACGCGGCCAGCGCCAAGGCCGTCTACCAGGGCCTCGATCCGCTCACGGGCGAGGACATCGCCGAGTGCATCCGCTGGGCCCTCGCCCTCCCTGACCATGTGGATATTGATGAAATGATCGTCAAGTGCCGGGCCCAGGCCAGTTTCACCGGGGCCAAGGTCCACCGTACGGCGTAGATTTTGGTTCTGTTGCAAAGTTGAGGGCGGGGCGGCACCGCCCCCACCCCAAACGGCAATCAGGCAACTCCTCGGGAAAGGGCTTCGACGAGGAGGGCGGAATCGGGCGCAACCGTGCCACCGCAACTTGAAAATTGAATTTTTCATCTTATATTTCCTAGGGCTCAGTGCCTGGAGGTGATCGATGTCCGGTCGCACCCTACGGTTTGCCACCCTTGGAATCCTGATCTGCGGCGGGATGCTGGCCAGCCTCGGCTATTCCCTGGGAGCCGAAGGCTACCCGGGCATGAGGGCCCAGGTGCTTCCGCCTTACATCGAGGCCCTGACCCCTGACAACGGCCCGGTGGGCACCAAGGTGGTCATCACGGGCCTGAACTTCACCGGCGCCTCCCACGTGACCTTCAGCGATGGGCGCCAAGCCAATTTCCAGGTGCAGAGCGACACCGAGGTTTGGGCCACCGTGCCTCCGGGGGCCATCTCGGGTCCGGTCTCGGTGGAGACTCCGGCGGGCATCTCCCGCTCCCAAGTCCCGTTCAGGATCCCCATCCCGTGAGGCGGGCCGCCTGATCTGCGGGGGCGATCCGCGCGGGGCCAAGGTGCCTCCAGGTGAGGCGCTCCAGATTTTGAGGAAGACGTTGGTCCCGGTCAGGTTGAACATGGGATGGTCCGCCAGGAACTCCCCCATGGCCTTCCTCTGGCCCCAGGCGTCCATGCGCGGACCCTCGCCAGCCAGGGTGCGGCGCAACAGAGTGCTGCCGGCTCCAAGCGCCAGAACGGGTGCCTATACGCGCCGGAAGGCTCCCTGGCCCAGAACCACCGGATGCGGCTTTTCCAGACCAAAGGTATCGTGGATATGGGCTGTGTAGCGGCCATCCGCCCGGATGTGCAGGCTCAGCATCAGCATCTGCTGGTGCACCCCCGGATCAGTATGGGCGGCGGTGGCAGACGTTGGTCGTCGTAGGATAAATTTCTAATTTATCCCATTGAAGATGAGCATGAGAGGTTCAGTGGGGACCTGGGGGTGAACCCCCCCAGGCCTGCCCGACGACCCTCGATGCCAATGGAATAAGGCCGGAGATCAACCGAAGTAAGGCTCGCGGGCTTCCTCTTCCGGGAAACGGCGGGAAGCGCTGGAGTAGATCCACCGCTTCAGGCTGAGGAGATCCAGCATGGCGGCATTCATGTCGTTCGTTCTTTCCAGAGCATTCACCCAATCCGTCCCCAGGTCGATCACCACCTGTCTCAGATCCCCGGCCTGGCCGGCAGGAGTCTCAGTCCGGCAGTTCTTCCGGCGGACCTCCAGGTGGTCGAGGCTGCGCTTGGCTCTTTCGCGCACCAGGTCCAAGGTCTTGGTCACGGCCGTGTTGTCCTGGGTTTCACGATCGAGCATGAGGGTGGCCGCCTGGTATTCCTGCATCGCCATCTGGTCGAATTTCCGGATGGCGTCCGGATGGTTCAGGTCCGCCGAGCGCACGCCCTGGAGCAGGCGGTGGAAGGACTGGTAGACGTGGTCCAGCTTCCTGGCCAGCTCCAGGGCCAGTCCCTCCTTGCTCGGGCAGGGAGCGGAGCACGGATCCTGGTGATCCGCGGCCCCGCGGCGGCCGGTCCGGTCAAGGTTCCGTTCCAGCTCTGCCACCTTCCGGGCCGAAGCCTCCGCGAGCGAAGCGAACCGGACGCGCTCGCGATCAATGTGCGCCTGGAAAGCCCGGTAGCGCTCCTCCGTCCCGATGTCCTGGAGGTCGAAGAGCGACACCTTGCCGGCGCAGTGCCAATCAACGTAGGCCTTGAGATCCATGGGCGGCGAATCGGGCAACCCCTGGGCCGCCTCGAAGATCGAGGTGCCCAGCGCCTTGCCGTATTCCTGGTGGAGCAGTCCCAGCATCTGCTGGTGGACGCCGGGGTCGGTCAGGGCGGCGGTGGCCAGGAGGCCCCCTGCGGCCATGGCCTTGAGCGTGTTGCCGGCGGCCAGGGGCTGGACGGCGCAGAAGCCTACGGACAGCATGAAAAGCAGCATGGACCTGGTCAGGATTCGGGATTTCATGGGAACTCCGGAGAAGGAAGGGTGGGATGCCGAACGCGCCGGGCCCCGAACAAGCGGACCCACCCAGGAATGTGGGCGGCCGCCGGCGGGTTCCGGTATTGCCGTTCGCAACACTCCACGCCAGTGCTCACCCGAACCGACCTGGCCTGCGGCATCCGGAGCCGATAGCGATGACGGTCCCGATCACGTCGGATGCCAAGCCGAGATCATCGTCCTCATGGGACAGGTCCTGGACGCGGCCTTGGCCGGAATCCAGAGCGCCGGCGCGCCACGGTGCTTTCAAGAAAGGTTCGGCAATCGCCCCCCAAGGCTTTCAGCCGCCGTGGCGGCCCGCCGTGGCAGAGGGTCTAACCGGAGCGTTCGACCCCGTTCCATTCGGCCGAGTGGATCAGGCTCATGAAGGTGTCCCCAGCCCGGGCTCCGGTAGCCGACCGGTAGAACGTGTCTTTCCGGCAGGCGTGAGTGACCGCCTGGGGTGACGGCCGGTAGCCCCGAATAGGCCATCGCTTGAAGCTCGTGCATCATGGAGGAATGCCAGAAGGACCCCCCAAAGTCTGCGATCCGGCCCGGTCTCAGCGGTCGAGCCTGATCGTTGCCGCCTTCGACTTCGACGGCACCATCACCAGGTCGGACACCCTGCGCGATTTCGTCTATTTCGCGGTTGGTCGCGGTCGCTTCGTCGCAGGCGTGGTTCGCACAGCTCCGTGGCTATTCGGCGCACTGATCCGCCTATGTGAGCGGGGCTCGGCCAAAGCGCGATTCCTGGCCGCGACGATCGGCGGCATGACACGACCTGACTTGGAAGCGACGGCGCAGTTGTATGTCGAGCAACGACTCCCAGCCCTTATTCGGCCCGAAATGACTGCCAGGGTTGGAGAGCACCACCAACTTGGTCACCATTTGGTCTTGGTCAGTGCGTCACCCACGCTTTACCTGAAGCTCTGGGCCAAGTTGGCTGGTTTCGACGCGGTGCTGGCGACCGAGTTGGAGTTCCGTAACGACACGTTCTCGGGTCGCCTGGCCGGGCCGAATTGCTGGGGGCCAGAAAAAGTTCGGCGGTTGCGGCAATGGCTCGGCAGCGAGCAGCCTTGCGTGCTGTATGCCTATGGCGACAGCCGGGGCGACCGGGAAATGCTTGCACTTGCTGACAATCCCTGGTTGCGGGGTCACGGGTCACTGCCTGAATTGAGCCAGAGCACTGCCCAGGTTGGGCTGACCTGAGCGAAAAGCACTCACCCAAAGGTTTCAGGGGGTGTCAGCCGGTTCCCGTCGGTGCCGGGTAGGTCCAGGGCATCCACTTGGCCGGCTCCCGCTCCACGTCCTCGGGGTGCTTCAGCAACTCGATCAGGTACTCGAACGGCTCGACCCCGTTGAGTCCCGCCGAGTGAATCAGGCTCATGAATAGGCCCCCAGCCCGGGCTCCTGTGGCAGAAGGATAAAATGGGGAATTCTTCCGATGCATGATGGCCCGTTTTACGACCCTTTCGCAGGCATTGTGGTCCAGGGAGCAGCCGGGCTCGCGGAGGAACAGCGTGAGCGCGGTCCAATGCTTGCGCCTGCAGGTGATTGCTTGGCCCAGCCCCGGGTTGGGCTCGGCCTTCCCTCCCTCGATCGGCTCCTGGAGCCAAGGTTCCAGGCCGGCCATGACGGGGCCGCTCTCCCGCTGGCAGAATGCCAGCCGAGCCTGGGGGTCCATCCCTTCCCGCTTGGCCCAGGCGTCGTTGCGGTAGACCTCCCGGAGCTCCCTCAGCAGGTACTCGACCTCCTCAGGAAACCGGTTCTCCACCTCCACGAACCCCCTTCGGGCGTGGGCCAGGCAGTGGGCCAGGATGGTGTTCAACTCCCCGGCCTCCCCCACCGTGTTGGCGGCGAGGGCATCGCACATTTGGATGGGAGCCGCCAGACCCGCGGCACGGTGCTTCAGGACGGCTTCCAGGTTTTCCCCGGCGTGGTTGTGGCCGATGATGAACAGGGCAGTCTGGGGGGTGACGTAGTTCTCCGGGAAAATGGAAGCGGCGTGATACCGGAAGCTGGCCCAGTGCATCTGCCACACCGAAACGGCATAGCGGGCGGCGGTGATCGGATCGGGTTCGGTGGGTATTAGGTCACTCCAGGGGTGGGTCGCTCCAGCCACAACTACTGAACTCCGCGCTGGTGACAAGGCGGGCCTTTTACCCTGGTACAGGTTCAGGCCCTTCTCAACGCCTGCTCCGGTGATCCACCACCTCTTGCCCTGGCTGGTCATCCTCTGGGCAGCAGAGCCGTGTCGCTGCAGGATCTGCAGGGCAGCTTCGATGTCACCAGGGGCCATCTCCGGCAGCTTGACCTGCTCGGGGCGGAAGTGGGTGGAACCGTGAAAGTAGGCAAGGTGAGCCAGGACTTCGGCCGGAGATGGGGCAAACATGGGGTCTCCTGCCCCTATATAGGGAGGATCGGGCCGAAACGGTACCCCCGAATCCAAGATTTTTTTGGGTCATCCGGCGAATCGTGGGATGACATCATAGCTCCCGGCCCGGGCGGCGACCACCCTGAGGAACCCTTGGGCGGATAGAAGGGTCGCCGCCAAGTGCCCCATTGTTGTGTTTGCGAAGACATAACAGGAGGACGCGCTGGCGGCGACAAGCATTCTCCATCACCCCTTGGGCCTGGTGGGCTACCGCCATTGTTCGACCGAGTATCGGCAGGGCAAGCCCATCCATTTCGTCGAACTCGCCCCAGGCAAGCGGAAGTGCGCGAACTGCGGGGCTTCCCATGGACATGTCATGCTGGACGAGCAGTTCGAGCGGACCTTCATCGGCCTGCCGGTGGGGCGCAAGCGCCAGGAGATCGTCCTTCGGGGTCACCTCCAGGTCTGCACCAGATGCGGGGCCAGGGGCCGGGAACCCATCCCTTTTGCCAAGGGAAAGGCCAGGTATATCAAGGCATTTGCCCGCCTGGTCGTGGATCTGTGCGGTATCACCAACATCCGGAACGTAGCCCGCCACCTCGGGGTGGGCTGGGACCTGGTGAAGGACCTTTTCAAGGCCGAGCTGGGGCGCAGGCTGAAGCTGTGCAAGCTCGGCAGGATCCGGTTCATCGCCGTGGACGAGTTCGCCACCCACAAGGGGCACAAGTACCTGACGGTGGTCCTCGACCTTGAGACTGGCGAGATCCTCCATGCCCAGGAGGGCAAGGATGCCGGAGCGCTGGTGGCTTTCCTGGAGACCCTCAAGCGCCGGAAGGCTCCGCTGGAGGCTATCGCCATGGACATGTCCGAGGCCTATGCCGGTGCGGTGCGGGCCGTGTTCGACGACAAGCTGGACATCGTCCAGGACCCCTTCCACGTCACCGCCCTGGCCTCCAAGGCCATCGACGAGACCCGGCGCGACCTCTACCACCAGCTCCAGGGCAAGGAGAAGAAGGTGGTCAAGGGCACCCGGTTCCTGCTGCTGCATGGCCTGGAGAACCTCAAGGAGTCCGGCATGAACCGGCTCATGGCTCTGATGGAGACCAACGAGCCCCTGTACGCGGCCTACATGCTGAAGGAGGACCTGCGGATGTTCTGGAGCCTGCCGAATGGCGAGGCAGGCAAGGCGTTCCTGGACGACTGGATCGCAGTGGCCCGCGGCCCGGGCAACCGCCACCTCGCCAAGCTGGCCGACACCCTCGATTCACATCGGTCGGGCCTGCTGTCCTACTTCAAGCACCGCATCTCCACCGGGCCGCTGGAAGGGCTGGACAACAAGATCAAGGTCCTGAAGCGCCAGGCCTATGGGTTCCGTGACATGGCCTTCTTCAATTTGAGGCTCTACTTCCTGCACGAGACCTCGGTCCTGATGCCGGGTTGAAGCGCCTCGGAGCCCGGACCGGGGCGCGGGGATGATGCCGCCCCCTCTACCCCACGTTTTCCCGGAAGAACCCCATTTCGTGCGAAACCTGGCCGTGGAGCAACTGGACCTTGCTGCCTTCCTCGAAACCTACGATGAGGAGCGAGGGTTCCTCCCCACCCTCAAGCCAACTGCCCATGATCGTCGCAATGCTTGCCATGTGGATGGTGCAAGTGGCCATCGACGAGATAGTCAACATGGTTGCCATGCGGTACAGCCTCGTGGCCGCAGCCAGGGCCATGCACGTGGGTTACCTCGTGGCCCTTGCATCGATGGTCTGGCGTACAGCGATCGGGATTGGCAGCGGAAACCTCGATTCTGTGCTCGTCGACATGGTTGTCGTGGACATGATGCAGGTGCCCGTCGTGCAGGTAGTCGACGTGACCGTCATGATGAACTGCCGTGTGGCCGCAGCCGGCGCCGTGCTTATGCGGATGATTGACGTGGTGGGATTGGGCGCATTCCGTCATTTGTCTGGCTCCTTTCTCTTGGAGAAAACCCCCCCCCTTGGCCGTGCAGTCAATGGATTAATTGATCGTCTCAAGGACCTGCCCGTCCGCGCCCCCCTGAGGCTCGTCCTTGGGCAGATCAATGGCAGAATGCCATGGATGGTGGCTAGGGTTACTGCTCGAAAGTGTGCGCATCATTTCATTCGTTGATTAACGGTTCAATAATGAATTAGGACAGGGCCTTGTCAAGGGTAATGGCAAAATCGGCCCCCACGTCAACTCACGGTTTTCCGGAAGAACCATTTTTTTTCGGCCATGGGCTGCTGACCCAGTTCGAAGACATGGCGAGACACCTTCATGACCTTGAAACACTCAGCGAAGCAATCGACCACCAGTGGCCGCGCCACGCACTTGGCCGGCACCGGCGTCAAAGCGCAGGCAGCGAACATGCCCAGGACGCAGCCCCAGCCATTGCCGGCCTTGACCACCTTGCGTGAGTTCCAGGGCGGCCGAACGCCGGCTTGACGTCCAGCCTGCGGCTGAATATGTTATTTTTCCAACCCTCGACGAGGTCTGCCATGAAATTCAAACAGTTCGGTAACACGGGAATGTTCGTTTCGGAGATCTGCCTGGGGGCCATGACTTTCGGCGGCAACGCCGACGCCGGCATGTGGAAGGCCATCGGCAGCCTCGGCCAGGTCGAGGTGGATGCGATCGTGGGCCGGGCGCTGGCGGCCGGCGTGAACTTCTTCGACACCGCCGATGTCTATTCCTTCGGCCAGTCCGAGCGGGTGCTTGGTCAAGCCTTCAAGACCCTCGGCGTGGTGCGCAAGGACGTGGTCATCGCCTCCAAGGTTTTTGGGGAGGTGGGCCCCGGCCCCAACGACCGGGGCGCCTCCCGAGGCCACATCATGGACTCGGTCCTGGGCAGCCTTGAGCGCCTGCAGACTGACCATCTCGACCTCTACCAGATCCACGGCAACGACACCATCACTCCCATCGAGGAGACCCTGCGCGCCCTGGACGACCTGGTTCGCCAGGGACTGGTGCGCTACGTGGGGGTATCCAACTGGGCGGCTTGGAAGATCGCCAAGGCCCTTGGGCTCAGCGCAGCCAAGGGGCTGGCCCGGTTTGAAACCCTTCAGGCCTACTACTCCATCGCCGGCCGCGACCTGGAGCGCGAACTGGTCCCCATGCTCGTGGAAGAGCACTTGGGGTTGATGGTTTGGTCACCCCTGGCCGGGGGCCTGCTGTCCGGCAAGTTCGGACCCGGAGCCGCAACCGAGGAGGGCGCCCGCCGCACGAGCTTCGATTTCCCGCCCGTGGATCAGAACCGGGCCTGGACCTGCGTGGCGGCCATGCGGGAGATCGGCAAGGCCCATGGCGTCTCGGTGGCGCGGGTTGCGCTCGCTTGGCTGCTTGCCAAGGCCCACGTCATGAGCGTCATCATTGGCGCCAAGACCGTGGAGCAGCTCGAGGACAATCTGGCCGCGGCCGAACTGATCCTGGAGCCTGGCGAGATCGCCCGGCTGGACGAGGTAAGTGCGTTGCCATCCGAATATCCGGGCTGGATGTTGGAGCGGCAAGGGGGCTTCCGCCGGCCCAAAGCCGTAACCTCGTCCGCAGTCAAGGGCTGAGGCCGCCACTTTCCCGGTTCAATCATCTCGTGTTCCTGAAACCCTCGTCGTGGACCGGAACCGTCGTCTTGACCGCCCAGGTTTCCCCGGGGCAGGCGCCAGCGAGGCAGCTTGAAACTCAATCAGCCGCGCCGCGCTATTCTGGGTTCAAGGAGAAGCCCATGAGACCCAATGGCGTGAGGCAGATCTGGGCCAGCGGCGGGGTGGTGGCCAACGGCTGGTGTACGATCCCCAGTGCCTTTGCCACTGAACTGATGGCCCACATGGGCTGGGATTCCCTCGTGGTGGACACCCAGCATGGCCTGATCGGTTATGCAGACATGGTGGCGATGCTCACGGCCATCTCCACCACCGATGCGACGCCCATGGTCCGGGTGCCCTGGAACGACCCCGGGGCGGTCATGAAGGCGCTCGATGCCGGAGCCTACGGCATCATCTGCCCAATGATCAACGACAGGGCCTCCTGTGAGCGGTTCGTCCAGGCCTGCCGCTACGCACCCCGGGGCTACCGCAGCTCCGGTCCGATCCGGGCCACGCTCTATGGCGGGCCTGACTACCACGCCCAGGCCGACGACACTGTCCTCGCCCTGGCCCAGATCGAGACCCGGGAGGCGCTGGACAACCTCGATGCCATCCTCTCCACCCCCGGACTGGATGGAGTCTATGTGGGGCCCTCGGACCTCTCCCTGACCCTGGGCCTGCCTCCGGGCCAGGACAAGACCGAACCGGCCCTGTTCGAGGCCTTCGACCAGGTCCTCGAAGGCTGCCGCCGGCATGGGCTCAAGGCCGGGGTTCATTGCAGAAGCGCCGCCTACGCAGTGCGCATGGTTAAGCTGGGCTTCAGCCTGGTCACGCCGGTGGGCGACTCCGGCTTCCTGAACGAGGCCGGACGGGCGTCCCTGGCCTCGATCCGCGCCGGCCTCCGCTGACCGGGACCCCCACCGGACCTGGGTGGCGGCCTCGGCCATGGGGGAGGTGGAACCATCGTGTCCCAGGCTACCGGCAACTCTTTCCGACCATCCACCTTGCTCACCTGGCCAAACGTTCAACATGGCGAAGGCATGGTTTATGGAGGGACGGCTGGCACGACGGCTTCCAGGGAGGTCGAGAACGGTCAGGATTTCCTATTGCCACGAAAACGGAAATTCAGTGAACTCGTATATAAATGCAGGCGCCGCGGAATATACCCTGGCAATGGGCATGTGGCCTGGAGGTTGCCCGGAGGCAAATGGCCACCAAGATCGACCTCTATCGCGATTTCGGGGACAACAGGGGTGGCTGCCACCATTAAATTTCCTCTCTCCGCCACCGCATCGGCATCAACTTGGTCGAAAAGACCCCCCGCGATGCTCCTGGATGTCCTCCATGCCGCCGGAACCTCTTGTCATCGGTCATCGTGGTCGAAGGGGACCTTGGGGCCCACTGGGGCCGCCTCGGTTTCACCTTCTCCTGGAGCAGGTCAGCCTGGGCTGCCAGGAGGGCAGGGTAATGGGGGGAAATCCAGCCAACACACCACCTCTGGCATTGGCGAACGATGGTCGGTGGCGTGATCACATCGTGATCATGGTGAAGTTCATGCGTCCAAATCGGGATATTTATAACCAAAATAAAAAGGCCTGAACTCATTACCGTTCAGGCTTTTTTTATTGGTCGGGGCGACTGGATTCGAACCAGCGACCCTCTGCTCCCAAAGCAGATGCGCTACCAGACTGCGCCACGCCCCGACGGAGGGAAAAGCATAGCAAGCTCCGGGCCCCGCCGCGACGGGAACTTGCGCCGGGGCCCGGGGATGGCGGTCAGTTGGCCAGGGTGACGCTGCGCAGGTTGAAGCCGCTGCGCTGCAGGTCCAGGACCTTGCCGGCCAGGTTCACCAGGAGCAGGGTCTCCAGTTCCTCCCGGCCCTTCTTGGTGGCGGTGGGCGGGGGCACGGTGATGATGGAGCTGGACTTCCTGTTCTTGGCGAAGGCCAGGTCCAGGTCGAACTCCATGGTGCCCTGCTTGAAGCCCATCTGCCCGGTCAGGTGGTTGATCAGGCCCTCGGCGCCGTACCCGATGGTGAGGGACGCGGGGCCCTCCATGCCCTTGCTCTGGTTGGCGATGCTGACGTTGTTCAGGCGGCGGTCGCCGGTGTAGCTGAAGGTCATGTGGGTGTAGATGCCCTGGCTGTCGTTGCTGTAGTCCATCTGCCGGGGCATGCGGGTGGCCTTGTCGAACACCACCTCCAGCCGCCCGCGCTTCCAGAAGCCCAGGCTCTCGGCCATGCTCTGCTCACGCTTCTTGGGGTCGTACGGCCCGGTGGCGGTGGAGAACACGAGGGTCTGGCCGTCGCCGCTCTCCTTGCCCAGGGCGGCCTTGAAGGTGGTGCCGTCCACGTAGACCTTCTGGATGTCGTTGATGCACTGGCGGAACCAGCCCATGAAGGTATTCGGGGCGTCGGACGGGGGGGGATCCACCCGGCTGGTCCAGGCGTTCTGCTCCTTGCTGTACAGGAAACCCTTGTTGCCCACCCGGTAATAGAGCAGGTTGCCGAACTCGCCGGAAAGCTCGGTGCGGAAGTCGGCGTTGGCGAAATAGGTGCCCTTGAGCTTGACATTGACGTTGGCGCCCTTGGTCAGGTTGCCTTGGACCGCTCCCTGGCCCAGCTGGTCCACCTTGGCGTTCATGGCCGCGGCGGTGAGGCTGATGTTGAGGGTCCCCTGCAGGTCCACGGCGGTGATGTCCGCGTAGGGCTTGCCGAACCAGGAGTCGTTCACCGCGTCCAGCACCTGTTTGAAGTTCTGGCGGGCGAAGGTGGCTTCCAGGCTCTCCTTGGCCTTGGCGGTGGGGGCCGGTTTCCTGGGCTTCGCCTTTTCCGTGGACTGGGCCTGGGCGGGTGTTCCGGGGCTGACCAGGAGCAGGGCGGAAAGGAAGGCGGGTACTGCGAATTTCATGGGCATCTCCAGGGGGGGGCGGGCTCACGGATGGAGCCGGGCGGCTTGAAGCTCCTGCCGCCGCTTGGCGAAACAGGCATGGCAATAGGTGGCGTGCCGGTCCGGGGGCACGAAATCCAGGTATTCCACCGCGCCGCATTCCACACAGGTGATCTGGGCCAGGATCTGGGCCTCGCTCCGGCGGGCCGGCTTGCGCACGGGCTGGGTCTTGCGGTAGCAGTAGGGGCAGTTGTAGAACTTCTGGTCCGGCGTCAGCTCAAACGTCCGCCCGCAGGTAGCGCACACCTTCTCCCGCATGGGGTTGGGCGCCTTAATCTCGCGCTTCTGGATCTTGACCAGCCCCACTTGCTGTGCCGCCGGTTTGCCCGCTGCGGTGGGAGGGGGGAGCGTAGGGGCGGAAGGCTTGAGGCTCATGGGATTCTCGGGGGGGACAGGGGCAGTCCGGAGGGAATCATAACACCCCCATTATGGGAAACGGGGCACGTCCCCATCGCCCGGGAGCCAGGCCGATGGCATTCTGGAACCATGGAAAATGCCACCACCCTCATCCATCCCCTCCTGCACGGCCGCCCCAGGGCCCTGGCCCGGGCCATCAGCTGGATGGAAAACGGCCATCCCCAGGCCCGGGAGCTCATGGCCCTGGCCTGGCCCCACCTGGGCCGGGCGGTGGTGGTGGGGCTCACGGGCCCCCCCGGGGCGGGGAAATCCACCCTCACCGACCAGCTGGCCCGAATCTTGCGCAGTGAAAACAAGAAAGTGGGCATCCTGGCGGTGGACCCCACCTCGCCCTTCAGCGGCGGCGCCATCCTGGGGGACCGGATCCGCATGGGGCGGATCGCCGCCGACCCGGGCATCTTCATCCGCTCCATGGCCACCCGGGGGGCGCTGGGGGGCCTGGCCCGGGCCACCCAGGACGCCATCGACCTGCTGGACGCCGCCGGGTGGGACGTGATCCTGGTGGAGACCGTGGGGGTGGGCCAGGACGAGGTGGACGTGGTGAGTTGCGTCCAGACCTGCTGCGTGGTCCTGGTGCCCGGGATGGGCGATGAGATCCAGGCCATCAAGGCCGGCATCATGGAGGTGGCCGACATCTTCGTCATCAACAAGGCGGACCGGGACGGGGTGGAAAAGGTTGAGTCGGAGATCGAGGGCATGAAGTCCCTGCGGCCCGCCGGAGCGGCCGGCCCCAAGGCCTGGGATCCCCCGGTGCTGCGCACCGTGGCCGGGAACGGGCAGGGGCTGCCGGAGCTCCTGGCCAAGATCCGGGAGCACGAAGGGTGGCTGAAGGAGCATGGGGGCCAGCAAGCCAAGGCCGAGGCCCGGGCCCGCCTGCGCTTCGGCAGCCTGCTGGCGGAGGAGGCCGCGCGCCGGGCCCGGCGGCGGGCCGGCAAGGAGCGGGTGGACCAGCTCATCCAGGCCATCGCCCAGAGGACCCTGGACCCTTACGCGGCCGTGGATCGGATGCTCGACAGCCAGGAGTGAGCCTGGTGCCCGGCGGTCGTGTGTTCCTCATCGACAACTTCGACTCGTTCACCTACAACATCGCCCACGGCCTGGCCGCCGCCGGGGCCGCAGTGGAGGTGCGCCGGGCCGACGAGGTGGACCTTGAGGGGCTGGAGGCGGACCCGCCGGACCTGCTGATGCTCTCCCCGGGGCCCGGGCGGCCCCAGGACGCCCTCCTGTCCCTGGCGGCCATCCGGCGGTTCGCCGGGCGCATCCCCATCTTCGGGGTGTGCCTGGGCATGCAGTGCCTGGCGGTGGCCTACGGCGGGACCGTAGAGCCGGGACCGGAGCCGGTGCACGGCAAGACCTCGCGCATCCAGCACGACGGCCGGGGAATCTTCCAGGGGCTGCCGTCCCCCATCCGGGCGGCCCGCTACCACTCCCTCTGCGTGCGGACGGCGCCGGCCTGCCTGGAGGTCACCGCCCGGAGCGAGGACGGCGTGCCCATGGCCCTGCGCCACCGGGGCCTGCGCCTGGCCGGGGTGCAGTTCCACCCGGATTCTTTCCTCACCGACGACGGCCCTGCAATACTCGGGCATGTCCTGCGAGGAGATTTCTGAAACCTGGACGTCCCGCCCCTGTCGCCTGAACACCGCGGATTTCTTCGATGACCTTGGGCAGGAACCGTGCGCTTTCCTGTACGGGGACGGGGCCCAGGCCCGCTGGATCCTCCTGGGGGAGGAGCCCCTCCGGGTGCTGGAGGACGTGGGGGGGCCGCTGCCCCGGTTCACCCGCAGCGGGGACCTGCCCCCGGTGTTCCCGGACCTGGTGGGGTTCGTGGCTTACGAAGGGGCCTGCTACCCGGCCCACCTGCCTCCTCACGCCCCCAGGCCGTTCCCGTTCCCGGACTGCCACCTGGCGGTGTACCGGCGCCTTCGCCTGTACGACCGGAATGCCGGGACCCTCTACGAAGCCCGGCGCCAGGGACCGGAGCCCCTTCCCCGGGAGGGCTGCCCGGACCCTGGGGCAGGCTTCCGGGCCCGCAAGGTCTGGGACAGCGACACCCCCAGGGGCTACCGGGAGAAGGTGGAGCGGATCCGGGAGGAGATCGCCAGGGGCAACGTGTACCAGGTGAACCTCACCCGCCAGGAGCGCTGGGCGTTCCGGGGCGACCTGCGGCTGTTCGCGCGCCGGCTGTTCGACTTGAACCCGGCGCCGTTCTCCGCCTACCTGCGCGGCGGGCCCTTCACGGTGGTGTCCTCCTCCCCCGAGCGGTTCTTCCGGGTCGGCGCCGGACGGATCCTGGCCAGCCCCATCAAAGGCACGGCGCCCCGGGGCGACCTGCCGGCCGAAGACGCCCTGCTCCGGCGCAACCTCCTCGCCAGCCCCAAGGAGCGGGCGGAACTGGCCATGATCACCGACCTGATGCGCAACGACCTCACCCGGGTGTGCCGGGTGCCGTCGGTGCGCGTGGAGGCTTTCCCGCGCCTGGAGAGCTACGCCAACGTCCACCACCTGGTGGCCGACATCTCCGGGGAGATGGTGCCGGGGCCGACCCTGGACGGGCTGCTGGCCGCGCTGTTCCCGGGGGGCTCGGTGACCGGGTGCCCCAAGTTCACCGCCATGCAGCTCATCCGGGAACTGGAGGGGCACCCCCGGATGGTCTACACCGGGACCCTGGGCTGGTGCTCCCACGATCTGTCCCAGGCGGACTTCAGCATCGCCATCCGCACCGCCTGGGCCTCCCCGGAGGACCTGCTGTTCGGGGTGGGCGGCGGCATAGTGTGGGATTCCAACCCCGAGGCCGAATACCAGGAAACCGTCCACAAAGGGAGCTCCCTCACCCGATGCTTGTGCTCCTGACCGATACTCGCCTGGACCTGGCGCGCTCGGGCGCCCGGCATGGGGAGGGCCTGTTCGAGACCGTGCGGGTGCGGGACGGCGCGCCCCAGCGCCTGGGGGCGCACCTGGAACGCCTGGCCGCCGGCGCCCGCTTCCTGGGCCTGGAGCCCCCGCCGGGGCCGGAGGCGGTGCTGGCGTTCCTGGCCGCCCAGCGGGTGGGCGCCGGGCTGGCCCTGGGGGTGCTGCGCCTGGTGGCGGTGGACCGGGCCCTCTGCGCCTTCGCCCAGCCCTGGGAACCGCGCCGGCCCCGGCGGGTGGAGGTAGGCCTGGGCCGGGGGCTCCGCCGCTTCAGCGGCAGCCCTCTCAACCGCTTCAAGACCATGTCCTGCCTGGAGAACCGCCTCCTGGCCCGGGAGGCGGCCGACCGGGGCCTGTTCGAGGTCCTGGCCTTGAATGAAGCCGGGCGGCTCACGGACGGGTCCCGCACCACCCTGTTCGCGGTGCTGGACGGGCGCCTGGTCACCCCGCCCGCGGCGGACGGCGCCCTGCCGGGAGTGGCCCGCCGGTGCCTGCTGGAGGCCGGCCTGGCGGCCGAGTCCCCCCTGGCGCCCGGAGACCTGGAGCGGGCCGAGGCCCTGCTGCTCACCAACGCCCTGTGGGGGGCGATTCCGGTGCACCGGGGGCCGGGAGGCCGGAGCCTGGCGGCGGACCACCCGCTGCTGGGGCCGGCGGCGGCGCTGCTGCAGGCGCCCGCCTGAATTCCCGGAACCTCAGGTTTGTGCGTCGCTCCCAGGGCGGGCAGGCTACGATGTCCCGGTCGGGATCTCGTCAACCGCCATGCTTCCCCAGAGGAGTGATGAATGGGCGATCTGCTGTTCTGGCACCGGTTGCAGTTCGGTTTCACCGCCACCTACCACTATCTGTTTCCCCAGCTGACCATGGGCCTGGCCCTGATCATCCTGGTCCTGAAGGGGCTGGCCCGGGCGAGGAACGACGCTCGCCTGGACACCGCCGCCCGGTTCTGGATCCGGATCTTCGGGCTCAGCTTCGCGGTGGGCGTGGTGACGGGCATTCCCATGGAGTTCCAGTTCGGCACCAACTGGGCCCGGTTCTCCGCCCGGGCCGGCGGGGTCATCGGCCAGACCCTGGGCATGGAAGGGCTGTTCGCCTTCTTCCTGGAGAGCACGTTCCTGGGCCTGCTGGTGTTCGGCGAGCGCCGCCTGGGGCCGCGCCGGCATTTCCTGGCGGCCCTGGCGCTGTTCCTGGGCAGCTGGCTGTCCGGCTACTTCATCATCGCCACCAACGCCTTCATGCAGCACCCGGTGGGCTACCTGGCGGCCCCGGACGGGACTCTGCAGCTGGCGGACTTCTGGGCCTTCCTGCTCAACCCCTGGGCCCTGGTCCAGTACGCCCACACCATGGTGGGGGCGGTGGTGACCGGGGCCTTCGCGGTGGCCGCGGTGGGGGCCTTCTGGACCCTGCGCGGACTGCATCCGGAACAGGCCGCCCTGCACTTGAAGACCGGCATCTGGTGCGGGCTGGTGGCCAGCGTCCTGGTGGCGTTCCCCACCGGGGACCAGCAGGGCAAGCGGGTGGCGCGGCACCAGCAGCCCACCCTGGCGGCCATGGAAGGGCGCTGGCGCAGCGGGCCGTACGCCGACCTGAACCTCATCGGCCAGCCCAACGTGGAGGCCCGCACCCTGGACAACCCGGTGCCCCTGCCCGGGGTGCTCAGCTTCATCGCCTACGGCTCCTTCTCCAGCAACGTGCGCGGCCTGGACGAGTTCCCCCGGGACCAGTGGCCCACCAACCTGGAACTCCTGTACTACAGCTTCCACATCATGGCCGGCCTGGGGACCCTGTTCATCGCCATCATGGGCCTGTCCGCCCTGCTCCTGGCCAGCGGCCGCCTGGCCCGGGCCCGGCCCCTGCTGTGGGTCCTGATGCTGGCCTTCCCGTTCCCCTTCATCGCCAATTCGGCCGGCTGGATGGTGGCCGAGCTGGGGCGCCAGCCGTGGCTGGTGTACGGCATCCTGCGCACCGCCGAAGGCACCTCCCTCCTGGTCCACCCGGGCCAGACGGTGTTCACCAGCCTGGGCTTCTCGGGGCTGTACTTCGTGCTGGGGCTGCTGTTCCTGTTCCTGGTGGGGCGTGAAGTGCACGCCGGCCCCGCCGGCCATTGAGAGGTCGCCATGGAGATGCTCTGGTTCTGGCTGGTGTCGGTGATGGTGGCCATCTACGCGGTGATGGACGGGTTCGACTTCGGGGCGGGCGTGCTGCACCTGTTCGTGGCCCGGAACGACGGCGAGCGCCGCACGGTGCTGGCGGCCATCGGGCCCTGGTGGGACGGCAACGAAGTGTGGCTGCTGGCGGCGGGCGGTTCCATGTTCCTGGCCTTCCCGCGCCTGCTGGCGTCGGGCTTCTCGGGCTTCTACCTGGCGCTGTTCATGGTGGTGTGGTGCCTGATCCTGCGGGGCATCGCCATCGAGTTCCGCTCCCACGTCCCGGACGGCATGTGGGCGGGCTTCTGGGATGGGGTGTTCGCCCTGGCCAGCACGCTCCTGCCCATCCTGCTGGGGGCGGCGCTAGGCAACGTGGTGCGGGGCGTGCCCCTGGACTCCGGCGGCTACTTCCAGATCCCCCTGTTCACCCATTTCCGGGTGGCCAACCCGGTGGGCGTCCTGGACTGGTACACCGTGCTCATGGGCGTGCTGGTGCTGGCCACCCTCACCGCCCACGGCGCCCTGTACCTGGCCTGGAAGACCGAGGGCGAGGTGCACCGCCGCTGCCGGCGGGCGGCGCCGCGGCTGTGGCTGGCGGTGGCGGGCCTCGCCCTGGTGGCCACCGGGGCCACGGCGGCCGTGAATCCGGCCCTGTACGCGAACCTGTCCCACGCGCCCCTGGAATGGGCGGGGGTCGCCCTGTTCCTGGGCGGCCTGGCCACCGTGTTCATCGGCCTGGCCAGGGACCGCCACCGGGCCGCCTTCCTGGGCTCCAGCGCCTTCATCATCGGCATCCTGGCCGCCACCGCCGCCGGCACCTGGCCGGTGATGCTGCGCTCCACCCTCGACCCGGCCGCCAGCCTCACCGCCTACAACGCCTGCGCCGGGCCCGGCGGCCTGCGGGCGGGGCTGGGGTGGTGGTTCATCGGCTTCCCGCTGGCGATCCTGTACTTCGCCTGCCTTGGCCGGATCCACCGGGGCAAGGTGCGGGCCGCGGAGGATGGGCCGGGCTATTGAAGCTCCACCGCACCGGCGCCGATGCGCTCCGCCAGTCCCTCCAGTTCCGCCCGCAGCCGGCGCAGGCGCGCCTTGACCGGGCGGACCCCGTTCTCCCACCACAGCCCCTTCACCTCCAGCACGCCCCGTTCCCGGTGGAACTTCCCGTCCATCCGCCCCACCAGGGCATCCCCTTCGAGAAGCGGCAGCACGTAGTATCCGTACTCGCGCCTGGCTTCCGGCACGAACGCCTCGAACCGGTAGTCGAAGGCGAACAGCCGCTGGGTGCGGGCCCGGTCCCGCAGGATCGGGTCGAAGGGGCAGAGGATGGCCGTGCGCAGCCCCGGCTCGGGCAGGGCCGCCACCCGCTCGCGCCAATCGGGCACCGCGAAGGCGGGCCGGGCCGAGGCTCCGTCGGCGCTCTCCACCGCCACCGGCTCGATGCGCCCGGCGGCGGCGGCCGCCTCGCACCAGGCCGCCGCCGCCGCCGGTGCCACCGCGTCCCAGAAGTCGGCCAGCTCCCGCGGGGTGGCGGTGCCCAGGCGCTCCAGGGCGCCGGCGCAGGCCCAGTCCAGGTGCGCCTGGGGGTCCGGGGCGGCCCGGGCGTGGGCTTCCGGGAACACCCGCTCGGCCAGGTCATAGACCTTGTGGAAGTTCACCCGGCCGGCCACCGCCAGGGCGCCGGTGTGCCACAGGAACTCCAGGGCCGCCTTCTGGGGCTTCCAGCCCCACCAGGCGCCCTGGCCGCCCTGGCGGGGCTGCTCGAAGTCGGCGCTGCGCAGCGGGCCTTCCCGGCGCACCCGCTCCAGCACCTGCGCCGCCAGTTCCTCCGCCCTGGCCCCTACCCGCTCCCGCCACCAGGCGCTGGCCAGGATCCGGTCCCGGCTGTGCGCGAAGCGCAGCTGCCAGTGGGGATACCACTGGAGGGGAATGGCCGCGGCGTCGTGGGTCCAGTGCTCGAACAGGCACCGGCCCTCCAGCAGGCGCTCCAGCTGGGCCGGCGCGTAACCCGGGTGCCGGCTGCCCAGGATCAGGTGGTGGGCCCGCTCCAGCACGTTGATGGAGTCCATCTGCACGTAGCCCAGGCGCTGGATCAGGCCCTCCAGGCCTCCCGGCGGCGGCCCGCCCAGCAGGGCCGAGCCCGAGAGCAGCAACCGGCGGGCCTGGACGGCGGTGACACGGGGGACGGCTGGCATCAACCTCTCCTGAAACGCATCTCCTGTAGACTGTAGCCTCGGGAGGGCGGCCGTGCCTGGACATCTCATTCTGGTGCCGACGCCCCTGGGCAACCTGGGCGATCTCACCTTCCGGGCTGTGGAGGCTTTGCGGGAGTGCGACCTGGTGGCCTGCGAGGACACCCGGCGCACCGGGGGGCTGCTGGCCCACCTGGAGCTGGACAAGCCCCTGATGCGCTTTGACGACCACGCGGGGGCGGATGCGGCCCAGCGGGTCCGCCAGGCCCTGGCGGCGGGCCGCACCGTGGCCTACTGTTCCGACGCGGGGCTGCCCGGGATCAACGACCCGGGTTTCGAGCTGGGGCGCATGGCCCGGGAGGCGGGGGCCAAGGTGACCGTCCTGCCCGGCCCCTCCGCGGTGACCCTGGCGGTGGTGGCCTCCGGGCTGCCCAGCCACGCCTTCAGCTTCTGGGGCTACCTGCCCTCCCGGGGCGAGCCGCGCAGGGCCTCCCTGCGCAAGCTGGCGGCCCGGGAGGAGACCCTGGTGGTGTTCGAGACCCCCCACCGCCTGCGCGAGACCCTGGCCGACCTGGCGGCGATCATGCCCGACCGGGAGATCGCCCTGGGGCGCGAACTGACCAAGCTGCACGAGACCTGGTACCGGGGCACCCCGGCCAGCGTGGCCGGGCAGCTGGGGGGGGAGAACCGGGGCGAGATGGTGCTGGTGCTGGCCGGGGCCGGGGCCAAGCGCACCGTCACGGAGCCCGGGGAGGCCTTCCAGGGGGAGGAACTGCCCCCCTGGGCCGTGCGCTACCTGGAAGCCGCCCGGGAGGGGGGGATGACCCTCCGGGAGGCGGTGAAACCCCTGGCCCGGCACCTGGGGGTGTCCCCCAGCGACCTGTACCGCCTGGCGGTGGCCACGCGCTGATTCGGGTCCCGGGCGCCTCCCCGGGGTCCGGGTGGAAGAAATTGCGCGCCCGGAAGGACGGAATGTGGTTGTTGCAAGTCTTCGCGGATATGCTTGCTAAAGTTTGATAATCTAAAACCCTTGGGAAGGAATCGATCTCTATGGGTCGATGCTGCCATTCCCGTCGCCGTCACCCTCAACCCGTCATTTGTGACAAGACAAAGCCTATGACCGGTCCTGAAGCCAAGAATGTCCAAATCCACACCAGCGGCCCACTGCGGCTGGTGATCTGCAAACGTGATCCGGTGCCCGCCAAGGCCATGCCGTCCAACGAGTCGTGGACGTTGCTGCTGCCCGCGAGCCCCATCCGGATCTGCACCGGCGAGGATACCGAGGAAGGCGTGGTGCCCAGGGGGAGCCTGGCCCTGCTGATGCCCGGGTTCGGGCACAGCTTCAAGCGGCACCACCCGGAGACGCCGTTCGGGTTCACCGCCCTGCAGATGGACGGACCCTTCCCCGAGCCCCTGGTCTCGGTGCTGCAGCACCCCCCGCGCAAGTGGCAGGAGGCCAGCTACGCGGTGCTCCGCAGCCAGAGCCTGAAGCAGTTGTTCGGCATCTTCACCCAGGAGATCGCCAATCCCGACGGGCTCCAGCTCATGACCCGGGAACTGTTCCTGATCCTGCTGGGGGCCGAGCTCACCCGCCTGTGCGAGAAGGAGGACCGGGCGCGCTTCCCCTACCGCCTGAGCCGTTCCACGCTGCAGGTGGTCCTGGACCACATGGAGGCGCACCTGGGCGCGCCCAACAGCGTGCCGGAGATGGCCAAGCTGGCCCGGTGCACGCCGGACCACTTCATCCGCCTGTTCCGGGAAGCCACCAGCACCACGCCGCACCAGTACCTGATCGAGCGCCGCCTGCAGCGGGCGGTGCAGTTGCTGTCCGACGGCGAGCGGCCGCTGGACGTGGCCGAGTCCCTGGGCTTCTACGACGCCTCGGCGTTCACCCGCGCCTTCAAGCGCCGGTTCAGCGTGCCGCCCAGCAAGTACGCCCAGGAGGCGTACGACCGGCAGTTCAAGAAGAACAACTGATCCATGACCCCGGGTTGCGCCCCGGATCCCTCACGTCCCCACGTCGTGATCGTGGGGGCGGGCTTCGGCGGCCTGGCCGCGGCCAGGGCCCTGCGCCGCCGACCGGTGCGGGTGACCCTGGTGGACCGCCGCAACTACCACCTGTTCCAGCCCCTGCTGTACTAGGTGGCGGCCTCCACCCTTTCCGGCTCGGAGATCGCCGCGCCGGTGCGCCACATCCTGCGTTCCCAGAGCAACCTGGCCTGCCTCATGGCCGAGGCGGCGGCCGTGGAGCTGGACCAGCGCCGCCTGCGCCTGGAGGACGGGCGGGTGTGCCCGTACGATTTCCTGGTCCTGGCCACCGGCTCCACCCACGCCTATTTCGGCCACGACGACTGGGCCGGGCACGCCCCGGGCCTCAAGACCCTGGAGGACGCCCTGGAGATCCGGCGGCGCTTCCTGCTGGCGTTCGAGCAGGCCGAGCAGGCGGATGACCCGGACCTGCGCCGGGAACTGCTCACCTTCGTCATCGTGGGCGGCGGCCCCACCGGGGTGGAACTGGCCGGCACCCTCAAGGAGATGGCCCGCCTGATGCTGCCCAGGGAATTCCGCCGGATCCGCGCCGAACGGGCCCGGGTGATCCTGGTGGAAGGCGGCCCGGCGGTGCTGCCGGCCTTCGGCGAGGGCCTCTCCGGCACGGCTCTGGAAGGGCTGCGCCGCATCGGCGTGGAGGTGGTGCTGGGACGGGCGGTCACCCAGGTGGACGCCACCGGCATCCAGCTGGGGGAGGAGCGGATCCCGGCCCGGACGGTGCTGTGGGCGGCCGGAGTCGCGGCCTCGCCTTTGGGGCGCACCCTGGGCGTGCCCCTGGACCGGGCCGGGCGGGTGGCCGTGGGCCCGGACCTGGCCCTTCCCGGGTACCCGGAGGTGTTCATCATCGGCGACCTGGCGGCCTTTCCGGCGAAGGAAGGCAAGATCCTGCCGGGCACCGCCCCGGTGGCCATCCAGGAGGGGCGGGCGGCCGCCAAGGCGATCCTGGACACCCTGCGGGGGACGCCGCGGGCGCCCTTCCGGTTCCGGGACAAGGGCAGCATGGCCACCATCGGCCGGGGCCGGGCCATCGCCCAGGTGGGGTCCCTGCACCTCTCCGGATTCCTGGCCTGGCTGGCCTGGCTGTTCATTCACTTGCTGATGTTGGTGGGGTTCCGCAACAGGGTCCTGGTGTTCGTGGAGTGGGTCATGGCCTACCTGACCACCCAGAACCGCAGCCGCCTGATCCTGGCGCGCTTCCGTCCGTGGGGGAGCAACAAGGGCAAGGGGGATGTAGACTGATCTTTTGCCCAGAAAGGCGAACCCATGCCCGAAACCGCCATCACCTTCGACGACGTGCTCCTGGTGCCGGCTTACAACCATCATGAGTCCAGGCGGATCGTGGACATCGGGATGACCGACAAGACCGGCAAGCTGACCCTCCAGCTGCCGGTGATGACCGCCAACATGGACACCATCACCGAGACGGCCATGGCGGACTTCATCGGCGCCAGGGGCGGCATCGGCATCCTGCACCGGTTCTGCTCCATCGAGGAGAACGTGCAGATGTTCAAGGCTTGCCAGAGCCCGACCTTCGTGTCGGTGGGCACCTCCGAGAAGGAGATGGAGCGGGTGCAGGCCCTGAAGGACGCCGGTGCCCAGTATTTCTGCGTGGACGTGGCGCACGGCCACGCCAAGTACGTGGGCAAGATGATCAAGCGCATGCGCGCCATGCTGCCCAACGAGTGCATCATGGCGGGCAACGTCGCCACCTACGCCGGAGCGGACTACCTGGCCTCGGTGAAGGCGGACATCGTCAAGGTGGGCATCGGCCCGGGGAGCGTGTGCACCACCCGCATCAAGACCGGCTTCGGGGTGCCCCAGCTCACGGCCATCCAGGAATGCGCCCGGGCCGACCGTTCCATCGTGGCGGACGGGGGCATCCGCTACGCCGGGGACATCGTCAAGGCGCTGGCCTTCGGCGCCGACTTCGTCATGGTGGGGGGCATGCTGGCGGGCACCCGGCCCACTCCGGGCGATCCGGTGCTCAACGACCAGGGGGAGCCCACCCACAAGGTGTACCGCGGCATGGCCAGCAAGGAAGCCGCCGAGGAGCACCTGGGAGGCCTCACCGGCTGGAAGACCGCCGAAGGGGTGGCCACCACCGTGCCCTACCGGGAGGACGAGGACGACATCATCGCCGACATCGTCGGCGGCCTGCGCTCGGGCCTCACCTATGCCGGCGCCAACACCATCCGCGAACTCCAGCGCAAGCTCAACTACCTCCTGGTCTCCCCCGCCGCCCGCATCGAGAGCCTGCCGCACAAGCTGTTGTAGGCTTGTGTCCCTTTGCAGCTGCGGGTCCGTCGTACGGGTACCCGTACGCTCAGCCCAGGTCGGGCGCCATCGGGCCGGCCATGCCGAGGGTGTGCTGGCGGATGATGCCCTGGGCCAGGCGCTGCAGGAACAGGGAACGGGCCGGGTTCCAGGCCATGGCGCTGGCGGCTTTCCATTCTCCGGCCAGGTCGAACAGGGCGGCGCCGTCCATCTGGATGCCCAGGAGCAGCAGCGGGACCTTGCCCGCCGCCAGCTCCGCCAGGGCCTTGAGGCGGCGGCGCTCGTCCAGTCCGGCGCCGTTCACGACGAACACCGCCAGGAGCGGGGCGGATCCCAGGGCGGTCTTGAGGGCCTGGGCGGATTGGACGATGCGGGTCATGGGCTGGATGGGGCGGAAGACTTCCCGCAGGGCCTCCTCCAGGTCCGGCTCTCCGCCCACCAGGAGGATCCCGCCGGCTGCCCCGGCCGGCTCCTGGGCGAGGCGGCGCTCGCCCTGCTGGGCCAGTTCCACCCGCTGGGCCAGGCGTTCCAGGTCCTCCTCCCGGCGCCGGAACACCCACCGGGACAGGGGCTCCTGCACGGCGTCGGGCAGCGGGGGGGAGAATTCCAGGCCGATGGTGCGCGGCCCCATGTGCCGGATCTCGGCCCGGGCCTCGATGCGCAGCTCCTCGGCGACGGGGATGCTCAGGACCAGCACCGAACCCGTCTGCAGCCCGCTGTCCGCCAAGTCCTTCTGGGTATGGATGCGCGTCCCCCGGGTGCTCAGGTCCACCAGCGCCGCCTCCAGCAGGTCGCCCCTGAGGGTGCCGTAGGTGACCACCACCCGGCCCACCCGCTCCACCCGGAACTCGGACCGGTCGTCGTTCTCCTGGAGCTGCTTGGGAATCGCCAGGCGGAGGGTCCGGCGGCCGTCGTGCAGGCCCAGGCCCAGCAGCTTCACCGGCGCCTCCATGAAGCCCACTCCCGTAGGGAAGCGGATCTTGAGGTCATCTGAACGAAGCCCGAAGGTGGCGTCCTCCCGGCTCATGGTGGCGGCCACCTGCAGTTCATGGCCCTCCAGGGCCACGAAGAAGGACTCGAACCGCAAGTACGGCGTCACCAGAATGAGCATTTCGTTGCGCGCACAAGCCCGGGCCAGGATGCCTTTGATGTCGTCCGTGCGCTTGATGGCTGTGGCCACGGGAAGCTCCGTTCGGGTATCCGGCTCATACTGGGAAGTCAGGATAGTTTAAGATCACCTTCCAGATGGATGGAACTTCAAGCCGAACTCCCATGACCCGCCCCGGCACGCTCCTGCTCTACAGCGCCCCCAGGAGCGGCTACGGGGACGAGTGGATGACCTTCCTGCCCATCGGCCTGGGCTACCTGCAGGCCATGCTGGCCTCCCGGGGATTCCCCTGCCGCCTGGCCAACCTCAGCGGCATGGGCCGGCGGGACACGCTGGACTACCTGCGCCGGCGCGACCCCCAGGTGGTGGGCGTGTCCATGTTCACCTTCAACCGCAAGCGCAGCTGCGACCTGTTGCGCCTGGCCCGGGAGGCCTGCCCCCAGGCGCTGCTCCTGGCGGGCGGGCCGCACCCCACCCACCTGGCCGGCGAGGTGTTCGAGGACTGCCCGTCCCTGGACGCCATCATCAAAGGGGAAGGGGAACTGCCCCTGCTGGGCGTGCTGGAGCGCCTGGAGGCGGAGGGCCGGGAGCATTGGCGCGCGGCGGCCGCGGCCTGGCGCTCCGCGCCGGGGCTGATCCTGCGGGACGGGGAGACCGCCTCGGTGCCGCCCCTGGAGGACCTGGACAGCATGGGCGCGCCGGTGGAGCACTTCGCCGCGGATTTCCTGGACCATCCCGGCCAGCTGTCCTACCTCAGCACCAGCCGGGGCTGCCCGGCCACCTGCAACTTCTGCAACACTCCGGAATTCTGGGGCACCAGCGTGCGCTTCCGCAGCACCGGGGCGGTGCTGCGGGAGATGGAGCTGCTGCGCGCCCGCTACGGCCTCACCTACTACAGCTTCCGGGACGACACCTTCACCGCCAACCGCACCCGGATCCTGGCCCTCATGGACCTGATCCGCCGTTCCGGGCTGCATCCCCTCTGGAACTGCCAGAGCCGGGTGAACCTGGTGGACGAGGAGCGCCTGGTGGCCATGAAGCGCGCCGGGTGCGAATTCATGCAGTTCGGGGTGGAGCACGGCAGCGAGCGGGTGCTGGCCCTGCTGGACAAGGGCACCAACATGAAGCACGCCCACCGGGCCCTGTCCCTGGTGCGCAAGGTGGGCATGCACCTGGGCATCTACCTCATCACCGGCATCCCCGGGGAGCGCTGGGAGGACGTGGAGGCCACCGCCGGCCTGATCCGCCTGACCCGGCCCCACGATGTGCAGATCTCGCCCCTGGCCCTGTATCCCGGCACCCGGCTGTTCGATCGTTACCGCCAGGAGGGGCGCATCAGCCGGGATTTCTACCGGGGCGCCGGGGACGCGGAGATCTTCGCCCGGGTGGACGCCCACACGGAGCGAGCCCTGCGCTACCTGGGCGACGTGAGCGCCCAGACCCGCCCCGGGGCCGTGTACACCCCCGCGGAATTCGCGGAGCAGAAGCAGTGGCTGGGGTTCTGTGCCGTCACCAACCTGCTCTGCGGGGAGGCGGCGGAGGAGGCCGGGCGCCCCATCGAGGCGGAGGCCGAGTTCTCCGAGGTGATCCGTCAGGAGCCGGGCAACACCTGGGGCTTCCTCAAGCGCGCCCTGCTGCGCCGGCGCCAGGGCCGCCCCCGGGAAGCCCTGGCCGACCTGGAGGAGGTGCTGGCCCTGGCGCCCGGGAATCCCGAAGCCACGGACCTGGCCCGGCAATGGCGGGCCAGGCCGGGCCGGGCCGCCGCCCGGGCCAAGGGCTGGGCACCGTCCCACGGCCCGGCGGCGGAGATGAAAGGCGCCCAGGCTTTCCTCCAGGCCCGGGACCCGGACTGAAACGCTCATGGCCGGCCCGGGTTCCGGACATAATCGGAACCTATTGAGGTAAGCCCATGATTTCCGACGACCCATCCCGTCCGGACCCGGAAGCGCTGCTGCGCCTGGCCACGGAACACCACGTGGCCGGCCGCCTGGAACTGGCCGGTGCCGGCTATGCCCAGGTCCTGGAGCTGTGTCCCGAGCATGGCCAGGCCCGGCACCGGCTCGGGGTGCTGGCGCTGCAGCTGGGCCAGCCGGAGGCCGCGCTGGCAGAGTTCCGGGAGGTGGTCGCCCGGGATCCCGCCGCCTGGCGCTCCCACTGCGGCATGGGCCAGGCGCTGCGCGCCCTGGGCCAGGTCCAGGCGGCGCTGGAGGCCTTCCGCCGTGCCGCCGAACTCCATCTCGAATGCCTGGAAGCCTGGCAGGGCGCCGGCGAGGCTTGCCGGGTGCTGGGCCGCCGGCAGGAGGCCCTGGCCGCCTTCGTGAAGGCGGCGTCCCTGCGCCCGGACCGGGCCGACACCCTCAACGACCTGGGTGTGGGCCTCCAGGACGCCGGCCGCCAGCAGGAGGCCGTGGACGCCTTCCGCCGGGCCCTGGAACTGGATGACGACTTCCCCGCCGCCCGCAGCAACCTCGGCAACGCCCTCGTGGAAACCCGCCAGACCGGGCAGGCCCTGGATGTGCTCCAGGCCACCGTGGCCCGGTGGCCGCAGTTCACCGATGCATGGTTCAACCTGGGCCGGGCGCGGTTCGCCGCAATCCGCTTCCAGGAGGCGGAAGAAGCTTACCGCCGGACCTTGCAGTTGGCCCCCCAGCACCTGGCGGCGCTCAACAATCTGGGCAACGTGTTGCATGTTCTGGGCCGGAACGAAGAGGCCCTCGAAACCTTCCGGGAAGCCCTGCGGCTCTACCCGGGATTCCTGGAGGCCTGCAACAACGGCTGCGCCGCAGCCCGGGCCCTGGGCCGCATGGACCTGGCGGTGCAGCTGCTCCAGAAGGCCCTCGCCGAGCATCCCAGGGCCGCCATCTGCCACGGCAACCTGGGCACCCTCTTGAAGGACATCGGCCGCATGGACGAGGCCGTGGCGAGCTTCCGCGCCGCCCTGGACCTGGACCCCTCCGACCCGGTGACGCGCAGCAACCTGGCCTACTCGGTGACGTTCCTCCCCGGCTACGACAGCGCCGCGATCCTGCGGGAGAACCGGGCCTGGGACCTGGCCCACGCCCTGCCCAGGATGCCCGCTCCGGCCCGGGATCCGGTTCCGGACCCCGAGCGCCGCCTGCGCGTGGGCTACGTCTCCCCGGATTTCAGGGACCACTGCCAGTCCTTCTTCACCCTGCCCCTGTTCGCCCGCCACGACCACGACCGGTTCGAGATCTTCTGCTACGCCAAGGTCGCCAAGCCGGACGCGCTGACCGCCCGGATCGCCGCCCACGCGGACACCTGGCGCGACACCGTGGCGATGAGCGACGCCGAAGTGGCCGACCTGGTGCGGGCGGACCGCATCGACATCCTGGTGGACCTCACCATGCACATGGCGGACGGGCGGCCCCGGACCTTCACCCGCAAGCCCGCGCCGGTGCAGGTGGCCTGGCTCGCCTACCCCGGCACCACCGGGCTGTCGGCCATGGACTACCGGCTCACCGACCCCCACCTGGACCCCCCCGGAGAGCACGACGACTGGTACTCGGAAGCCTCCATCCGCCTGCCGCACACCTTCTGGTGCTACGACCCGCTCACCGCCGAGCCGCTCCCGGGCCCCCTCCCGGCCCTGGAGCGCGGCTACGTCACCTTCGGCGCCCTGAACAATTTCTGCAAAGTCAACGGGGCGGTGCTGGACCTCTGGGCCCGGGTGCTGGGCGCGGTCCCGGGTTCACGGCTGCTGCTCCTGGCCCAGCCAGGCGAGCACCGGGACCGGGTCCTGGAACGCATGGCGGCCGGGGGGGTGCGGCCCGGGCGAGTGGAATTCTCGCCATTCCGGCCCCGGGCCGACTACCTGGCTCTGCACCGGGGCCTGGACCTGGGCCTGGACACCTTCCCCTACAACGGCCATACCACCAGCCTGGACGCGTACTGGATGGGCGTGCCGGTGGTCACCCTCCTGGGCGGCACGGTGGTGGGCCGGGCCGGCTGGAGCCAGCTGAGCAACCTGGGCCTGCGGGAACTCGCGGCGGAAAGCGAGGAAGCCTTCCTGCGCATCGCCGTGGAACTGGCCAACGACCTGCCGCGCCTGGCCCAGCTGCGCGCCTCCCTCCGCCCCCGCATGGAGGCCTCTCCGCTCATGGACGCGCCGCGCTTCGCCCGGAACATCGAGGCCGCGTACCGGCACATGTGGCGCCGCTGGTGCCAGGGCCTTCCGCCCGGTCCCGCGGCCCTGGACACCCTTTGAAGCCGGTTGTCATCGGGGCTGCCGCTCCGCCACCCAGTTCATCACCTCCAGGGGGGTCATGCGGTTCAGGTCCAGGGCGTTCAGCTCCTCCCGCAGGGGATCCGGCTCCGCCTCGAACATGGGCAGGAGCGGCTGGAGCGCCTCCGGCGCCGGGCGCCGGGCCTTGCGGGAGGGAGGCGCCGGGGCTTCGCGGGTCTGGGCCAGGATGCGCTGGGCGGCGGCGATGACCGGGCGGGGCAGGCCCGCGAGCCGGGCCACCTGGATGCCGTAGCTGCGGTCCGCCGGGCCCTCGGCGATGCGGTGCAGGAACAGCAGGTGCTCCTCCCACTCCTGCACCTCCACGTGCAGGTTCTGGATGCGCGGATCCTGGGCCAGGCTGGTGAGCTCGAAGAAGTGGGTGGCGAACAGGGTGCGCGGGGCGCCGCCCTTCAGGTCGCGCAGGTGCAGGGCGATGGCCTCCGCCAGGGCCAGGCCGTCCCGGGTGCTGGTGCCCCGGCCGATCTCGTCCAGGATCACCAGGCTGGCGGGCGTCACCTGGTTCAGGATGCGGGCGGTCTCGGTCATTTCCACCATGAAGGTGGACTGGCCCTTGGCCAGGAAGTCCGAGGCGCCGATGCGGGTGTAGATCCGGTCCACCAGGCCGAAGCGCATGAGGTCGGCGGGCACGAACGAGCCCACCTGGGCCAGCACCGCCAGCAGGGCCGCGGTGCGCAGGAAGGTGGACTTGCCGCCCATGTTGGGCCCGGTCACCACCGCCATGGAGCGCTGCGCGGGCAGGGACAGGTCGTTGGGGATGCATTCCCGCCCCAGGCGCGCCTCCAGCATCGGATGGCGCGCCCCGGCCAGCACCAGTTCCCGCTCGTCGCTCAGCTCCGGGCGGGTCCAGCCGGAGAGCCGGGCCCGCTCGGCCAGGGCGCACAGCACGTCCAGCCTGGCCACGGCCTGGGACAGCCGGGTCAGGCCGCCCCGGTCCTCCAGCACCCGGGCCAGCAGCCTGCGGAACTGGGCCTCCTCCAGGCGCAGCAGGTCCGATTCGGCGCTGAGCAGGCGCTGCTCGAAGGCCATCAGCTTCTCGGTGGTGAAGCGTTCGGCGTTGGCCAGGGTCTGCTTGCGCAGGAAGTGGGCGGGAGCCGCGGCCAGGTTCGCCTTGGTGATCTCGAAGTAGTAGCCGAACACCCGGTTGTACTTGATCTTGAGGGAAGAGATGCCGCTGGCGGTGCGCTCCTCCTCCTCCAGCTCCAGCATCACCTGCTTGGCGTCCCGGGCCAGGCGGCGCACCGCGTCCAGGTCCGGGTCCACCCCGTCCCGGATCGTTCCGCCCCGTTCCAGCTCCAGGGGCAGGGCCTCCTCCAGGCTGCGCCGCAGCTCCCCCAGCAGGTCCTGGCACAGGGGCGTGTCCTCGGGCCACAGGGCCAGTTCCTGGGCCTCCCGGAACCAGCTCCCCTGCAGCAGGCTGCCCGGGAGGCCCTGGAGCCGGGCCAAACCGTCCCGCAGCTGCCCCAGCTCCGGCGGCGCGGCCAGGCCCAGGGCCACCCGGCCCAGGATCCGGTCCAGGTCCGGCACCGCCTCCAGGAGCTTGTGGACGGGCCCCCGGTGGGTGTCCTCGGTGAACCAGCCCACCTGGCGCCAACGCAGCTCCAGGGCGGCCCGCTCGCGCAGGGGCTGGTCCAGCCAGGCCCTGAGCAGGCGCGCCCCCTGGCGGGTGCGGCACTGGTCCAGCAGCGCCAGCAGGCTTCCGGTCCGGGTGCCGTCGAGGGTGTTGGCGGCGATCTCCAGGTGCTTGGCCGAAGTGGCGTCCAGGAGCGGGCCCACCGCGCCCAGTTCCAGGCTCACCCCCTGGATGTGGGCCGGGCGGCCCTTCTGGGTGGCCTCCACCTGGTCCAGCAGGGCGCCCAGGGCGCCGACGGCGGCGGGGTAGGGGTCCAGCCCCACCCCCTCCAGGTGGGACCAGCCGAAGAAGGCCAGGACCTGGGACCGGGCCCGCTCCGGCTCGAACCGCCAAGCGGGCAGACAAGTGCGGGGCGCCGCCAGGTCGCCGGGGACCTGGGCGCCTTCGGGGAGGATCAGTTCCTGGGGCGCCAGGCGCTCCAGGGTGGCGGCCAGGGCTTCCCGCCCTTGCCCCGGGATGACCCGCAGCTGGCCCGAGGCCAGCTGCAGCAGGGCCAGGCCCCAATGCTCGCCCTGCTGGTGCACCGCGGCCAGCCAGCGGCTGTCGTCGTCCAGCCAGGTGCCCGGGGTGATGATCCGGGTGATGGCCCGGGGCAGGAGGCCCTTCACCTCCTCGGGCCTGGCGGTGGGCTCGGCGATGGCCGCGGAGTAGCCGGCGGCGAGCAGCTTGGGCAGGTAGCTCTCCAGGGCGAAGTGGGGCACCCCGCACATGGGCGTTTCGAACTCGGTGCCCCGGCCGCGCACGGTCAGGGCCACTTCCAGCACCGGCGCCGCCCGCACCGCGTCCTCTCCGTGCAGTTCGAAGAAGTCGCCCATGCGGGTGAACAGGATCGCGTCCCCGGCCTCGCGCTTGAGGGCGGCCACCTGCGTGAGCATGGGCGTGGACATGGGCCTCCTGAGGAGAGCATCCGGTCCACGATAGTGTACTCAGCAGCAGGGCAGCCCTTCCAGGCGCTTGGGCACTTCCACCGTCAGCACTCCGTCGCGCATGCGCGTGAGGCTGCGGCTCCCGTCCACCCCTTCGGGGAAATCGAAACGGCGCACGAACGAGCCGAAGGTCCTCTCCAGCGCGTGGCAGGAAGCGCCGGGATCCAGGTCGTCCCCCTCCCGTTCGCCGGTGATGGTCAGGCTGTTGGGGGTGAGCTCGATGTCCAGGTCGGTGATGCCCAGGCCCGGAAGATCCCCCAGCAACGTGTATTTCTCGTCCGTCTCGAACAGGTCGAAAGAGGGCGCGAACACCGGCCCGATGCGGGAGGCCAAGCCCGTCTCCAGGAACGGGTCGCCGCGCATGAAATCCCTTTCCGCCCGCGACCAGCCGCAGAGGCCGAGGCCTGGAAATGTGGGGGTTCGAGAAGGCTGCTTATTTTTCATTAAAAACTCCTCATTAAGGATTGTCGGATGGCTCCTTGTCCGTTGGTCCTAGCCGTTCCAGGTGGAGGTGGCCGTGCCTTTAAAATAGGACAAAATTTGTTTCATGTGAATATTTATGAAAAATTTTTTATGTTTCTAATCATGAATGAAAATTGAGTTAAAAATAATAAAATTATATGGTCATTAACATGAAGAAAGACCCCGAAGGGCCTTTCTTCTTCCGGCGCCGCCGCCGGTCAGCTGCGTTCGCAGACCTTGGCCAGGGACTGCACCAGGGGTTCGATCATGCCCTCGTCGATGGAGCAGAAGGCGATGCGCAGGTAGCGGTCGCCCTGGCTCACCACCCCGACGCTCTCGTCCTTGATGAGGCTCTGGCGCACCGTCTCGGCGTCCAGGCCCGGGCGGAGTTCCAGCAGGCAGAAGCAGCCGGCGTTGAAGGGGAACACCTGCCAGTGCCGGGAGGGGACCGCCAGGGCCGTCTTGAGGGCCGCGTAGCGCCGGGCCATGAGCAGGCGCAGGCGCTCGAATTCCCCTTCATGGCGGGGGTCGGCCAGCTCGATCTCGGTCAGGTGCTGGCTCAGGCCGACCGGGCTGCCGATGCGGGAGCGCATGAGACCCTGGCACTTGTCCACCAGGATGGCGGCCGCCTCCTTGGCCACGCCGAAGGTGAGGAAGCCCACCCGGCCGCCGAAGAACGACAGTTCCTTGGTGATGCCGTCGCACTTGAGGGGGATGAGGTTGGGGCTGCGGTCCAGGAGCTCGAAGAACAGGCTCTTGGTGGTGGCGGCGGGGTCGAACACCAGGCCGTGGTACGCGTCGTCGCAGTAGACCACCACCGGGCGGCGCTCCGCCGCCTGCGCCAGCACGTCGGCGATGGCCCCCAGTTCCGCCAGGGTCGGGCTGTAGCCGTTGGGGTTGCTGGGGAAGTTGAGCAGCACCTGGGCCCGGCCCGGGGTGGCCGCCAAGGCCTGGCGCAGGCCCTCCAGGTTGAATCCCCCTCCGGGCCCGTAGAAGGGGAAGCCCGTGAAGACTCCTTCCAGGCAAATCTGGAAGATCTGTTCATAGTTGTCCCAGTACAGGTCCGGCAGGATCAGCGTGTCGCCCGGGTGGAAGAACAATTCGGCGCCCATGGACAACGCGTGGCAGATGCCCGAGGTGACCATGGGCAGGGCCACCGGCTCCATCCGGGAGTCTTCCTTGAGATGCTTGGCGTGCCAGGCCTTGCGCACCGGCTCCCGGCCGCCCACCGGGGAATAGAGGAAGGCGTCCCTGGGGTTGAGACCGGCCAGCTGTTCGGCCAGCGGGGCCAGGGGGAAGGGGTTGCCGGCCCCGTCGGTGATCTGGCCGATGGTGGCGTTGATGCGGCAGCCTTTGCTCTGGCCGGCCTGGTAGGGGATGCCCTTGGGGAAGAAGGCGCGCCGTCCCATCGGGGACAGGGCTTCGAAGAGGGCGGGGTTGATCCCCTTGAGGCGGTCGTTGCGTTCCTGGGCTTCGGGATGGATGACCATGGGCGGGCCTCGACTTGACCTGGGAGCTTCAAGTAAACCATGAAGGGCCGGGTCCCATCGACGGCCGATATTCCCTCCGCCAACCCACCCCAGGGCGATGATGGAAATCACATACCCCAGCGCCTGCGCCGGGAACCCTTTTAGGGTGCGAAACCCTTTGCTGCCAATCGAATGCTGGCAAGGCCGGGGGACCGCGGCGGCGTTCCATTTCGTTGCGTGGCCTTATAGCCATGTCTAAACTTGACACTATCCAGTCGCTGTGGACGAGAACCGTTCTCAGAGGCAGCCTGCATGCTCGCCCTATGGGAGAAAGTTCCATGAGTTTTTTATTAAACGTTCCGGACTACATTTCCAACCCCAAGGCGGTCGCGTGGATCCAGGAGGTGGCGGACCTGTGCCAGCCTGAACGGGTGTATTGGTGCGACGGCTCGGAGGCTGAATACGACCGTCTCTGTCAGGAGATGGTGGCGTCCGGCA
>Ga0326727_10001925_pt1 | contig 74044 bp, 55 predicted proteins | sample MB2enrmetagenome_FD_207643 | JGI IMG/M metagenome (GOLD analysis project Ga0326727, IMG submission 207643) | Lab enriched peat soil microbial communities from McLean, Ithaca, NY, United States - MB29MY | ecosystem: Environmental > Terrestrial > Soil > Wetlands > Peat | place: USA: New York... | reverse complement strand
CGGCGTGAATGTCGCGAATGATATCGGGACGGCTTAGCACCAGAACTTCGCTGCAGTTCTCCTTGCCCCAGTAATCGTCCAGGGTAGGATTGCGCTTTTGGATGTTGGTGCCCATGGCGCCGTCGTAAACTACGACGCGGTCCGCTACAGTTTGGAGAAAGTTTGTCATTGGTCGATAGTCGTTGGTCGTTGGTCGTTCGCAACTCGTGTAGAGACGGGGCTTGCCCCGTCTGCCCTGCGCCGTCCGGCAGGAGACGCGGCAAGCCGCGTCTCTACGGGAAATCGGGGGTTCTCTTAGTACATCAAATCGCCGGCCATTCGCAAAAGCGCGAACGACCAACGACTAGCGACCAACGACTGCCTCTCCATACAGCAACGCCGGTCCCTGCGGGACCGGCGTTTGGTGAAGAATCTCGAAGTTCGCTAATCCCCCGTCACGCCTGCATCCGTTTCCGATTGCGCGAATACCTGATTGGCTCCCATGTGCGCTGGAGCCGGCGCCAGCATCTGCTCTTTCCGGTAAATCAGATTGCTGGCATTGAAACTGGCCAGCTCGAATCCATGTCCGTGCGTAATGGCATCGGTCGGACAAGCTTCTACACAATACCCGCAAAATATACATCTATTGTAATCGATGTTGTAGACGCGGGCGTAGCGTTCGGCGCCGGAGACTCGCGCCTCCGCGGTGTTTTCCGCGGCTTCTATATAGATGCAATTGGCGGGGCAGGCGGCGGCGCAGAGGAAGCAGGCTACGCATTTTTCCAGTCCGTTTTCGTCGCGCTGCAGGACGTGCATGCCGCGAAAACGCTCCTGAAATTTCGCGCCTTTCAGGGGGCCCGGGCCGTCGGGATAGTTCTCGACGATGGTGGGCTGGAACATTTCCTTCAGGGTAATGGTCATTCCCTGAGCTATGGCTCCGATGTTCTTGATCACGGACATGCTTGGTCATTATAACGGATGTTGGACGGGGAGGCAGCCATCAGCCGTCAGCTCTCAGCTTTCAGTTCTCAGTTGTTTGCTTTTCGCTTTTCAAGAACTGGGTACCAAGGACTGCGGGACTTTCGAGGACATGGAAATCCTCTCTTAATCGTTGAGACTCTATTTGTGCGCTGGGTTGTGCCGGCGCCCGATAGCGTTTCTATCTATGGCCTGCCGTGGTTTGCGTCCTTCTCGTCTTATTTTCTTCGTTAACTGGTTTGCGGCTTTCACTTTTTTTTGCGGCGGAGATTTCAGCGGCGGGTCTTTGGGCGTCGCCTTTGGTCAGGAGTCTGATAGGAAAACAAATCACTCATTTGCTGAAGAGCGCCTCGGGAATCGTCCTTATCTACATCTGCGAGAGCGAGCGGACTGGAACTGGAATCAGCGGGGGCGGACTGTGCCTGGGCGATCGGCGGCGGGACTGCGGCTTCGAGCCTACCGGCAGAAAATGGCGATGCGGGCCTGGCGGGCGGCTGCTAATGCAAATTCAACACTGTCCCGTGCTTCGTTATCCCGACACCCACTCATCGCAAAGAACGCGATGAGTGGGGCACCCGCATTTTCGTTCTCCGCTGCTGGGTCTACGGTGTGGACGGCAGTGGGACCGGCTCCGCTGGCCTCCGATGCTACGGGAGATGGAGGGCAGGATTACAGCTGGGTTTCTGGGCGGGCTACTTCGGTGCTGATCGATCCGGCGGACTCTAGCGGAAACACGGTGCTATTGGGCGGCGCATATGGGGGGCTTTGGAAATCCACGAACGCGGGCAATCAGAGTTCCAGTCCCGCTTCGGTTACCTGGCAGGCTCTGATTGACGATCAGGCTACGCTGGCGGTGGGGGCGATTGCTTTGCAGCCGGGTGACAGCAACGTGATTCTGGTGGGAACCGGGGAGACGAACAGTTCGGGTGATTCTTATTACGGGTTGGGAATCCTGCGATCGGCGGACGGAGGCTCGACTTGGACGCAGATCACGGGGATCGGGCAAACTCCAGACCGGTCTCTTATGGGAATCGGATTCAGCAAGATCGCTTTCGGGGGCACGGCGAATCCGAACCTGGTGGTAGCAGCATCGGCGGGAGACAACGGCTTGTGCCTGGGCGAGGAAGCGGCGACGGCGGGAGGCAGCGGCCCTTGCCTGGGCCCGCAAGAGGATGGGAATTCACCAGTGCGCGGGCTTTACTACTCGACGAACGCGGGCGTGACGTGGAACCGCGCAACCCTCACGGACGGCTCAATCGCGGCTTCGGCTACTTCGGTGATTTACAACCCGAGCCAGGGAACGAATGGGACGTTCTACGCTTTCATCCGGCGTCACGGGCTGTATTCCTCGACCGATGGAATAAACTTCGCATTGGCAACACAGCCGACGGCGGGCCTTACGCCTACGAATTGCCCGGTCAGTTCGAACGCGACGACTTGCCCGATTTATCGCGGCGAACTAGCCGTGGTTCCGGGACGCAACGAGATGTATGCGTGGGTGGTCGATGTGCAGTACGACTTCAACGGGATTCCAACGCCGGTTGACGACGGCATCTGGCAGTCGCTAAACGGAGGAGCGAGTTGGACGCAGATTCCCGATAACGGCATCACGAACTGCGGCGACGTCGCGGGCGGCTGCGGGGTGGAACAGGGTTGGTACAATCTGGCGCTGGCGGCGATCCCCGATGGAACGACGGCGACGGATGTTTACGCGGGTGCGGTCAATCTTTATAAGTGCACGCTTGCGTCTGGGAGCGCTGCTTGCACGCAAACGAATAACGACTGGATCAATCTGACTCACGTCTATGGATGCAGCCCGCTCGCGGCGCCGGCGCATGTGCACCCGAACCAGCACGGAATTGCGTTTACGGTTGCGGGGACGACAACGCCCGGCTATTTTGCGCATGACGGCGGGATCAGCCGGACGCTCGATGGCTATGCGGGGCTGGAGACGGGGAGTTGCTCGGGGACAAATCAGTTTGACAGCCTGAGCCAGACGCTGGGCTCGATGACAGAATTCGTCTCGATCTCGGCGGACCCGACGGACGCGGATATTCTGCTGGGAGGAACGCAGGGCAACGGCTCGCCTAAGACCAGCACCACGAGCGAGAGCAGTACCTGGCAGAATGCGCTGGGCGGGGATGGCGGATTCACTGCGATCAATCCTGTGAATTCTAGTGAGTGGTTTGCGGCGAATCCTTACGTCACGATTTTGAAGTGCGAGTCGGGAACAGCTTGCAACGACACTTCATTTTTTCAGGTCGTCGACTCCAGCGATCTGGGCGGGGACCAGGGAGCTTTTGAGACTCCGTACATTCTCGATCCGCAGAACGCCAGCGAAATGCTGGTGGGCACGTGCCGGGTGTGGCAGATCGGCACCGGTGGAACGGCTCCGCTGCAGCTTAGTAATGATTTCGACACTTTGGGGACGGGCGTGTGCACAGGCGGTGAAACCAACCTGGTGACGGCGCTAGCGGCGGGCGGTGCTGCGCCGAACGGCTACTCCGCGGTGGTATATGCGGTCACGGACGGATATGGGCCGCTGAGCGGGGCTCCGGGAGGGAAAGTTTGGGTTACGACTAACGCTGGCGTCAGCTTGATGACGAATGTGACGGGGAATGTGAATCCGAACGGATATGCGATTTCTTCGGTCGCGATGGATTCGTCCGATGCGACCGGCAAGACGGCGTATGTCGGGATCATGGGATTCAGCACTACGGCTTACCCAACCTCGCATGTGTGGAAGACAACGAACGCGGGCGCGACCTGGACGGACTGGAGCGGGGCGGGAGCGACGGAGTTGCCGGACGCTCCGGTGAACGCGCTGCTCGTGGATTCCACGGTCACTCCCTCTCAGATTTATGCGGGAACCGACGTGGGAGTTTTTGTGAGTTCGACGAGTGCGCCGAGTTGGACGGAAGTTGGTCCCGCGCCGGGGCCGGGGGTATCGGGATTTCTGCCGGACGCGCCGGTGACGGCGCTGCGGATGTTTAATCCCGACGCGGGCACGAAAGCGCTGGTGGCAGCGACGTACGGCAGGGGTATTTGGAACTACGCTCTGGTGACGGCGCCCGACTACACGAATGTGGTTTCGAACTCGCCGCAGACGGTGTTTCCGACGCAGACGGCTACGTTCGACGGCACCTTGACAGCGCTGGGCGGATACTCGAGCGCGGTGAATTTAAGTTGCACGGGCGCGGCGCCGGCGACCTGCACGCTGAATCCGAAGCAGGCGACGCCGACGGCAACCTATACCTTGACGGCGGGTGGAAGTGTGGGCGATTACAGCTTCAACGCGCACGCGGTCGGGACGGACCCAGACGCAATTACGCGCGACGCGACGGTCACGCTGCATGTGGTGGACTTTAATTTGACGGCTCCCAGTCCGAATTCGCTGAGCGTGGCGCAAGGGGGAACGTCGGCGGCGAGCACGTTCCAGGTGACGGCTTCGGGAAGTTTTGCGGGGACGGTTGCGCTCGGTTGCCCGGCGGGGCTGCCTACAGGAGCTTCATGCGTGTTCTCGCCATCGAGTTCGGTGAGCCCGACTTCTTTTTCGCCGGTTACGGTTACATTGACGGTGACGGCTGGGGCAGGGACACCGCTGGGTGGTCCGCTGATCGTGACGCTCGCGGCGACGGCGGCGGGAGCGCCTGCGGCCAAGACGCAGACGTTCGGGCTGACGGTAATGAAGCCGGCTCCGAACTTTACGATTGCGGTGACGGCGACTCCGAATACGGCGGCGGTGAATCAGAATGTAACCTGGAACGGAACGCTGACGGCGGTGGGCGGATACAGCGGGAGCGTGACACTGACGTGTACGGTGGGCGCCCCGGAGACGTGCGAGATAACGCCTTCGACGCTGACACCGACGGCCGGGGGAGCTGCGTTTACGGTCACGTTGGGCAACGCGACGCCGGGAACGTTTAACTTTACGATTCAGGGAACAGACGGGACGCTGACGAACTCCACACCGACGGAAACGCTGACGGTGACTGGGGCTGCGGACTTTGCGATTGCTGTGACCCCGACTCCAAATGCCGTGGGGGTAAGTCCTCAGAGCGTAGTGTGGTACGGAACGCTGACAGCCTTGAACGGATACATTGGGAACGTGACCCTGAGCTGTACGGCGGGAGCTCCTGGAATCTGCATACCCACGGGACCGGTGACGCCGACAGTAACGGGCGCTCGGTTTGGGGTGACGTTGGGCAGCGCGACGGCGGGGACGTTTAATTTCACTATCTCAGGAACGGACGGCACACTGACGCATGCCACGCCGACGGAAACGCTGACGGTGACGGGGCCGGCTGCGGACTTTACGATTGCGGTGACGGCGACTCCGAATACGACGGTGGTGAATCAGAATGTGACCTGGTACGGGACACTGACGGCGGTGAGCGGATACAGCGGGAGCGTGACACTGACGTGTACGGCGGGAGCTCCGGGGACGTGCGGGATAACGCCTTCAACGCTGACACCGACGGCTGGGGGAGCTGCGTTTACGGTGACGGTGGGCAACGCGACGGCGGGAGCGTTTAACTTTGCGATCCAGGGAACGGACGGGACGCTGACGCACGCCACACCGACGGAAACGCTGACAGTAACGGGGCCGGCTGCGGACTTTACCTGGACGGACACGGGCAGCGCCTCGGCGACCGTACTAGCGGGGCAGAGCGCTAGTTATACGTTCTCGGCGGCTCCGGTGGGAGGCGGGACGTTTAGCACGGCGGTGGGTTTTGGGTGCTCGAACCTGCCGGCGTTGACCAGTTGCGGGTTCCATCCGGCGTCGATTGCGGCGGGGGCGGGGACGACGGCGATTACGCTTACCATTTCGACTACGGGGCCAAATCTTGGGACTGGATCGCAGTCTCGGAGGGGAGCCGTGCTGCGCACGGCATGGACGGCCGGGGACGGCCGTCCCTACGCGAGCGCAACCCGCACGGCCGGGGGCAGCCGTCCCCACGCGAGCAGGCGTCCCTACGCTTTGTCATTCTTCACGCTCGCGTGGGTGGCGCTGGTGGGGATGGTGGGAGTCAGGCGAAAGAGACGCGGCTCGCCGCGTCTCTACAGATGGATCGCCGTCCTCTGTTTGGGGCTTGGGTTGACGGCGTTGATTTCTTGCGGCGGAGTCGGGGGCGGCAGTGGTACTGCCCCACCGGTGACGGTGAGTCCAGGGCTGGCGACTTTGTTTGCGGATGAGGCGGGTAACTTGTGGCCGGTGGGAGTTAGTCAGCAACAATTCACGGCTAACCAGAGCGTGACTTGGGCGGTCACGGGCGGAAATGCGAATGGCACGGTGGACGGGACCGGGCTGTACACGGCACCAGCACTTGTGCCGGGCTCGGGTACGGTGACGGTGACGGCCACGTCGGCAACCTCGGCAGGATCGGCTTTTGTGACTGTGGCGGCGCCTACAGCATTGGGAACATCGCAGATTACGGTTACAGCTACAGCTGCGGGTGGAGCGGCGCACGGGGATGTGGTGGCGCTGACTGTACAGTAAATCTACCGCTGGCAATCTACCGCCGAGACGCAGAGGGCGCCGAGAAGCGACTTGCTGATCTTATGAGGCGCGGACTCATGTCTGCGCCTTTTTCTTGCGTCACACTTCCTTGTTCCTTGCGTCACGGCGATGGCGTCCGGGGTGAGATAGGATCATCTTCGGTGAGGCTGCCGTGCTGCGCACGGCTTGGACGTGCGAGGGCGGCTGTCCCGCCACTCGACATACAAACTTATGACTTATGACATTGCGGTGATTGGCGGGGGGATTGTTGGGCTTTCGTTGGCCATGCAGGTGACGGAGAAATTTCCGCGGCTTCGGGTGGTGATTCTGGAGAAGGAAGCGGGCGTGGCTCGGCACCAGACGGGACACAATAGCGGGGTGATGCACAGCGGGGTTTATTACAAGGAGGGATCGCTGAAGGCGCGGCTTTGTGTGGCGGGGGCGCGGGAGATGGTGGAATTCTGCTCGCGGCATGGGATCCCGCATGAGGTGTGCGGGAAGTTGATTGTGGCGGTTAACTCGGAGGAAGCGGCGCGATTGGACGAATTACTCGCGCGGGGCGTGGCGAATGGGTTGGAGGGGTTGCGGTTGCTCTCGCGCGAGGCGATGCTCGAGATCGAGCCGCACGTCGGCGGGGTACGAGCGCTGCACGTGCCTTCGACGGGGATCACGGATTATGCGATGGTGACGGCGAAGTATGCGGAGATCGCGGCGGGTTGCGGGGCGGAGGTCAAGACGAACGCCGGAGTTGTGGGCTTCGATCGTTCGCAGAGTGCGGTGGTGGTCAAGACGCGCGCGGGAGAATTTTCGGCGCGGTATGTGGTGAATTGCGCGGGGCTGTATAGCGACCGGGTGGCGCGGATGGCGGGAGACGATCCGGGGATGATTCTCATTCCGTTTCGCGGGGAGTATTACGATTTGGCGGCGGCGCGGCAGTCGTGGGTGCGGGGATTGATTTATCCGGTGCCCGATCCGCGGTACCCGTTTCTGGGAGTGCACTTCACGCGGCGGATTCATGGGAATGTGGATGCGGGACCGAATGCGGTGCTGGCGTTCCGGCGCGAGGGATACCGATTCACGGATTTTGATTTGGGCGAAACCATGGAGGTGATCGGGGATGCTGGCTTTCGCGCAATGGCGCGGCGCCACTGGAAAAATGGGCTGGCGGAATTTCGGCGGTCGCTGCGGAAGCGGGAGTTTGTGCAGTCTTGTCAGCGGTTGGTGCCGGAGGTGCGGATGGAAGATATGACTCCGGGCGGGTCGGGAGTGCGGGCGCAGGCGGTGGCGGCGGACGGGGCGCTGGTGGATGATTTCCGCTTTGTGGGGCGGGAACGGTTTTTGCATGTGTTGAATGTGCCTTCTCCGGCGGCGACGGCTTCGTTGCCGATTGGGCGGGAGATCTTGAAGATGGTGCCAAGGGAAATGCTTCAAGGTTTCAAGGTTTCATAGTTTCAAGGAAGAAGCGTGGGTCGTGGAGGTTCACCTTGAAACCTTCAGACTCTCAAACCTTGAGACCTTTTATTCCGGCATCGTGTAATCTTGTGGGGCTTCCTGATTGCAGAGCTTTGGGAAAATTGTTTCTGGAGAATTCGGATGGCACAGAGTTTGAGTTCCAAGAAGAAGGTTGCGGTTTTGGGCGCGGGGAAGATGGGATCGATTCTGCTGCAGTCGCTGTTGCGCGATGGATCGCTTTCGCCGGGACAGACCTGGGCGACAGTGGCGCATCCGGAGCGGGCGCGGATGCTGAAGGAAAAGTTGAAGGTGCATGCCGGGACCGACAACTCCGAGGCAGTGAAGGGCGCGGACATTGTTTTTCTTTGCGTGAAGCCGCAGGTGGTGGCGGACGTGGCGCGGGAGATTCGCTCGCACTTGAACGCGAAACAGTTGGTGATTTCGATTGCGGCGTCGGTCCCCACGGAAATGATTGAGCGGGCGCTGGAGAAGGAAGTGCCGGTGGTGCGGGCAATGCCGAATACTCCTTGCGTGCTGGGCGCGGGCATGACGGCGCTGTGCAAGGGAAAGTTCGCGACCCGGCAGCATCTCGAACTGGCGACGAAGTTTTTCGATTCGGTGGGGCGGACCGTGGTGGTGGACGAAAAACATATGGACGCGGTCACGGGATTGTCGGCGAGCGGACCGGCGTATATCTACATCATTCTGGAATCGCTGGCGGAGGCGGGCGTGAAGGTGGGACTGCCGCGCGATGTGGCGACGTTGCTGGCGGCGCAAACAACCATGGGCGCGGCGCGGGTGGTGCTGGAGACGGGGGATCATCCGGCGTTGCTGAAGGATGCGGTGACTACTCCGGCGGGATGCACCATTGACGGCATCATGGAATTGGAAGAAGGCAAGCTGCGCGTAACGTTGATCAAGGCGGTGGTCAAGGCGGTGCAGCGGGCTAAGGAGTTGGCGTTCTCGTAGGCAGCGGAGATCGCCCACTCATTCGCAAAGAACGCGAATGAGTGGGGCACCCGCGGTTCTATTCTATCTGTTCGACGAATTGTCAGTTCGGAAGGGTGAAGCTTAGGGATACATCGGTCTGGAACGGGGCGGGGTGGTCGTGTTGGCGGTAGGGCTGGTAGCGCCAATTGCGGACGGCTTCGGTGGCGGCGGCGGCCAGGACGGGGTCTCCGCTTAGAGTGCGGATGCTGGAGACGGAGCCGTCTTCTCCTACTTGGACTTCAAGGACTACGTTACCGGAACGGTGGGCGGCTACGGCTTCGGGAGGATATTGGGGCTCGGTGCGGCTGAGCAGGCGGGTTTCGGCTTGAGTGGGAGAGAGCCAGATGCTTGGAGATGCGGCCAGCTTTGTTGTGGACGATGCTTCTACGATGGCGTCGCCGGCTTGCTTGGCCAGATTTGGGTTGATCTGGTGGCGCTTTGCCTGGTCGGGACTAGTGGGAGCGGGCTTCATGCGGAAGATTACTTTTCCTTTTTCGTAAACAACTAATTCGTCTCTGGCGTTTTCAGCGGCAGCGGTGGATTGGGCGGACGCTCCGGTCGTCGATTTTTGCGCGGCGGATTTTGGCGGCTCGGCCGAGATCGAGTTGGCGGGCACGGGCTGAGAAGTTTGGGCATGGAATGGTGTGGGTCGGAGCCATCCGATGCGGGAGCCGATCAAGAAGCTGACGGCGATGGTGGCGAGAATGGCTAGAGATCCCAAGACCAGGGTCCAGGCTTCGTAGGGAGGCCGCTGAGCGGGCAGAGGGCTGGCTGCAACGAGGCCGTTCGGGATCGGTTCGGGCGGTATGGACTTCGGCGGAACCAGGTCGGGCAGGATGCCGGTAGCGGCGGACTTCGCCTGACTCATCGTGCGCTGGCCCAGTTCGATGGCGGCGTGGCGAACGCGGGCGCACTCCTCGGCAAAACCTTCCAGCAGCTTCTGGTCGCTTTGGGAAAAGGCGGCGGGCGAAGGCGAGAACACTTCGAGGACTCCGGTGAACTTCGCATGGTTCGTGTCGAAGACGGGAACGATGAGGATGGAGCGGATGCCGAGCCGGGAGATGGCGGGATCGACGCGAGGATCGAACTCGGTATCGACGGAAAGCTGAGGTTGGCGAGTTTGCAGACAGGCGCCGGAGAGACCGTCGCGCGTGTTGAGAGGAACGCCGAGATCGGGGGCAAGGTGTCCGGTGGCGGCGCGGCAGAGCATTTCATCGCCTCGGGCCAGGGCTAGGGCGGCGGAGCTGGCGCGGGTGGCTTCGGCGGCGCGGACTACGATTTCGTTGAGAACTAGATCGAGAGCGAGGTCGGGCGGAAAACCGGCGAGGAGATGGTGCTCGAGAATAACGGTGGGGTCAGAGGGCGAATCGTCAGGGCGGAACTCGGGCCTCGACATAGGTCACGGGAACATGTTCTGTTCCGGCAGCCTGCGGTGATGCGGTGGAAAGCAGGCTCAGAGGGGAGTTTGCCGCGAAATAGCGGGGAAGTCAATTGGTGGGGATTTGGTAATTTTGTAATTTGGTAATTTCGCAACTAACCACCACAGATTGAGTGCATGTGTACGCGGGCGGGGCGCCCGCGCCACACGATCCTCCCGCGTCCATACTTTTGGAAACTATTGGCTGGTTTCGGTGAAGACGGCGGGGTTGGATACTCCGGTGACGGTAGCGTTGATGGTTACAGTTTCGGCGACCGACGGGAGCGTATACAACTGGGCTGCGGTTCCATTGGCGCCGGTGACGACAGGATTGGCGTTGGAGAAAGTGCCTCCGGCACCGCCGTCGGAGAAAGTGACGCTGGCCCCGGAAACGGGATTGGCGTACTGGTCGGCCACGAGCACGGTGAGAGCCTGGGGCAGTTGCGTTCCGGCAGGAGCCGATTGATTATTACCGCTGCTGACGCCGATGTTGGCGGCGGGTCCGGCAACGGAGTACTCGGCAAAGGTCATGTTCTTCAGACCGGCGGAACTGGCGGTCAGAGTCACGGTGGCTGCGGTGGTGGGCAACTGCAGAGTGGTACTCGCCAAGCCATTGACGCCAGTGACTGCGGAAGACGGACTGGGAATGGCGCCCTTGTTGGCGCTGAAATTGACGGTGACACCGGGGACGCCGTTCTTGTAGACGTCCTGGACCTCGGCGATGACGGGCTTGGCAAGGATTGAACCGGCAGCACCGGTCTGCTTTGCACCGCTGTATTGAATGATCTTTACAGCTGCGCCAACGGTAGCGGTCGCAGTGGTGGTGATCGTGCCGACGCCGGTCCCGGAGATGGTCAGTGTGTAGGCGCCAGCTTTTGTGGGGACGGTGTAGGCGGTGGAGGCGTTGCCGTTGGCGTCGGTCACGGCGGAAGCGGGACTGAATGAGCCGCAGGTGCTGGCGCCGGCCTTGACGCAGCCATCGCTGAAATTGAGGGTGGCACCGACATCGAGTTGTCCGTTATATGGGTTGGCGACCTGGAACTGGATGGGCGCGGGCAGAGCGGTGCCGACGGTCGCGGTCTGTGCATTGCCTCCGGTAATGGTGGCTACATTGAACAGACCGTAGACTTCGAGACTCTTTTGGGTTCCGACATAGAGCTTGCCGTTGGCCACGGTCTGAACCGAAAAATGGCCGACAGGCGGCAACTTATCGCGCGTGGGGTTCTGGTTCGTGGAATAAAGCACTTGGAGAGTAGTGGCGTTAAAGGCGAGGAGTTCAGGACCGGCGATGTCCCACAAAATGCCGTTGGTGTTGCCATTGGCGGAAATGGATGGCGAGTGACTGCCAGGGTACTCCGCGGTTTTGAGGGGAGTGCCAAGCAATCCGCCGGACACCGGAAAAGCCAGGACCGGTGAGGCATCGGGGGAGAAGTAGACGGTGTTGTTCCAATAGGCAGGGGAACCGAACTGAACGTCCTTCACCTGGTTGTTGGTCTCTCCCGGAATGAGCGGAAACTCCTGAACAACCTGACTATCGTTGGCGGAGTACATTCCCAGGCTGTCGCGATTCAGAACATAGACGAAGCCCTGCTTGCCGGAGGCGACGAGTTCATGGGGATAGGGTCCGTCCTGATCGGGGAGGATGAGAGCTCCGGTGGAACTCAAGTCAAGATCGTTTTCATTGAGGAAGGCCACAGTCCAAGGGGTGAAATAATCGGCAACTTCATATTGGTTTTGTTCACCGATGAGAGTCGGGGAAAGCTCCACGACACTGTTGCAGTAGGTCTGGCCACCGGTTGGGACATCGTAGCCGTGGGGGCCGGTTTCGGCGGTCTCAAAGAAAATGTTGCCGGCTTCATCGGCGGCGAGACCGTTGCCGGCCTGCCAGACGGAAGTCAATCCGTAGTCGGGCGAAGTGTTGAAGATGCCGACTGGCGCAAGCGTGGTCTCGTCGTAGGAAAGGACCCAGCCGCTGTTTGGGCCGTTGCAGTAATTCGAGCCGAAGCCCAGATAGAGGATGCCGTTGAGCAACAAGAGGCCGGGGCGGTTTTTCTGCCACTTGCTGTTGAAGACCGTGACGTGTCCCTTACTGCTGGTGCTTTGGGCCTGGATTTGAACCGGGCTGCCCGCTTGCTCATTACCGGTGGTGATGTCGAGAGCGTGGAGGTCATGACGGACGGCGTTGTTCCGAACGGTTTTGGCCACCAGGTAGATGGTGTTGGTGTTGGGATCGATGACGGGAGTTGAGACGATGCCTTCCTGGAAGAAACCGGCACCGGCACCGCAGGGGAGATTGTCGCCGCTGGCAGTGGTGCCACCGTCGAGCATGCTGGCGTACCAGAGCTGGGCGCCGGTGTCGGCGTCAATGGCGTAAACAGAATCCGCCTGGGTAACGATGTAGATGACGTTGTGGGCGCCCTGACCGGGAATGTTCACGTTGGGCATGTAGAGAGGCTGGGCCATCACGACATAGTCGACGGGAACACTGAAGAGGCGGCCGAATCCGGATTCGTTGACGTTGGCGGGGGTGAGCAGAGTTTCATCGGTGTTAGCGCCGTCGCGGGCGTTGTCACCGCGACTGGTTGTAAAGGGCAGCTGCGCGACTGAAGACGACAGCAAAGCTACGCCGACGATGAGGAGAATCAGGCACAGATTGCGGGCGCGTGTCGCGGTCGGGGTCGAATAATTGGTGGAGCGGGAAAATGCAACGGAGTGGATTTTCGTGACGTCGGGTGACAAGTCGTGTGACAGAAAGCAGCGCATCGCCTAATTCCCTCCAGATACAACGGCCAGGGGTTTCACTCTGTTGGATAGTAGTTAGAACGCCGGAAAAGGCTCTTACAGTGGGAAGCTAGAACTCTTATGAACCACAACGATCATTACGCTTTATACGCTTGAACCGACGGAATCACAATGCCACTTTTTGGGTAGGCGCAAAGTCTTGCATATATCTCACGTTTTTCTTCTTTGATACGCGATTCGCCCGTTCACGCAGCAAACTCGGCGTCCCCGGCGGGGCCATGACCTTGGACACGGTGATAGCAGTCACCGTTTCTTGTGAGATTCGAATTCCCAATTCTGGGTGCGGCCGCCGCGGCGGTGTCGATAGAGAAGCTGCGGCCGCCGAAAAGGCTGCTACAGTAGGAAAGTGCACGCCGACGAGCCGGAGGTGCAGATGAAAATTCAAGGAGAGAAGGCTCGCTATGCGCATCGCGGTGGTCGGTTCGGGGTATGTCGGGTTGGTGACAGGCGCGTGTTTTGCGGATCTGGGACATGAGGTGGTTCTGGTCGATAACGACGAGAAGAAGATCGCGGCACTCAGAAACGGAGAGGTGCCGATTCATGAACGATTTCTGCCCGAGTTGCTGGAGCGGCACCGGGGAGAGCGCATCAAGTTCTCCGGCGACTTGCAGGCGGCGACGCAGGAGAGCGAGGTCGTGTTTATCGCGGTCGGGACTCCGCCGACCGAAACCGGGGACGCGGATCTGTCGTATGTGGAGTCGGTGGCGCGCGAAATTTCCGGGGGCGTGGACGAATACAAAGTGGTGGTGGAGAAGAGCACGGTTCCGGTGTATACGAGTCAGTGGATCCGGACCATCATCATGCGGAACGGGGCCGATCCGGCGCTGTTCGATGTGGCTTCGAATCCGGAATTTCTGCGGGAAGGGACGGCGGTTACCGATTTTCTCTATCCCGACCGCATCGTGGTGGGAGTGGAGAGTGAGCGGGCCGCGGAGGTGATGCGCCAACTCTACGGACCGCTCACCAGCGGCTGGTATTACGGGCGCGGGGATGCGATTCCGCGTCCCGAAGCGGCCGCATCGAAAACGGCGCCGCGGTTGATCGTCACCAGCACGTCGAGCGCGGAACTGATCAAGCACGCTTCCAACGCATTTCTGGCGATGAAGATTTCTTTCATCAATGCCGTGGCGTCAATTTGCGAATCGGTAGGAGCGAATGTGCAGCAGGTGTGCGACGGGATCGGCACGGATTCGCGGATCGGGACGGGATTTATGAATCCGGGCATCGGGTATGGAGGGTCGTGCTTTCCGAAAGACTTGATGGCGTTTCGCGCGGTCGCGAAGGAGAATGGATACGACTTCCGGCTGCTGGAAGAAGTGATTCGCATTAACGAAGATCAGCGGCACCGGTTCTTGCGCAAGGTGCGGGGCGTGCTGTGGACGTTCCGGGGCAAGCGGCTGGGCGTGCTGGGGCTGGCGTTCAAGGGCGGGACCGACGATATTCGGGAGTCTCCGGCGCTGCTGCTGGTGCAGGAACTGCTGCGCGAGGGCTGTCACATTCGGGCCTACGATCCGGCGGCGATGGAACGCGCGAAGGAAGTGCTGAAATCGGGCGTCGAATTCGCATCGGATGCGTATCAAGCTGCGGCCGGCGCGGATGCGCTGCTGATCCTGACGGAGTGGGAAGAGTTTGCGGCGCTCGATTTGGAGCGTCTGCGCACTCTGGTGAAGTACCCGATAGTGCTGGATGGGCGCAATCTGTATGATCCGGCAGTGATGGTGGAACACGGGTTTTCTTATTACAGCGTGGGGCGTCCGGCGGCGTTAGCGGAAGAGTCGCCGGCGAGGATGTTGCCACAAAAAAGGGAGCGTGCCTGAATTCATGAACACACAATCCGTGAACACGCGAGCCGTGAACACACAACGAGCGCTGGTGACGGGAGGGGCAGGTTTTTTGGGATCGCATTTGTGCGACGGGCTGCTGGGCGAGGGCTATCGCGTGGTGGCGGCGGACAATCTGCTGACGGGACGGCTGGCGAACATTGAGCATTTGCGGAACGATTCGCGGTTTGAGTTTGTGGAGAAAGATGTTTGCCAGCCGGGCGCGTGGGGCGCATTGGATTATGTGTTTCACTTTGCGAGTCCGGCAAGCCCGGTGGATTATGCCGCACACGGAATTGAGACGCTGCGGGTGGGATCGTATGGGACGTTTGAAGCGCTCGAAGCGGCGCGGCGATGCGGCGCGAAATTCATGATGGCATCGACGTCGGAGTGCTATGGAGATCCGATGGCGCATCCGCAGAAGGAGACGTACTGGGGGAATGTGAATCCGATCGGGCCGCGGTCGGTGTACGACGAGGCGAAACGGTTCTCCGAAGCGGTGACGATGGCGTATCACCGCTATCACCAGGTCGACACGCGCATTCTTCGCATCTTTAATACCTACGGGCCGCGGATGCAGATCAACGACGGACGGGTGATTCCGAATTTCATGTGGCAGGCGCTGCGGGGGAAAGATCTTACGGTGTATGGCGACGGCAGCCAGACGCGCAGCTTCTGCTATGTGAGCGACGAGGTGGACGGGATTCTGCGGCTGGCGCGATCATCCGAACATGAGCCGGTGAATATCGGAAATCCGACGGAGTTCACGATTCTGGAGTGCGCGCGGAGAGTGATTGCGACGACGGGGTCGGCGAGCCAGATCAAGTTTGAAGCGCTGCCGCAGGACGATCCGAAGCAGCGGCGTCCGGATATTTCGAAAGCGAAGCGGCTCCTGGGATGGGAACCGAAAGTGGAGTTGGAGAGCGGGCTGAAGCTCTCGCTGGAATATTTTCGGCGAGCGGTGGCGGAGAAAGAACAGCCGGCGGTCGAAGCGGGGCCGAAATGGCGACAGGCGTAGCCACCACATCTTCAGGCTGCGCTATCACGCAGTCGAGTTTTGCGCTCAGGGTCCCTGTACTTAGTGCACGCCCTTGGAGTTGAGGAAGGCACCGTACTTCTGATCGACGTCCTGGATGTGGTGCGTGAGCCAGTCCTGCAGGAACGTCATTACTTCCAGAGTAACGGTGGCGGAGCCGGCTTCAAAGTCTTTCTCGAAGGCCACCACCTTATCGGTCAAAGCCTTATGCTCGACTCGGTGCGCTGTTAGGAGCTGATAGCCGCTTTTCTCCATCAGTTTTTCTTCTGCCGCGAAGTGCTGGACGGTGTACTCAATCAGCCGGTGAAGTACTTCTCCGACGACATCCTTGCCATGGCCTGAACGCATGCCGCTATAGAGTTCGCGTATGATTTCGAACAGCCGTTTGTGCTGCGCGTCCATGGCTTCGACCTTCACGCTGTAGCTGGCGCTCCATTGAAATGCACTGTCCATTGGGATCTCCCGAGTGTTTGAAGGACTTGCAAACATAGGGTAGTGACATCCAGGGCGGTCGCCCAGATCACTTCGGAACATATCCAGAAAGAGGCTCCCTTGCCGACGCCAGGGTTCGATCCGGGACAAAACTGCGCTTCGGAGTTTTTAGCGAACGGGCGTTCGTCTAGCGAATTTGTTCGTCGCCCGAAGGGCCGGCAGCGAGCACGGCGAGCAGACGCAAAATTTCTTCACGCTCATGGGAATCGCGGAACATGAAGCGTACGCCCATGCCAAAACCGGGATGGGTGGTCAGCACCTGGCCTCTGATTCTCAGTTTCGTGTCGACCGTGCGGACAATAATCTCCACGCCCGACTGCCCGGTGAGTGGGGATGGCATTTCGACGTAGCAACCGCCTTCGCTGATATCGGAGAGGGTGCAGCGATTGGGGACAGTGGTGCCCAGGCTGTAGACTTCCGCTCCGAGTTTGCAGGCCAAACGAAACTCTCCGCGGCGGTTGCCGGCATTGGAGACAAGAGTGGAATCTTTGGGCTCGGCCTCCAACTCGCGACTGGATTGAGACGGGGCAGCGGACGACTGGGTTGTGGACGACGGATCCGCAGAGGAGCGGCTTGGCGGCGTCTGCTCAGCCTTTCCGGCGGCCGGGTGGACGGTATTCTGCTGGAGCCAGGTCTGCATCAGGCGGCGCGAAGACTGGGGCACGTCGAGGAAACGAATTCCGGTACGGCCGCTGGCGTCCTGCCAGGCAACCTCGCCCGACAAGCGGACTAGTTGCTGCTGGCCGGGAAGCGCGAACTCAAAATAAACCTTGCAGGCGGGCGGAATCCGATTGGCGCTTTGGAGCGATGTGCCGCCGTCGCTGAGGTCGGTTAAAAGGGCGTTCAGTTCGGGAGCTCCGGGATAGGCAACGTTGGCAGTGGAACTGAGCGGCGTGCGGGGAGTGCGACGGCGTTCGCGGCGCATGAGGCCGCGGGCAGCGCGCAAACTGATGCGGGTGCGCTCGGAAGAAAGCGGGCGATAGAGAACAAAGTTGGCGCCGAGCCCGAATACAGGGCGGGCGTTGAACTCGCTATCCACAACGGCAATCAGCATGCTCGCGCGGTTTTTGGCGGACTGGCGCAAGTGCGCCAGAAATTCCTCCGAACTCTGGTCGGCGCGATAATCGAGGACGATGGCGTCGAAGCGCTGGCTGTCGAGCAGTTCCACTCCGCGGGAAATCGAGGGGGTATGCTCGGCCGCCATTCCCATCTCGGACAAGATGAGCATGAGCAGACTGGCGGAGTCCTGGTCGGGGCACACCACGAGGGCGCGTAGATCCATAGTGACCGTATGGTAAGAGAGGGTCGCTGGCGACGACAAGTTACCTATGTCACGAAGGTGACGCAGTATGGATCTTGATTTGTTGTCTTTACTTGCTGTTTCCGTCATTCCTGAGTTTTCTTCCGGCTCTTACAACCCACGGACAGACCATAACTTCGGTTATCTTTCGCACTTTGTTGGCAGAGGATAGGATGACTGAACGATTGCTGTGACTGCTCCAAGCGCAGGCGGTAGTTAACCTGGTTCCGGGGCATGGGACGGGAAGCGGGATGCTTGCGCAACGAGCGCCGCGCACACGATCGTAACTCCCCTTGAATTACCTTACGAAAGGACACTGTACGAGGGGCCGGTGTACCCCGGTACTTTGACGTACCAGGGGACAGTTCCTAACATCAAGTTAGTCAGACATGTCTCGGGGACGGCGATCCGCAAAGGGTCGCGGGAGACAGTTGGTATTGGAACTCCGGTTCGGTGACTTTGTTTGACGATCTGGTTACACGGAGCGGGCCGCGGGTACGGCAAATGCTTATGAGAAGCCTGAAGAGAAATGCGGGGTATGGCAGGCATGGGGAAAGCGGCTTCAGCTTGGTCGAGATGATGATAGTGGCGGCGATCGGCATTATCGCCACGGCGATTACGTTCATCAGCATGGGGCCGGTGATGAAGCAGCAGCGGATCACCAATGCGTATAACACGACGCTGGGGGCGATGCGGCAGGCGCGCGACAACGCGGTGTCGCAGCGGACATCGTACTCCGTGACTTTTTACACGAGCCTTTCGCCGGTCGTGAACACGATCACGGTGGCGCCGACGCTGACGGGATTTACCGGCGACCAGAATAGCGTGACCTACACATTGCCGTGGGACGTGACGTTCAACGTGCAAACGGGGTTCCCTTCGCCCGGTCCGGACAACTACGGAACGGGGGCGACACCAATTGACTTTGGCTACACGGCGAGCAGTTCCGCCGGGGGAGCGACCACCATTTACTTTTGTCCAGACGGTTCGTCTCAGAATGACAGTACGGGACAGTGCGCGGGCAGTTGGGATGGAGGGGTGGTGTACATCGGGCGGCCGGGAGAAATTCTGAGTTCGCGTGCGGTGACGCTGTGGGGCGGAACAGGGCGCATTCACGGATGGCGGCTCTACCCCAAGACGGGAGGAGGGTATCAATGGCTACGTCAATAACTGGGCGCGGCGGGAATTCTCGGGGACGGAAGCAAGCGGAGGGTGGATTTTCGCTGATCGAAGTCATGATCTCGATGGTCGTCCTGACGGTGGGACTGGTGAGCCTGCTGGGTGTGTTCGGGCTGGCCATGGCTGCGACGCAGACCTCGCAACAAGACATGATCGCGAAGCAATTGGCGAACGAAGCGCTGGAAAGTGTGGTGACGGCGCGCAACACGTCGCAGATCAGTTGGGATGACATCCAGAACGTAGGCTCCACTAACTGCCCCATTACGCTGGCGACTACCTGCGGCATTTTCGTCGGCAATCCGACGACGCCAACCTTCGAACCGATCTACAACGCGGGAGCGGACGGAATCTTTGGGACGGCGGATGACTCGGCCGCGGGCGAGGAAACTCTTGAAGTGCCGGGAGGCGACGGGATCTACGGGGACTCGGACGACGTAAAGATTCCTTTGACCGGGTATACGCGCGCGATTCAGCTCAACCAGGCGACGGACGCGAACAACAACCCGATCGCTTCGCTGCGATTCATCAACATCACCGTGCAGTACTCGACGACCCGGGCGAAGCTGCCGAAAACCTACGTTCTGAGTTCGTACATTTCGGAGTACCGGTAAAGAGGGACTTATGAGCGATCGGTCGACAAAGCGCGAGAGTGGATTCAGCCTGCTGGAAATGACGGTCGCCATGGCACTGGGAACGCTTGTGCTGGGCGCGGCGGTGCAGCTTTACAGCCAGGGTGTGGCCGCGACCTGGACGGTTACGCAGCGGGCGGAGATGCAGCAGGATTTTCGGGCTGCCTCCAACATATTAACGAAGGATCTGAGTCAGGCCGGGGCGGGGCTGGGCGATGGAGCGGCAATCCAGTTGCCGACGTCGGCAACGATTCCGGTCTATGGCTGCGATCAGACGCTGGCGTGCTACCTCGGCGCCGCCAACACCGCCGCGGCGACGTACCCCTTACAGGGCACCACGCCCTATCTTTACGGGCTGATCCCGGGATATAACGCCGGGCCGACGATCAACGCCCTGCCCACGGATGTGGTCACGGTTGTGTACACGGACAACACTTTCTTTTTGAACTGCTACCAAGCGACCGTTACGAATGCGACGACCGTGACCTTCACGCTGACGCCGGCTTCAGAGGCGAATTGCGGCATAAGCACGCCGCAAACGGTGAACAATACGGCGAACGGGCTGACGGCTGGCGATCTGGTGTTGTTCAGCTTCAGCCCCAACGTGGTGGCCGAAGTCACGGGCACTCCCACGGCCGGCACCAACGCTTTAGGCCAACCTACCTACACCGTCCCCTTCGCGCCGGGCGTCAACGATCCGCTCAAAATGAACCAGGCAAGCGCGACCAATAGCCTGGCCCACACCGCAGTGAACACAACCGGAACGGGACAGCGGATTCTGGTAATCACTTACTATCTCGACGCGACCATCACTCCGTCGCGGCTGATGCGGCAGATCAGCGGACACTCCCCCGTGCCGGTAGCGGAAAACATTGTTTACGTGAAGTTCAGCTATGACCTTTTCAACTCCTCCACCAGCCCTGGGACGGTGGCGACGAACCAGCCCAACCCTGGCTCCGGCGACGCCAACGATGCGGCATCGACTGGACTTCTGCCCAACCAGATCACCAAGATCAACATTCTGCACATGGCGATGGACAGCACGCTGCATGGCACGAAGGGTTATCAGGGAATGGATTTGGAGACATCGGTAAGCGCGCGGGATTTGACGTACAACAACGAATATCCACTTCCTTCCCATTAGCGGCGGGTGGGCGCAGGGAAGTGAGACAAATGGGGAACGAGACAATGGGGAGCGACACAATGGGGACCGACACCATGGGGAATTACGGCATGAAGAGCGCGAGACTGCACACCAAGGGATTCACGCTGATTGCATCTTTGCTGCTGCTGTTGCTGCTGTCGGGGATTGCGATCGGGTTGATGATGATGGTCACCACCGAAGGCAAGGTGGGGGGGACCGATTTGCAGAACAACATCGCCTATCACACGGCCGAGGGTGGAATCGAGAAGATGTCCTCCGATCTGGCCAATACGTTCCAGAACGTGCAGGCCCCCAGTGCCTCGCAAATCTGCGCCCTGGGCGGACAGTCAGCGTTCGGCGGCTCGAGCGCCAGTGAGCCGACGCTGCCGGGAGTCACGTGGACACAGTATCAGGTGACGCCGGGGGTGCTGGGAGCGGCATGCCCGGCTACGCTCGTCACGAACTGGGGCCAGATCATTGGAAACGGACAGAACAAGAATCTATGGGCGCAGATCATTCCGGTGAACATGCTGGCAACGGCGGCGCTATCGGGCGGGCAGGAAGTGAGCATGATGCGGAGCGCGCAGGTGGCGCTGATTCCGGTGTTTCAGTTCGGCGTGTTCTCGGACAGCGATCTCGCTTTCTTCCCCGGCTCCAATCTTGATTTCGCCGGCCCGGTCCACACCAACGGGGACTTGTACCCGCTCGCGGGGACTGGCGCCACAGTGACTTTTCACTACAAGGTGTCGGCATTCGGCAACATTATCCGGACCCGGTTGCCCAACGGATATGACTCGGCCACCAATTATGCCGGCAACGTGTACATTCCCACCGCCGACGGCAATTGTACGAGTCCGGGGACAGCAGTGGTGGGAAATTGCCTGCTCATGCCGACGCCCACCGATGGCTCTCCCTATGGGGACAGCAGCGTGACGGGAGCGGGGTCGTCTACGGCGCAGGCGCCGGCGACCTATGACGGCTCCAATTGGACTCCTTTTTCTCAGAGCTCCAACTATGAGATCACCAACGGGAACTATGGTAGCAACGTAGCCAACGCTACGGGGACGGGCGCCACGAAACTGTCGATGCCCTTCGTCAACGGGACAACGTTGTCGAACGAGCTGATTCGCCGGCCAGAGGCGGCCGACTCGACGGCGCTGAGCCAATCGCGCGAATACAACATGGCGCAGATTCACGTGCTGCTGGACGACGATCCGGCGGAGTTGCCCGGAGGAGCGACGGATGCCAATAACGTCCGGCTGGCAAACATAACGCAAACGGTGGCGACAGCAACGGGTGCGAGCGTCAGCAATCCCTATGGAATTCAACTGACGGCCGGTTCGTATCCGAACGGGCTGCCGGCAGCGGGGACGGGAAACACTTACAACCAGTACTTCGCGGCGGCGTCGAATGAAGTTCCCTATCCGCTGGCGGCCAACTGCGCGGGCACAGCCTGCAATCCGGACTGGCCCTATGCTCCGCTCACGCCGGCAGTCGCTGTTCAGACACTTCAGCCGCTCGGCAAAGCTCCGATCGATGTAAGTCCTGGCGCGCCCGCGGCGATCAGCCTTTGTCCGCCGGCAAACGTTAATCTTGCCGTATATTCCACGCCTACGCCCGCGGTGCCGGCCAGCTGTGGCACGTCATTATATGGCGCATATCCGTATTACGTTCCGCCCAACGGCCCAGCGGCCTCCACCAACTCGGCGACTTCGACACAGTGGAACCTGATCGATGGCTACCTGCGGGTGGAATACAAGGACGCAACGGGCAACTGGCACCCCGTCACCAATGAATGGCTGCAACTGGGATTCGCGCGCGGCATAAACCCGCCTACGCTGCCTGGAACCACCTACCCCGCCGCGGGGACGAACCAGGTGAATCCGAACGCGATTCTGTTGCTGCAAGAACCGGCAGATCGTAACGCGGACGGCTCGCCGAACATTTTGGGGACTGCACCGGTGTGCAATACGACGACGACAGTTCATGGTGTTACCGTGTGCGCGACGTGGACCCCGGGCATGCCGCCGGAGGTTGCGGCGGACACGCAAGCGTTGGCGACAGCGGGGGTTTGGGAGTTTGGACTTACTCCTGCCGCACCGACGGCCCAGAGCATCACCCAGTACAACTGGTACCCGATCAACTTCTACGATGCCCGCGAAGGCGAGGTTCGGGACAACACAGTGGCGGACACCAGCTGCACGACCAACGGGGTAATGAACGCCGTCGAAATCGATGTGGGCAACCTGAAGAGATGGCTGTTGGGAAGCATCGGAACCAGCGGCACGAGCGTGGATTACACGGCGCAGAATGGATACGTGCTGTATTTCTCGGATCGGCGGGGAATGCTAGTGAACCCAAACTTAGGCTATAAGAGCGGAGACGCGGGCCTGGAGGACGTAATTAACTACCGCAATGCCGCAGGCACGCCCGACGGACTGGACCCGGTTCAAGCCGGTAAGACCTATTCTCCCGAGGACGTGAATGAGAACGGAGTCATCGACAGTTGGGGCGCGCAGAACCTGGGATTGGGCTTCTGGGGCACACAGGCCAGCACTACCACGAACCTAAATACGCAAATCAACAGCACGGCGCCTCCCGATCCCTTCGGTACGGCGGCCAACGCCCGGATTGCAAGTTGCAGCACAACTGGGCGCAAGAACTGGGTCAGCGGGGCACGCCACGTTTTGAGGCTGGTGGACGGTTCGATTGGAAATGTGCCGGTGAGCCCGGTTGCCACTGTCGTGAATGGTGTGACGTACAATGGCGGATTTACGGTGGCAGCTGAGAATCCGGTGTACATCTGGGGCGACTACAACACCAACCTGGCCGACTGGGGCGGAGCGAGTGTGGGGATGCGCTCGTCCGCTTCTGTAATCGCCGACGCGGTTACTCTGCTCTCGGTCGATTGGACCGACTACGACAGCATTCTGGGCAACGTTACCACCCTGAACAACCGGAATCCCTCTCACGATGGCTACTTCCGGGTGGCGATCGCAGGCGGGAAGAACATGACATTCCAGCTGCCGGCTTTCGATGTCGGAAATAACAATGCGCGTGACTTCGGTACCGACGGAGGCGTGCACAACTTCCTGCGCTATCTGGAAACCTGGGCTAACCAGACGGTGCATTACAAGGGCTCGCTGGTAAGCCTGTACTACGCAACCTATGACACGGGAACATTCAAGTGCTGCACCGTGGTGTATGGGGTTCCAACGCGAGATTACATTTTCGACTCGGTCTTTTCCGTTCCGGCAGGTCTGCCGCCTGGAACACCGATGTTCAAGGACGTGGACACCCTCAGCTATCGGCAGTTCTTTGCGCCACGCATCACCGGGCAGTAGATTCATGCAACGAATTCACTCGAACCCCGATCCGCGAGGATCGGGGTTTTTATTGGTCTGAGACGATTTTGAGCTTCGCGCTGAGCGGATGGGCAGGGGCCTTCCCTTTGGCGTAGTCCACACTATAGCGAGTCCAGAGTTGTTGTAGCCACTTGGCAGCTGCCGAGCTGCGCTCGGCTTGGACGAGCGAGGGCGCTCGTCCCCACACAACCCCGTCCCCACACTAGCGGGGTGAATCCGCTCTATTTTGAGGGTTTTGGCGGTGGGACGCTGACTGCCAGGTCGGCGGACCAGCAATCGGCGAGGATCTTCCACGTGCCAGCGGGCTGGCGCACGAGGACGATCAGATATTTTCCGCGCTCTTCGCGGCGCTTCCCCATGGCGACGGGCACCAGCATTTTGCAACGGCCGAGATCGAGAGCAATTTCGCCCATCACTTCGAGGCGCAGGGATTCCATCTCCACGTCGCCCAATCCGGCTTCGAGGAGGGAGATGAGAAACTCGCGGATCGCAGGCAGGCTGCGAACCGGTGGAACGCTGGAGCGAATGAGAGTAGCGTCGGCGGCGTAGAGTTCGAGCAAATCGTCGATGTGCCTGGTGTTGCAGGCCTGGGCCCAGTCCTGAACAACCTGGCGGGCGGTGGCTTCGGCGCGGCCGCCGGTCGACATGCCTGCCGAGCCCGGAGCGCGGCCGCGGGGAGCAGCGGGTTCGGACTCGGCAGCGGGCGCGCCGGATGCCGCTCCGCGGCTGGGGACCAGATGATGATAGTGATGATGATAGTGATGTTGGGCAGCAGAGGGTCGAGATGGAACAGGTCCATCGCCGGCGACAGTCTGACTGGGAACTCCACACCAGACACAAAAGCGAGCGCCTGCCGGCAGCGAACCTCCGCAGGCTGAGCAGGCGTTGGCCGGTTCGTCCACGTCGCCGGCCGCCGCCAAGTCCTCAGCTGCCGCGCTGCCACCCGACATGCGTTGGATGGCTTCCACGGCCGCGGCGACGGCTTCGGCATTCGGCTTCGGCCAGCGGAAGTTGCCGGGGAGCCTTTGAAAAAACTCTTCGATCTCCTTGCCTTCGACGGGCTGGTCCTTTTCAGGATCGGGAGGATTCGGTTTGTCTGCGGTCATCGCTGACATTGTAGGAGAATTCGAGCGTTAGCGGATGCTGAATCTTACCCGAGCTTCAGAATCGGTAGGAACGCCGTTGCAGAGTGCCGGACGATACCGCCAGAAGCGGACGGCGCGGAGCACAATCTGGTCCTCGCCGGGGCCGCCGCTGTCGAGGACGAAGGCGCTGTGCACGTGCCCGTCGGATCCCACAATGAAGCTGACGCGCACGCGCAGATCGTCATCTTGAACATTCAGCAGCGGGTCCGGGGTAAGCAGAGCTTCGGGCGGGCGGACGTTTCCACATTTCGGCAGGGCCAGAGGCTCCGACACAGGAGAGAACTCGGAGATGTGCGCGGGCATACGGCGCAGAGTTCTTTCCCGTCGGGTGAGTGGGATCTGTTCTGTCGCAACGACAGGCGATGGGGACGCCCCTGCGGACATCACGGCGCAACATGCGAGAAGGCCGCCGAGTCCAGCCAGCAACAGGGCCACCGTCTTTCTGATCGCAGTCTTCGTGCTCGGCCAGAGACTCTGCATGCTAAGGCTTAGGGGGCAATTCGCCTGCCAGCCTCAGCGGAAACTAACATGATCACTGTCAGCGACTTAGGCGCGCATCCTTCCGACTCTCCCATGACGAGCTGCAATCCGTTGCAAATGGGTCGGACAGAATCACGACCGGCGGAGGCGCACGGAGATATAAGTCTTGCGCTGCATGAATGGGCGCGAAGACGCATCGCCGACACTTCGCCGGCATCGCAGCCCGGGCTCTTGCGTTCTGAAGACTGCTCTTACTGCAAACCGCTTTGGGTAAATTTATAGGCTGTGTCTAATTTGTCGGCCATGAAATAGATGCTGGAAGCATCGGGGTACATCGTGGGGCTGGCGTAGTTATCGACGACAATCCCGCTCGGACCGCCGTCGATGGTCACCTCGGTGAACGTGTTATCAGCACCATTGAGCGCCACCACGCAACCGTCGGCTGGGCCGACGGTCGATTTACAGTTCTGGGTCAGCCCGAAGAAGAAGAAATCGGTTCCGCCGTTGACATTGGGATTGTAGAACTCCGTCCATCCCGTGCAACGGGCGGTGGGGGAAGCAGAAAGTTGCTGGGGTGGGGGCGACAACAAAGGGGTCGTTTGCAGGATGGGCTGCTTGCCGGGCTCGGTGAACCCGAAGACATACTGCCAGGGAGTGGTATCGTCGGCGCCGGTGCCGCAAACATCGATGGCTCCAGTCGAGGGGTCGTTGTAGTAAGCGTTGTTGAAGGCGGGCTCGAAAAGGCGGAGCGCGGTGGCGGTGCCGCCGTCGGCGGGTTCGGCGGAGCCTAGGCCGATGGGGGCACTGGCCAACACAGTCATCAAGGCGGTATCGACCTCGACAAGAACAGCGGAAGTGCCGTCATCGGCGCTGACAACGAAAGTGGTGCCGTTGGTGATATCGACAATCGGCGGAGCCATGATACCGGGGCTTGTGGTTCCAATCTGCCCAACCGGGAGCGACGAGAGCAGGTTCTTATTGGTATCGATCTGGTAGAGGGTGCCGTTCGCGCTTCCGAACATCAGCAAGCCCAGAACCGAGTCGAAAACCGGAGAGGTCAGGTGGTAGTTCTCGGTGTTAACGGTAACGGGCCAGAAGGATGATTCGGTCAGCGTGGGCACTCCTCTGAAAACCCCAGTGATCTGGTAAACCTCGCTATTGTCCCCGCACAAGTAGACAGTATCCGAACTGTAATCAATCCACGGCGATGAGGTTGTCACGGCGGCGGGTATCGGAACGGAAAGCACAGACGTGGGGGCGTAGGCGTCTGAGGAGGACGTGCCCTGGCCAGCGGTCCAAGTCAGGACATGGAAAATGGCGTATGTGTGAAAACTCTCGACGTAGCCGATCTCCGTTCCATCCTGGGAAAGAATCGGAGAAGTTAGGATACGGCCGCCGGGAGACGTGGTGATGTTATAGGCAAAGAGTACGGTCGGAGCCACGACGCCAAGACAGGTCCCTTCGCCGGTGCTGTCGACATAGAGATTGTTGAAGGCGACGAGATTGGCCCGGCCACCGGTGACACCGGCGGATGCCAGTCCGAAGACGACGTAGTCGTTGTTGCAATCGGGCGGAGCGCTAGGATCGAAGGAGAACTTGGCCGGATAGACATTTGGAAGAAGGCGGCCTCCCAAATTCACGCTCCAATCGCGGTTGTGGCGGGGAGTAGCTTCAGAAACCGGCACGGGACCGGCGCCGTCGAAGACGTACGAGTTCTGAGCCTGCCAACGCTGCGTCACCTGATGCAGAACCCGAGGTTCCCGGTAAATCAGGTCCGGGTGCCGGGCGAGGGTATCGCGGCTGAACACGATATGGCGCTGGGACCAGTCCTGCGGAACTCCGGTGTGCCTGGGAGCAGCCGTTTCCTGAGCGCACATGATCGTCGCGAGAGCGAAAAGCACGATAGACAATACTGCAACGACACCACCAGCATGGCTTATCTTCACAGCTGCCTCCGATTGCGATTGGATTGCCGCCATTGTAGCCGCGTAGCCGCTTTTCGGTCCAGCGGGATTAATTTCATTTTAGACGGCCTGGCACTTCCAGTGCAGCAACTTTCCGACGTGACGGGCCGCGCCGGTGACCTTCCTGAAATCGCTGGAGTTAGGTGAGAGCGAGAGTCCGGTACAGCAATCCGGCGCTTGGCGATCGGGCGGCCGCAGATTCCGTCAGCGCAGAATCCGTGCTGCACGATCACCGGCGAGCTAGAGCTTGATAATGGAGCCTGCTTGCGGTTCGGGTCGCCGGGACTTCGACCACGCCTCGGATGAGGCTGTGGGCGGGCCGTCTGGACGCACCAATGGTCATCCTCGGGGCATCTCGGGTTGTAATGCGGGCCCCCATGTAATCCCCTTGACCAGTAATAAACCATGACAGAAACAGCAACTTAGTAATACAATTGCCGACGGTAGTTACCCGAGGGGGTATTTGATGACAAATATTGCTAAGGCGATCGACCGGCTCCGCGAGGAACGCCGTGAGGCTCAGAACCAAGTCCAAAAGCTGGGGGAAGCTATTTCGGTTCTCGAAAAGCTTACCCGAAGCTCGGGCGCAAAAGTACACACGGTGGCGTCACACCACGCCAAGCGTGTGCTCTCCGCAGCAGGGCGCCGGAGAATCTCTCTGGCGCAGAAAGCGCGTTGGGCTAAGATCAGACAGGCAAGAAAAGCCGCCTAAACGCCGGGCGGGCCGCAGGCTGCGCGAATTCCCCTCGCGAGACTGAAGCCCGCCGGATTTCTGCCTGGCAACTGGTGTTACTCGCTTGACCCTCTCTTGGCTTTGTGGTCGTTCGTCCGCCCCGATCCCGGAAAACTCCGGACAACTTATCGACCTAGCCGTGCGCTCCACTGAGTTCGCGCACGATGCTGCCGACAAACGCCTTGGCGTCTCCAAATAGCATCAGGGTGTTATCCAGATAGTAGAGCGGGTTATCAATGCCCGCGAAGCCAGGATTCATGCTGCGCTTGATGACCATCACGGTATGGGCTTTGTCTACATCGAGAATAGGCATGCCGTAGATGGGACTGGAAGCATCGGTGCGGGCGGCGGGATTGGTCACGTCGTTGGCGCCAATTACCAGGGCGACATCGGTCTGCGGGAAATCGCCGTTGATCTCGTCCATCTCAATCAGGCGGTCGTAGGGAATATCGGCTTCCGCGAGCAGCACATTCATGTGGCCGGGCATGCGTCCGGCAACGGGGTGAATGGCGAAACGCACGTCCACGCCGCGCTTGGTCAGAGCATCGTAAAGTTCGCGAACTTTGTGCTGCGCCTGGGCCACAGCCATGCCGTATCCGGGAACCACGATGACCCGGTTCGCGGCAGAAAGGATGGCCGCAGCTTCTTCCGGGGTCGCGCTGCGCACGGGCCGGGCTTCTTCTCCGGCGGCGGCCGAAGCTTGCACCTGACCGAAGGCTCCGAACAAAACGTTGGTGAAGGAGCGGTTCATGGCCTTCGACATGATGATGGACAGGATAAGGCCCGACGATCCATCGAGCGCACCGGCGATGATGAGGAGTTTGCTATTGAGAACGAAGCCCATGGCCGCCGCCGACAGGCCTGCGTAGCCGTTCAACAATGAGATGACGGTCGGCATGTCCGCACCGCCGATGGGGATGATCAATAACACGCCGAACGTCAGCGCGATCAGAATCATGAACGGAAACAACGACCGGGCTCCCGGATGCAGCACCAGCGATACGGCGATGGCCACGGCTCCGGCGAGTAACAGAAAGTTGACGAGGTTCTGCCCTTTGTAAGTCAGCGGACGCTGCGGCAGAATTTCCTGCAACTTGCCGGCCGCCATCAGACTCCCGGTAACGGTCAAACCGCCGAGAATGACCTCGAGCGACAGGACCGCCATCATGAAGCGCGAGATATCGGGTGAGCGCAAGTAAAATTCGGCCGAGCCGACCAGCGTGACGCAGAGTGCGCCAAAGGCGTGGCTGAGCGCGGTCCGCTGCGGAACGGCTGTCATCGCCACTCGCCCGAGCGGAACGCCGATGATGGTACCGAGAACCAGCGCAATGGCAATGAGGTGGTAGCTCATGCCGCGGTTCAGCAGCGTGCCACCGATCGCCAAGACCATGCCAATTTCGCCCGCCCAGATGCCGTGGCGAGCCGTGGTGGGCGAGCTCATCCACTTCAGCGAGAGGATGAAGAGCACGCTCGCGATGAGATATAAGAGCTCGATGATGACCGGGATTACACCGAGTTCGGCTGTCATTATTTGGCCACCAACTTGGCCGCCGATTTGGCCGCCGGTTGAGCGTCGGGACGGCTAGATTTGAACATCTTCAACATGCGGTCCGTGATCAAGAAGCCACCGACGATGTTGCTGGTGGCCGCGACCACGGCAATGAATCCGAAAACGGTGGCGAGCGTGCTCTTGTGCTCGCCAACGAGCACGATCGCACCAACAACCGCGATTGCATCCAAGGCATTGGTGAGCGACATCAACGGAGTGTGCAGCAGCGGCGAGACTCGCCGAATCACTTCAAATCCGATGAATCCGGCGAGCACAAAGATAAAGAGCGCATTGATCAGGGTTGAACTGCTGTTCATCTTTCCTCCGATTTGATTTCCCCGTCCGGTTTTCTTGGGGGAGAGCTGTGTGTCCGCGCCCAGGCTGAACGGGCGAGACGCACGCCCTCCAGACGATCACGGCGCCAGCGCGGGCAACTTGAAAAACTCGCGGACGCGAGCGTTCACGATTTCGCCACCGTGGGTGAGCAGAGTTTCGCGAACAATTTCGTCTTCGAGGTTCAGATTCAGTTTCTGATCTTTGATCAAGTGAGTCAGAAACGCGGTGACGTTACGGGCGTACATCATGCTCGCGTGATAGGGAACACCGGTGGCCACGTTGATCGCTCCGATAATGGTCACACCATGCTTGACCACGGTCTTGCCGGTTTCGGTGATCTCGCAATTGCCGCCGCGTTCGGCGGCCAGATCGAGGATGACCGAGCCCGGCGCCATTCCCTTCACCATTTCTTCGGTCACCAGGATCGGAGATTTTTTCCCCGGAATCACGGCCGCTGTAATCACCACATCGCTTTCCTGCACCACTTTTCCGAGCAACTCGCGCTGACGGCGGTAAAAGTCTTCATCCTGCGCGCGGGCGTATCCGCGAGCGTCCTGCGCGTCTTTTGCCTCGATCGGAAGCTCGACAAAACGTCCGCCCAGACTCTGCACCTGCTCTTTCGCGGCGGGCCTTAAATCGTAAGCCGAAATCACTGCACCCAGGCGGCGTGCGGTCGCGATCGCCTGTAGTCCGGCGACGCCGCAGCCGATGACGAACACGCGGGCGGGTGTAATGGTTCCCGCCGCGGTGGTGAGCATGGGAAAAAAGCGCGGTAGATGGTCGGAAGCCATCAGTACCGCCTTGTATCCGCAGACAGTTCCCATCGAGGAAAGCGCATCCATGCTTTGGGCGCGAGTGGAACGGGGCATCAACTCCACTGAAAACGTGGTGACGCCAGCGTGCGCGATCTCTTGCACGACGTCCGCCGCACCAAAGGGACGCAGAAATCCGACGAGGATCTGATCGCGGCGATAAAGCGGCACATCCTGTTTCCCCGTCACGTCGTTGGAACCGTAACAAAGGATCTGCACGACAACGTCAGCGGCGGCAAACACCGCGGCGCGATCGGCGACGATCTTTATGTTTGCGCCCTTGTCGGCATACTGGGAATCGGGATAGCCAGCGTCGATTCCAGCGCCTAACTGTATGTGGACTTCGAAACCTGCCTTGATCAGCGTCGGGAGGACAGCGGGCACGAGGGCAACCCGCCGCTCGCCCGGATAGTTTTCTTTCGGCACACCAATGATCACGAGGCCCTGCCTGTCCCGCGATTCTCAATATCGCGACGGAGAAGATTCGGAGCCGCCTGGCTCGCATCAATCCTAAATTTCCACGGAACTAAGTAACTGGGGGATTCTAGTTGAGCGGATGAGCGCGCGCAAATGGCTTGACCTTCATGGCTTGACGTTCACGAAAGCGACAGGCTCAATTTGAGGCCGCTGCTATCGCTCGACACCGTGATGTCAGCGCAGTTTTGAACGATCCAATCGGCACCGGCTTCTTCGAGGTCGCGGCGAATCATGGTTGTGAGAACTGCAATGACTCTGGCGCCAGCGGCCTTTCCCGCGCGAACTCCGGCCGCCGCGTCTTCTACCACGATGCAATCGGAAGCGGCAAACCCAAGCTTCGCCGCCGCTTTCAGGAAAGGCTCGGGATCGGGCTTGCCGATCTTCACGTCGCTGGATGTAGTCATGTTCTTGGGGATGGGCAGGCCGGCGGCCCGCAAACGCACCTCGGCCAGCGGGCGAGAGCATGAGGTCGCAATCGTCCAGCGCTCCGGAGGCAAGCAGTTCAGGAGTTGCCGAGCGCCCGGCAGCGGGATCACGCCATCGAGGTCTTCGATTTCCCGGCGTTCGACTTCGCCATTTTCGAGGTCAACGTCCGCGTTCGGCAGAAACTCGCCGACTGTAATGCGGCTCGGGCGACCATGCGCCTTGTGGACCACGGTCTCTGGATCGAAGCCATGTTCAATCGCCCACCGAGTCCACACGCGCGCGACTGCGGGAGTGGAATCGATCAGCACGCCATCCAAGTCAAAGAGCAGGGCACTACAGCGGGTTTCGATCATTTATCTAATTTACATTGCCGGGCGGAAATGAGCTGGCGTGCCGTCTTCTTTCTCTCGATTCGTCACAGGCTGCGGAAGCGGTCTTTGACCTCGCGAACGAATTCGACGAAGCGCGGCTGCGTGATGATCTCGGGGTGCCAGCAGAGATCGCGTTCAATCAGGTCGTAGGTCTCGACGATGTGCGAGCCGGGCAGAGGGTTGCCCTGCGTATCATGGTCCCGCCCCATTAGCCACAAATGGTCGGCGACCGAAGCAGCCGCAGTCACATCATGCGTAACCACGATGATGGTATTCAGGTCATCCATATTCGCAACCTTTTGGATGAGCGCGCAGGTCCTTTCCAGCATGAGCAGGTCCAACCCACTGAAGGGCTCATCCATCAGCAGGAAATGATCGGAACAGAGAATCTGCTGGATGATCGCGCAACGCTGGCGCTGGCCGCCTGATAACTGGACAGGATAGAGCCTAGCTTTGTCGATAAGATCGAACTCGTTCAGGAATTCGATCACCTTATCGTGAGCGACCTTGTCGTCTTTCTCCTTTCGACTCGCAGCCAGAAGCAGATTGGAGAGCACGGTGCGGTGCTCGAACAAGGGATAATCTTGAGCGACCACCCCGACTTCGCCAGCTTTAACCGGGCGGTCAAGACCGTTTACGGTGACGCGGCCAGAGGTCGGCGGATTCAGGCCGGCGATGATGCGGAATAACTGCGTCTTGCCGATGCCACTTGGCCCCAGAAAGCCCACCACCTGACCCTGCGTGCAACCGGGCCGAATAATGTCCTTGATCTCGGCGCTGACGTTCTTGAGGATCGATCGGCCATCATATTCGAGAGACACATTCTCGATCTTCAGTAGAGTCTTGCCGTAGGTGTACGAAGGCATAATCTTGTCTTACGAGTTGGTTGGTTACCTAGAGCCGTGCCGCACCCTCTTACTTTCTTTCCAGCGTCAGATCGGCATATGGACAAACAATCTCTCTCATCAAGCCGATCGCGTAATCCTGGCCTAGTCCGAGCAGCAAGATGGTGAGCTGAATGGCGAACACCGCGCTCAGGTGAAAGTGCTTATTCTGATTGAGCAGCATCGCGCCCACCCCACCTTCGGAGCGGGAGATGCCTTCGACCATCGTAAGCATCATCCATCCCATGGCCGCATTCTGGCGCAAGACTTCAAAGGCCTTGTCGGCCTGCCCCAACACAATCACCTCGTAAACCACACGCCACTCGCCCATGCGAAGAGTTCGCGCCAGATCAAACCTCTCCTTAGGAATGCTGGCGACGACTTCCGCCATGCCCGTGACAAAAAACACCGATACCGAGAAAACCAGCAGAAATAATTTGAGCTCGTGGCCGGTAGTCGCCATCAGCGTGAAGAAGAAGGTTAGACCGACCATGGATAAGAAGCGCAGTTTGCTGATCAAGGCCACAATCGGGCGAAAGAATGGGATAACTGTCAGATAGGCCAGTAACAGGGATAAGACGGCCGAGATGCCGATCGCTTCAAGATTCAGTAAGAAGCTGGTGATCAGTTCCCCGCCGAGTCCCTCGAGCCACAAATCGCCCAGCGCCTGAAAGACTTCTTTGGGCTTAGGCAGGAAGACCGAGGGCGAGAAGATCCAAATCGACAGCAACATCAGCAGCTGAAATGCAACCAGCCACCGAACTGTCGTCTTGGAGATAACCCGATTCGGCGCTAAAAGATCAGTCGCCTCACTCATCTTATCGATCCATTTTCCGGTCCACGATTGTCGCGCGGTCTAAACATCCTGCATTCTCGGTAGCTCGCTTGAAGAAAGAGGGAGGGCAGCGCAGCCTCCTCAGCTTTTACGACAAACTCAGCTGCCAAGCAGAGTAATCTCTACGCGGCGGTTCGCCGCCTTTCCAGCAGTGGTTTCGTTGGTTGCAACCGGATTCTGAGACCCGTGGCCCGCGATGCGGAACCGATTATCCGGGAAGTTCTTGGGGGCGTGCTTCTGCAACCATTCCTTCACCGCGCTAGCGCGTGCATCAGAAAGCGCCTGGTTCACTTGTTCGCTGCCGGTATTGTCCGTGTAGCCGTCGACTTGAATGAACAAACCGGTAATCGCCAAAGAGTCCTTTAGCTCTTGCATGGTGCGCACACCTTCAGACGTGAAAGTCGCCTTCCCCGTATCGAAGTTGATGGAGTAAGAACGCTTGGAGACTACCGGACCACTTTCGTTAGCGGCGTATTGCGGCGCTTCGCCTTCCGCGCCTCCGCTGCCCATGCGGGCCTGCGCTCCGGTGATGAACGACTTATCTTCAATGTCTTTTACCTCGGGGATGGGTGTGTCCTTGAATAGTGCTGGATACTGCTGCGTAGCAATTTTGCCGAAGACGGTGTAAGTGGACCGGAAGTTGTCGTTAGTACCGGGCTCCAAGCCGAAGAGAATGAGATTGTCAGCCAGGTTGTTGACGGTCGAGCCGCCGAGGTCTACTTTGAGGCCTTGCGCGTCGGTTTCAGTTACGCCTTTGTAATACTTGTACCAGTAAGCCTCATCCTGATCGCTGTACACCTTGGCGCTGATGGCGGATGCCTTGTGCAGCACCTGGTCAAAGGCTTTCACCTGATCGCCGCCTTCGAAGGTAGCTGCCAGCAAGCCCTCAATCTCTGGACGGTTTCGTTCGAAAAAGTTCTTCGGGCCGACAATTACGTCTGGCATCTGCGACCGGTATTGCTTCGAGCTAACCACTTTGACCAATCCGCCCTTACCCTTGGCGACGGTCACATCGCCGGGAGTCCAAGTCACGACAGCATTTACACATACATGCTTGGTCTCGCCGGTAAGATGGCCGTCCTTCACGACCTTGCGATCGTCGCACTTTCCGGCAACGTAGTCGGCGGCGGCCACGTTGTAATCGGAAGCGTTGATCCAGTTCACCGCGTCGGGATCGTAGGTCTTCTCGTCCGGGTTGTTCTTGATGCCGTTATCGCCTTCCCACTTCTGGGCGATATTCCAGTCGCCGTCCCGAAGCACGCCTTCCACCAGCAAGCCTTTCGCCGCTTGCGGATCGCGCTTCACTTCCGGTGGCGCCATGAAAGAATCCTCGCCACGGCTGTAGCCGGTCGCGCCGATTACCTTGGCCTGGAAATCGGGTCCGAGCTTCTTCAACTGCGGATTGACTGCAGCCAGGAACTGACCGGAGCCGTCCCCCATGATAAGAACGAAATTCGCTCCGTTAGAGCATTGCGACGAACCGTTGGCAATTTCTCTAGCGCACGCGATGAGGTCCTCTTGCATCTTTCCGGTATCGTCCTGGCGCACGAGCAACAGGTTGACGCCATGTTTTTCCATCAGCGAACCTTTAGTCGTAGCGGCTCCGCCGTTAGCGTAGATCAGTCCAATCTGGGCGTTCCATTCCCAAATCTCGCCGCGAATCAGAGTGGCGGGAACATTCGCGGGAGTCGATGACGGCAGCGGAACCGGCTCAACGTTCTGCACCATCGCGTCTTTCACGTCAGGCAAGATCGCCTTCTCGGGCACCAGGGCCTTCATCACCCCCGGAGTTGGAATCCAGCCAAGCTCGGCGGCTTTGCGCAGGCCAAATACGAAGAGCGCTACTGCGAGGATAATTAGGACTACTTTCGGGCCAGTCTTTAGACGTGCCATAGTGAGCGAATCCTCCCGTGTTCAGCTTTCGCTGGAATTTCAGCCCTTAACTATTAGTTATATTACTTAAACATGTCGCCGTAGTCGCTGGCGCTGCGAGCCGGAGCGGAAACATCGCCAGGGGTCTTCGCAGGAACCGGCACGGGCGCGGCGGTTGCTCCGGGCAGTAAGAATGCCGTATCCGAGTCGCCCGAAGTCAGCAGCTTCTGTTCGTAGGCATCGAGTTTCTGAAGCGCTTCGGTCTCGACCGCTCCATTTTCCAGATCGATGGTGTCCATGAAGTTCTGTGCCAGCCGCTGGAAATCTTCCATCTCGCCCAGTTTGCGTCCCGCCTCTTCGGCCAGGTGCTCCATGGTGTCGTTGTATAACTCCTTCTCGTCCCCATCACCCTTAATCACCGCCAAAGCGGTACGATAAGCCCGATAGGCGGAGTTAATGGTCTTGTACTCAACCTCCTGCTGCTTGACTTCGTTGTCAGTATCTTCGATATAGAAGTCGATGTGAACCGCCCACTTACTGAGCAGATCATAGATATTCTGCAGCTTTCCCAGTAACTGCTGATAACTCAGGTTCGACTTTTCCAGCCGGCCCGCCTGATTTGCCTTGGCTTTCATTTGCAACGCCATGCGCAGCTGCTCATTCTGGTCGGCGGTCGAGGTGGCTATCTTCTTGGCATGCGCGGCCAGGCGCATATTCTCATTCGCGAGGGCGTGATTCTTGTCGATGATGTCTTTCAAATAACGGATTTGGCCGCTGACATTGCTGATCTGTTGATTCATCACGTCCCGGCGCTTGCGCATTTGCGACAAGTGATCCTTCAGAATTCCGATGGGATCGATGTTGATGATCAGCCCGGTGATCGCGCGCATCAGCAAACGGAACAGCAAGTGGGTGCGGCTGCTGAACAAGACGAACAAAACAGCGGCCAGTATCAAGGCCAGGAAAACCATGTGGAGAGTGTCGGCCAGCATCGAAACGACGAAGGGCACAATCATTCCCCACCCGTAGACCAGCGCCCCAGCAAGAAGCACAATGGCGATCATGCCCGTCTTACCTTCGGGGCGGGACCAGAACGACTTGATGTCCTGGCCCAAGTTAGTCGGAGTGGCAGGCGTTAAACTCATAGTTCCTCATCCCTGGAGAAGACTTACGTACTTGGCCTTCTCCTGATCGATCTCAACCGCGCGGCGCTGAGCCGCAATCGTGAACTGCGATTCCGCACGCTGGATCTTGCCCTGGGCTTCCACCAAGCCGGTGGACATTTGCGATAACTGCTGCTGGAGTTGGGAGATCTCCTGTTGCTTGGCGGCAATCGCATCCGAGATCTCTTGCACTTTCTTCTGGCGGCTCGTAATCTCCTGGTCTTTGGTCGCCTCAGCGGTCGCGGCAAACGATTCTTGCTCGTTCTGCAGCGCGACTTTCAGACCGTCAAAAGTGGCTAGAATCTTCTCCGCGGTCAGACCTTCCTGCGCCCTCGCCTGCACCACCGCAGTCTTGAATTTTGTGCGCTCGTCCATGGCAGGAATCGCGGACAAGGGGTCCAGGTATTTGTGAATGGTTGCGGCTACCGGCGTGGATTGGAAATCCGTTTTCGCCAGGATCTTCTTGTATACGTGATCGGTCTCTTCCCCCAATGAATTGTAGGACGCGCTCTCCACGCTCGCCGCCGTCACCGATTCGCGGGACGAGGCGGGAGGGCTAGGCGCCTTAGCCTCGGGATGCGCAGGGTGCGGCGTTGAAGACTTTGGGTCGGGGTCGTCTTCAACGATGGCGTGCTTGATGGTGTCTATAATCTTGCTCATCTGTTTCCGGCTCCTTCGTCATGCCGTCCGAAATTGAAACGAATGCTAAAAACACTCCCCCGCAGCCATTGCCGCGCGCCGAGAGCGACCTGTAAACCTATGTTTTCACAATATCCTAGTGAAAATACCTGCCCCGATACAGCAATGTTCGGGCGGGTGCCTGGTCGATCAATGGGCCATCCGCTGGCCACGGATGCGCCTGTTCAACAAGGTAACAAAGGATGCTATGTCGCGGTGAGACCAATGTCAACGCTTGGTTTAGCGGCTTTTATTGCAGATCGCAAAGTGGATTTTACAAAATTTCACTGGGAAAAAACAGCTCGGCGCACTCCGCGTAAGGGCAATTCGCAGGAGGAACGCGTATCAGTTGGCACTCTTCTCCTGATGCGGCCGGATGGCACGAGCGATCAAGCCCAAACCGCCGACCAGAAGCACCAGCATCACCATGGTCTCGAAAAGGCTCGCGGGTGCAAAAAAAATGTGCATGTTCGCAATCACCCCGGCGAAAATGAAGAGAGCCCCAGCGACGGTGAGCAGCCATCCGATGATGCTGCGACCGTTCCAGAACAAAATCCCAACCCCAAACAGCATAGGGATCAGCGTAATGCCAAAGGAATTTGCGCCGTAGAAGCTCCAGTAGGAACCAACTACCTTCACTTGATTGGTGATGAGAAATCCGCCGATACAAGTCATGAAGAAACCGAGCAGGAAATGGCCGAGCCCGCCCGGCGTGCCACCCACATCGCTAAAGGAACGGTTTTCCATGGGGTGAGGATACCAGACGCCTCTTCGAACTTGAAGGAACTTAATTGTCGATTTCAAACTAAAAGAGAGGGCCAGCCCGGCGATGACCAGCGACGAAGTGCGCGGTGAAAATGAAATCCACCTAAGAGAATCCTGAAAGAATAAACATCGGGCGCAGCGTCTCGTAACCAAAGTCGGCTGGGACGGGTGCAAAAGACTTTCACTGGGTCCGGTGTGCGATTCGTTGAAGCGATGGTGAGCGCGGCAGGAATCGAACCTGCGACCCACGCCTTAAAAGGGCGTTGCTCTACCAACTGAGCTACGCGCCCCACCAATTTCAATCTAACATATTTTGTGCTGGCGTTTTGCCCGGCCGGCGTTTCGTAGAAAGCATGGCCGTCAGGATTCGTCGACTCGACGCCGACTCCATCCCGCCCCAGCGGCTCGTGACGTTGCTGTGGCAAAAGCGATACACTCTGCTTTCATGCCACGATCCCGCTTCTTCTGGGCAACACTTGCGTTGACGGTTGGCGCGATTTTGGCGCCGACGCCAAGCCACGCGGAGAAAAAAAAACAGTTGCCCGCCTTGCGCTGGACTGCTGGCGCGCCCGGTTGCACCTTCGAACGGCGCGATGACGGAAGGTATCTGTGGACGATGACCGGGCCTGACCTCACGGTCACGCTCCTGGTGGATTCGCAGGAACTGGCAAAGAGCCGCCAGCGCTTCTATCAACTCCTCGGCCTGTACGTGAGCGTGACTTACACCGGACGGGACAAATTTGAGTTTCCGGCGAACGCGCGGATCGACTTCGTTCGTCATCACGACGTCGTGGAAGGCTACGAGGATCCTTCGGAACTCTCCAATAGATTGCAGAACGACATCGACACGAAGGTCTTCGAAACCGAGCGTCAGATCAAGAAGAATCCCAAAATCAGTGAGGAAAAAACGGCTCTCTTGCGCGAGTACGAAAAGGTAGCGGCCGAGTTCATCGAGTTTCTGAGCACGCAAACGCTCGATCCCGCCGGGGTGACGCTGACTCCGGGCAATCCCGAAACCCACGGTTGGATTTTTTTTGCAACCAGCAACAAGTGGATCGGCCCGTGGAAGGCCCGCGAAGATTTTATTGTCAGCGTCGGGATGAACGACAAGGTCTGGCAATTTCCCTTTTCGCTGCCACCGACGGAAGGCGACCTGATCTTGCGGAAGCCGCCTGAGTAAGTCGGGCGTTTGCGCGCCAGGAAACTGTGTTACAGTTTCGTGCTCATAGTTCTTGTCCATGGTTTATAACCATAGCTCATAGTCATGGAGATCGATGCGAAAGTCGCGCCAGCCGCCAAGCCGCCCGCAGTGCTGTTCTACTGCCCGGTCTGCGCCGTGGAAGTTCCCGATCCGCTGACCTGCGGCGACTGCTCGGCCGTCATCTGCCGCCGCTGTGGAACGCCGTTGGAATCTCCCGATGAGCTGGGCATGGGATGAAAGCTGGTCGTTCGTCGTTGGCGATTTGCCGTTCGCTGATCGCCATTCGCGGCCGCTCGCCGGGTAGATGCGTCTGGGTGTTGCGAACAGCCCACAACGAACAGCGAACAACGAAGGATTTGACCTGCTCACGAATAAGGACGAACTGACCGACTACTTAATGAACCCCGCTCCCGCTTCCCTAGCTCCCGAAGCCGAAACATCCAATCAGCAGCCGAGTCTCGTCCGCGGACTTAGCTTGCTCGACTCCGTGCTCCTGCTGGTGAGCGGCATCATCGGCTCTTCTATTTTTCTTACGGCGAAGGATATTGCCGGGCCTTTGCCGAATCCGATTTTGTTCTTTCTGGTGTGGGTGCTTGGTGGAGTGATTTCGCTGTGCGCCTGCGTCGCTTTCGCCGAACTCGGCTCCATGTTTCCGGACTCCGGCGGACAATACATCTACCTCCGTGAAGCTTACGGCGACCTGGTCGCGTTTCTATATGGCTGGATGTTGTTCGCGGTGGCGAATGGAGGCACCATCGCGGCGCTCTCCGTCGCGTCCGCTGCCTACATGGGAAATATCATTCCTGCCATTTCGCAGGAGCATGTGATTTTTTCGCTGGCGGGCATGCCGTTCACGCGTGCCCATGCGGTTGGGCTGGCGCTGATCGCCATCCTCACCTACGTCAATGTTTTCGGACTGCGCTGGGGCGCACTTCTGCAGAATGTTTCGACGTGGACCAAGTTCACTGCCATGGCAATCTTCGTTGTCCTTGGATTTGCCATTGGCAAGGGACATTGGTCGAACTTCAGCGCGCAGGCGCCGGGTGGTTTAAGCATGGGATTGAGCCCCGGGCAATTGATCTCCGCTCTCGGCGTCGGCTTGATCGCTGTCTTCTGGGCTTACGACGGCTGGGTCTACATTACGTGGGTCGCTGGCGAAGTCAAGGAGCCGCGGCGCAATGTGCCGCTGGCCATGGTTTTAGGCGTGCTCGCGGTGGGCGCGATTTATCTCGCTATGAATATGACCTACGTTTACGCGCTGCCGCTAAATGAAATCGCAAAGTACGAAACCATTGCCCACGCCGCCGCGGCAAAACTTTTTTCGCCCGCTGCCGCAGTCTGGCTGTCGGCGATGATTGCGATTTCGTGTTTCAGCGCGGCGGCGGCCTGCACCCTGTCGGGTTCGCGCGTCTATCTGGCCATGGCACAGGACGGCGTGTTCTTTCGCCGCATGGCCGTCATTCATCCCAAGTGGCGCACGCCCGCCTTCAGCCTGATCGGCCAAGGCGTCTGGGCCGCGGTGCTCACTATGAGCGGGCGCTACGACCAGCTTTACACCTACGTCATCTTTGGCATGGTGCTCTCCTACACGCTGACCGTCATCGGTCTGTTCGTCTTGCGCTGGAAAAAGCCAGATATTCCCCGCCCCTATCGCTGCACCGGATACCCTTGGCTACCCGCGATCTACGTTCTGGTCGGGGTCGCCTGGACGCTCAACACCATCATCACGCGGCCCGCTGAGGCCTTCTGGGGCGCGGCCATTGTGCTGATTGGCGTGCCGGGATATTTGTATTGGAAGCGGGGGAGCCGCGCCGATGCTCGGTAGCCGGAAGAGTTTGAATTTCAGTTTCGTCAATTCGCGCAGAAGAGCATACAGTAGGACTCCCTTATTACGTTGCCGTCGTTCCCCTCCTCCGACAGTTCAATCGGCTTTGTGTTGACTGCTGGCATTCGCGGCGAACAGATTCCAAGCCGCCTTTCTCCGCGCAAGTGCTCCCACGTAGGAACTGGAAAGAGCATAAAGCACTGCAGCGACAGCGAAGCCGAGAACCAACGGTACAAGCAATTCGGCAGGACCACCGGCGACGTCGCCGTACACCGGAGATCTTTCGATCTGTATGGCGGTGAGAAATCTCATAAGGTCGTAGGACAGGGCCAATCCGGCGAGAATCAGAGTCAGGATTGCAGAATTCTTCATTGCAACGACTCTCGTAACGCATTGTTCCCAGAGATACTCAAATCTGGGTCTCGCACCTTCCACAACCTGCCAAGGAGTCTCAGTAGTCTTATCGTTGTTCGGGAGTTTGTTGGCTAACGCGATTGCAGCTAACAAATCTGACGCGTTGGGTTTGGCTTGACCGGACGGGACCGGGCTGGCCAGGGAAAAGAGCCAGAGTCTCCAAACCAACCGCAGCGATCTCGCAAGCGAGAACCCAAATATCAACATCAGGTAGACTATGAAGACTCTGTCATTCCCCGACATATGCTTATATAGCGAGATTGGATCCCAGCAGTTCATAGAACTCCTGATTAGGTTAGACACCGAGTGATCATGAATTGTGCCACGACTAAAAAGGCACGGAGAGCTTCTCTCCGCGTCTCCGTGGTGAATAGGACTCTACTCCGGCACGGCCGTCTTGCGCTTCGGATTAAAGAACGGTAGCGGCACGACCGTCGCCGTCGTCGTCTTCCGTTGCGCTTCGATGGTCAACTCCATTTGCAGCTTGGTGCCGGGCTTGGAATACTCGGCGCCGACGCTGGCCAGCGCGATCAGCTTCTTCAGTAACGGAGAGAACGCCGTCGTCGTCGCTTTGCCTACGTGCTTGTCGCTAGAATAGACGGGCACGGCAACGCGCGACGCTTGGCTGGGAGCTGTCGGAGAGAGTCCGAACTTGTCGAACTGCTCTTCGACTTCTACCCAATCTACTTCCAGTCCAACTAACTGCCGCGCTACGCCCTGCTTGCGATCTCTGGCTAGCGCGCGCTTGCCGATGAAGTTCTCTTTGTCGAGATGCACCATCTTCCCGAAGCCCAGCTCGTACGGCGAATACTTCTGCGACGGAATCAGCGCCTTCTTCGAGCTGATGTAATCGACTTCAATCAGGAGCAGTCCCGCCTCCACGCGCGCCACATCGAGCGCCAGCATTCCGGCGGCATGGATATCGAACTGCTTGCCTTTGTCCATCAGCGCGTCCCAGACTTTGATCGCATGATTCCACGGCATCCAAATTTCGTAGCCGAGATCGCCGGTGTATCCAGTGCGCGAAATATCCACCGGCACGCCCGCAATCTTGCCCGTCGTTTTTCGGAAATACTTCAGATTCGTGATGTCGGCTTCCGCAGCCGTCTTCAAAAGTTTGGCGGAGGCCGGTCCCTGCAGCGCCAGAGCCGCCGTCTGCTCGGAGATGTCTTCGATCTGAACGTCCATGTTCAAGCCGTTCTGCCGAAACCAGCGCAGGCTTGGATCGGCAGCTGTCCAGCGATACTTGTTTTCTTCGAGGCGCGTAATTGTGCCGTCGTCGATGACCTTGCCGTCTTCATCGCACCAGCAGGCGTAGATCACCTGCCCTACTGCGACTTTGTTGACGTCGCGCGTGATCACGCGGTTCACGAGTTTCGTCGCATCCTTACCGGTGATCAGATACTTATAGAGCGGCGAGATATCAATCAGCGCGCAAGCATTGCGGATAGCGTTGTACTCGTGCTCGTGGTGCACTTCGTACACGCTGACCGTGTAGTATCCCGACCACTCACGGTAATTCAGACTTTGGCAGAGGGCGAAAGTTCTCTCGTGAAATGCGGTTCCAATGGGCAAGATGGCCTCGCGTGGTTAACAAACCCGACGCCGGATTATATGCATCGCGCCTCTTCCGCGGCAAGCACGGAAATACTTTGACCATGAGTCAGCAAGGTCGCGTAAGTAGAGACAAAACGATGCTTTCTCGATAGAATGGCGAGTCATTTTTCCTGACGTTTCTGGCCGGTCTGGATTAATCTTTCTGGGTCAACTTATGCCTGCCGTTTCGAGTGGTGCGAAGTACGACGTGATCGTGATTGGCGGCGGCCACAACGGGCTCACCAACGCCGCCTATCTGGCGAAAGCGGGGAAGAAAGTGCTGGTGCTCGAACGCCGTCACGTTCTCGGCGGGGCGGCCTGCACGGAGGAAGTTTTTCCGGGCTTCAAGTTTTCCGTTTGCTCTTATGTCGTCTCGCTGCTGCGGCCCGAGATCATTCGCGACCTCGATCTTCCCCGCCATGGGCTTGAGATTTTGCCGCTCGACGGCACTTTCACTCCCATGCCGAATGGCGACCATCTATGGCGCGTGAACGATCATGGCAAGACGCATCGTGAAATCGCCCGGCACTCCCGCGTGGATGCGGAAGCCTACGATGAATTCGGCAAGGCTATGCAGGCGATGTGCCGCTTCGTGAAGCCCATTCTCAGCATGATCCCGCCTGATCCGGCAACGCTGAATCCACGCGAACTTATGAAGCTCGTCTTCATCGGACGGCGCTTCCAGGGCATGTCGAGCGAGGACAAGTATAACCAGGTCCAGCTCATGACCATGAGCGCCATCGATTTTCTCGATCAGTGGTTTGAGACGGATGTGCTCAAAGCGACGATGTCGGCGTCGGGCATTATTGGAACGTTTCTCGGTGTGCGCTCGCCCGGCACAGCCTACGTGCTGCTGCACCACTACATGGGAGAGATTGACGGCGCGTTTCGTGCCTGGGGATTCGCGCGCGGCGGTACGGGCGCCATCTCGAACGCGATTGCCGACGCCGCTCGCGAGGCTGGAGCTGAAATTCGCACCGAAGCTGCGATTGCGAAAATCTTGGTCAAGAACGGACGCGCCACCGGTGTTGTGCTCGCGAACGGCGACGAGATTTATGCCGACGTTGTTTCCTCCAGCGTCGACCCGCGGCTCACGTTTACAAAGATGATCGAGCCCGGCCATCTGCCTGATGAATTCATGGACGGCGTGCGGCGCTACAAGTTCCGTGGGTCTTCCGGCAAGGTGAACATGGCGCTCGACGGATTGCCGAATTTCAAGTGCATGCCGGGAGTTGGCGCTCACCTGCGCGGCGCCATGTCAATTTCGCCCACTGTCGAGTACATGGAGAAGGCTTACGACGAAGCGAAATATGGGCACTGGTCTTCGCATCCGTATATCGACATGGTGATTCCGACGCTCACCGATACGTCGCTTGCGCCGCCGGGCAAACACATCCTTTCATGCTTCGTGCAATACGCACCCTATAAGCTGGCGTCCGGTCTCGATTGGGACACGGAAAAAGAACAATTTGGCGACGCCGTGGTCAACACCATTGCCGAATACGCGCCGAATATCAAAGACATCATCCTGCACCGGCAGGTGGTCACGCCGCTCGATCTCGAACGCGAGTGGGGGCTGAGCGAGGGCAACATCTTTCAGGGCGAACTCTCGCTCGAACAATTATTTTTCTTGCGTCCGGTTGCCGGATGGGCGCAATTCCGCTCGCCGATCAAGAACTTATATATGTGCGGATCGGCCACGCATCCCGGTGGCGGCATCATGGGCGCACCGGGACGTCTGGCGGCGCTCGAAATTCTGAAGGACGGGGGCGCGTGATGTCTGCGGAGGGCCGCATGGCAGAGACTCACGATGTGATCATCGTCGGTGGCGGACACAACGGTCTGGTCGCCGCCTTCTATCTCGCCAAAGCGGGGTTCAAACCGCTGGTGCTCGAACGCCGCGCCCAGGTGGGCGGCGCGGCCATCACCGAGGAATTTCATCCCGGCTTCCGTTGCTCCACACTGGCGCACAACACCGGACCCCTCCGCGCCGACATCGTGCGCGAGATGCAGTTAGAGAAGCACGGCCTCAAGCTGACGACTCCCGAGGTGAGCACCGTATCGCTGCTGCCTGACGGCCGGGCGCTCGTTCTCTACTCCGACGCCAAGAAAGCCGCCGAGGAAATCGCACAGTGGTCGCAGAAAGACGCTGCCTCCTACGCGGACTTCGGCGCGGCGCTCGGCAAGATCGGCAAGGTCATCGGCGAAGCGCTCGCACTCACACCGCCGAATATCGACAGCCCCAGCACCGGCGATCTCTGGGGGATGCTGAAGACGGGCCGGTCGATACGAAATCTCGGGAAGAGAGATTTATATCGCGTGCTGCGCTGGGGACCGATGGCCGTTGCCGATCTGATGGCTGAGTTCTTCGAGACCGAGCCGCTGCGCGCTACTATCGCCGCCCGCGGCATCTTCGGAACATTTCTTGGTCCGTGGTCGGCGGGCAGCGCCCTAGTATTGATGCTGCGCGCTGCCGCTGATCCATCTTCCAATGCGTCTCCGGCGGGCAGTGTTCAGTTCCCTGCCGGTGGCCTGGGCGCCATCACTCTGGGCATGACTGCCGCGGCGAAGCAGGCGGGCGCGGAAATTCGCACCGGCGCTGACATCGCCGAGATCCTCGTGAAAGATGGCGTCGCTACAGGCGTCGTGCTCACGTCTGGTGAAGAGATTCCCGCACGAGCCGTGGTCTCGAACGCCGACCCCAAGCGCACGCTTATGCGCCTGGTCGATCCCACGCACCTCGCGCCAGACTTCATACAGAAAATCAAGAACTACCGCTCTGTGGGCACAGTCGCGAAAGTCAATCTCGCGCTTGCTGCGCTCCCGGAATTCACCGCGCTTAAGGCAAAGGGCAACGGCAACTTGCTTCAGGGCCGTATCCAGATCAGCCCGGAGATCGATTACCTGGAGCGCGCCTTCGACGAATCGAAGTACGGCAACTTCTCTCGTCAGCCCTACATTGAGATTGCGATTCCGTCGCTTTCCGATCCGTCGCTCGCTCCGGCCGGCCAGCACGTGATGTCCATCTACATGCAGTACGCGCCGTACAAGCTGATAAACAGCGACTGGGAGAGCCAACGCACCGCGCTCGGCGAAACCGTGGTGAAGACGATCGCGCAGTACGCGCCGAATCTGCAGCAGATCATCCTGCGCCACCAGATCATCACGCCCAAGGACTTGGAAGAAACATACGGACTTACTGGAGGCCATATTTTCCACGGTGAACTTGCGCTGGATCAGTTCTTCACCATGCGACCGTTGCTCGATTGGGCGCGCTATCAGACGCCCATTGAACGCCTGTATTTATGCGGCAATGGAACACATCCGGGGACGGGGCTTACGGGCGGATCGGGCGCCAACGCCGCGCGCGAGATTGTTAAGGCACTGAAGAGGTAGCGTCGCCGGCGCGGACGCCGGCGCTACACTTATTTATGCCAAACTCCGCCATCCTTCTCGTCTCCTGCCCCGACCGCAAGGGCGTTGTCGCCTCGATTGCCGAATTCATCTTCCGGCACGGCGGCAATATTGTGTTTAACGATGAGCACGGCGATGAGGCATCCAATCTTTTTCTTACGCGGGTTGAGTTCGATGCGGCAGAATTTGATTTTGATGTTGCCCAATTCTCCGAGCGCTTCGCTCCCATCGCCCGCGACTTTCAGATGGACTGGCGGCTCGCCCGCTCCAGCGATCGCCCCCGCATCGCCATCTTCGTCTCGAAGTATGATCATTGCTTGCAGGACCTGCTCTACCGCCATCAAAGCGGCGAACTCCACTGCGATATACCGCTGATCGTTTCCAACCATCCCGACAACCAGCGCATCGCCGATTTCTACAGCGTCCCATATTTCGTCGTACCGGTCACGAAAGAAAATAAGCGGGAGGCGGAAGAGAAGCAGATCGCGCTGGTTCGCGAACATGAATGCAGTCTCGTTGTCCTCGCGCGCTACATGCAGGTGCTCTCGAACGAGTTCATTGCCACCGTGGGCTCGGAGAACCTCATCAACATTCACCACTCTTTCCTGCCGGCGTTCGTGGGCTCCAAGCCCTACCACCAGGCGTTTCAGCGGGGCGTCAAGCTGATCGGCGCCACCGCTCACTACGTTACCCAAGTACTCGACGATGGCCCCATCATCGAACAGGATGTCGTCCGCATTTACCACCGCGACACGGTTGACGACCTGGTCCAGAAGGGCCGCGACATCGAAAAAGTCGTCCTGTCGCGCGCTGTCCGCTGGCACGTGGAAAACCGCATCCTGCTGTATGGAAACAAGACCATGGTCTTCCAATAGCGCAGGGCAGGTGATTCCGGTAGAGACTCGGCTTGCGTCGTTTCCTTGCACAGAGTGAGACAGGGCAAGCCCAGTCTCTACAGGTTGGGTAGGAGTGCAGTCACTTCCGTAACCACGTAACCAATTGCGCTGCGGTTCCCTTTCGGTTTTACTAAAGGAGGCCACCAGTTAGACACACTACTGCGCGACCTCGAAGGAGCGGACTTTGGTTGAGGATCCCAAATGGGAACTCGCGTTGCTGGCCACGGTGCAGAGCTTCTACCAACGGCTGCTGAGTAACCAACTCGGCGGAGAGTTGCCCGCGCCCGCCGACCTCGCCCCAGACGTGATCAGCCACGCAGACGACGTACGCGCCACCCTCGAACAAATGCATCTTTGGATCCAGCTGCTCGACATGGCGATCACTCCCGCCATGCTGCGGATTGGAGTGCAATCCGACCTTGATCCCGAGGTCGCCGAAGCGCTGCTGCGCTACTTCGCGCGCCACCGCGACGATTCCGGCGCCAACCGCGACAAGACCGATCTGGTTGCAACCTTTCTTTTTCGCCATCCCCGTGTGCCCGGCCAGTGGGAGAAGCGCGGCTATGGTCTCGATGGCTCGATTCCCCTGTCTCCGTTTGAAATTGCGCTGCTGGAAATCCTGTCTGAATCCGACGTGCCCGTACTGTCGGAAGCCGATGTGCAACTGCTGCGAGAATTCGGCCCCTTGCTCGACCAGGCGCACCGCTTTCAGGACTTCAGCGCGCTCATGGACTCCGGCATCATCCAGCGGGTTCGGGAATTGAAAGCCGCGCTCGGCGAGTCGATTTATCATCCCGGAGTGCTGGCCACTCTCGCGCCTTACAATGCCGCGTTCGGCGATCGCTTCCATGCTTTGTTCGCCGCCGCCACGCAAGAGATCAAGGATTTCGCCAAACGCCTGGAGGAACTCGGCGGCAGCATCCTCAGCACCATCGACGGCGTCGAAGTCACCGTCGAGCATGTCAACGCCCTGAACCAGGAAGCTTTGTTAAAAGTCGACTACAGCACGGCGCTGGAAAAGTTCCGTCGCGTGTCGAGGCTGAAAAAAGAACTGGAGCGCAGGCCGCCCATCCGGCGAGTCAACCCAGACCTCACGCCTTCCGCCCACGCAGTGGGTGCTGGCGGCGCGGCGGCGGCTCCGGCACTCGCTCCCAAGTACGCGCCTGCCGCTATCACACCGCAGGCGCTGTCGGTGGAAGAAGCGAAGTTGCGGAGGGTGGAAGAATCGATCCGTGTCTTCGTGCGCGTCGCCGATCCCAAATTCCGCCAGATCGTGCCCATGCGCTATTTCAACCTGATGCTCAGTTCCGCCGAGATTGAGGCCTACACCGCCGACTATCTCGAACAAGCGGGGCCGCGGGCGGACGCTGCCCGAATGGTGCTCCGCATCGTCGCAGTAACTGCGCGTATCACCACCGAGATGGAGGAACTCAAGCGCACGCGGAATTCCCGCTCCATCTGGAAGCTGCACGCCGATTCCCTGGTAATCCTGATCGACCTTGCCAAGCGCCTCGCGGAAGCTGTAGACCGGCTTTCCTTGACCATCGGCCAGCAGCCGGAGATGGAGGCAGATAGCGAGCCTCTCGGCAGCTCGCTCGAAAAGCTGCGCGAGCGCACTGCCGAGGCCGCAAAGCTCATCGCCGCGGCGTAGAGGATCCAAGCCTGCCGGTGGAGCGCCGGACGGACGAGGACGCCCGTCCCTCCATCGAGTTTTAGTGAATATCGAATTGCTCCTGGTGCAGCGCCGGATCGGACTTCACGATAATCGTCTTCTTCGTGAGCTCTTCCATCTCATTCAGCAGTTTCGCGTTATTTGCCTTCAGTGCTTTCGCAACCTCGGGGTTGACGCGCAACATCACGTCGCTATGCTCCAGATGGCTTGAGATCTTACGCATCTCGACATAGACCTCGTTGCAGATGGTGTTCACTGCTTTCACGAAGCCCGTGGCCTGGCAATACGGACACGGCGATCCGATGGTGCGTTCGAGCGATTGCTTCACCCGTTTGCGGGTGATCGCCACCAGGCCGAAATCGTTGAACTGCAGCACCTTCGACGGCGCGCGGTCGAGGCGCAACGCCTCCTCCAGCGCCTGCATTACTTTCTGGCGGTTCCGGCGCTCGTCCATGTCGATGAAATCGATGATGATGATGCCGCCCAGATCGCGCAACCGCACCTGGCGCACGATTTCCTTGATCGCATCGACGTTCGTCTTCACGATGGTATCTTCGAGGCGAGCGGTTTTGCCGACGTACTTGCCGGTGTTCACATCGATGGCGACCAACGCCTCGGTCTGATTGATGACGATGTAGCCACCGCTCTTCAGCCAGACTTTCGACTTCAGCGCCTTGTTGATTTCCTCGTTCAGTCCGAATTGATCGTAGAGCGGCGTCTCCTTCGTATAAAGTTTGACACGCTTGACCAGAGCCGGCTGGAAGCGATTCGCGAAGCGCACGATGCGCTCGTATTCCTGCTCGGTGTCGACCCAGATGACGGAAAACTCGGAGCTCACCTGATCGCGCAGCACCCGCTCGACCACGTTCAGGTCGTGATAGATCAGTGCTGGAGACTTGCTGCTGTCGGAGCGCGACTTGATCTCGTTCCAGAGGTTCTTCAGAAAGCGGATGTCGGCTCGCAATTCCTCGTCCGAAGCGCCTGCCGCCGCAGTGCGGACAATGAAACCACCGCCGCCGTTTTCGCGCTCGCTCTGGATGATCCGCTTCAGACGCTGCCGCTCTTCTTCCGACGAGATCTTGCGCGACACGCCAGTGTGGTTCACGGTTGGCATGAAGACCAGGAAGCGTCCCGGAAGCGCAATGTGACTGGTGATGCGAGCGCCTTTCTTCCCGATTGGCTCCTTAGCAATCTGGATCAGCACTTCCTGCCCTTCTTTGAGCAGTTCGCTGATCTGCGGCACCACGGTGTTTTCGCGACTGCGGAAGCGCCGCCCACCGCGCCGTCCGCGCCCTCGATCGGAGCCGCGGTCCGACCCACGGTCGGGCGCGCGACGCTGCGTCCGCTGCAACAACCTTGCCTCGGGAGCGGGACCGCGAACCTCCGCGCTCGCATCCACGGTGCCGTCGCCAATCGCCTCGGCCTCCAGCAGTGCCTCGGCTTCCGCTTGCGCCTCTTCGAGTTCCAGTTCCTCCGCTTCTCGCTCTTCGGCTTCCAGTACTGCTTCGGGAACTGCCTCGCCGTTCGCCGCCGCCTCGCCGGCCGCAGCCAACTCCGGAGCGATCTCTCCCACTGCGGACCCCAACAACTCTCCACCCGCCGCGTGCGTCTCTTCTTCCAGTTCCTCGAAACCTTCGTCGTCTCCCGGTTCTTCTCCGTAGGACGCGAGGTCGGCTTCCTCTTCCTCGATCTCCTGTTCCTCGACGTCGCCGTGGGCGACATCGTGCGGAACCTCGTGTGCAACCTGCGGAGCCGCCACGAAATCCGCTTCGGGCGCGGTCTCATACGAGGTTATCTCAGGCGCGGAATGAGTCTCCGCCACTGCTTGCGGCTCGTTCCCTGCTTCTGCTATTTCCGGCGCGACGCTGGAAATGGTCCCATGCACCTCTTCATAAACTTCCGCGGCCGGCACATGCTCATGCTGTTCGTGAAGCGGTTCGGCGACCTGGGTTGCGAAGATTGGCTCATCTTCGGGAAAGTTCGCTATGATCGCCGCCGACGCCGGCTGCTCCACCCCTGCCGTCTCCGCCGGCGAAGCCGGGCCCAGATTCTGACTCTGAGCCTGACGCTGATACTTCGAGATCGATTCGCCGGGAAGAATGATGGGTTGATATCCCGGAGGCGGTCCGTAATCGTAATCGTGACCGACGCGGGCGACCGGCGCTGGGCGCTGGAATCGCGAGTCCGACGCGCTGCGTCCGGGACGGTCGCCGCGGCTAAAGCGTTCGTTTCTTGATTCGTGATATGGTTCGTTCCGCGGTTCGCTGCCAGCCTCACTGTGCACGTCGTTGCGTGTCTCGCTTTGAATCTCGTTGCGCGGTTCACTGCGAACTTCGCCACGCTCCGGACGCTCGCCACGGTCCGCACTCGGCCCGCGTCCGATCTCTCCACGACGTCCGCGACGGCGGCGGCGTCCGCGGAAATCGCGGGCTGCGCCCGTGCCCGCGACGTTGCCCGGCGCTTCCGGCGAAACCGTTTCCGGCTCTTCGCCGTCCGCCACGCTTCCAGCTTCGGCGAACTGCCCGTCGTTATTAGGCGCTGGACCACCTGCTTCGAAACCGTTGCGCGGACGCGCCTCGGTCACCGGACGATTCGTCGGGATGGCTTCATCCAGGTCCTCGTCCTGCTGTTCCAGATCCATGAAATCGGAAACGTAAAGGAAGGCGTCGCGTTCCAGTCCAATGTCGACGAAGGCCGATTGCATGCCTGGCAGCACGCGTGTGACTCGGCCCTTGTAAATCGAGCCTGCTAAGGTGTATTCGTTTTCTCTTTCGAGGTAAATTTCGGCTAGTTGATCATCTTCCGTGATTCCCACTTTCGTTTCGTGGGGGGTGGTCGATACAAACAATTCCTTGTTCATCGCTACTCCGGTTTTTCTTCACCGGACCAGAAGCGCAAGGCGGACCGAAGATCGATGGCGTTCAGCGCCGCTCCGGGTAGGAGCGGGCGCGGTCCAGGAATTCTTCCCGGGACCCACACTGCAGTGAACTGTTGGTACTCGTCTGCACTGATCGCGTTAAGCCTTCCGTCAGGTCTGTGGCCACTCTCTCGCATTCCGCTGAGGGGGCCGTTCCCCGCCTGACTGGCTTCAATCCTGTCCGGCTTCGATTTCTGCCGGCGTTCTGCCCTCCTTTTTCGCGAGGGCCTTCGTAATCTTGTTTCGTTGCCGAATCTTGTTTCGTAGCGCCGTTTTCGTTGTTCAGCAGGGCGCCCTAACTACACGGCCTACCGTTTCAGTTCACGAAACGGCGCATCCTGACGTTCATGACCATCCCCAGCGCCAAAAACATGAAAAGGACGGAAGACCCACCGTAACTCATGAGCGGCAGAGGTATTCCCGTGACTGGCATAAAGCCAACCACCATGCCAACGTTGACCAGAATGTGAAAGCTAAGCACAGCCACCACACCCATGACCAGAAATGCCCCGGCGCGGTCGGGCGCCGTTTGCGCATTCTGGGTCAAGCGCATCAGCACTATGAAGTATAACAGCAGAAGCGCCAGAGCTCCTACAAACCCGTGTTCCTCGGCGAACGCGGCAAAAATAAAGTCGGTCTGCGGCACCGGCAGAAACTCCAGATGGGTCTGTGACCCCTGGCTGCTCCCCCAAATACCACCCGACCCCACCGCAATCAGGGATTGATTCACTTGATATCCCGAGCCCTGCCGATCCGCATCGGGATTCATAAAACTGCTCAAGCGCTCCTTCTGATATGGCTTGAGTACCTTCATCCACGCTACTGGAATCAGCAGCCCCGCGATCATCAGCACAATCAGCGCCTGCTTCCATCGCAGTCCGCCCAGAAACAGGCCCATGACCGCCACGGGCAGATAGGTCAGCGCCGTCCCCAGGTCTGGTTGCGCCAACACCATCAGCATGGGGAAACCGACGATCGCGCCCGCCTTCAGAAAATCCGACCACGACAGTTCCCGCTCATGCAAGTCCTGAAAATACTTTGCCACCGCCAGAATCAGGATCAGCTTCACCCATTCCGACGGCTGAAAATGGCCGCCCCCCGGCATTTTGATCCAGCGGCGCGCGCCCAGGTATTTCTGGCCGAACAGAATCACCGCGATCAGCGAGGCCAGCGATGCGATGTACATCCAGTGGATTTGTTCGAGCACGGTTTGATAGTTGAGCAGGCTGACCAGGAACATTGCGCCCAAGCCCGCCACAATCCAGTAGATTTGCCGGATGTGGGCGCCGGCAAATTTTGTGTGATCGGTCGCACTATGAATCTGGACCACGCCCAGCGCGCAGATCGCCAGCACGAAGCCCATCAGGACCCAGTCGAAATCTCGGTAGGAAACGTAGCGCGACATGGATTCAGTCGCCCACCCCAGAACTCATTGGCAAGAACTCACGCTAAAGAACTCTCTCGTCACAAAATCACTGACAAGGGTTCGTCGGGCACGCCGGACTCACCGGACTTTCATCTCGCGTCCATATCCAGATCGCCGCCCCGCCCACGGCAGCCAATCCACCGTAAACCACCGGCGTCGAACTCATGATTCCTCCGCCCGCCGCGGTCGCCGCTCCGGCTCTGCGCCGGTGCTTTTTTTTCTTTTTCTCGGTATCGGCCGTGTCGTCGCGCGTGGTCTGCTGCCCCTGCGTCACGGTGGTCGTTCCCTTGTCGTCTTGCACCGTCACATCGCCTTTATTGGCCGCAATCTGCACGCGCCCATCCACGTCGGTCACCTGAAACTCAGTCCACGTATTGGCGGCCGGCTTCACGGTCACGTCGCCTGCGCGCGCCGCCAGGCCGCGCGAGGTCGTCACCCGCACTGCGCCATGTTCAAGTTCTACTGCCGGCTCCTCAAACTTCACCAGCGAGTCCGAAAGCACCATCACGCTCGATCCGTTCGATTGAATACTGGCGGTCGAATCGGGCCGGGTCTGCAACATGTCTCCCGAGAACATGGCGGCCGATTTCGGCACCTCGCTCCCGTTCAGCCAAGCCGCGCCGTTGGTGTACAACATGGCCGACGCCGTCTCTCCTGCCAGCATCATTTGCGCCGGAAACAGGATCGCCAGCAAACAGCACACGGCAGACCGGAACGCTGAACGTGACATGGGTTCTGATCACTCCCAAATTTCTGGGTTTTTTTAATCGTAAGCTGTAAACAGTTACAGGTCAATGCCTTTGTTACCTTTGGTGCACTCCTGAGTCAGCATCGCCGGTTGGGTGTTAGGCGCAACCGTTGCGCCCGGGCCGGCTCAAAACAGGCCTCGGAGCTACTTTCGCCACCAGATTCCCGAAAAGCATCTCGCCGCTCATCCCTTCCACTTTCACATCCATCCAGCGGTTCGCCTCCTGATGCACGAGAATTTTCATCTTTAGATAGTTGCCGGTCAGCGCTTCAGTGAACTCCACTCCGGGCGATTGCAGCGTGATCGCCTCGACCACTGTTCCCACCAGCGACCGCATAAACGCCGCTTTTTTCTTAGATGCAAGCTCTCGCAGCACGCGGTTTCTTTCCCGAGCCACGGCCGCCGGAACCTGCGCCGGTTGTTCCGCTGCCGGTGTTCCCGGACGCGCCGAATATGTGAACACGTGCAGATAAGTAAACGGCAGCTCTTCGATCATGCGCCGCGTCTCGCCAAAATCCGCTTCCGTCTCGCCTGGAAATCCCACCATCACATCGGCGCCGATGGCAGCCGTTGGCATGGCGGCTCGGATCTTCAGGATCTTCTCCCGGTAATGCCAGGGCCGGTACTTGCGATGCATACGCCGCAGCACGGCGTCGCTCCCCGATTGCATTGGCACATGAGCATGTTTGGCAATGCGCGGAGATGCCGCGACCAGCGCGATCAGTTCGTCGCTCCAATCCATGGGCTCTACCGAACTGATGCGCAATTTCTCAAGAGATGTCTGATCGAGGATGGCGTGGATGAGGGCAACGAGTCGTGGGTCGCCGTTCGCTATTCGTCGTTCGCCGTTCGCCTCGCGCTTAGCAATACTCGGTTGCGCCCCAGGGAGGTTTGAAGTCGAAGGATTCTTGGGCGGGGTTTCGCGAACCGCCAACGACGAATAGCGAACAGCGGATAAATCCCTTCCCCACCGGCCCAGATTAATCCCCGAAATTACGACCTCGCGATAGCCAGCCTCCACCAGCGTTTGGACTTCCGCGATGACGCGCTCCCCTGGCAACGAACGGCTCTGTCCCCGCACGTACGGGATCACGCAGAACGAGCAGCGGTTGTCGCATCCATCCTGCACCTTCAGGTTCGGACGCGTCCGCTCGTTGGCCGCTTCAAATACCGGAGCCGCCAGCAATTCGGTGTGGGCAAAAATATCGCCCACGACCACATTGGCGGATTGGTCCCCAGAAAGTTGGGCGTTCGAAAGTTGCCCTGGAGCGAGTTGCGCCAGCGGCACGAAACCGGTACTTGAGGAAGAAAAACGAGTCGAAGGCAGAGGGGAAGTCGCAATCTCCGCCGCCTGGTGCTTGTGCGAATTACCCACGACCCAGGTCACACCGGGCAGCGCCGCCAACTCTTCGGGCGCGCGCTGCGCGTAGCAACCGGTTACCAGAATGCGGCAACCCGGATTCACCCGCTGCAACCGCCGTATCGCTGCGCGCGCATCTTTATCGGCTCCATCAGTCACGGTGCAGGTGTTCAGCACAACGATTTCGGCGTCGCGTGCCGCCCCGGCGCGCTGCAGCCCACGCTCCAGGAATTGCCGCTCCAGTGCCGCCCCATCCGCCTGCGTAGCGCGGCAGCCAAAATTCTCTATGTAGAAGCAAGCCACGCTCCTATACTAATCGAGTGGATGCTGCGGCTGAAGCTCCCAGCGATCGCTGCCCCGGCAATCGTTCCGCCGATGACCGTTGCGAACTGATTCCGCAGTGCATCGCATCTCCAAGTCCCCCGTAAGATTGGCACATGAAACGCCGCATTCTTATTGTCGATGACGATGTCGCGGTGTTGCTGACCCTCAAGGCTGTGCTCGAATTTCATGGATTTGAAGTCGACACTGCGGCCAGTTCCGCCGAGGCTTTTGTCCGCATGAAGTCCGGCGTTTACCAGATGGTGATCAGCGACTTGCGCATGGAAACCGAAGAGGCTGGCTTGGAAGTCATCCGCGCTGCGCATCGGCAGGCTTACGATCCCGCGACCGCTCTGCTCACAGCTTATCCGCCATCCCGCGAACCGCGGGACGGACAGCGGGACGGGGAAGATTGGAGCGGAGAGAACTCGGACTCGCTGCTCATCAAGCCGCTCGGCACCGGCGATCTCCTGCGTCAGTTGGAAGCCCTGCTCATCCGCCACGCCGACAAGCAAGTCCGACAGCGCAGCTCCGCCGCCGAGGCGCAAGACACCCACCGCGCGGGATAAGTGATCCCGCTGCCCCGATTCCTTCAACGTCCCAATAATGGTTAGGCGCTTGCGACCTGCCGCCCGTGCTGGAAACACTCGCGACACAGCACCGGCCGTCCTTGCGTCGGCCGGAACGGCACCGTGGTCTCTTTTCCGCACTGTGAGCAGTTCGTCCGGGTCTCCGTCTTGGCGTACGAGTGCCCGCGCGACGGTCCTTGCGACGTGACTCCAAGCACTGCCACCCGCTTGCCTTTGCAGTTTTTGCAGCGCTTGGGTTCGTTCTTGAACTGCTTGTCGTGGAAGAACAGCTGTTCACCCGCAGTGAACACGAAATCCGTGCCACAATCGATGCACTTCAAAACCTTGTCCTGGTATTCCATTGGAGAGGCGCTCCCATTTTGCGTCCCTGCTCTGCACGGGAGACCCGAATAGGGAAGGATCCGGTTCACATCGTGGGCAGGAGATTTACATCCCCCTCGTGCTGACCCCTGGATTCGGCCCGCCATGCAGTGTGCACCGCATGGTTACTGATTAGAGCACTTGCCGGGGAAATTCGACCTATCGTCGTTGCCAACCGTCTTCGCCTCGAATCATCTTCCTCTCGAACCAAGTGCGATCCGAGAACTTTTCGAGTGCGAGAAACGGGCCGTTCCAAACCGAACAGCCCGTTTTTTCTCAGTCTTGTTCCTTGCGCGCTTTCTTGCGGCTGCGCTTGCGAGCCAGCGCTTCTTTTACCCGCTTCCTCTCGCCGGGCTTCAGGTAGAACGAGTGACGTTTTACTTCCTTGATGATGTCCTCGGTTTGTACCTTCCGCTTGAACCGCCGCAGCGCGTTTTCGAGGGATTCACCCTCTTGAAGTCGAACTTCCGCCAACGGACTACACCCCCCCACTTGTCCTAAGTGGACTTGTTAGTTATGGCAAGCATTGCACCCCTAAGTCAAGGGGAATGTGCAGAAATCTTCACGCCGCCTCAGAAATTCAGCCGTATCGAAAACTGCATCTGTCGCGGAGCAAACGCGCTCATCGGTTTCATTAAACTCGTAGGTTGCTGATAATAAGCCGGATAGTTAGTTCCGGGCTGGTTGTACTTTATGAACTGGCCGGCGGAATCATAGTAGCCATTGTCGCTCAAGTCCTCCCTCTGATTGTCGCGATTGAAAAGGTTGAACGACTCCGCCGTCAGATCCAGATGACATTTTTCACCCAGATTCAATTTCCTGGCCAACCTCAGATCCATGCTCGCGTAATCCGGGCCGATGAATGAATTCCGCCCGTACCCCGACAAGCGGTCATTGCTCGTGTTCCCATCCTGATTCGGATCGCCCGAAACCATCGCGCTCGCCGGACGCCCGCTGCCGTAGGTCATAATCCCCGAGATTTTCCAGTGATCGAACATCGCGGCCAGAGCTTTCTGTCGCGCCGCAAACGGATTCGGCTCCTCAATCGCTGAAATCGACAACCGCTGCCGCTGATCCGTCACACTCGACGCCTTCTCACTTTTCGTTGAATACGAGTTCTGGACTGTGGGCGCTCCCGTCGCCAGCGCATCCTGCCCGTTGTCGATGGCGTGCGCCCACGTATACGCCAGCCGAAAATCCAGGCTTCCCGACATGCGCTTGCGCAGCGACACCGTCATGCCGTGATACACACTCGATGCCGCGCTCTCGAACTGGTCGATTGCTCCCAGAGTCGAGATCGGACGATCCAATGTGTTAATACACGGCGGATAGGGACAACTAATCGCTTGACTCGTCTGCCAGGTCGCAAACGACTCCACGTTATAAAGCGCATTTGGAACGAGATTACCCGTCGAGTCATAGATCGGATAGCTGTAGTAAGTTGGCGCCGGTAGATTCACATCTCGCGCCCGGATCATGTCCACGCCATGCACGAACAGATAAGACACGGTCCCCATGAACCCGCCGCCCACGTCCCGCTCCAAGCTCAGACTTGCCTGCTGCACCCGCGGCGTCCGGAAGTCGGGCGCGAATGCCGACAACTCGCTGGTCGCATACTGCTGCCACGCCGCCGGCATCGTGCACGAGACCGGCCCCCGAGGACAGTTCACCGCCGCGTTCGGATACGCCGGAAACACCTGATGCTGGTAGTAATCTGCATTGTCGAGGAAAAGAAAGTTGTCGCTCAATCCGTTGTTATTGATTACCGCCGACTGATAAATCCCCGGGATACGAGTATAGAAAATTCCGAATCCCGCCCGCACCATCAGCGGACGATCGTTGCCGAACGCATACCCGATTCCCACCCGTGGCGCAAAATTCGTTTCTCGCAGTGGCATTTTTCCCGCCTGCGGCCACAGCGGATTGCTCTCCATCCCCTTTTTCGAGAACGTCTGCAGATCGTAGCGCACTCCCAGGCTCAAGCTGAACTTTGGCGTCAGGCGTGCCGTGTCCTGCGCGAATGCCGCGTAGTCGTTGCTGTCGGGATGCGACACGGGATTCCCGAAATTCTGCATGTAGTATCGCGGCACGTTGGCGGGCGGTCCAGTCCAACTACCGGCTACACAAACACTATTGCTAGCTGCCGAACAGACCCAACTCGGCATGATAGTGTGTGCATACGCCCGCAGCGGTGTTAGATACAGTCCCCCCTGCATCGGCTCAAACGGAACCGGATAGGACCACGGATTTACTGATATGTTGTCGAAGTAATACTCCCCGCTATACAACGACGGGAAGTAGTCGTAGTCCCAGGTCCGCATCGCGTCGACCCCGAACTTCCACTGGTTGCGCCCGCGATTCAGGCTCAAAGTCTCCGCCAGGTGCAGCCGGTGTTCACGCGTCTGCCGCGGCAATGTCGACGATTGCCCTAGGTCCTCCATCCAACTGTAGATGCTCGTCCGCGTCCCGGTCGTGTTTGGAAACGACTGTTCAAGGTCGCGCGAGAACTGCGCCCGCAGATGGCTTGTTAGCCGCGGCGCAATGCTGCCCGACAAACTCAGCGACGCGCTTTCCGTCGCCACGTCCTCTTCCCCATTCCCGCTCATCGCATAATTTGTAATCGGACTCCCCGCATCAAAAGAGACGTTGTTGGTCCCATAAGACCGCGCGGTGCTCAGCCGCGCCGAAAGATACTGATGCGGCGTCAGCACCCGATCCAGATTCAAAGACCCCGTTTCCCCCAGCAACTTCGCAGGAAACGTTCCCCCATTTTGCGAAAGCTGCGCCGCTGCCGCTGCCACGATCGCTTCATCGCAGCCTGGCCCAAAAACACCGGCAGGACAGACCTCGTAGTCCAAAATACTCGGGTAGGTACCCAGTTGCGGCGCCACCGTCGTCGCGCCGTTCTCGAACTGCACCACTCTGGGCACATTGAAAATGTGCTGATCGTAGCTGGCAAATAAGAAAGTCTTGCTGGGCTGGATGGCCCCCCCGGCCGTCGCTCCAAACTGGTGCTGCACATTGCTTGGATTGAAAGTCATGAAGGGAGGCGCCGCTCCCCCTAGCGCACTATCGCGCAAGTAATAGAAGGTGCTCCCGTGCCAGTGGTTCGTGCCCGATTTGGTTACTACATTCACCACCGCGCCGCCAGCGCGCCCCGACTCCGACCCGTAACCACTCGAGGTTACGCGGAACTCCTGGACCACCTCGTTCGAAAACTGGTAAGGCGCCCGATATCGTCCCGACGCTTGCGCAAAGAACCCGTTGTTGTCGTCGCCTCCGTCCACCAGAAAGCTTGTGTTGTATCCCCTAATTCCGCCATAAGAAAGATCCCCGTTCGATCCCGAGGTTAACCCTCGCGGATCCTGCGTCACCCCCGGCATCAGCAACAACAGATCCGTGAACCTGCGCCCGTTGAGCGGCAAGTCCTTGATCTCATGCTCATCCACCAGCGCCGATAACGAACTCGGATCCATCTCCAGCATCCGCGGCGCCTCTGACACGGTGATCGTCTCCTTTGGCCCCGCCACCTTCAGCTTGAATGTCAACAGCGTTGCCGCTCCTATCTCCACGCGAACCACCGGCGAGATCTCTGGCGACATCGCTTCCGCCTCCGCCCGCGCCGAGTACTGGCCCGGGGGCAGCAGGTCCACCGCAAATCGTCCCGCAGAATCGGTGGCCGAGTGGTAGCGCATCCCCGTCTCCACCCGGATGGCCACGATGTCCGCGTTCGTGATCGCCGCTCCCTGCGCGTCCAAGACCACGCCTCGCAGCGCGCCAGTGGAAGCATCCTGCCCCCAAGCCACGCCAGCCGCGAGAATAAGTTGAAAGAGAAATGCCCGAAAGGCAACCACACGACGAACCGCAACTGGAAATCGCTCACTGCGGAGGCACATACCAATCCCCTCAAGTCTGAGACTCCAGAACCGGAGGGGATTCCAGAAACCCTGCCAATCTATATATCAAATCGCGTCTCGCCAGAATGTGACGCAGGTACCGGCAATATGTTCAGTTATTCTTTGGCGTCCAAGTCTCAGGCATAGCTTCCGGTCGATTGTAGCTAGTACCGAGGGCGCACGATCATTTCTGTTGTCAGTACGCGCGCCGGTGGAGAGCCGGGCGTCCCCGCTCGGCTGGACGGGCAAAACGCCCGTCCCTCCATCGAGAACATCAACAAGCGGTCACGGTGCTACCGCTCATTACTGTAGTGACTTGCGGTAGGTTACAGATTCCTCTAAAACGACCCTGTAGCCTCAGATTTCTCCTCGCTCTCGGGTTGCAAGTGTTACTCGTTTGCACAACTCAGCGGATAGCTCACTAACACAGCGGATGCCGAAAAGGCATTCAAGTCTTCAGGAGGAAAGCGGTGGGGAAAATTGTATTTCGGCCTACTAACAAGGTACAACCAGAGGTAAACCGCCTGCGATTTTCCAGGAAGGTCCTGCAAACTTTCATTCTGTTTGTCCTGACGCTCTCGGCCGCTTCTTTCCAAACCTGGGCTCAGGATAAGCTTCCAACCTTGCGGACCGTGCGCGAGATCCGGCAGTTGAACAACACCGAAGCGAGGAACGCCTATCCGGTTCGACTTGAAGGCGTCGCCACCTATTCCGATCCGGAATGGGGCCTGCTGTTTCTCGCGGACAACACCGGGGCGATCTACATCAATATTCACGGCATGAATTCCTCATTTCCCGCAGGCAGCCGCCTTCGTGTAACTGCGGTAACAGCCCCTGGAGATGTCGGGACCGTTCTTGTGCAACCGAATATTCAGGTGCTCGGTGAAGGGTCTCTGCCTGCTCCCGAACGCAGGGATATTGCCGAACTCAACGCTCTGACGGCCGACAGTCACTTTATCGAAGCTCGGGGAGTGCTGTGGGCCTGCGATCAGCCCTGGAAGCGCATTTGCTTCCGCATCTCCGATGGAAAGGTTTCGGCGTTGGTGGTTGTCCCCACCTCCAGCAACACAGCCGCACGAAGGCTGGTTGGGGCCAATGTCCGGGTGCGCGGGGTAAGCGGTATCCACCTCGATTCCAAAGGCAAGCCCGTGAGCGCGATGATCTTTGTGAACCGCCTCGAAGACATCGAGGTTGAGGGTGGCGCTTCGCAGAATTCAAATGCGCTGGCCGTCGTCGTTCACAGGAACAATCCGGTGAATAACCTGAGCATGGCGGAATTGCGCGAGATCTTGCTGGGGAAACGCCAATACTGGAGAGGCGCACAACAGATTGTCCTGCTGCTGCCGAACAACGGGAGCCCCGAGCGCGAAACGGCTTTGCGCTTGTTGGAGATGAACGATTCCAGCTACAAGAAATACTGGTTGGAAAAGACCAGCGGGGGAGAATCCCGCGTTGCGCCAGCCACCGTGCCCTCCGCCGGACTAGCCCTGAGTTTGGTTTCGGAAACTCCTGGGGCGATCGCAGTGGTGCCCTTGGCGGACGTCAGGGATTCGGTAAAGGTGGTCAAAATCGATGGCCACTCGCCGAGCGATTCTGCTTACCCTGTTCACTGAAACGGCGGCTGCCGAGGGTCTCATCAACGGAACGACTGGCGGCCGCTAATGAAGCACCGCTCAGCGGTCAACCGCGCTTTGGAGAACGTTTCTTCTTCGTGTTCGTGTTCTTTTCCACCCTCAGCGCCCACGCCGCTCGGAGAGCGCCGGCCAGGACATCCTCGTTCGCTTGCGCGAGGCGGATGTGGGTCATTCCCATCCTTCCCCATCCGCCAGGAATAGGCAGGAAAACTTCGGGCAACTCCCGCACAAATTCGGCCTGCTGCTCCGGCGTTAGCTTCAGGTTACCGTAGCCCTGATCTTGGGAGGCTAGCGTGGCGAAGATCCTGTCTCCGACGCGGAAGTCGGCCGCCCCCATGTGTGAGCCTTCCACCGCCCCTTCGAGGCTCAGGGCAATCCTGCGGAAATCTGCCACTTTCATCGTGACGCACTCCGATTCAAGGGATCGTTCAACCCAATTTCAGAAGCGTAGGTTTGTCAAAGGCACGTTTGCGGAAATTCTCCTGAGAAAACGACCGCCTTGAATTACCATCCAAGCGATGACTTTTCGCCTAGGCCAATGGCTGCGCGATCCGCTTTTTCTTTTGTGTCTGACCGCGGGGCTGCTCGCTTTCGTGGTGCAATCGGGCGAGTTAGGGACGGCCGACACTATGCATCGGCTGCAAACCACGCACTGGCTCTGGACCGCGGAGCCACAGGTTTTTCCCTACGAATATCCCGAGTTTGGCGCACATGGCCGCGGCGGTCGTCTTTACAGCACGTACGGCATCGGCCAGTCGCTGCTCATGCTGCCCGCCGATGTGCTGGGGACGTGGATTGCGCACTGGCCCATCTTTTCGGGTTACAGCGACGAACCTGCCGTGCGCAGCATTGTGGTCAGCTACAGCACCAGCATTCTGGTGAACATTCTGACCGCGCTGATCGCATTCCGGTTGCTCGTTCAATTGCGTCTTGGCGTGAAAGAATCGGTGGCCGGCGTGCTCGCCTTGATGTTTTGCACCACCCATCTTCATTACACCCAGAACCTGATGGAGAACAACTACATCATGTTGCTGACGCTCACTGGATTTTCATTCCAGTACGAGTGGCTGCGCGCCGACAGCCGCCGCGCGCTCTTCATCGGCTCCTGCGCCTTGGGCCTAAACTTGCTCACGCGTCTCACTACCGCGTTGGATCTGATTGCCGCAGGAATCTTTGTCTTACTCGTACTTTGGTTCGAGCGAGCACGGTCCGAAGGAGCACGCGGCCGCCCGTTGTGGCGGCGTTTCATCGCCTACTGCAAAGTCGCCGCACCGGTTTACTTGTTCTTTCTCCTGCTCGATCGTGCCTACCAGTTTTACCGCTTCGGATCGTTTACCAATACATACGTAGCGTATTACGCCGGGGAAATCCGCCAAAGAGATCCTACGCTGCCGGCGAACTTTCCCTGGAACGGGGCTTTTCACGTTGGATTTTTGGGCGCGCTATTTCAGCCCGAGAAGTCGATCTTTCTCTTCGATCCTCTGCTTGTGCTGGCAATCTTCCTCCTGGCATGGCTGTGGAAGCGCCTGACTCCAGAGCTGCGCGCGTATGGGACGGCCGTTGTTCTCCTGTTGCTGGCCTATCTCTGCTTTTACGCAAGATACGCCTACTGGAGCGGCGACTTCGCCTGGGGCGACCGCTATGTTTCCACCGCAGTCGAATTGGTGGCACTCATTGCCGTGCCGCTGCTCATTCGCTATCGCGAGACTTTGGGAAGAACCATCTGGCGCGCGGCATGGGCGCTGATCGTAGTCAGCCTGATGGTTCAGTTAGCATCGCTCGCCTTCTGGTTGCCGCTGGAAATTTACCAGATGGAGACGTTCGGACATCCGACGTTCGTGATTGCTCTGCGTTTCAAAAACATCGTGGCCTTCGCCTTGGGCAAGATGGATGCCTGGGGCTTGAACACCGACGCCATGGGATGGGACCCGTGGGATTATGTTCACATCACCACCTGGAATTTTCTGCCGTTTCTGCTGCGCCGTGTTGGGGCAGCGCCGGCCTGGGTGGTGAATGCAGTATTTGCCATCTGGATCGCCGCGCTGGCAGCACTGGGATCGGTTCTGCTCCGGTTGCGAAGCGGCCTGCGAACCGCCGCGTGAGAGCATATTTGACACTCACCGCCCTTCTCATGGAAGGCTGGAAGCGGTAGTATCGGGGCAGGTCCAACGGCCGAGTTCCTAAGGAGAGACAAGACTTTCCCCCAAGATTCGGAAGACCGGGGTTGGGCCAGCTTTTCCTGGCACGTATGCACGGGGCAAACCAACGCGTGCTGCTGCGAATCGTGGCCTACCTGCTGCCGATCCTGCTCGGCAATTTTTTGTTCTCAGTGGTTGTCTGGTGCCAGCCCAATACAAGTGTGGGGCATCGCGGTAGCCGTACAGAAATCGACGTGACCATACGCGATAGTTCTGGAGAGATCCTGTCCGTGCCGGCGAACGTGAAGCTTTATTTGAACGGAACCCCGTGCGACGAGGGATTGACATCAAGCGGGCGGATCTCATTCACCCTGACCGACGTAGGAAAGTTTACCGTGGTTGTGGAAGCGGCTGGATACAAGCCGGGACAAAACGACGTGAAAGTGCCAGAGCCGGATACGGTTCGGTTAGAGATAAGCCTGCAGCGGGAGGCATCTTCGAGTTCTGCACCTGGGGCAGCGGAAAACTGGATACTCGCTCCTAAGGCGAAAGCAGCCTTGGACAAGGGAATGCAGGCTCTGCGCGACGACAAGTTGGTGGAGGCGGAGAAGGCCCTTGGCCAGTCCATGGAACTCGCTCCCAATAATCCGCACGTGCTCTATGTGCAAGGTGTGTTGGAGCTGAAAAAACACGAGTGGACAAAGGCGCAAAGTGTTCTGGAAAAAGCCGCTCAGATGGAACCAAACAGTGCGCGCGCTTTGGCGGCATTGGGAATGGCGCTGTGCAACCAGAAGAAATACGCGGAGGCTATTCCACCGTTGGAGAAGTCTCTGGGACTGGATCCGTCCACCGGCTGGGAGACACATTGGTCACTGGCGGAATCGTATTATCACAGCCAACGCTTTGACGAAGCGCTGAAGGTCTCGCAGCAGGCGGAGGCGGAATCGAATGGGCAGGCGCCGCAAGTCGATTTGCTGGTTGCACGGGCGCTCACGGCCGTCGGACGGTACGAGGACTCCGCGAATGTACTGCGAGAAATAGTAAAGAATCACAGCGATGGCCCGGAGGCTGTGACGGCCCGGCGCTTTTTGGAGCGATTGACGGCCGACGAGAAGATACGGCGGCCGTAGAACTTTCGAACGCCGTGCCCGGCATGGTATGTTGACTTCGTCCGGCAACCTGCCCTTAACGCGCATTTTGCGGAACGGCGGGTCCAGCATCTGATGAACTTATGATCCGCTCCTATAATGGCGTCACTCCCCAATTTCCCAGTACGTCCTACATCGACGACTCCGCTCAGGTCATCGGCGATGTCATTCTCGGCGAGCACTCCAGCGTCTGGATGAACTGCGTCCTCCGCGGCGACGTCCACCAGATCCGCGTCGGCCACTACTCCAATGTTCAGGACAACTCCGTCCTCCACGGCATGAAGGAAAAATACGGCGTGTACCTGGGCGACTACGTCAGCGTGGGCCACAGCGTCGTTCTCCACGGCTGCACCATCGAAGAACGCTGCCTCATCGGCATGGGCTCCATCATCCTCAATGGCGCTGTCATCGGCGCCGGATCGATCATCGCCGCCGGTACCCTGATTCCCGAACGAACGATCGTGGAACCGAATTCTCTCTGGATGGGCTCGCCTGGAAAATTCCGTCGTCACCTCGATGAAAACGACCAGGCGACGATCCTCCGCTACGCCGAAAATTACGTGGGTTACAAGAAGTCGTATTTGAACGAGAGAAAGGGCTCGTAGCTCGCGGATCGCAGGTCCCCTTTACCGGCTTGGCGTAAATTCCGTAGCCGCGCGGCCTACCAATCCGCGACCCGATGCTTAATGCTCGACGCCGCTCCCAGCCCATTCATGGTTGCGCCCCCAAGCAAGACCACGTGCCCCACATTCTCGTGGCGTTTCCTGTGGGTCCAGTAAGCAGCGGCGATCTCTGCCCCAAACACCGCCCCCATAGCCGCCACCTGCACCCCAGTCGTATGCACAAACGGACGGGCCAGCGGATTGTATTCGGCGCCACCACCAGCGATGTTCTTGCGGGTGGCAAAGCTGTCGGCGGCTTTTGCCGCTCCGTCCAGCGCAACCAGCGCAATTGTGGACCGCGTCCAGAAGCGCGACGCCGCCAGGTCTTTGTCCGTTACATGAGGACGAACCGCAAAAGCGTAACGCGCCTCTTGCGCGCGCAGCGTGCCGGTCATCGCCGCTGCCAGTGCCAGAATCGTCATGAGCATTTTCATTAGGCAAGCGGGTCACGCACACGGACCCTCCCATGCTCATCGGAAGACCAGCAATATTTCTGGACGCAGCTAACGAGTTTGAGAAACGGAAGTAACAGCGGCGACCGCAGGCAATAAAGACGCGGGCTCTATGAGTCTTTTGAGTATTTCGAGAAAGGAAACGCGCCCCGATTATCGTGCGAATTTCCCGGTGCAAGTCTCCTGATTCAAGATTGCCCGGCCCGCCGCTTGGGTGGCGGCTGTGTGGGGTCGTGGGGTGAGGCCGGGCAATTCTGTGCTTCCTTCAATTGCAGATGTGTCTCTTGTACAGCATCGGGCCTCACCTTGCCTGTGATGGTGATCACCAATCTGCGTGATGAGACCACGCCGCGCTGTGATCCAGGTCACCGCCAAGACGGACTCCTCTGGCTAAGGTAACAGTGAAGCCAGTTCGGCAAACTTCTCAGGAGAAGCAATCATGGCGTATGTGATCACCGACAACTGCATTAAAGACGAGCTTTGCGTGGATGTCTGCCCCACCGACTGCATCCACCCCAAGAAAGACGAGCCCCAGTTTGAGGCGGCGACGCAGCTCTATGTCGACCCCGAAGGTTGCATCGATTGCGGCGCCTGCGTTCCGGCTTGCACCTCGGATTCGATTTTCGCGGCAGAGGATCTCCCGGACGACAAGAAAGAATTTCTGGAAAAGAACGCTGAGTACTACACCAAGGCATAGCCGAGGGGGCTCTGCTTGATGGGAGGCCCACTCATTCGCAGAGAACGCGAATGAGTGGGGCACCCGATGATCGACTTCCTGCCGCCGACTCCGCCGCCGTTTCCGGAGCAATTCCTCCTATTACTTGACAAGGTGCAGGTCTTCCCCAAATCTCCGCTGATTATCTGTGTCCAGTATCTTGTGATCTAAGTCCTATCCGAGAACGCATCAATCGTGCATACTTCAGGCGCGCTTTTATACCGGAGGCTCTTGCCCATTATGGCTTCTCGTATTTCGTATGCTGCCGCAATTTTGCTAGCCTCGTTTCCTCCTCTTTCTCTTTACGCCGCCGATACTCCGGTCCCTGGTCCTAACTCCGATCCGACATACCAGCAACTTCGCAACCTGACGCTGTCCGGCGAAGCGGTGGGCGTCACCGACCTCACTTTGAAGCGCGACGCCGGCACATTCCATTTGCACTCGGGAACGGTGTGCTTCGTGACGCCGGTAGAGGGCGTGGTCACAGGAGCAGTTTTCGTGGGCGAAGGCCACTTTGTCCTTGACCCGCCGCTCGAATCCGAGCGCAAGAGTTTGAAGCTGCTCACCAAAGAGGACGAGTTCAGCGAGAGTTTCAATCAGGCGGTCCTGCGCTTTACGGACTCGACCTATGACGAGATTAAGAAAGCGGGCAGCCCGGCGTCGGCTGGTTGCGATGCGGGTTTGCTGAAAGAGAGTCAGAATACGACCCGCCACAAGCTCAAATACAATCTCGAAGCGCGCATCCTGGCGGAAGTGCTGAGTCCCGCACCGAGAGGGCTGTTCGTAGCTTTCATCCACGGCAAACACTACAACGGCAAGGAGCGTTACCAGATCGATCCCGACTCAGGTTCGGAGCAGGTCGGCTTCATGACCTACGACGAAAACAAAATGGGCGACTGGGCGGCCTTCAATATTTCCGGCGAGCACTCACCAGGCGCGGTCGGCAAGCCGTTTCGCATTGAGCACCAGCAACTGGACGCGACCTTCGAAAAGAGCGGCAAGTTAGTGGGCAAAGCCACTACAGATCTCGTGGTGCAACGCAAGGGATTGCGAGTCGTGGGTTTCGACTTGTTCATGCCTCTGCGGGTGCAGAGTGTGACGGCAAACGGCCAGGCTCTGTCTTTTATTCAGGAGGACAAGAACGAAGATGGCGATTTCGCCGTGATCTTGCCCAAGGTTCTTGCCGATGGAGAGAAGATCTCGATTACGACGGTGTACGAAGGGAAAGACGCGGTCGTTAACACCGGCAACGGAAACTATTATCCGGTCGCCCGGGAAGATTGGTATCCCAATAATCCAGACGTAGGCTTCGGAGAATATGTGCTGTATGACATGACTCTCCGCATTCCGAAGGGAATGAAGATGGCGGCGACGGGCGCACTCGTTTCCGAGAGCAATGAGGGCGGTCAGAATGTAACTGTGTGGAAAAGTGAGAATCCGCAGACGGTGGCGGGATTCAGCTTCGGACGCTTCAAGGAGGAGCAAGCCAAGCTCACCAAGCCCGAATACTTCATCCAGTCCTATGCCAATGAAGAGTCCCCAGACTGGGTCAATTCACTGCAGCGCTCCGTCAACAACGAGTTGCCCGCACGAGATGTCCATGCGGGAGAAGTGGCACTGGGCACGATGAGCACCGTTTCGCTGAACAAGAAAGCGCTGGCGGAAGGCGTAATGGCCGTACAACTCTACACCGATTATTTCGGTCCTTCGCTGTTCAAGCACTTGCAACTCACGCAGCAGACAGCGTGCGGGGCCGGACAATCGTGGCCGGAAGTGGTGTGGATTCCGATCTGCTATTACTTCGACACGACCGTGCGCCACTCGCTTGGTCTGGACCAAGCCGATCGCGGATACTGGAAAGCGGTCACGCCGCACGAAGTAGCGCACCAATGGTGGGGAAATACGGTCGGCTTCGCTTCCGGCCGCGACCAGTGGATGAGCGAGGGCTTCGCCGAAATGTCCGCGTCCCTTTACCTCAGCATGATCGAGAAGAACCCGAAAAAATTCACCGATTTCTGGAACGACGAGCGCGAGCTGTTGTTGGAGCGCAACGCCCAAGGGTTTCGCGCCATCGACGCCGGCCCTTTAACCATGGGATATCGGGCCAGTAACTCGCGTACAGGATTTGACGTAACTCGGCGCCTCATCTATCCCAAGGGCGCATACATACTGCACATGATCCGCATGATGATGTGGGAAAACAAAACGGGCGATCAGAATTTCAAGACCGCCATGCAGGATTTTGTGAAGACTTATTCCGGCAAAGCGGCCACCACCGAAGACTTCAAGGCGATGATGGAAAAACACATGACTCCGGAGATGGATCTGGAAGGCAATCATCGGCTCGACTGGTTCTTCAACGAATACGTCTACGGCACCGCCCTGCCCACCTACAAGTTCGACTCCACCTTCGACAAGGACGCAAACGGCGATGTTGTATTCGGCTTCAAAGTCACGCAGTCGGGCGTGGACGATAAGTTCCGGATGCTCGTGCCCATCTACCTCGAACTGGCGGATGGCCACACCGTGAACCTGGGCCGGGCGCGCCTGACCGGGAACACCACGGTAGATCAGAAAATCCCGCTAAAGGGATTGAAAGACATGCCCAAACGAGCGCTCCTGAATTACAACGACGACGTGCTGGCGTCGAACTAGCAGGCGGCGGAAAAGCTAAGGTTCACATCATGGTTCGCCCCTGCTCACACCGGATCGCTAAGTTCCAAGCGTGTTCCCTTGGCGAGCCGCCCTAGAACGGTCTTCGACTGCAGGAACACTTTGGTCTCGAAATACCGCGGGTAAAGGATGCGCATGAGGCTAAGCCTCGAATCCAGACGAGTCGATCTCGTACCCTCCGTCGTCAGCGGGTAGCCGAACTCCTCCAAACCGTCTCCGATCAAGGCCTCCAGCGCGGCGATCTCCGCTGGAGAGAGTTTGCTTTTCCACCGCTCGACCGGACTGAAGCTCTCCGCGCTCGATTCCTCGTTCCACACCGTGTTCGGAGAAGCCACGCGCCCGATGCCGGCCTTCTGAATGCGGTCGTAGTCGAGGTCGTGGTCCAGAAACTCTCCCAACACAGTCAAGGTTTTCTCGGGATGGCAAACCAGATCTTCGTAGCGCACTTCGATGTAGTCGGCGGGAAACTTCTGCCCGTAGCGTCTTCCTTTCCGCACCGTCCACTGCCAAAGCAGCGCCCACGCGAAAAGTCCTCGTTCTTGCGCCCACAACAGAGGACGCCCACCGTGTTGCTTCTTCATCGACAACGCGGCGTCCCGCCCATCACGGACCACATGCACAAACAGAGCGTCGGGAACCTCCCGCTTGACCGCCGGCATATACATGATGTTGTCGCAATCGTAGACAGCCCAGCGCTGGACGCCGGCGCGGCGAGCGACTTCTCCCAGCGTAATTCGCAAAAAGTCGCCGCCACTTTTGCATTCTTGCAGGATCTTCGAGCGCAGGTCCCCGGCGTCGAGGCCAGTCCGCCGGAAGGCTTTACTTCGCAGCCAGATTTTCAGCAACTTCTCACGATTCCTACGAACCGACGGGTCCCCACACATCGGGAGCAACTGCGTGTGCACATAGGGAGCAGCGTGATAAAGGGGAAATCCGCCGGCGGAGAGCAGGCTATCGTAAAGCAGAGCGGTACCAGACCGGTGGCAGCCAATCACGAACACGGGTGAATGTTTTCGTGCTGTCATCGCTATTTCATTCTCGATTCCTTGCCGCTTTCCCGCCGCCGTCTCCCGGCCAGCAGAGAACAGTCCTTCCATGGCGTGCCAGAATCTGCCTTCCCTTCTGGTCGCGCCGCCTTAAGCGCGGCCACGTCATTTCATCGAAATTTAACGGAAGGTTCATCACTCCATAACACTATCAGATTCTCTATTAATGTCTATAGATATGCTAGACTTTATGCATGGAGCCGTTTCCCCGCGGAATGACAAGCTATATCCATGAAGTGCAAATCGTTGCACTTCGCGGCTCAGGATGCAGAGGGCGTCCGGCAAATAAGTTATTTATTCACATTCCCGTAACAAAAGCTCGCGAAATGGCCCCCGTCTTGCAGTAATTTGTCTTTTATGTCTATCACATTAGTAGAGTTTCTACGAAACTGCCGCCGTCCGGCGTGGAGTCTTCCCTCCCTCCCACCGCGTTTTCATGGCCGGCGGCAACGGCGGAATAGCGCATTCCTTGATGTTTTGCCTTTTGTAGCGGATTCACAGCGAGAACGGCGGACAATCGCGGTTCCGGAGCCCGAAGAAAGAGAACGAACATGGGAAAGCTGATTTTGGTGAGACATGGACACACTCCACTGAATAGTCCCGGAAGGGACGAGAGACTTCGCTCTTGGCTGGACGTGCCCCTGGACGACAAGGGACTGGAGGAGGCCGTTAGGACGGCGGACCGCCTCACCATCTACCCTATTGATGTCGTTTATTGCTCGGACCTGCGCCGGGCCCGGCAGACGGCCGAAGTCCTGCGCCGCCGTGTCAAGGCTCCTGTCGTGGCAACCAGCGAACTGCGCCCGTGGAATCTGGGCGCATTTGGTGGCCAGAGGGTGAGCGATGTACTGCCATTCTTGAATCTACTCAACCAACGCCCGGATCTCGCTGCCCCCAGCGGCGAGTCGTTTTATCAGTTCTACGGGCGCTACTCCTACCGCCTGACTCAGTTGCTGAACCTGGCGGAGTCCTCGGAGGGCTGCGTACTGGCAGTGACGCACGTCCGGAATCTGCTCGCGGCCACCACCATCATCGAAGGCGGCGACAGAAACAAAGTGCCTGTGAAGGGCGGCCCAAGCACCGGTACCATCAGCATTGTGGAGAAAATCGACGGCAGATGGAGGGTCCTTCGGGACGATGGCCGCCAAATCGTTCAGCCGTCCAGGTTCTCTTCGGAGGACGCGGCACTGACGCCGGATCCGTCCGTTGTCATGGCCTCCGCTCACAGCGCAACAAGCTGTCCTTAATGGTCTTCATTAAGGGCTGGCGGAGACACCACGTCGGGTCAGCCTTGCGATTTTCTTTGAGTCTTTCAGGAAGGCCAGACGTTCCCCACTCCCAAAAGATGTCGTTCCGGCGTAACCCCCACTGGGTTCCTGCATCCAAGTAAACAGGCGCTTTTGCATGTTATACTGCGTCAGATGGGGTGGCTGGGTCCCTCCACGTCCCTGCCCGAAGGATTTCCAAACATGGCTGGTAGCTCTCGCCGTTCACTCTTCCTGATAGTTTTTGTTCTTGCCACGTTCGGTTTGCTCGGAATGCTGTTCGCCCAGAAGATCAGCCCGGCCGCCACGCCCAGCAGCGACTCCGACGTCCGCGACAGCTTGAAGCAGTTCACCGACGTGTATGACACGATCGAGCAGAACTATGCCGACCCGGTGAATCCCGACAAAGCGATTTACAACGGCGCCATCCCCAGCATGTTGCACCAGCTCGATCCGCACTCGAATTTTTTCGATCCGAAGTCTTATTCTGCCCTCAGGGAAGAGCAGCGCGGCAAGTATTACGGCGTGGGCATGACGGTCGGCCCGCGCAATAACAAGGTCATCGTCATCGCGCCCTTCGTCGGCACCCCGGCCTATCGCGCCGGCATCCGCCCCGGCGACATCATCGCCGCCATCGATGGCAAGCCCACCGACAACATGAGCACCTCCGACGTCGCCGATCTGCTCAAGGGACCGAAAGGCACCACCGTCCGCATCACCATGTTGCGCGAAGGCTCCGACAAGCCGCTCGAATTTGCCGTGGTCCGCGACGAGATTCCGCGCTACAGCGTGGACCTGCACTTCATGATCAAGCCCGGCATCGGATACATGCACGTTTCCGGATTCCAGGAAACCACCGAGCATGAAGTCGCCGAAGCTCTCGATCAGATGGGCGATCTGAAAGGCCTGATCCTCGATCTGCGTCAGAATCCCGGAGGCCTGCTCAGTGAAGGCGTTGGCGTAGCGGACAAATTCCTGAAGAAGGGACAGCTCATCGTCTCGCACCACGGCCGGTCATCGCCGGAAAAGCGGTACGTAGCCGCCCGCGGCAACGGTGGCAAAGAATATCCGCTGGTGGTGCTGGTCAACCGCGGCACGGCGT